>JADMIO010785006.1_pt1 | contig 56133 bp, 49 predicted proteins | sample 8958161 | NCBI WGS metagenome assembly JADMIO01 (sample SAMN16585339, study PRJNA669376) | soil metagenome | isolation source: Crop rotation soil | place: USA: Cullars Rotation, Alabama | collected 2011
CCTCAACGCCGCAGGCGGGTCCGCACCTCAACGCCGCAGGCGTGCCCGCACCTCAACACCGCAGGCGGGTCCGCACCTCAACGCCGCAGGCGTTTGCGAGTTTCAGCCCGGGGTTGGCACAACCCCGGGTAACGCAGCGTATGCGCATTCAACGCTGAAAGCGTTGGCGAACGTGCATCGCTAGTCAACGCTTTCAGCGTTGGAATCCGAGGGGGGCTGAGTCCCCGGGTTGTCGCAACTCCAACCCGGGGCTCAAATTAGCAAACGCCTTCGGCGTTCAAGCAGCACTCGGCGCGCGAATTATGACATTATCGGTTTATGACATTCGCGGCTGATGACCTACGGCTGATGACCTACGGCGCTGATGACCTGGCGCTGATGACCTACCGGCTGATGACACTACTGTCGTCAGCACCTAAAAGAACCGGCGCAGGAGATTGAAGAGCAGCGTGAGCGCTAGCGAGATCAGTAACATCGAGACGATCGGTACATAGACTCGAACGTTGCCGCTCTCGTAACGAATGTCGCCCGGCAAACGGCCAAACCAGCCAAGTCCTCCCGAGTAGATCAATAACCCGATCAGAATGACGAACACGCCTCCGACAACTACAAGCAATCCCAACGAGCGATCCATGACAACATCCTTCACCTCGAGCCAGCCCCTGCGTTCTCAGCCCGAACCTTGCTCCTCAGCTCTTCACTTGCTTATCACGCCTTCAGCAGCCTCGCCATCACGGCCAATACACCCAGATGATAGGCGTTGTGGTCGGCGAGCAGCAGAGCTTCGCGCAGGATCGTCTGGCCGTCACCATGCGCAATCCTGGCGTGCAAGTCTGTTGACGCATCCGCAATGAGCGTTTCCATTGCTTGCAGATCTTTCCGAAACTCGTCGACCGTTCTCTGCCACAACTCCGGGGAGCCCAACTGATCCGGACCCGGCCAATAACCTTTTGGAAACTCCGGCGAGACGTGGTTCGCATCGCGGCTGAACTCGAGTATGTCCGACTGCGCGATGCGCATGTGCTCCAGCACTTGCCACGCCGTGTAAGGCAAACCCTCGATGCGGCGATTGCAGAGATCCGGCGGAAAACTGTTTACGAGATCGTCAAACGACAGATGTGCGCCGCCACCGCGCAGTAGATAGAGCAAGTGCTTTCGCAACGAAGCGTCTTCTTGTTGTGCCATGCGCTTACTCTAGCACTGTCTCGGCGCGGTGGAAATTGTGAGGCCGTCAGCAACCGACGGTGCCGATATGGAGGAAGGGTCGCAGTATGTAATAAACCGCCTGGTCAACCGTGAACACATCGCCTGCGGGACTACGCAACGACGCGCCAGAATGCCGAATATCTATAGCAAGACTCTCGCTGAACTCACGTTCCGTTTCATCAGGGCCGCCCAGCACCAGCCGGCTTTCAACATCTATAGTTTGAGCGCGAAGGCGAACAGTCACGTACATCTGCGGGCACGAATTCTTGCTCACGACGATCGTTTCATCAGCGTCGTAGTGACATTCAAGCCCGCCGGTCTTGCTGCGCAGATCGGCAGCGCTATTCATCTCCGCGACGACACTGCTGATTAACTGCTTCAAATCGGCCCAGAGGGCGGCTGGTTGTGGCTGCTGGTTTGACATTGTGACCAACCTACAGTGCTGGTGGTCCAGGAAAAAATACGTCCGTAGCTGAAATCTTTCGGTTTGGTACGATGCGGGTGAGTTTTAGGGTACGCCCTAAAACTCACCTTGTAAAGTAGCAATAAAGAATCCTCCGCCGCTGATTCGTGATGCAGGCGCTACCATTCAAAGCGGTCGCGATACTCAACCGATTCGATGAAAGCCCTCACCATCTCAGCCTTGTTGAAATCTCCATTTGCCTGGTCCAGCTTGTGTAACCAGAAGTGAAAACCATCAAGGTTGTTGTCAGGACCTTCGTCAGGATTGCGATGCAGGTAACCGAAGTATTGCATCAGCACAAACGCGGAGTTCTGCTCCTTACGTGTGAACGTCGCATCGTCTGCAACGTGACGTAACGCAGTGGCCCGTGTTTCCCGGCCTGCGGTCAATCCTTGCACCAGGTCATGGATCTCGGATTCGGTTGCCTCGACACCGGCATTCAGGTACAGCGCCCGAACGTACTGATCGTCGTTCAGTGAACCGAAGCGCTCGCGGAACGCCGAACGTTGTACCCAGTCGTCGGCCATACGCCGCTTGTTGTCCTCGAGTGTCTGTTGCCACCCGCTCGCTCCGACTATCACGCCGGTTGCGACCGATTGCATATCGATCATGAAATCATTTCGGCGTGGCATCGATCCGAAACTGGCCTTGTTAAAGCGATAGAGCAAGTAACCGGTCTGCTGGAATTCAATCGAGAGAAAAAAGGCCGCTGACGTATTGACGCGCGTGCGTTGCAAGCAGCTCGCGTCGCCGCCACACGCAGTGATTCCAGACTTCCAGAAGTCGAGGCCATTATCATCTGCCTCACGCGCGAGAAAATCGCGATACTGCTGCTCCACGAAGAACGTCGTATCGTCAATATCGTTGGACATCGATATGTTTTCGACGGTATTGAACACTCCGCTCAGCACAGTCTGGCCTTGAGAATTAACCACGGTCGCCGTAGATCCGGTGATTACGTTGGGCACCGTCTGACCTCGCTCGGATTCAAGCTCGAGTCTGGTTTCCATAGTCGAGCTCAAAACGAGATCGCCGGCTTTCAGGTTGTCAATAAACACGTTCAATGTCGTGTTAAGCGGCAGGTTCAGCTTTTCTACTTCGATTTCGAGTTCCCGCTCACTTCCTTTAACTTTGAATTTCGCCTCGCCTGTGGGACGTAAACCGTTGATAGCCGCACCCGCGAGTTTTGCTTCAATGCGCAGATCGCCGTTCGGTGTCGGCGTCGGCGTCGGACTCGGACTCGGTGGCAGGTTCGAAAAAGAACCGGCCACGATCGTGACGCCGGCTTGCGTAGCAACAACTATTCGAGTGCGCGTGCTGATCTGCGGAATCTGTTGTCCGAGTTCAGTCTTCAACTCGAGTTCGCTTCGCTGGAGGCCGCCAATGAGGGTTATCGTTCCCACTCTCGTTCCGTCGACGAAAACATCGAGCACCGTGCCCGCAGGCAAGTTAACGTTCTCGACACGAACTCTGAATTCCCTGTTCACTGAATCTTCAATTTCGAATTCAGCTTCACCTTTAGGTACGATGCCATTGATGGGAGCGCCGGAAAGTTCGGCTTCGATCTCGGAAGAAGTTGAAGCAGAAGCACGCGAACTGTTTGCGGATAAAAACCCGGACGATCCCGCCCACGCCATCGTTATGAAGGCGATTGATAGAAGGAAGACCGGGATACGAAAGATTGCTCGGGGTACTGCATATTGAAACATGGGACTGCACGTTCTCCTTGGCCTAACTGTTACTCAGGCGTGGAAACAGTCTGGAGTGAGAGCCGAAAAATACCGGTGCGGAAGACACGTAGTCGCTAGCGTTCGAACTTTCCTGTATGCTGCCTATGCGAGCAAAATTGACGACAACAATGGCATCCAGTGACCAGCAGCTTTTCGAAGCGTGCCGTCGTGGTGATGAAACCGCGTGGGAGCAGCTAGTAAATCGTTATCAAAAGCTGATCTACACCATTCCCCGGCGCGCCGGACTCGACGCGGATCAAGCGGCCGATGTATTCCAGGAAGTTTTCACAACCCTGCTAAGAAAACTGGACCAGATCGAGGATCCGACACGACTTCACGCCTGGCTGGTTACTACCGCGCGCAGGACCACCTGGCGGGCGATCTCCAAACAGCAGGCGTTTGCGACCGACGCGGAAGAGGACGGCGACGACGAAGTGTTAACAAGGATCCCTGATAAGGCTGCGTTACCCGAGGACGTGCTGCTGAAGCTGGAAGAGCAACATCGCGTCCGGGTGGCGCTGAACGGCCTGGACGATCGTTGTCAGAAATTGCTAAAGCTGCTTTTTTATGAACACGAGCCGCGCCCCTACGCTGAAATCGCCGCCGTGCTCGGCACGTCAGAAGGAAGCATCGGGCCGACGCGCGCACGTTGTCTTCAGAAATTGCTGCGTTTATTGAATAAATAGCTGCGCCTTGTATTTTCCGCCCGGAGGGTCAGACTGTGGTGGAGAGAGAATGGAGATTGACGGCACAGCTAAACGCCAATGAGTGAATTAACCGGACATATTGCCCCCGAAAAACTCGCCGATCTGATTGATGGTCGCGAAACGCCGGACAGCCGTAAACAGATGATGACGCATATTTCTGAATGCCATGCCTGCTCGACTGAGTACCAGCGGCTGGAGCACTTGATCAGCTTGATGAAGACTGACCGAGCTGAAGATGCCCCGCGCGATGTGCTGGCTGACGTAGTCAATCTGTTCCGGAAACAGGCTGAATCCAGACCACCATCGATGGCGCGCAGATTAATGGCGGCGCTGAGTTTTGACAGTTTCACTACGGCCCCGGCGTTTGGCATGCGTTCCGGACGAGCAGCCTCTCGACAGTTGGTCTATTCGGTCGAGGGCAACGATATCGACCTCAGAGTTACGGGGGAAGAGGATCAGTGGATCATCAGTGGTCAGGTGCTGCGTGAGAATTGTGTTGCCGCCCGCGTGGAGGTAGATGGCGCGGGTGGGTCAGCGTCCACGATCCTGAACGATAATTGTGAATTCACACTGCCGCCTCTTCCTGGAGGAGAATATTCGCTCAGGATATTGATATCGGATTTGGAAATCGAAATTCCTCGTTTGATCCTGGAGCTTAATTAGTAGGACAAAGAATGCAGCGTTCAGAGCTGGCGGCGCGTCTCGTCGAAGCTGGCGATGAGGAACGAGAATTATTACTTGCGGCCAATTCTGATCTGGCCGACGTCCAACTCGGGTACGCCCTCAAAGACATTTGTCTCGATGGCTGGAGCAGCCATCCGCGTCAAGCGCTTGGCGCTGCCGCGTCGCTGCGACTTCTCTCCACTAAAGCGCCCAATGCCGAAATTGCCGCCTTGTGTTCGTGGACTCTCGGTCTCGAGTCGCTAATTCACGGACAAATGCTCGAGGCCATCGAACATCTCGATGACGCCAGGGCCAAATTTGTCGCTCTCAACAAGACTCATGTCTCAGCGGCGACGCAAGTAAGCAAGTTGATCGCCCTCGCGACGCTGGGCCGTTATGTAGAGGCAATTCAATGTGGCCTGGCCGCACGCGAAATATTTCTCGCTCATAACGATCTCCTGGCTGCGGGAAAGATCGAAAACAACATTGGCAATATTTACTTTCGGCGCGACGACTACAAAACAGCCGAACGCTTTCAAAACTTCGCGAAAGAGCGATTCGCACTTCTCGAAAACCAGGTACAGCTCGCAAAAGTAAACAACTGCCTGGCCAACACACATGCGTTGCTGCATAAGTTCTCTTCGGCGGAGCAACTCTACGAGGAAGCCGTTCAGCAAGCCGAAGACTCCGGCTTGACCACGACCCTGGCCGAGATCGAGGGAAATATCGGCAACTTCGCTCTGCTCCAGGGCCGTTATGATCGTGCTCTGGATTATCTCGAGCGCGCGCGCCGTCGCTATTCATCGCTCGGAATGCCACACCAGTCCGCCATTGCCGAACAGGAGATCGCCGACGTCTATCTCGAGTTGAATCTGGCGCCGGAAGCGCTCGAGATCTACCGACGAGTTATCCCGAAGTTTGATGAGTTGGGCATGCGCGCCGAGCAAGCGCGTGCGACCGCAAACTGCGCGCGCGCCCTCGTCCTGCTCCGCAAGATATCCGAAGCACAGTCATTATTGAACAGGGCCCGTTCCCTCTATCACTCCGAAGCAAATGAGGTCGGGGCCGCGACCGTCATGTTGAGACTCGGCGAGTTGCAGCATCAGCAACATGACTTTGCCGCGGCAATCGAACTCAGTCGCGGAGCTGAGCCTGCTTTTCTCAAAGCAGGGAGCTGGCACCGTGTTCTACTTGCGAGGTGGTTGCACGGTGAAGCGGAACGCGGTCGCGGCAACCTTGAAGCGGCTCACTCAATCCTCGACGAAACGCTCGAGCAGGCACTGCGTCTCGAACAACCGCAAGTGGCCGAGCGTTGCTACAGTTCTCTCGGAATACTTGCCGCTTCGACAGGCGACACTGTTTCCGCGCAAAACTATTTTCAGCACGCCATTGAGTTGATCGAGGAACTGCGTGCGCCAATTCCCGGAGAGGAGCTTCGCACTGCGTTTTTCTCGGACAAGCTTCTGCCGTACAACGAAATGGTTCGACTCTCCTTGTCGGAGGGTCGCATTGGAGAGGCGCTCGGGTTTGTCGAAGCCGCGCGTTCACGAGTTCTCGCCGAGATTCTCGGGGGAAGTCTGCGACTCGCTGCCGACGCCCGCGACGACGATGAAGCGGCCATGATGCGGCAGCTTGAAACGCTGCGCGGTGAACTGAACTACATCTACAACCAGATCGATCGATCGATCCGTGGTGAGTCAGGGCCGAGTCAGTTCGAGTCGGCCGGTTTATATCAAGCGCTGCGCAAACGTGAAACACGGATATCGGAGATATCACGTCAACTCAATCACCGGCGTGGCGTGCAATCGCCTGTTGACAGTTTCTCGGTAAAGGCGTTTCAGAGCCGCCTCAGCGCCGACACTGTCCTCGTCGAGTATGCGGTGCTGGATGAAGAGCTTTTGGCTTTTGTGGTCACTAATGAAAGTGTCGACGTAGTCAGAAATCTGGGAGTAATGGCAGAGGTTGCGGAGGAGATACAGCGCTTCCGTTTTCAGATCGATACGTTTCGCTACGGGTCTGACACGATTCGGCGGCATCTGCCGTTGCTCACAAGCCGCGCGCAAAAACATCTGGTTTCGCTTTACGACGTTCTGTTCAGGAAGCTCGAGCCATTAGTCCGTAAACAACGCGTCGTTATCGTTCCCGATCGCGCCCTCCACTATCTGCCCTTCCAGGCATTGCACAGCGGCTCGCACTATCTGCTCGAGCACCATGAAATTTCTTATGCGCCATCCGCTATGGTGCTGCAACAATGTCTCGACAAGCCCGCTACCGGTTTCGAGAACGCGCTTCTCCTCGGTGTGGCGGACGAGCAAATTCCGAAAGTGCGCGACGAGATCCTCACGATTTCGAGAGTGTTTAAGAACGTGTCCTGCTTCCTTGATGAAGCGGCAACCAGCGAGAACTTGCGAAACAACACTGCAGGCGCGGATCTCGTGCACCTTGCCTGTCACGCGCAATTTCGGGCAGACAATCCTCTCTTTTCGGCTTTGCACCTCCAGGACGGCTGGCTTACCGTGCGGGATGCCACGAACCTCCAGCTTGATTGTGGCTTGGTAACGCTGAGCGCGTGTGAAACAGGAGTTAACCTGGTAGCACCCGGCGAGGAGTTGATCGGGCTGACGCGCGGCTTCTTTTCCGCTGGAGCACCGTCCGTTTTGATCAGCCTCTGGACGGTCGACGATCAAGCCACGGCCGATCTTATGGAGGAGTTTTATCGCCAACTGCGCCAGGACCAAACGCCCTCCAGCGCTCTCCGCACTGCGCAAATGAAGCTGCTTGACCAAACCGCGCACCCGTTCTTCTGGTCGTCGTTTGTGCTCGTGGGTCGCTGGTAAAAAGAAATCCGCAAACCTCGCCTTTGGGTTCGGGTCCGTGTATTTCTGCCCCGATCGACTGCACTGTTCAGCAACCGCGCAGAGCATTTTGGGTGTTCCTGATTATTTGTTATGTTACGAGTTCCGCCTTCCCCCATGACACTGGCATTTTGAAGATCTGCACTAATTTCATGCGCCGTACTCTGAATTTCCTGCTCTGTCTCGTGATTTTGATCGTCGCCGCTTTTTCTTCCGGACGCGATGCCATCGTCGTCCGGGCAGATGGTGGTGAGGATTTCGTTCCCGGGGAAGTTGTTGTTCGACTGGCAAACTCCGCTGATTTAGGCGCAGTCGCTGCTCAACACGCGCTCGATCCCGCTCCACTCGACCAGTTCGGCTCCAGACCGATCTACCGGCTGCGAATACTGGACAATACGCCGGTCGAGACTCGCGTTGCCGCCCTCGTGGCGGATACGCGCGTTGTCTTTGCCGAACCAAACTTCGTTGAGAAGCCACCGGAAGGCGGCGGCAACTCGTGGAGCGTGGGAAACTCGTGGAGCGTGGGCGGCGATTTCGGAACCTACGTTGCTCAATGGGCTCCAGGAAAGATCGACCTGGCGCAGGCGCAGCAGGTAAACAAGGGACGCGGCCCTAATGGCCCAATCAAGATCGCGGTGCTGGACACCGGAGTTGATGTTCATCATCCGGCTTTAGCAGGCCACCTGCTACCGGGCTGGGACTTTGTAGATAACGATAACGATCCGAGTGAAGTGGGAAGCCCGGCGACCGGCCCGTTTGGACACGGGACACACGTCGCGGGACTGATCGCGCTGGTTGCGCCGGAAGCAAAAATTCTGCCCTTGCGTGTGCTCGATGAGCACGGAGTCGGAAACATCTGGGTGTTGGCTGAAGCGCTGGCTTTCGCCGCCGATCCGGATGGTAATCCGAATACTCCCGATGGCGCCGATGTAATCAACCTGAGCTTGAGCACCTTGCGTGAAACGCGACTACTACGCGGTGTCCTGGCCGGAGTGTGTGACGATACACCGGAGCCCGGCGAAGATAATTTTCCCGTCGTCGCGAATCCGAAGCTGATTGTCGTAGCAGCCGCGGGCAACATCCCGAGCACCACTGAAGAGTTCCCGGCGGCGGAGAATATCAAGGGACTCATCTCCGTCGGAGCTTCGACGCAACAGGATACCCTCGCGACGTTTTCTGCACGCGGATCCTGGGTCAAGGTCGCTGCTCCGGGAGTGGGCATTCTGAGTACCGTTCCGGGCGGCCAGTTTGCAACGTGGGCCGGCACGTCCATGGCCGCGCCGATCGTTGCGGGTGAGGCGGCGTTGTTGCGCGCGAAGCTTCCCAATCTATCCAGTGACAAACTCGCGCGGCACATTGAAAGAAGTTCGGTCGAGATTCCGGGCGACGTTAAGTTCCGCGTCGATGCGGGTGCTGCTTTAACGACGGCACCGGAGACGGAAGTACCCGTGCCTCCACCGGGAGGAAGTCTGGTCCAGTTCAGTGCTGCAAATTTCAGTCAAAGCGAACACGGAGGCGCCGTAGCGGTAACGTTGACGCGGACCGGTACGACCACCGGAACATCAACAGTTGAATTCTTCACCGGTGACAACTCGCTCGATGCCGGCTGCGACGTCACGAACGGAAATGCATCCTCGCGTTGTGACTATGTCAATTCATTAAGCACGGTAACGTTCGCGCCCGGCGAGACTTCGAAAACGATCTCCATTCCGGTGATCGACGACGCGCGCGCGGAGGGCGCCGAAAACTTTGCGATCAATCTGTGGAGACCAGTCGGAACCAGTCTGGGAAGTCCGGCAACAGCCATAGTGACGATTAATGACGACGATAGCTCGTCAGGAGTAAATCCTGTCGACCAGACCAGCTTCTTTGTTCGCGAACACTATCTCGATTTTCTTAACCGGCAGCCCGATCAATCGGGCCTGGATTTCTGGACCAACGACATTGATGGCTGTACGCCAAAGCCAGGCTGCACCGAGGCGAAACGAATCAATGTTTCCGCGGCGTTCTTCCTGTCAATTGAATTCCAGAATACCGGCTACCTCGCTTACAGAATTCACAAGGCCGCTTATGGCAATTTGCCGGGAGCACCGGTGCCGATAAGCTTTAGCGAGTTTCCGGCCGAGATGCAGGAAATCAGCAAGGGACTTGTGGTGGGCCAGGCAGGTTGGGAACAACTGCTGGAAAACAACAAACAGGCATTCACCGCGGAGTTTGTCTCGCGGCCCAGGTTCCTTAACACATTTCCAGTCTCGCTGAGCCCCGGCCAGTTTGTGGACCAACTATTCGCCAACGCCGGATTCGTGCCTTCAGCAGACGAGCGCGCTGCGGCCATCGCTGAGTTTGGCGCCGCCACTAACACGGCCGACAATTCAGCACGAGCTCGTGCGTTGCGGCGTGTCGCAGAGAATCCCACCTTGAACCAGCAGGAGTTCAGAAAAGCATTTGTCCTGATGCAGTACTTTGGCTATTTGCGTCGAGATCCGAATGCAGCTCCGGATAACAACTTCGACGGCTTGCTCTTCTGGTTGAACAAACTAAATCAATTCAACGGCAATTTCGTTGACGCTGAAATGGTGAAAGCTTTCCTCGTTTCGACTGAATATCGTCAGCGGTTCGGACAGTAAAGTGCGGTGGCCTCACCCCATTGCAACCGGTTAACCCGAAGAAGTAGTTAGCTGTATTTTCCGCAAGCCTCACCGCACTGTCTCATCGCGAGTCTTTTAAAACTCGCCTCCCCGGCAAACCACATAGAACTGAAAAGCCAATGTTCCAGTTGAAACATGCCGCACTGCCGTGTGCGCCGCCGCGAATCATTGCGCCCGCGCAACAACAAACTAATCGCCGGATACTGCTCTACTCGCACGACACCTTCGGACTCGGAAATATCCGCCGCACTCTCCTGCTCGCGCAGGAACTCATCGATCAATATCCCAGGGCGGCTGTCTTGTTAATAACCGGTTCGCAGATGATTCATTCGTTCCGCATTCCGGAAGGCGTCGACTACGTGAAGCTGCCGTGTCTCGATCGAATCGATGCGGAACGGTATGAGTCACGCTTCCTGCTCGACTGCTCGGAAGCTGTCAAAAGCACGCGCAGCGCCATCATCGAAAGGACCGTACTCGGGTTCGAGCCCGACCTGATGATTGTCGATAAACGTCCCGCGGGTGTTGATGGCGAGCTTCACGACACGCTTGCAGCCTTGCGCGAGCGTAACTTTCCGACTCGTCTCGTGCTCGGCATGCGCGACATTCTCGACGAACCGCGCCGGACGCGTGAGGTTCTCAAAAACAATCACAGCTTCGAAATCATTCGCGACTACTACGACGAAGTCTGGATCTACGGCTCGCAGTCGATCTTCGACACAGTCAGGGAATACCAGTTTCCCGCGGATGTCGCGCGCATTACTCACTACTGCGGTTATCTGAAACGGCCGACCGTTGCGGCCTGCCGTGATGGTGGACCACCGCACGTGCTCGTCACGACCGGCGGCGGCGGTGACGGCAGTCCGATGATTGAGGCCTATCTCGAAGGGCTCTCGCATCTGCCGCGCAATGTGGCGTTGCAGTCGACGATCGTGTTTGGGCCACAGATGTCCGCTGCGACGCGTGCATCACTGATCGAACGCTTCGGTTATCTCGCTGACGTCGAGTTCCGCGAATTCGAACCTGATCTTACCGGGCTTTATGCGGCTGCCGATCTGGTTGTCTCGATGGCCGGATACAACACCGTGTGCGAGCTGCTCTCGTTTGGCCGCAACGCGATCCTCGTGCCGCGCGCCGAGCCGGTAAAGGAACAACTGCTCCGGGCGCGGTTACTGGCCGGTGCGGGGCTGTTCGAGATGGTCGAGCCGCAGGAACTGACGCCCGACTTCTTGCTCGCGAAAGTGCTGGCGTCGTTGAAAGAGGTCGCTCATGTTCCGGTGCGCATCGATTTGCAGGGATTGCCACGGATTCGCGAGCGCGTTCGCGAACTGCTCGAGGAGAACAAAAAGTGACGGCGCAGGTTGCGGTGATTGTTAGCGGCTTTCCGCGCCGTTCGGAGACATTCATGCTCGGCGAGTTGCTCGCGCTCGAAGCGAGCGGCGCGTTGGCTGCCGTGTTTGCCACGAAAGCCGGTGAGACTGGTCCAGCCCAACCCGGAACAGAACGGCTGATGAAGTACGTCGAGTTTCTGCCGAGTGGCTCGATCGAAAAACAGGCGCGAGCGGTTCGCAAGCTGCTCGAACGCCGGCAAGTACACGGCGTTCACGCGTACTTTGCGCACCAGCCTGCGGCAGTCGCTGAGCACGCGGCGCAGTTGTTGAATCTGCCGTTTGGGTTCAGCGTTCACGCACGTGACCTTCGCAAAGTGGCGCCGCCGGTAATGGCCAAACGCGCGAGTGCGGCGGCGTGTGTCGTCGCGTGCAACACTGATGTGGACCGAGATCTTCGCCGGCTCGGATCGAAAGTTCACCTGTTGCCGCACGGTGTTGACCTGCAACGATTCACACCTCGAACCATGCCGTCCAACGGTGTGCTGCGCCTGCTCGCGGTGGGCCGGCTCGTGGAAAAGAAAGGTTTTCACTTTCTGATCGCGGCGCTGGCGGGACTGAAGCTTCCGTTTACGCTCACGATTGCCGGCGACGGTCCCGAACGCGAGCGTCTGCGACAACTCATCAGTCTCAACAATCTCGAAAATCGAGTCGTCTTTCGCGGCGCAGTCACTCACGTCGAACTGCCGCAGATGTATGCCGAGGCCGACGTTGTCGTCGTGCCTTCAGTTCGGGACGCGTCCGGTGATCGAGACGGGTTGCCAAACGTGGTGCTGGAAGCGATGGCTTCCGGCCGCGCAGTTATCGCCAGCGACGCCGGCGCGATCGCCAGCGCCATCACCGACAACGAGAACGGATTGTTAGTACCGCTTGCCGATCCTGTCGCGCTCGGCGCGGCCATTCGTCGCCTCGCTAGTGACCGGATGCTGCGCGAACAACTCGGCCGCAACGGCAGGCGACGCGCTGAAAGTGATTATGAAGTGGGCCGGTGCAGCCGGCGTTTCCAGCAACTGCTAACCAGCGTTTATGCGTGAGCGATGAATAGCGAACGACAAAATCAGGGCACGATTGTCTACATTCTCAAGGGCTATCCGCGGCTCTCGGAGATTTTCATCACGAGCGAGATCTATCGCCTCGAACAGTTGGGTCTAAAACTGCGGCTCGCAGTAATCAAACATGGCGAAGACCTGCGCGGCAATGGCCTCTTCAACCGAATCACGGCCAAGCCAAACTATCTGCCGCAAACTTCGTCGTTGTCGGAAACTTCGCTGCGACGCTGGCTCAAGCTGCATCTGCGAGACTTTTTGCCGTCGCTGCGGGATGTTGCCCGCCAAAGACCGTCGGGCGTTGTTCGAGCCGTCATCGCGGCGTTCGCGCAAGCGGTGAGAGCGCGACGAAATTTTCTTGCCTCGCCGCGGAAGCTGTACCTGAAGGAGTTTCTCCAGGCAGTCTGGATTGCGCAGTTCATTCTCGCAGCGGATGACGTCAAACACATTCACGCGCACTTCTGTCACGGCGCCACAACGGTCGCGTGGTTCGTTTCGCTCATCACGGGTTTACCGTTCTCTTTCACCGCACACGCGAAAGATCTCTATTGCGAATCGTTGAATCCGGCGGGCTTGCTGCGGCGCAAAATGTGTGCGGCACGTTTTATCGTCACTTGCACTGACGCCAATCGCGAACACCTGCTCACGATCGAACCAACTGCAAACGTTCGCTGCATCTATCACGGGCTGAACGCAGAGTTCGCCGGCTTGCTGACGGAGGCGATTGAGCCCCCGGCAAAAACCGGAGGGCTGCGCGCGTTAGGTGTAGGCCGTCTGGTCCATAAAAAGGGTTTCGACGTGCTGGTCGAGGCTTGTGCCATTCTCAAGCAGCGGGGCTTTTATTTCGAAACCGTCATCGTCGGTGAACATGGTGAACACGAACTGGAGCTACGCCGCCAGATTGCCGCTCACGATCTGCGCGATCGCGTGCGCCTGGTTGGACCACTCGAGCAAGCCCGTCTCTACAGCGAATACCAAAGTGCCGATCTCTTCTGTCTGCCATGTCGTGTGCTCGACAACGGCGACCGTGACGGCTTGCCAAACGTGTTGATGGAAGCGATGGCCTGCGGACTGCCGGTAATCACCACACCCGTCTCGGGTATTCCGGAGATCATCAAGGACGGTCATAACGGAACGCTCGTGCCGCCTGATAACGCCGAAGCGCTCGCCAATGCGATTCAGCGCCTCAGCTCCGATCGACTGATGGCCCGGAACCTCGGTCGGGCGGGCCGGATGACGGTGCTGGAACGATTCGACGGCGATAGAACGGCGGTCGAACTCGCTTCGCTGTTCGCGGCCGCGTCGGGAGGAGTGTGAGGATGCAAGCGATTTCCGAGCAACCCACCCCCTCAGCGCCGGTGATACACCACCGCTGGCAACGAGTGTTTTGCGTGATCGAGAACGCTTATCGGGATCTGCGCGTAGCCGATGATGTGTGCGCGGGAATCTTCACTCACGCCGGAGTCACACTCGAGTTCGGCACTCATCCCGAGTGGCTTGCCGCGACGTTGCCGCCGGACGAGGAATGGCGCATTGAGTGGTACAAGTTCTACTACGGCCTGAATCTCGCGCACGCTTTCTCACAGACCAGCGACGAGAAGTATCGCCGCGTCTGGCAGCAGTTGGTCCAGTCGTGGATCGCACAGATGCCGGTTGGTTGTGACACGAGTGACGTCGCCGCGCGACGCATCCAGAACTGGATTTACGCCTGGAACGCGTTCTCGCTTTTCAGCGATTTCGAACCGGAGTTTGAAGATCAAATCGTTTCCAGTCTCGCTGCTCAAGTCGCGCATCTGCGCAACAACGTGACCGCCGAGCGTAACCATCGGACGCTCGAGCTCTACGCATTGTTCATCGCGGTCCTGGCGTTACCGGAGTTGGACCAGAATGGGCTGCTGGAGTTTGCGATCGCGGAGTTGCACCGGAACCTCTTGACGGACGTGCGGCCGGATGGCGTGCACCGCGAGCAATCAACGCACTATCACGCCACCGCGCTGCGTTCGTTTCTCGGCGCGCGCGAGAATGCGAGCCGTTTCGGTCTCGACTTCCCTGCCGGTTATGACGAAGGGCTCGAATCGGCCTGCGAGTTCCTGCTACACGTGCAACGTCCCGATGGCTTGATCCCGGCTCTTTCAGACGCCGACACCGGAAACTATTCCGACCTGCTCGAACTGGCGGCTTTGATTTTCAATCGCCCGGACTTCCTGTACGCGGCAACGGCGGGTCTCGAAGGCAAACCGCCGCGCGTCACGTGTGCGGGTTTTCCGGACGGTGGCTACTACATTCAGCGAAGCGGTTGGGGCGATGAAGCAACCGGTTTCCGCAACGAGAAATATCTCGTCTTCGATTGTGGCCCAATCGGCGACGGCGGACACGGGCATTACGATCTGCTCAATATTGAAGTAGCTGCTAACGGCCAACCATTAATCATCGATCCCGGACGTTTCACTTACGCCGAAGACGAGGCGCAATGGCGTCATCGCTTCAAAGGCACGGCGGCGCACAATACGGTTTGCGTCGATGCACTGGACCAGGTGCCTTATCGCTGCGGCAAGCCGAAAGGCGCGCTCGCTCACGGGAGTTTGCTCGAACGAGTCACGACGCCTGGCTTCGACATGCTCTGTGGTGAGGTTCAGAGTCCGGTATATGAAGCGGTCCACACGCGCCGGATTTTCTTCATTGCCGGCGAGTACTGGCTGGTCGTGGACAGTCTCAGAGGACGCGTACCACACACATTTGATCTTCGCTTTCATTTGACTGCCGGCGCCTGGAATCGTTGCGCGCGGATCGATAGGCCACACAACAGCGGGATTCGCACGGCTGAACTGGTGTTGTTGTTCGAGCCGGATCGAGAACCGGTTGTGAGCCACGGATGGGTTTCGCCGCTGTACGGAGTCAAGCAGGCCGCGCCGGTTGTTAATGTTCGTTCGGAAGGTTTGGCACAGACCGACTTCTTCACGTTGATCGTTCCGCGAAAACTGAACGCGCCTTTGCCGTGGTTTAGTGTGGCGTGTGCCAATCTTGATGCGCTCACCACAGGCCACGTTTGCATTGAGCAAACCGGCGCGGACTTCGACCAGGCCGATGAGATCCGCTGGGCCAGCGGCACACACCCGCTCTGGAGGCGCACGTCGTTATGAACCTGTCGCTCTCCACTCCAATGCTCGCCATCGATCCGGCACTGCCGCAACGCGATCTGTTGCTGGACGAAAGCGTGATGAAGGAATACCTGTCGCGTTTAGTTGCACGCCAGTGCGATTTCAGCATAGGGGAATGCGCGCGGCTCCGGACCAAGTATCGGGTCGGCGCGAGCTTGCGCGTGCTTTACGAAATAGGCGGCCACGGCCGCTCCTGTCGCATCGCCGCGCGTGCGTATCCGCGAACGCGTCACATGACGAGCAGGTCCAGTTCGCCGTCCGAGATTCACGCGGCCGAACTGAACACAAGGTTCTGGATCTTCCCGCACGACCGGAAGATCAAACAGCTTTCGCTGCTGAACGAAATTCCCGAAGAGTTGCGCGAGATTGCCGGACAGGTTTGGACAAAGAGCCGGATCGTCGGACACGCACCGGAGAAGTCCGTTACGGCACAGTGCCTGGCCCAGGACAACAAGGTACTCGCTTATGCCAAGATTTACGCCGGTGACGAAGGGCAGAATTTCTTCAACATCTACGTTCATCTCGCACGCGAGTCACAAAGCGAACGTCTGAAATTACCGCGCGCGCTCACTTATTCCGAAAAGTACCAACTGCTGCTGCTAGCAGCCGTACCAGGCGACTCGCTTTCCGCGCTCGCACCTGCACGACGAGGCAGTGCCTTCTATCAACTCGGCCGTGCGCTGCGAGAACTCCACGCGACCGCGCCGCCGCCGTCGCTTCGGGAAAGTGCGCGCTTCACTACCAAAGCCCTGATGCGTACCGCAGCCACGCTCAGCGAGGCACGGCCCGACGTTGTTCCTGTGGTCCAGCGGTTAACGAATAAGCTCGTCGCGCAACACGAAATATATAGCGCCGGCGAACGCGTGTTCCTGCACGGCGACGTGCATCCGAAAAACTTTCTGCTCGATCGTGGGCATCTGTGGCTGCTGGATCTCGATCAAGCTGCATTCGGAGTCGCGGCAGTAGATCTCGGCAGTGTGATCGCTGGTCTTCATTGCGATGCGTGTACCGGCTTACTCGCCTGGCGCGAGGCGTCGTCGCTAACGCGCGCCGTGCTGGCGGGCTATGGACCACTCAATGATTCCCGGAACGGTTCCCGGAAACTCGCATCACTGCGGTGGCACGTGGCCGCGGCCCTGCTGCACGAACGCGCGCTACGTGCCGTAACGCGCATACGCCCGCGCGTTTTGCGCAAACTACCGCAGCTCTTGCAGCTCGCTGAAGCCGTGCTGGATGGAGGAATCAGTGAAAACCAGGTTCCGTAACATCATCACGCGCAATCTCAGCACCGAGAAATGGAACTTCGTGCTCGCGATCGCCTGCACGTTGATCGTGGCCGGCGCCGACCTGCTGCGGCCTTGGCCGCTGAAACTGATCATCGACAACATCCTGCTCGGGAAGAGGCTGCCACCCTGGCTGCATACGTTCGAAGGCTTCTTCAGCGCCGATAAAACGTGGGCCACAGTCGCTGTCGCCTCGCTGCTGATTGCCCTCAGCGTGATCAAAGGGTTCTCCGTTTACGCGCAGACGTCGATCACTTCGCGCATCGGTTATCGCATCGCGCATGCATTGCGCGGCGAGCTGTTCTCGCACTTGCAGCGCCTCTCACTCGCGTTTCACAAACACGCTCGTGCGGGTGAACTGCTGACCAAAGTCACCAGCGATACGAATTCCGTCCGTGATGCCTTTTCAGAATTCGCACTCACTCTCGTGACTGAAGTGCTCACGCTCGCCGGCATGGTCGTGATCATGCTGGCGATGAACCTCGAGTTGAGTCTGGTGGTGTTGGCGACGTTTCCGGTGCTCGCCGTGATTTCCGTTTATCGCTTCCGCCGCATTCGCGATTCGGCGCGCAAGGTGCGCAAGGCAGAGGGCAATCTTGCGTCGCGCGTGAGCGAAACACTGCACGCGATCGCCACCGTGAAAGCATTTGGCCGCGAGCGTTACGAGACCGAGCGTTTTGAGTCGGAGAGTTCGGAAACACTGACTGAGAGCATTCGCACGGCGCGTCTGGAAGCCGCCTCGTCGCGCGCCGCCGACATCGTGAACGCGGTTGGCACGTTTGCCGTGCTTGTGTTTGGTTCGCTACAGGCGTTGCGCGGACGCATCACGCCGGGATCGTTGCTGATCTTCGTGTCGTACATGAACAGTCTCTACGTTCCGATCCGCACGCTCGCGAAATTGTCCGCAAAACTCTCGCGGGCATACGTGTGTGCCGGACGGATCTCCGACACGCTCGGCATCGAACCGGAACGCGAAGACGCGCCCGGCGCACTGGAAGCCACTGCGTTGCGTGGCGACATCAGTTTTCGGCAAGTCTCTTTCGATTACGGCACGGGCCAACCAGTGCTGCGCCACATCTCGTTCGATATTCGGGCGGGACACAAAGTCGCGTTGCTGGGACGTTCGGGAGCCGGCAAGTCGACGATCATCAGCCTGCTCCTGCGGCTTTACGAAGCACAGCACGGCGACATTCTCATCGACCGCATCAACGTCAAGGACTTCCGGCGCGAATCACTGCGCCAGCAGATCGGTATCGTGACGCAGGACATCGTGATGTTTGGCGCCACGATCAGGGAGAACATCGCTTATGGAAAGATCGAAGCCACGGACGAGGAGATCGTGCGCGCCGCACAGGCAGCGAACGCTCACGAATTCATCAGCAAGCTCGAGGATGGGTATGACACCGTGATTGGCGAAAGGGGAGGAACACTCTCCGGGGGGCAACGCCAGCGGATAGCCATTGCGCGCGCGTTCGTGCGCAATGCGCCCATCCTCGTTCTCGACGAACCGATGACGGGTCTCGACGTCGAGAGTGAAGAAGCCGTGCGCGACGCGCTGCAACGGCTGATGCGCGGCAAGACCTGCTTGCTCATCACGCACGATCTTTCTTCGGCAGCGGCTGCCGATCGCGTGTTGATTCTCGAGCACGGCCGCATTGTTGAACAGGGAGAGCCGCTGGAGTTGAGGGAGACCGGCGCGCGTTACCGGCATTTGTGGGACACGCATTTAACCAGGAGCCGGACGTTAGCAATTCCCGTCCCGTAATCAAGATGAGCAAACGACCTGCAATTCTTTTTTATTGCCAGCACTCGCTGGGTATGGGCCATCTCGTGCGCTCGCTCGCGCTTGCTGACAGCATGCGCAGGCGTTTTCGCGTGGTCCTGCTCAACGGCGGCCGGATGCCGAAAGGAATTGTTGTTCCGGCGGGTATCGAGGTCGTCAACTTGCCGCCACTGGGGATGAACGAAGCAAGTCAACTCGTCAGTCACGACAAGCGCATCTCCGTTGAACGAGCGCTGGACCGGCGGCAGCGAATCATTCGCGAGTCCTTTGCAAAGTTACGACCCGCCGTTGTGTTGGTCGAACTGTTTCCTTTCGGCCGTAAGAAGTTTGCCGGGGAGTTGCTTCCCTTGCTGCACGCAGCTCGTCAACCGGAAACACGAGCGCTCGTCGTTTGCAGTCTGCGCGATATTCTCGTCAGTCAAAGAAAAAACCAGCAGGAGCACGACGATCGCGCGGCAACGTGGGCCAATGAGTTTTTCGATCTGGTGCTGGTCCATTCTGATCCTTCGTTCGCTCGCTTCGAAGACTCTTTCCAGCCACGCAATCCGTTGCGCGTTCCCGTGCAGTACACCGGATTCGTTGTGCCGCACGGCGCCACGCTGCGACGTGAGCCGTCGTCACGAAAGGCGATCGTCGTTTCGGCAGGCGGGGGCGCCGTCGGCGAACCGCTTTTGCGCCTTGCCATCGAAGCTCACCGTCACTTCGCAAACGACGTGGAGATCGAGATGAAGATCATCGGCGGACCACTGCTGCCGCAGGAATCGTGGCAGTTACTGCGCAGTCTCTCTCGCGGGCGGAAACGATTGAAGCTGGTGAAGCAAGTCAGTGATCTGGCGGGTGAGTTGAGCGAGGCGGCAGTCTCGATTAGCCAGGCGGGTTACAACACGTGTCTCGACGTGCTGCGCGCGGGTGTGCCGGCGTTGCTTGTTCCCTTTGCCAGAGAAGACGAAAACGAGCAGCGCACGCGCGCGCTGCGCTTGCAGGATCTGGGGCTCGTCAAGGTGCTCGATGAGCGCGAACAGACTTCTGAACGCCTCGCCAATGAAATTCGCGGCTTGCTGAATTTCAAGTTCGCCAAGCCGGCGCTCGATTTGAACGGCGCCGAACGCTCCGCCGAGTTGATTGAATCAATGTTATGAACTGGTTGGCTTCACTAGAGCACACACTCGACACGGCGCCACAGCCAATCGTCTTCTTTTTTCGCGACGATGATGCGGGTTGGGAGGATCTGCACCTCTTTGAGTTGATTCGGATCTTCGGTGAGCACGACGTCCCGCTGGATTTGGCTGTCATACCGACGTCGATCCGCAATAGCACGGCCGCACGTTTGCGCGCACTGGTGGAAATGTTTCCGCAGAAGATTTCGCTGCACCAGCACGGCTACGCACACCTGAATCACGAACAGAACGGACGCAAGAGTGAGTTTGGCGATAGCCGCGCGGGCGCGCTGCAACTGGCGGATATTACACGAGGCCGGCAACTGCTCGCGGAGCTGTTTGGCCCAGTGACCGATCCGATCTTTACACCGCCGTGGAATCGTTGCACCAGCACGACTGCCGCCTGCTTGCGCGAAGCAGGTTTCAGTTACTTGTCGCGTGATGTTACCGCGTCAGAGATCGACACCGCTGGTCTGTGCGAACTTCCGATCGCGGTTGATTGGTTCAAGAAGCGTCAGGGTTTTCGTTTGTCGCCATTTGAAATCGGCAAATCACTCAGCGCCGCTGCACGTGAGCAGAACGCGGTGGGTGTGATGTTGCATCACGCCGTCATGGACCACGACGAGTACACACGACTCGGCGAGTTGTTGAAATTGATTTCGTCGCACGCGCAGGCCCGGTGTGTACTGATGCGCGATGTTATTCAAGGGGCAGGTTAGGGAGAAAAGTCATGAGAAAACTGTTACTGGTCGTCATTGTGAACCTCGTCGTCAGCATTTCGGTCGTCGCACAAACGAAAGACGTCGATCGGGCGCGCCGTCGCTTCTGGGTTTCAATGTCGCTGGCGAGCGTGTTTGATACGAACATCACTCATGACGAACAAGAGGTCAGCGCGTTTGGTCTCGTGCCGAGTCTCGGATTTCATTACCGCAACAACGCTGAACGGCCGTCGCTTGAAGTCGACTACGAAATTGGGCTGCATCGCTATACGAATACTGACGAATTCAATCGCGTTAGTCACAATTTCAGCACGGTCTATCGCAAGCAACTCGCCAAACGGCTCTATTCGAAAACCACGACCGAGATCTCGCTGAAGGGATCCTCCGAAGATCGCGACGTCAACAATAACTACGTCCTCGAGCAGCAGCTTCAATATCGCTTTACTTCGAATACGAGACTGGCGGGGTTTGCCGCGTATCGGATGAAACGGTATCCGTTGCTGGAAGCTGACTCGAATGCAATCGATTCGTACGCGGGTGCGAAGATCGAGCAACGTTTGCGCGGCGATCGGCGGCTTGAATTGACGTATCGCTACGATCACAACCGCGCGTGGGACCCGCGCAACAACTACTTCCGCCGCACGTACTCGGTGGAATTCGAAACTCCGCTTTCTCTGAAGCGGCGCGATGCGTTGAGCGCGGAGTTCCGCTACAGTCCGCGAACTTATCAAACGCGGCTGACGAAAGTGAACGGAGTACGCGTGCCGCGACATGACGATCGCTGGGTATTCGATGTGATCTACGAACGTTTGATCGGTTCGAGTATGGCGATGGCTTTGGAATACGAGTTCGAGAAACGCAACTCAAACGACCTCGACAAACTATTCTCGTCGCATGCCTTCGCGCTGACGTTCACATTCGACGGCTGGAGCGTGAAGTGAGTGAGTTGGGAAGTGAGTGAGTTGGGAAGTGAGTGAGCTGTGAAGTGAGCGAGCTGTGAAATGACTGAGCTGTGAAGTGAGTGAGCTGTGAAGTGAGTGAGCTGTGAAGTGAGTTAGCTGTGAAGTCAGTGAGCTGTGAAGTGAGTGAGCTGTGAAGTGAGTGAGCTGGGAAGTGAGTGAGCTGGGAAGTGAGTGAGCTGGGAAGTCAGTGAGCTGTGAAGTCAGTGAGCTGTGAAGTGAGTGAGCTGTGAAGTGAGTGAAGCGGATGGCGAGGAAAGTCGTTTTGACTCCTGAATACGGGTGCGGAACCGATGGTTATTCGCGGTGAGCAAGTGCTGCTGTTTGTTGGTCTGATAGTGCTGGATCGCACGGCTGACACGCAGCGAGGAGAGACTACTGTGCAATTTCCGGCAACTGCTTATTCCGGGAACTCCGAAGGAGTTCGCGAATTTTAGCCCAGCGTTTATACGCTGGGTACACGAAACCAACACGCGTGCGAACGCTGAAAGCGTTGGCGAAAACCCGTTCGAGATCCTGGTTGGCCGTGCCCAGGGTATCGCTACGCTCCGTCCTGGGGCCAATCATTATGCCTCAAAACGTGGTTTACCTTGTGCTCCGCATCATCTTCCGCGGTGGCCTTTGCTTTTACATGTGCTTTGCCGCTTGCAATGACGTATGAGCTGTTCGAGCGCGGCGAATAAGGCGGTTACGGTCTGCCAAGGGAGGATGACGGTTTGAGAGGTTCGCGTTGTTAGTCAATGCGAAATGATCTGGCGGGCTTTGCACAAAATGTCATTTTGGATTCGCTGCGGCGGCTTCGCCGCCCGCTGTGAGGCAAGGCTAAGCCTTGCCGTCGAGAACTATTAGAACTCTGGGGCCAGGCCCTGGTCGCGGCCTTCGCCCGGAAACTTGGAGCTAAGCCCGAACGCGGGCATAGCCCGTTATAGAAAAGAAAGTCGCCCGGCAAGGCTTAGCCTTGCCTCACATCGGGCGGCGAAGCCGTTGCTGCAATGTAAGGTTGACTTTTTGTGCAAAGCCGATCTGGCGGCCCCTGGACACCTTGTCTGTCATTGAGAAATTTCTGATGTTCAGCTTGATTCCGGCCATGAGTTTCTCATTAAACGGTTCGAACATTGACGTAAAAACGGGGAGACAAACTTGTGCTCGTCTTCACCCAACGATATTCGCGTTGCTTCGTGTGCTATTTGGTCGGGCATGACTGTTTTGAGCTAAAGTGGTGAATACGGAAGATAAAAGCGGGTGCTATTCGGTAGATCGCGCCTGCACTCTGGCGAATCTCGCTTGCTGCCGAAGCAGAAGCGTTTCGTCGTACGCGAGAACACTCGTCTAAAGATTGATCTTGAGTGGGGCTAGTCAGAAAGCATGCACAAAGGCAGGCGAGTCAATTGTGCAAGCCAGGATTCAGTTGAGCCGCGACGTTTTCTCTGGGTTTGCGTGGTTCGCGCTTTTGCTTTGCCTGCCGCCTTCGAGGACACCGGCGAGCTTCTCCTGTTTGACCCGCGAAGTATAATCCAGTGCTAATGTGTTTCTTATTGCAAGAGATTGGGCCGGAGGGAATGGTCGGAATCTGGATTTTCCTGGCTACGATTATCTGCCTTCTTATAGCCATTCTAATCGCAATCAGCTATCGCATAAAAAATGTAGTTGAGCGCCGAAAGAAATCGAAAACTACGAACGGGACAAACAGTGGGCCGTAATCAGACTTCTGGTCGGTTCGGTTGTCAAATGGAAGTTGAAAGGTTTCGATCTTGTCCTCACGGCGCGCTTCGGCTAGATTCTCAGTGTGGCGACTTGCCTCGCATCCTTTGACTCACCGTCCGCCGTAAAGGAAGGTCCTCATGCCCAATACTTACTGCGTGCAGTGCGGAGCCGTTAACCAGATCGGAGACAGCGACTGCGCCGGCTGTGGCTCGTACCTCGCCGCTCAGCCAAAGTACGCCACGCCCTCCGGAAGAACGATCGCCGAGACTCACGAATGGCAAGCACTTCCCGTTTCGCATACGGCTCTGCGCGGAATTCCGTCTTTCAGCGTCGGTAACGTCTTGGGTCTGACGCTGAAACTCTTTATAAAACACCTTTGGCTGATCACGAGAATCGTGTTCGTCGTCGTAGCGCCAATTGAGATCTTCAAAGTGATGAGTCTCGCGCAGACACAACAGGATTGGGAGCCAACCTCAACGATGTGGCTGCTCGACGCAACGTACAACGTTCTGATCGCGCCCGCCCTTATCTATGCGCTCATGAAAATTCGGGAAACCGGCGTGGCGCCGGGCGTGAACGAATCTTTCCGCTGGGGCTTGACGAAGATTGGCCGACTCGCTGTCTGCGTAGTGCTTTCCTGGGTGCTTCAGGCGTTGGGTTACATGTTGTGCATCATTCCGGGTATCATCGTGAGCCTGTCGCTGGCGTTAGTATATCCGGTGGCAATTCTGGAGAAGGGATCACCCTCGGACGTTCTCAAGCGTAGCAACGAACTCACGCGAGGACATCGATGGGAGATCCTGGCTATGGAGCTCGTCCTGGGATTACTGGGACTGCAAGTGATCGGTTTTCTCTTTTTTCTGATCGGCAACATCAGCGAAGCACCGCCGGTGGAAGTGTTCGCTGTCCCGATGATCATCAAAGATATAGCCATGCAAGCTTTTACGGTGCTGTCGCTCGTAATGTATTTGACTCTGATTCGAACTCCCACGCAGGGACATACAACGCTGAACCTGACGAATTAACGCTCAATGTATTCCGCCCAGATCACTCGCGCTAATCCTACTTGTATTGTGCTGCTGATCGATCAATCGGCCTCGATGTCCGATCCTTTCAGCGGCGACTCGGCCCGCAAGAAATCCGAAGTCGTAGCCGAAGTCGTCAACCACACGCTTCACGATCTCGTCATTCGCTGCACGAAGACCGAGGAGGTCCGCAACTACTATCACATCGCTGTGATGGGCTACGGCCGCCAGGTGTGGACCGGTTTCGGTGGTCCACTGATGTCGCGCGAGATCGTGCCGATCTCCGAGGTTGCCGATCATCCGTTGCAGATCAAGAACAGCTACAAGCGCGTTTCCGACGGCGCGTCCGGCTGGGTCGAGATCCCGGTGCGTTATCCGGTCTGGATTCACCCGACCGCCGACGGCAAAACGCCGATGTGCGAAGCGCTCACACGCGTGAAGCAGATGCTCGAACGCTGGCTCACTGCACATCCGAAGGGCTTTCCGCCGACTGTGCTGCATCTGACCGACGGCGAATCAAGCGACGGCGAGCCGAACGAAATCGGTCGGCAGATCATGTCGCTGGGCACTGATGACGGCAACGTGCTGCTTTTCAACTGTCACATTTCCTCGCGGCGTGCCGCGAAAGTCGAATACCCCGCGGACGAACGCCTCTTGCCCGACGGGTTCGCGCGCACGTTGTTCGAGATCTCGAGCCCTTTGCCGAGCAGCTTCATGGCCGCGGCCGCGCAGCTTGGGGTCCAGACCGTCGAGGGCTCGCGCGGATTTGTTTTCAACGGCGACCCGTCGTCGATCGTACAGTTTTATGAAATCGGCACCAGCCTCACCGGCATGACGCCGTACCGCTGGATGGACGAGATAACGGAGCCTGAATGAGTTCGGCCAGACAAAGCGCGATTTGGGAACTGCGAATACAGCAGGTGCTGTTGCCCAAGTCGGGCTTTGAGGCCTCGGAATGTGAAGACTCGATCGGCAGCGACGAGCAGAACTGCCGCTTCGCTGTCGCGGACGGCGCGACCGAGGCCTTCGATGCACGCAACTGGGCGCAACGACTCGCCGGCAACTGGGTGCGCAGTAATACGGCTCTCACGCCTGAAGCATTTCACGAATGGGTCGCGAGCGAAGGACTGGAACTTCACTCTTGCTGGAAACAACTCACGCTCTCGTGGTACGCGGAAGAGAAAGCGCGCAAGGGATCATTCGCGGCTTTCATCGGCGTCGAACTGGATTTGCGAACCGACGCGCCCACGTGGACAGCAATCGCGCTCGGTGACGCGTGCTTGCTGCACTGCCGCAACGGCGCGCTCATCAAAAGTCTCCCGCTTTCAAACTCCGCCAGCTTCAACAGCGCGCCGATCCTCGTCGCTTCCGATGCGGCAATCTACAAAAACAACGAACAGTCGCTACTAATCGAATCCGGTACGTGCGAAGACAATGACGTGCTTTTCCTCGTTTCGGACGCAGCCGCAGCGTGGTACCTCGAACGCTTCGAACAAAACAACTTCGCGGACGTGTTTCTAAACCACGACAGCCAGGCCGCGGCGGAATTCTTTGAGAATGAGCGCGTCGCTGGCAGAATACGAAATGACGACATCGCCGTGATGCGTCTCGCAATTCAGCAACGGAGTAACAGCTAGTGGTCGCCTCGCAGACCGAACAAATCCCGAGATACTGGCCCTCCGCCAGGCATTTCACCGAGGTCATTCAGTGCCCCTCGGTCTGCTTCACGCATCCCGTTTTGCGCAAAACGCTGCCGGCCGTCGATCGGCTCGGCATGCCCATCGTTACTTCGGGCCAGTTCGCTTACGTTTACAAACTGAAGTCGATGAACGGCGACGGCGATTATGCCGTGCGCTGTTTTCGCGGTTACCTCGGCGACCGCGACCAGCGTTACCGCGCGCTTCAGGAGCACGTGCTCTCATCGCCCGTGCCGTATCTCTCGCAATTCAGCTATGCGCCCGAAGGCATACTCGTCGGCGGTACGAGGTTCCCGATCCTCTTCATGCAATGGATCGATGGGCCGACGCTCGATCTTTACGTCGGTGAAATGCTCAACCGGCGTGACGTGCTGTTGCATCTCGCGGATGAATGGTTGCGCGTGGTGGGTGCGTTTCAGGCGTCGGGAATTGCCCACGGCGATCTGCAACACGGAAACGTGATCGTCGAACACGGCCAACTGCGCCTCATCGATCACGACGGCATCTTCGTGCCCGCGATGAAAGATTGGCCGGCGTGCGAAGTGGGCCATCAGCATTATCAACATCCGCAACGCACGCCCGACCAGTTCGACGCGAGTCTCGATAATTTTTCGTCGCTGGTGATCTATCTGTCGTTGCTGGCAGTCGCTGAGCGGCCGAGTCTCTGGCAGGAGTATCACGACGAAAACCTGCTGTTCACGAAAGCCGACTTTCTCAATCCGTCGTCGTCGACGCTCTTTGCGAAAATCAGGGAGATCGGAACGGAGCATTCACGTCTGGCTGACGTGCTGGCGCAGGCTGCTGCTGGACCACCCGATTCAGTTCCGCGCCTGGCGGAACTCGTGCAAGCGCCGTCGCGTTTGCCCTCGTGGATGACTGCGCCGGTCGATCTCGAAGCGACGACGAAGACACGTGAGGTAGTAAGGACCGACGCGCTGTCCGATAGTCGTAGTGCTCGCTGGATTTCCTGGCAAGACAAACAGAAAGAGCGACCTATTCCGGCAACGCCGTCTTCAGCGACAGTACAAACGATCTTCGGAACGGGCGCGCAGTCGCCGCTCGCGCGACCCAACCCTGACGCGATCGGCCGCAACTCGCTCTACTTCGCGAAGGAGTTTTTCCGCGGTCACTTTTTCTGGTGGTACTGGGGCGTTTACGTCCTGTTTCAGTTTGGCGGGTTAGGAGCAGGCTTGAGTCTCCTGGCGGCTGTTCTGTGCGTAACGATCGCGTGTTTGACCTACGGTCTGTTTCGCGCGCTCGAGGAGTCGCGCGCGGCGCAACGCTTGAATCCGGCGCCGCAACGAACAGGAGCCTTGCCGCCGATTGCCGCTCGCCACAATCCCGTCTCGTGGCAAAGCGCAACACCGCCGATGCAGCATCAACCATTATCGTCGCATCAGCAATCGTTACCGCTGACACCGTCGGCGGCTGCGATGTCGCCCGAACCGTTCATCGGTAACCGCGTGCTGGGCATCTATCATCAGCGCCACTGCGACTGGGTGTATCAGATCTCGGCGGCGAACGTCGTCGGCTTCAAGTCGCAGACCGAAGCCTCGTCCCACGGCTACAAGCCCTGCCGCATCTGCTCGCCGGCGAGTTGAGTTCTGAATGCGGGCGAGCTGAGTTCCGAACGCCGAAGGCGTTTGCTAATTTCAGCCCAGTGGTTGGAGCTTGCGACAACCCTGGGGGTACAGAACACATTGATCCTAACGCTGAAGGCGTTGACTAGATCAGACGCTGATCTTGCCAACGCTTTCAGCGTTGGAATCCAGGACTGGTGAGTGTCTGAACGCGGGCGACTTGAGTTCTGAACGCCGGCGGTTGAGTTCTGAACGCGGGCGAGTTGAGTTCTGAACGCCGAAGGCGTTTGCTAATTTCAGCCCAGTGGTTGGAGCTTGCGACAACCCTGGGGGTCCAGAACACATTGATCCTAACGCTGAAGGCGTTGACTAGATCAGACGTTGATCTTGCCAACGCTTTCAGCGTTGGAATCCAGGACTGGCGAGTGTCCTGGGGTTGTCGCAAGCTCCAACCCCAGGCTGAAAGTAGTCAACGCCTTCGGCGTTCCCCAAGCCCAAGGTGCGAACGCCTTCGGTGTTCCCCAAGCTCAAGGAGCAAACGCCGTCGGCGTTCAATCAGGGGCAACTACCTCGCCGGCGAGTTGAGTCGCGCTCACTTCCGCTTTGGCAGCGCTCGCTTCCGCTTCGGCAGCGCTCACTTCCGCTTCGGCAGCGCTCGCTTCGGCTTCGACAACACTTGGCATCTCAGGCATCTCCACCGCCTCTTGCTTCGGCGCCACGGCCGCGCGCAGTTTGCCGCTTGAATCGTGCGCTTCCCACTCGCTCCAGCGATCGAGCGCGCGGCGCAGATACTTCGTGCGCAGCTTGGTGAAGTAACTCAACAACGACACGAGACCTTTAATCCGCTCGTGCTCATTTTGCTTGCGCGCGCGAACGATCAGTTTGCCGACGCTTGCGATCCAGACGTCGCAATCGTGAATGTCTCCGAGCGCGGTCTGAATGCGCGCGGCGCGTTGCGCGTGCGTTGCGATCGCTCGCGGCCAGCAAGGCTGAAAAAGTTCAATCGCGTAACGCAGACGCTTCACTGCAATCCGCAATTCATGCAGCGCGTCGCCATCAAGCGGTCTGAACAATGCATTACTCAATTTCTCAAACTCTTTGAGTCGCGCGAGGAGGACCGCACGTGACATGTCCGCGAACGTCAGTGCCAATTCGTCTGCTTCTTTTCTCTTTCGCTCGGACGTCGCAGTCGCTTCGTCAACACGCGCGACAAACTCCGTTTGCAGTGCTTGCAATTCTTCGGTGGTGATGACGGCTGCAAGTTCCTGGCGCGCCTCTGCACGGATCGCTTCGCGCGACTCGATCAATTCGTTGAGCGCCGCGGACGATTCTCGCGGGACCTGCTTCCGAAGCTCTTCCAGGCCGAGGATCGCGACGTCGTGATCGCGCACTTCTCCGAGCGTAGCCGCCAGTTGTCTCAGTGGTTTCAACACGCGCGCGAGGCGCCGCTTGCGCACATAAGGCATGAAGTCTCGCAACGCGCTGCGCAATCGCCGCGACGCGACGCGCATCGAGTGAACGCCTTCGGGGTCGGTCCAGTCCAGCGCGGCTTCGCGCCAGCTCAACAACTCGTCAAACCTCGTGACGAGCACCAACTTTATGCCTGCACGCGCAGGCGCGTTGCACTTGATTCGGATTCGTTTTGCTTTGGCCATAGGTTTCGATCAAGCTCGCTGGGCTTTCTCGCGCCGAACACTGAAACTCAGCATTCGTTTGAACGCCTGTTCGAACAGTTCGCACTTTCGTTCCACTTCGAGCAATTCGTTTTCGCAATCTGCCTCACTGCACAACTCTACATGAAAAGACTTCGCGTCGTGACATTTTAGATCGTGAACGCGGCTGTCGTGACTGCGGTCCAAAGCATCCGCGAGCCTGACGATGCCGCCGAGTTTGCAAACGATCTGCCGGTCAGCCGCGTTGAGCGCCTCGTATTCGGGATGGCGCTTCTTCGGCAACGAACCGCGATGATAGCGCGCGATGTTTGCGATCACCGCCCGTTCGGCCTCGGAAAAGCCGGTCAGTTCGGAGTTCGTGATCAGGTAAAGCGTGTGTTTCTGGTGCGAGTCGTGGGCGATATGATAGCCGATGTCGTGCAGCAGCGCGCCCGCGAGCATCAGCGTGCGATGGTGCCGCGAGAGGTTCTCCGTTGGCGCAAAACTGTCGAAGATCTTTTCCGCGAGCTTCGCGACTTGCCGCGCGTGCGTTTCTTCGTAGCCGAAGCGGCGTCCCACTGCGTGCACGCCGCGCAGTTTTCCATCGGCAAACTCCGGACCCGGCGGCCGAGACTCGTCTTCCCACTCGCGCAGGCTGTCGATGATTACGCCTTCGCGCAGCGCCCAATCGCAGGTCCGGATCACGTTGATGCTCAACGCGCGCATCGCGCCTTCGAGAATCTGGCCGCCTGCGATGACGATCTCCGCTCGTTGCGTCGTGAGGCCGGCGAGTGCGCGGCGGCCTGCCTGGTCCAGCGTCGCAAGTCTGGTATTCAGCGCGGCGAGCTGACTGAGTGGAATGTCTGTTTCAGTCGGCTGCACGGGCTGGTGCTTGCGTTCGTCGTTCGCGGCGGCGAGTTTGCGGAGCGTTGCGCCGAGCGCGAGGATCGTGCCTGAGGTGCCGGATGCTTGTTGCCACTGCGCATCGCGCAGTTCCCGGCGCGGGCGCTCGAACGCGGCATGAATTTCAGTCTTGAGATTGTTGAGTTGTTTTGCGCTTGGCGGGTCGGAAATCAAATAACGTTCTGTCAGTCCCACCGCGCCGAGCTTCAGCGAGAACAATGCCAGCGACGTGCCGTTGCGGAACAGCGACACTTCGGTTGAACCGCCGCCGATGTCGATGTTGATGTTGGTCGCTGCTTTCAACGAACAGCCGTGCGCGGCAGCGAGACCTATGAGTCGCGCTTCTTCAATGCCGGAAAGGATCTCGACGCGCAGTCCGGTCTGTCGTTCGACTTCTTTAACAAACTGCGCCGCGTTGCTCGCTTCGCGCACTGAAGCTGTAGCCACCGTGACGATCGCTTCGGCGCGATGGGTTTCGGCAATCGTCTTGTATCGTTGAATGCAGCCGATGGCGCGATCGATCGCGGAACGTGAAAGACGGCCCTTGCGCAAGGTCTCATGGCCCAGGCGGATCACGTCCCTTTCGCGGGTGAGGACCGCGAACGAATCGCTGTCAACCGCATCCGCGACCGCGAGTTTGATAGAATTCGAGCCGATGTCTATTGCCGCGAGTTTCAATAGCGGGCCACTCTACGCAAGTTGTGTTACAGCAAGGTAAACCATAGCTGAAGTGAAAACCCTGTTTCTCTTACGACACGCAAAATCGAGCTGGAAGGACGAAAGTCTACCTGATTTCGAGCGCCCGCTGAATCGCCGCGGCAAACAGGCTGCGGAAAGAATCGGGCGCTATCTGAAGCACGAGGAGATCGTGCCGGAGCTCGTGTTGAGTTCGCCGGCACTGCGAGCACGCGAGACGATTGAGCGCGTTGCAAAGGCCGCGAAATGGACGCCGGAGGTTCTTTTTGACCAGCGTATCTACGAAGCGGGCGGCCTTCGTCTGCTGGAGGTGGTATCTCAGATCGAGAACGAGCGCAAGACCGCGCTGCTCGTGGGCCACAATCCGGGGATCGAGGAACTGTTGATGTTGCTTACGGGCGAATCGAAGAAAGTTCCGACCGGGGCGTTGATGCAGATCGACCTCAAGACTTCCAAATGGTCCACCGCCGCCGACAAGCGCGCCCGCCTCGCGTGGCTCATCAAACCCCGCAAGCTGTAGCGGCGGTGATTCTGTTTGAAGGTTCGTTTGCGTCACAATTGACAGCCTCTCCACCACCACACACCCGCTTGGACGAATCGTCTCAGTCGCAGCCCAAGTTGAACGCCGAAGGCGTTGACCAGTCTCAGCCCAAGGTTGGTTTCAATCCTGGGTGAAAGTCAGAACGGAAATTAATGCTGGAAGCGTTGGCGAAGTGGCGTGTGCCTGGTCAACGCCTTCAGCGTTGAAATGCAGGTTTGCTGGTCCCAAGGTTCTCGCAAGCTCGAACCTTGGGCTGGAATTGGTTAACGCCTTTGGCGTTCAACTTGGGCACTACCGTCGCTCTTTCATCAGTTCTAGCAGGCTGCTGAAAAACTAAACATTCTTCCCGCGCGTAGATTGCGGTCAACTATAATCTGGTCCAACGCCGACGAGGGAGGAACAGAATGCGGGGAGAGCACGAACAACAAGCGGGCATGTACAGTTACATTTCGCCAGAGCAACGAGTGCCGGCGGATCACCCCTTGCGTCCGATTCGTAAGATGACAGATGAAATCTTCAAGCAACTGTCGCCGCGCTTTGACAAGTTGTATTCGCGCGTGGGGCGCCCGTCGATCGCGCCGGAGCGGTTGCTACGCGCGTTGTTGCTGCAAGTGCTTTACTCGGTGCGCAGCGAGCGGATGCTGATGGAGCAATTGCAATACAACATGTTGTTTCGCTGGTTCGTGGGACTGAACATGGACGACGAGGTTTGGAACGCCACCACTTTCAGCAAGAACCGCGACCGCTTGCTGCGCGGCGAAATCGCCGAAGAGTTCTTCGCGGCCGTGCTTGAGTTGGCTCGTGATAAAGAGCTGTTGTCGGACGAGCATTTCACGGTGGACGGCACGCTGGTCGAAGGCTGGGCGAGCTTGAAAAGTTTCCAGCCGAAGGATGAGTCGAAGCGCAGCAACGACGATAAGCCGGATGACCCGGGCAATCCGACGGTAAACTTCCACGGGCAGAAACGCTCGAATAAAACGCATGAATCGAGTACTGATACAGATCTCCGACTGTTTAAGAAGACCAAGGGCAGCGAAGCAAAACTGGCTTATCAGGGCCACGTGCTGATGGAGAATCGCAACGGCCTTGTAGTGAATGCGCTGCTGACTCAGGCTAGCGGCACTGCCGAACGAGAAGCGGCGCTGCTGATGTTGGGAGAACGGTCGCAAAAGAAACGAGTCACTGTGGGCGGCGACAAAGCTTACGACACGAAAGACTTTGTCGCTGATTTGCGCGCCTGCCAAGTGACACCGCACGTGGCTCAAAACAACAAGGGACGAAGCAGCGCGATCGATCAGCGGACTACCCGCCACCCTGGTTATGTAGTTAGTCAGCGTAAGCGCAAACGAGTCGAAGAAATCTTCGGCTGGTTGAAGACCGTGGGGCTGTTGCGCAAGACCCGACACCGTGGAGTGAAGCTGGTGGGTTGGATCTTCAAGTTCGCTACCGCCGCCTACAACCTGGTACGAATCAGAAATCTGGGCGAGGTCACGTGAGAGACTGCGACTAATCATCAGTAGTCGCCCAGGCAAGCAAACCAAAGTGGCCAATGAGCCACTCAAGGGATCAACCTTAGAAAGAAAATCGCACATCATCGATAAGCAAAAGTATTCAATGAAGACGAAAGCACTATCAACGCTCAATTTTTCAGCAGCCTGCTAGAACGCCGAGCACCTGTTCACGAGTTACGGTCGGAAAATCAGTGAGGAACTCGCCAAGGCTATCACCGGCTTCCAAGGTAATCAAACAGATGGGTCACCGGAACGCGCGTACCTGTAAAGCAGGGCACGCCACTCATCTTTTCGGGATCCACTTCTAATAGTTCGGCCCGGTCCATAAGTTCTGTACCAAACGCCATCTGTAAAAGTGGAGTCATAATAGCAAAAGAAAACAGCAACCCGGTCAGGTTTGTCGAATTAATTGCACGGCGTGGAGGGCGGAGGCGAGGGCGCCGTGGACGGTGCCGTGATGGCCTTTCTTGTTGGCCGCTTCGCCCGCGAAGTAGATGGTGTTCTCGACCGGTTCGGACAAGGCGGCTTGGGCTTTTAAACCGCCGACCGGGATGTAACTGTACGCGCCCAACGAGAAGGGATCCGTGGCCCAGTCGTGCGTGTAGAAGTCGAGTAACTGATCTTCGATATACTTAACCGGCTCGGCGAAGATGTGCGAGAGTGCCGCCAGAGACTTCTCACGCAGTTCGTCGGTACTGGCAGTTAACAACTGCTCCGCACGGGTGCCGCCCGCCCAGCCGACTAATAACGGTGCACGAACCGGAAGCTGCGTCCACCACGTCGGCGGCATTTCATCCGGCGCATGAACAAAGGCGAGATCTTTCAAGGAGACAGTTCGGTCGTCATGCGACGGTAGACTTATCTCTTCCCAAAAGCGATCGCGAAAGCGCAGCATCACTTTCACAACCTGGCCCATCGCGAGTTTGCTTGCTGCTTCTTCTTTCGCAGCCAGTCGCGGCGTGAACACGACCTCCTTTCGTTGCAGCACGCCGAGCGGCAACGTGACGATCAGCCGCCGTGCTTTGAATTGTTCGCCAGCATCTGATGTAACTGTAACCGCGCCCGCAGTCCACGCGATCTCACGCACCACAGTCTGCAAACGAAAACTCGCACCGTGCGCGACGGCTTCCGAATGAAGCCACTCCACGATCGGACGATAACCACCAGCCGGTCGAAACTGTTTCTCATCGTCGATCTCAGCCGCTGCTTCATTGGTCTTAACCAAGCCCAGCACGCTGATCCGGTCTCCGTGCGCGGCATGAAATCCCTCAACGAAAAGCGTGGCGATCGCGCGAATGTCATCGATCTTGTGCTTGCGACTATATTCGTCGAGAAACTCTTCGAACGACTCATCGCGGCCTTTGTACTTCACTAGCTCGTTGTTGACGGCTTCAATGTTCGACCAGAACTCATTCGACTTCGAGAGGAGTGCGTTGCGGAAATACCAGTGAGTGTTCGGCAGCTGGATCAGCTTGACGCCCGCGCGTTCGGCGAGCTTCAGCGTCTCCGGTGCTTTACCGTGAACAAATTCGGCGCCGAGTTCGACCGGCGCCGATAATTGCGAATCAAGATGTGTGTGGATGCGGCCACCGATGCGGTCGCGCGCCTCCAGAACTATAACATTGAAATTTGCAGCGCTGAGTTCGCGCGCGGCCGCGAGTCCCGCGGCGCCCGCGCCAATGATCAAGATATCAGTCTCATCCGTCATTCCGTTTGCGATCGCCGCGATCGCCTTCGCCGGGCTTCGACTCGGTCTTCGCGTGTTTGCGCACGTCCTGGGACAACGATCGGCCGACGTCATCTGATTCCTCGAAACGGCCGTGGTCATCGCGCCGGACGTAACGCTTGTCGTTACCAGTGTCGATCAATTCGCGTTTGCTGTCGTGTTTCTTATCTGCCATTGTGCACTCCTCCGTTCAGGATTTCATTTGCGAAACAGCAAACGAAGGGCCACGTACTCGAATAGCCAAGGCCATCCACAGATTACGCAGAACTCGTGTAATCTGTGGATGGCTTTTGATCAGTCGCTTGACCTTCGTATTATTCCCCGACACCACTGAACGACTTGTGCAACGCGGTGCGCGCGGCGTGAAAACCGCACATGCCGTGGACGCCGCCGCCGGGTGGAGTGGAAGAGGAACAGATGTAGACGTGTTTGAGCGGTGTCGAGTAAGTGCGGATCGTGGGCCGAGTGAAGAGTTGCGTGATCGTCGCTGCGCCGCCGTTGATGTCGCCGCCAACGAGGTTTGCATTGAGACTTTCCATCTGCGCCGGCGACAACGAACTGCGCCCGATGATGCGCGAACGAAACCCCGGCGCGAAGCGTTCGATCTGGTTCTCGATGCGCTCGGTCATGTCGATAGTCGAACCGTTGGGCACGTGACAATAGGCCCAGAGCGTGTGCTTCCCTTCAGGCGCGCGCGTTGAATCAAATAAGCTCGGCTGGGCGGCGAGGACAAACGGGCGTTCAGTACACTTCCCTTCCCACACCGCCGACTCCGACATCTCGATCTCCGCGAATGAGCCGCCGAGATGAACCGTCGCCGCGTCGTAACACGCAGGCGCGCGCCACGGCACTGGACCATCGAGTGCCCAATCCATTTTGAAGACGCCGGGACCATACTTGTACCGCCCAAGTTTGCGTTTAAAACCGCGCGGAAGATGTTCACCGAGAATAGGCAGAAGTTGCTGCGGAGTTAGATCGAAGAGGACGCAAGCAGATCCCGGCAGACCGTTGAGCGATTTGACGCGCGCGCCAGTGACGATCTCCCCACCGAGACTGCGCAAGTACGCAGCCATCGCGTTCGAAATGTTTTGCGCACCACCGCGGGGAATGGGCCAGCCATTGGTGTGGCCCAGCGTCAGCAGCACCAAGCCAAACGCAGTAGTGCCGAACTCATTGAGCGACAAACACGAATGCGCCGCAGCGCCCGCGAAGAACGCGCGCGTGCGGTCCTCGTGAAATCGACTCCTCACAAAACCCGCCGCGAGCCTAATCCCGTTTAGCCCGAAACGCGTCAATGCGAAAGGATGGCGAGGAAGGTGGATTGGTCCGAGAAGCTCAGGCGCTAAAATTTCCCAATTTTTAACGAGAGGTTCGAACAAGGCTTGATAAGAACGAGCGTCAGCGGCGAGTTGTGAAGCTGTGTCGGCTACAGAACGGTGCAAAAGGATCGCGCTGCCATCGTCGAACGGATGCGCGACTGCCGCGGGTGGATAAATAAACTCCAGCCCGTACTCAGCCAGCGAAAGATTTTTGAAAAACGGAGAACCGACCGCGAGTGGATGGACCGCCGAACACGTATCGTGAACAAAACCCGGCAGCGTCAACGCAGCCGAACGCGCGCCGCCACCGATCGTCTCATTCGCTTCATAAACACAAACGCGCTTGCCTCGTTTCGCTAACTCGATTGCTGCGGCCAGACCGTTCGGCCCAGCGCCAACGACGATCGCATCGTAGTCTTTGCTCATTCAACTTCGGGGCTCGGCGACGGCACGCGCGAGTGCTTTATGTGCCGCCAGATCCACCACGTAACCGCTAACACCACGACGATTCCGATCACAAAATCGAAACGATGAAACCACGTCTTCAACGTGTCGTCCTTGTCCCACTGCTCGCCCAGCTTCTGTCCGGCATACGCGAGCCCGATACACCACGGCAACGATCCCGCAAACGTGTAGATCACGAAACGCGTCAGGTTCATCCGCGCGACACCCGCGGGAAATGCGATGAACGTCCGCACCGCCGGCAACAAACGACTCACAAAAACGATCACCTCGCCGTATTTCGAAAACCAGCGATCCGCCAGATCCAGATCGTGTCGCGACAGCAAGATATAACGGCCGTACTTCTCAATCACCGGCCGCCCGCCGTACATCCCGACCCAGTAAGCCACGAGCGAACCGAGCACGCAGCCAAGCGCGCCCGCGATTCCCACCCCCCACAGGTTCATCTCGCCGCGCGAAACCAGATAGCCCGAGAACGGCATGATGATCTCCGACGGCAACGGAATGCACGCCGACTCGATCGCCATCAACAAAACAATTCCCGAGTAGCCGAGCAAGGAGATCGTAGCGACGATAAAGCTCGACAGTATGCCGATGATTTTTGCAACCATAGAGTGTGGGAACTAGTGCTCGCCCCAGCCGTGCCGCCCGATTAGCGGAACGAAGGCGCAGCCACCGTGATCCTCTTCGCGGTAACCAGTTTCAGTTTTCAGTACGCGTATCAGTCGTTGTGCTTCGCGCGACTCGCCGACCGGCACGACCAAACGCCCCCCGATCTTCAACTGCGCTGCTAACGGCTGCGGCACAGTTGGACCACCAGCAGCTACGAGGATCGCGTCGTAAGGCGCGTTGGCGGCCCAACCGAGCGTGCCGTCGAAACACTTGACGGTCGCGTTATAGATTTCGAGTTGACGAATTCTGCCCTGCGCTTCACGCGCGAGATCGCCGATGCGCTCGATCGCGTAGACCTGCGCCGCAATCATCGCGAGCACGGCGGTTTGATAACCCGAGCCCGCGCCGATCTCGAGCACGCGGCTGTTGCCATCGAGCTCGAGCAACTCGGTCATGCGCGCAACGATAAAAGGTTGGGAAATGGTTTGATTCGCGCTGATGGGCAACGCGTGATCGCCGTAGGCGCGGCTCTGCAACGCTTCAGGCACGAAGAAGTGACGCGGCACAAGACGCATCGCTTCGAGCACGCGCGGATCGCGGATGCCGTAGTGCTCGCGCAGGCGTGCGACCATGCGCTCCCGCGGAATGGAATACTCCTGCCATAACGGGGAAAGTTTTTTGTTTACCGGCTGCACCCGTGACTATTGTACTGACTAGATACGCGCGCGTCTCTCGTCGACAGCGCGACCCTACCGTACACAACCCGACTCTACCGTACACAACGCGACTCTACCGTACACAACGCGACTCTTTCGCAGACAGCGCGACTCTTCGCTCCGGCTCCGCCGCCGGATGTGAGGCGACGGCTCTGCCTCGCCGTTAACTCTTGTGGAGTAACTCGGAATCCTTCAGGTAGTTCCAGGTCTCGATTGCCGTAAGCGCATTATGATCAGTCATGTCGCTGCGCAACGGTGTAACGGAAACATAGCCTTCCTTCACCGCGTGATAGTCAGTGCCTTCGACCGAGTTCACGTTGAAATACTCTTCGCCGATCCAGAAGTAAGCTTTGCCGCGTGGATCGATATGTTCGGTGATCACGGGACGCGCATTTTTGATTCCCTGCCGCGTTACTTTCACGCCTTTGATCTCGCCCGGCGGGAGATTGATGTTAAGCAACGTGCCTTCCGGCAGTCCTTCTTCAAGCACTTTGCGCGTCGCGACGACGGCGAAGGCAGCGGCTTCCTTGAAATCGAAGTTGTCGCGCGCGACGAGGCTCAGCGCGAGACCCGGAACACCGAGAATTGTCGCTTCGAGCGCGCCGGCGACAGTGCCTGAATAGGTCGCATCGTCGCCGAGGTTGCCGCCGTGATTGATACCGGAGACGCAGATGTCCGGGCGTTCTGCTTCGGACAGGATCTTGTTGAGCGCGAGCGTGACGCAATCGGTTGGCGTGCCGTCGATGGCCCAGTGGCGATTGTCGAGTTGGCGGATGCGCAACGGGCGCGCGAGCGTCAGGCTGTGAGACGCGCCGCTCATCTCGGCGGTGGGCGCAACGACATAGACGTCGCCCAGTTCCTTCAGGGCTTCCTCGAGTTTGATAAGCCCGTCGGAATGGATACCGTCGTCGTTTGTAAGCAAGATCCGCGTCATAGTCTCTTACCGGCGGCGCGTTCGTTTGCACACTCCAGTTTCGGCTCGCTCACCGAGGAGCGTCCGGTTTTTGAATCCTGGTTAAGACGACTGGTGAGATAAAAGTACGGCCGTGGCGTGTGCGGGGGAGAAAAGCTAATCGCGCGGGATGCGCATTCGGCCTTTTTTCTTGTTGCGCTTGCGAGCCAGGGCTGACTTTAATTTGGCCTTTTGACCGGGCGGGATGAAGAACGCGTGTTTCTTGGCGTCCTTAATGATCTCCTCAGTCATGACCTTGCGCTTAAAGCGTCGCAGCGCGCTTTCAATGGATTCACCCTGATTAACAGTAACTATTGCCATTCGTTCTCTGCTTTCCCTTTCTAAGCTCCTTTTGCAGGAGAGCTATTTAACACGCCCCGAATGCTTCGGGTCAAGTTCGCCAACGCCTTAAGCGTTGATTTCTGGTTCCTTCGGTGACCCAGGGTTGTCGAGGCTCCAACCCCGGGCTGGATCTAGCGAACGCCTTCGGCGTTCAGCAACCCTGCGGATGTCTTTGCTACGCCGAAGGCATTCGCAAATTGCAGCCCAGGGTTGCTGCAACCCTGCGGATGTCTTTGCTACGCCGAAGGCATTCGCAAATTGCAGCCCAGGGTTGCTGCAACCCTGCGGATGTCTTTGCTACGCCGAAGGCATTCGCAAATTGCAGCCCAGGGTTGCTGCAACCCTGGGTATCAGCAGCACAAAGCCTGGAACGCTGAAAGCGTTGGCTACAAAACAAACCCCGCGGACAGAAACTGTTCGCGGGGTTCAAGGGAGTCTGGAAGCGACTATACCAGCACTGCTTCGGCTTCGGCTGGTTCTTCTTTCTTCCGGCCCAGACCCTTGATCTGCACCGGCTTGTCCGCTTCCGTCGTCTTCAATTGCTTTTTCAGTACCATTTCCTGGTACATCTTGCGCATCATGACGGCTTCTTCGTGCGCCGTCTTTGGTCCCTCCATCTGTGGCTTGTTCGGCCGCTGCAAGTCGACTTCATTCAGGATTAAACCGTGCGACTTATCGGCGAGCTCGACGTCCTTTCCTCCTGCAAAAATCTCATGCCGGCCATGCTCCTGATACCACTTCGCGACGGTTGCGTTCTGGTGCATGTTTTCGATGATGTTGCGCCAGCCAATGCCCGTGTTATACGCGCAGAAGGAGATCTCGCCTTCCTGCGTGCCGTACGGGATGATGCACATCTCGGTGCGGCGGAAATCGTAGTTGAAAAGATCCTGGAACCACATGCCCGCGATGAACAGGAAGTTCCAGCGGTCAGCACGCCGCTTCTCGATGTCCGTTTCGGTGCGATCGCCGCTCACCTTGCCGTAGTCCTTGCCGGTCAAGCCGAACGACTTGTCAAACTTCTTGAAGAGTTGGTAAAGCGAAAAGTTCGTTGGCGACTTGTACGGGTTGTAGTGCTTCAGCAAAGTGAGACCCATCATCAGGTTCGACATCCACTTGCCCCGCGCCGCGTCAGTGATCTTCTGCATGTCCTTGACGAGACCGGGAATGTTCAGGAACTCCGGCACCGGACTCATCTCTCTCGTTTCCTTGTCGATCATCACCGCGGTGCCGACGCCGCAGTTCGGATGGCAACCGCATGAAACCTGCCCCCACTCAGCTTCCGGACCATGGACCAAGTCCGCGAAGTCAGCAAAGGCGCCCATCAACGACAGCGGGAACCAGTCACGCGTCGGCTCAGTGATACCAACCTGGTTCTTCACGTCGTGCGCGAGGTGCGACAACGTGTAGCGCTGTTGCAGACGCCGCTGCTCGGTGATCTCTTCGTCACGGCCGGTGAACGAAACCGGCTGGAACGAAAGGAATGCAATCTTCTTCGGATTGTCCAAAGCGAAGCGAATGATCGAGCCGACCTGATCGTTGTTGATGCCGTTGACGAGCGTGGTGACGAGCACGATCTCAACGCCCGCTTCGTGCAGGTTATTGATCGCGCGCATCTTCACGTCGAAGAGGTTGCCGACCTGGCGGTGACTGTTTGCATCGTTGCCGATACCGTCGAACTGAAGATAAACGTAACGCAATCCTGCTTCGGCAGCCTGCCGGCAGAACTCCTTACTCTTGGCAAACTCGATTCCGTTGGTCGCCGCCTGCACGCTGTTGTAACCAACCTTGCGCGCGTAGCGGATCGCTTCGATGAAGTGCGGCGAGATCGACGGCTCACCACCCGAGAACTGTACGGACATCTGGCGACGCGGCTTGATGGTGATCGCGTTGTCGAGAATCTCCTTGATCTCGTCCATGCTCAGTTCATGAACAAAGCCAACCTGGTTGGCGTCCATGAAGCACGGGTCGCACATCATGTTGCAGCGGTTCGTCAGATCGACGGTCAGCACGGCACCGCGGCCATACTTGACGGTGCTCGAGCCGTGATTGTGGAGCTTCTCATCGTTGTGCGCATCGATGTCGCGGCCCGGAAACATCTTTTCGATGTGCGTCAGAAAGGTGGAATCGATGGCCATCATATCTTCGAAGTGGCCGTGGACCGGACAATCCTTGATCATCCAGATCTGCCCGTCGCGCTCGATGATCGTCGCTTTGATCTCGCCGACTTTTTCGTTGATCAGAACGCTGACGTCTTTCTTGCCGCTGATAATCTCTTCGCGTGCTTCGATCACGCAGTTCGGGCAAAGCGAGTCAGTGGTGCGTGGCCAGCCGAGGGTTGGCTTGCTCTTTTGCCAGGATTTCAGCAGGGGCTTGTCCGACCATTTTGGGGTAAAAGAAGGATTGGGCTTGTACTTGTTTACCGATTGGATTGCGTTGAAAATTCCTCCCGCGATCAGCGTCAATCCTTTTTCCGCATGCTTTACTGGGCGCATCTCTCTTCTGTTTCCGTCCTCTTCGATTGTGAATTATGGCTCGTTTGGCAGACTGATGCCGTACCAAGTCGAACAAACACGGGCAATGACCGTGCCGCCACGCTGTTTAGAGTTAAGTCTAATTATTTTTCAGTTTAGCTTTTGAAGACTTGGGGCGAGGTCGTATCCTCGTGCAACAAAGCGATGGGCGTGTATCAATTTGGCCGCCATGAGTGGCTTGCACAAAAGTCAGTGGATCGAGATTGGGCTCAAGCCCGTACCCAGCGCAAGCCCCACTGGAATAGCTAGAGGTTCGCGGCGTGGCAGAGCCTCGCCTCACATCCGGCGGCGAAGCCGCAGCGGTTCATCAAAACTTTTTTGTGCAAAGCCGCCGAAGAGACGCTCACTTGCTAGTCTCGGTGGACGGTCTGCGGGTGCGCGCGGTCGTTCGTTTGTACTGCTTGCTGATCTTCTTGACGTAGTTGCGTGTCTCGGCGTAGGGCGGCACCTTGTGACCAAATTTAATGACTGCTCCTTCGCCCGCGTTGTAGCTCGCGAGGACGAGATCGACGCGGTTGTTGAACTTGTCGAGCAATTCGCGGAGGTAACGCGTACCGCCCGCGATGTTTTGCGCGGCATCGTGCGGATGCCGCACGCCGAAACGCGCGCCTGTTCCCGGCATCAACTGCATCAGGCCGCGTGCGCCTTTCGGCGAAACCGCGCGCGTGTTGAAGTGCGACTCCTGCTCCATCACGAGGAATATCAAGTAAGGATCAACGTTGTACTTGTTTCCGTTCTGGCGAATCAGGTTGTCAAGACCCGGTCGGCCGGTGCTCCAGCCGCGTTCTTTCTTGCTCGAACTGGCGACGGCAGTCGCGGTGTCTTCGAGTTCGACGCGATCGATGCGAACGGCGTCGATGAAGATCGACATGCCGCCACGCTTGTACCAGACGCCTTCTGGTGATTGGCTCGCGCTGTCGGCTTCGACGCGCGCGCCGCCTTTCAAAAAGATCCAGGTTGGACCATCGAACGTGCCTTTGTTCGTTGGCGCCGGTTGAGCGATGACGTCGGAAGCATCGAAGTGGTCGTCATCGTTAGCTGGCTTTTCGGCGGCAGCAGGAGCTTGCGGTTCGAGGCGCTCGATCTTTTTGACCCTGTCTTTTGGCAGGACGTTGCTGAGGCCGCCGCGGCGATACCACACGCCCTGCGCCGATTCCCACGCGTCATCGACGGTGAGATAAGAACCGTCGGCCAGTTTCAATCGCACCTGCGTCTGTGCGAAAGCAGAGCTCACACAGATCACGACGACAAGGATTCCGAAAGACAGTCGTACCATGATTCGATTTATAGCTCCAGCGGATCGGACAGCGTGCGTTCGATCTTCGTTTCCTGTGTTTGCACGGGCGCGAAGCTGTGCGCGGTGCCGAAGTAATTGCGCCAGGCGACGTCGACGATCTGTGGCGTTAGCTTGAGCTGGTGCTTTTCAAACAAGCAGATGTCGGTGGCGCGGTCAAGCAGGTCGCGCGGTTCACAACCTTTCATCTGACGCCGCTCGACGCGATACTTCGTCAGGATGTGGTCCAGCACCGGCTGCTCGACCATGATGTTTCGTCGTTGCGCCTGCTGCCTGAAGATTGCCGAGTACGCTTCCGCCGTCGGCGGCTCCACGCGGGCGCGATAACCCATGCGCCGCAGAAACGCCTGATCGGCCAGGTCCTTCTCTTCAAGGTTTGTCGAAAACACGACAAGCTGTTCGAAAGGAACTTCGATCTTCTTGCCGGTGTGCAGCGCCAGGTAATCGACGCGTCTTTCAAGCGGAACGATCCAGCGGTTCAAGAGATCCTGCGGCGCGACTCGCTGCCGGCCAAAGTCGTCGATGACCAGCGTGCCGCCGTTGGACTTCATCTGAAACGGCGCTTCGTAAAACTTCGCCGCCTCGCTCCAAGTCAGGTCCGCGTTCTCCAACGTTAACTCACCACCGACGACAACCAGCGGACGTTGAATCAGGATCCAGCGACGATCGAACTCCGCCGGAGTTTCATCCGCCGGCATCGGTTCGTGGCAATGAGAGTCGAAGACGCGAATGACTTGACCATCGATCTCAACGGCGTACGGAATCCAGATCCCGCCGGCCAGCGCGCCGTTGATACGTTCGGCAACCGCGGTCTTTCCGGTTCCCGGTAGGCCAGTTAAAAAGAGCGAGCGACGCGAGTTGATTACGCAGCCGAGCGTTTGCAGCAACGACTCGGGCAACACCAGATCGTGAAAGGCCTGACGCACCGTCTCCATCGACGCCGTGTTTGACGGAATCGATTGCAACTTCATCATGTGCGTGTAGTCGCGCAACGAGACGGGCGCTGGGCCAACATAACCACAGACCGACAATAACCGTGAAAGACGATCCCAACCGTGGTCCAGCATCGCGTAACGCGTCGAACCAATCGCCGACTGTAGCTTCACTTCGATCAGCTTCTCGCGATAGAGCTTTTGCAGCAGATCTTCAGTGAGCGCGCGCGGCAGGTTGATGCGATCGGCAACGTTGTTTGTCGTGGGCTCGGGCAGCATGGCGACGTGTTTCAGCGCCAGGTCGCAAAGAAAGCCTTCGGAGATGCCGGTGTCGGGCAGCTCTTCGGGCAGCGGCGGGCCCATGCTTTCGATTTCCGCGCGGGTCAGGATCGTGGTGTGGGACATGTGCGTTCTCTCTAACTGTATTGGTTTATCAGCGACCGACAGAGATGGTGCCGTTCGAGGCCATAACGAGCGCGGCGCGGGCGGAATCAGCCTCCGCGGAACGGCCGACGCGCTGATAAAGATCCGTGAGGCGACGCAGCGCAATCGTGTTGCCGGCGTCGATCTGGCGCGCGGCTTCGTAATAGCGGATCGCGTCTTCCTCGCGCGCGAAGCGTTCCATCATCTTCGCCATGTTCAGGTTTCCGTTTAATTGACCAGTCGCACGCGTGAAGGCCTTGTAAGCTTCGTCCACCCTGCCGAGCCGGCAATACGCGAGCCCGAGATTGTTGAGAATGCGTTCGTCGGTGGGCGCAAGTTTCGCAGCGCGCTTCAGGCGATCGACAGCCGCGCGATAGTTACCGTTCTGATAAAGCGAGAACCCGAGATTGTTCAGCGTCTCCGCGTCTTCTTCGAGCTTGACGGCGTGTTCAAATGCGTCCTTCGCGCGATCCGCAAAACCTTTCTTGTCGTATGCAACGCCGAGCAGGTTGTGTGCTTCGGTCAACTTCGGATCGAGCGAGACGGCCATCGAAAGCGCCGTGATCGCGTCGTTGTAATTCCCTGCCAAAAGAAACTCGCGGCCGGCTTCCAGATGCTCGCGCGCGGAACTCGCCGGCGTCATCTTCTTTTCACTCTGATTGCGCGCGTCGTCGACGCGAGACACGCCGGCAGACTCAAACTTTTCCACATCCTTCTCTGTCAGGCGGTGCAACTTGTTTTCATCGTTGCCGCGGCCGAACAGGCGGCCGAAAGCCTTGAACGGCGCCGCAATGACCTTGACGATCTTGTTGCCCTTCTTTGGTTGCACCCCGACTTCCGAGCCCGAATCTTCCAGCACGATCGCATCGGGATCGCCCTCACGTTGAATCGTTGAAGCGCTCCACATCGCGGTTGCCGCGACGGTTACTACCAAAGCAATTAGAATCGCCATGATTCTGCGTTTGTTCATTGGTCCAACTCCTCTACATCTTGCCCACAGTGTCAATGAGGTTAAGGGCCGCAGGTCCGAGAATCGCGATAAAGAGCGTCGGGAACAGGAAACATGCGAGCGGGAACAACAGCTTGACGGCCGCCTTCTGCGCTTCCTGTTCGGCGCGCTGGCGTCGTTTGGTGCGCAGCGAATCGGAGAACACGCGCAGGCCTTTCGCGATCGACGTACCAAACTTGTCGGTCTGGATCAGCATCGCCACTAGACTGCGCAGATCATCAACCCCCGTTCGTTCCGCCAGATTTCGCAGCGCTTCGTCGCGATCGCGGCCGACGCGAATCTCCAGGTTCGCAAGCTCGAACTCAACCGCGATCGCGTGATGCACGTCTTTCAACTCCGAAGCGACTTTCATCATCGCCGCGTTCAAACCCAGACCCGCTTCGACCGACACGACCATCAGGTCGAGTGCGTCAGCCAAACCCCAGCGCAGATCGCGCTGGCGATTGTTTGTGATTCTGCGCAGGCAGAAACGCGGCAGAAAAAAGCCGGCGACGAAGGCCAGGATGATGTAGATGATGGCCTTGTTCAACGGCCAGGCCATCGCCGCGCAGACAGTTGCAACCAGCAACGGAAAACCGCCCATGCAAGCCAACTGAATCGCGCGATAGATGATCGGCGCTTCAGCGGAACGAAAGCCCGCGTGCATCAGTTGCTTTTGCAGTCGCTTCGCTTCGGTCGCGGAAGGCGGCAATAGTTTGTTCAGCGGTGAAGCGATGCGTTGCGCAATTTCTGCGGCTGGATTGTCGTCAGGCATGACCGCAGACTGAACTGTCTCGGCCCTGCCGCCCTCTTTCGCATTGAGACGGCGCAGTCTTTCAGTCGCGGCGCTCTGCGGTTTGTACAGCAGCCAGTAAACACCCAGCATTCCGAGTAAGATACAAACGAATGTGGAGATACCAATGATTAAGATCATCGCTGGGCCTTTTCCTCGCTAGATTTTGATCTTCAAAATCTTTCGCACAATCAACATACCCGTGACCTGCATGAACAGTGCGATGGCGATCAGGTAATGACCGCGCGGATCTTTCCACAACACGCTCATGTACTCGGGATTCATCACTGTCACGGCGACCGCGACAAAGATCGGCAAGCCGCAGAGTAACCACGCCGACATGCGCGAACTGGTAGTCAACGTCTTCAAGTCGCCCATAATCCGGAAGCGTTCGCGAATCGTGTAAGCGACTTTCTCAAGAATCTCGGCGAGGTTACCGCCGGTCTCGCGTTGAATGAGGATAGCCGTGACGCACATCTTCAGATCGAGGAGCGGCATGCGTTGCGTGAGGTTCTCGAGCGCGAGTTTTACTGACAAACCGAGGTTCTGCTCTTCGTAAGCTTTGCGAAACTCAGTCGCAAGCGGCTCCGGCATTTCGATCGAAACCATGTGCAGCGCTTCCGAGAACGCGTGTCCGGCGCTCAACGCACGGCTAACCAAATCGAGTGCATCCGGAAGCTGTTCGAGAAACGAGTCGAACCGTTTCTTGCGCCGCCAGAAAACGTGGACCAACGGCAACGCGGCACAACCCAGGCCCGCGAGAATCATGAGCGGAATGAAAACCGTGAGCACCGACGCCGCGAGGGCGCCCAACATACCGGCCATGAACGAAAACATGAGCAGGCGCGACGGCGTGATGTGCAGGTCGGCCTGGTCCAGCATGCGCTTCAACTGCAACGCCGCCTGGATGTTAACCATCGTCCGGTTGATCCAGGGGATTTCGCTCATCAACTCGTTGCGAGCGAGCACCACCTCGATGTCTTCAGTTTGTGCCGAGTGGAGCAGAGCTTCCGACAGGCGCTTTTGCAGACGCGCGCGTTTCTGTTCTGTTCCGTGCGTGGCAAACAGGTAAGCGCCCAGCACGAGAAACAGCGCAAAAACGAATACGAGAAACGAGATCAGCATGGTGCGTTACATCTCCTCGAAGAAGATGCGTGGCAACTGCAGGCCGCACGCCTTCAACCGTTCGGCAAATCGTGGACGAATTCCAGTAGGACGGAAGCGGCCGAGCACCTGACCTTCCTTATCGACGCCGGTGCGCTCGTACTGGAAGATTTCCTGCATGGTGATCGTCTCACCTTCCATGCCGGTGATTTCTGAAATCGAAGTGATGCGGCGCGAACCGTCAGACAGTCGCGCCACCTGGACCACCAGGTTGATCGCTGAAGCGACCTGTTGCCGCATGGCCCTGTCGGACAGGCGCATGCCCGTCATCTGAATCATCGTTTCGAGACGAGCCAGCGCGTCGCGCGGAGTGTTGGCGTGAATCGTGGTTAACGATCCGTCGTGGCCGGTGTTCATCGCCTGAAGCATGTCGATCGCTTCGCCGCCGCGGACCTCGCCGATCACGATGCGATCGGGACGCATACGGAGTGCGTTGCGCACGAGATCGCGCTGCGTGACTTCGCCTTTGCCCTCGATGTTTGGTGGACGGGTTTCAAGCCTGACGACGTGCGGTTGCTGTAGTTGAAGTTCCGCCGAGTCTTCAATTGTGACGATGCGCTCGTTCTCGGGGATAAAGGCCGAGAGGGCGTTGAGCAGCGTCGTTTTACCCGCGCCGGTACCGCCCGAGATGAGCAGGTTCAGGCGCGCGTGCACAACCATTTGCAGCATGTCCGCGATGTCTCTCGTCAACGCCTTGTTTTCGATCAACGCCGCCATGCGCAGGGGATCCGAGCCAAAACGGCGAATGGACACAACCGGACCATCGATCGCCAGCGGCGGAATGATCGCGTTGACACGCGAACCGTCCTGCAAACGCGCGTCGACCATCGGCGACGATTCATCGATGCGACGTCCGACTGACGACACGATGCGCTCGATCACGCGCATCAGGTGTTCGTCGTCCTTGAAGCGAACGTTAGTCACTTCGATCCGGCCGCGTCGCTCGATGTAAATCTTGTCGTGCTTGTTTACGAGGATATCGGAGATAGTTGGATCGGCGAGCAGCGGCTCGAGTGGTCCTAGTCCAAAGAGCTCGTGCTGGACGTCGCTGACGAGACGCTCGCGCTCGGAAACGGACAGAGGCACGGCTTCCTGGGCCAGCACGCTTTCCGCCAGACGCGAGACTTCCGCGTGAACTTGCTCCGACGTGAGCGTCTGGAGCTTCGTCAAATCCATCCGGTTGATCAAGGTGCGATGTAAACGCGCCTTCATCTCCTGGAAGGAGTTTTGGCCGGTGCCGTCGGAGGTGTTAGCGGGAACGTTGGTGTTGTTGCCGATTAATCTTTCGCGTAGGGCCATGATGTTGTTTCCGGTGCGGTGGGCCGCGTTCCTAGACCTTTTCCATTGACGTTTCAAGATTGAATTGCGCTTGCGCCGGCTGCTTCTTCAAAAACGAATTCCAGAAAGCGCGACGCGGTTTCGCTTCGTTAAGCGGCACGACACCGAGCGATATCTCCTGAGCGATGCGCCGGATTTCGAGCGCGATCTTCGAGCCCGGCTCTGACTGGACCAGCGGCGTGCCGAGATTGATCGAGCTCACCGCGGTTTGATAGTCGCTGGGCACAAAACCAACCACTGGTTCGCCGAGAAACTTCTCCACCTGCCGCAGATCGAGATCGATCTGTTTGCTCCAGCGGTTCACCACGATGCGTACTTTCTTCCGCGGATAACCCAGCCGGTCGAAGATTTCGAGCGCGCGTTGCGTGCTGCGGATCGCGGGAATGTCGAGCGTCAGAATCAGGACGATCTCGTCTGACTGATCGAGCGCCGCGAGTGTGATCGAGTCGAACGTGTGCTGCGGATCGAGTACGACGTAGTCAAAGTGTTCGCGCAATTTTTGCAGCACTTCAAAGACGTGCTGCGGTTCGATCTCGTCCGCCGAGTCAGCCTCGCGCGGCGCGGCGAGCAGTGACAGGTGTTTCGAGTGCGGCGTGACGAGCGTATTGATCAACGACTCATCGAGGCGATTGCGTTTTTCGACCATGTCGGCAATCGAATATTTGGGATCGACGCCGAGAAACAGCGGCAGGTCGCCGGCTTGCAGGTTGAGATCGACGAGAACCGTTTTCGCATTGGTCGCGGCGCCGAAGTTGGTGGCGATGAAAGAAGTGCCGCAACCGCCCTTGCTCGAGAACACCGCGATCATGCGGCCCTGTTTGCGTTGCGTCTCGACCAGTGTCTTGTTGCAAAACTCAGCGACGCGATCGAGCACGGTGCGCAACTCGTCGGCACTGATCGGAATCCGCAGAAACTCGCGCGCGCCCGCACGCAAGCTACCGATGATCAGATCCGGTGACGTATTCTGCGCGGCGGAGATGATCGTCGTTTGCGGACACTCGGCGTTCAAACGTTCGATGAACCTGACCGCCTGTTCCGCGTTTGGACCAAGCGCGATTATCGCGGCGTTTGGTTTCAAGCGAACGATCTCTTCGTAAAGCTGATCGGTGTCGTTTCCACCCGCCAGCAGCTTGATGCGTTCTTCGGCCGAAAGAGCGCGGCGAATCTCTTTGAAGTTTTCGAGCCCGGTGCTCAGGACTACTACTGAGATTGGTTCGGTCATTTTTTCCTCAGAGGTTGCCGGGAATGTAGCCTGCACTCTCGGCCGTTAACGTCGTGGTATAACTCGGCATCATGATCGTCGTGCCGACGATCGGAATGACAAACTGAAACTGGTAATTAGTGATGCTCACCGATACCGTGCCGTCGTTCAGTCCGAAGTTGTTGTAGCTGACGTTCACGTTGGCAGTGGTCAGGTTGTTGATCATTGGCTGCGCACTGCCGGCGGGATCGCCGTAGACCACAACGTTCTTCACCAGGTTGACGTCGTTCGGTGAATGCATCGTGGCGTAACGCGCGCCGCGACGCGCCGCATCGGTCAAAGCGTTGTGTACCCACAAGGCGCGGCCGAATTCCATCACGCCAAACATCGCGGTGAGAAACACCGTGACGCCGATCGAAAACTCAACCAGCGTCGATCCTCGTTCGTTTTCACGGCAGGTTTTAATGCGCCGCATAGTTGTTACTCCTTACACTGAGGGCTGCGTCAGCAGGTAATGCATCGTGACACTCGGTTTCACATCGACGTTCATCGACAGCGAACTGTTGTTGAGCATCTTGCCGAGATCGAACACCGGCTGGTGTTTGTAGTTGACGATGCTGACCTTCACACTATCGGGCACTCCCGCGGTGCCGCCTTGATACTCGACGGTGACATTCGCAGTGGAGAGTCCGGTAAGGATTGGTGAACCGGTGCCGGCAGTGTTGCCAAACACAACGAGGTTCCTGGCGTTAGTTTGCCAGTTAGTATTCACCGCTGATTTGGCCGCGAGATAGCGTGCGCCGAGACGCGCGCCTTTCGCGACCGTCGTATACTCGTAGAAGTAACGGCCAAACTCCGCGACTGCGCCGAACAGCAACAACAGGATTGGTAAAACGATTGCGAGCTCGACCAGTTGCACGCCACGATCGTCACGACGGAAACGATTCAACCAGTGCAGCCGGCGCGAGCGTCGCAAATTGCGAATTTTCCTTAAGCGATGGTGCATCATGATTGCCGCCTCACTTGTAGAGGACCGGAACTGCCATCAAGCCGTTCACAGGCGCTCCGTTCGGATTGAAACCACCTTGGCCCAGCACGATGTCGTCGATGTATTCGGCAACCAGATCGCCGCCGTTGCCGCTGCCGACCTTGGTCTGCAAGAAGAACGTGCCGAAGCGATCGAACGTCACCGTGTTGCGGCCCTGGTCGTACTGGTCCTGCTTCACGATCGGGATCACGACCACGCGACGTCCGTCCACGCCCGTATGCGTCGGCGCTTTGGAGGGACTGCCGGATTTGTACTGATCGTAAGTAATGTTTTCCTGGATGTTCTTGTCGGGCGGCATATCGGCGGGATTTACTTGCGACGTTTGATAGTCGTCGAAACGCGTGTTCAATCCCTGACGAACAGCGCCGGCGGTCACACCGGTTTTTGTATCGACTTGATAGGTCTCTCCAGGAGCTGCGCATCTATCGACACCAGCGGCGAGACCAACACGAACGTTTTGTCCGCCTGGTCCAGCAACTGCAAGAATCTGATAGTTACCCGGTGAAACCATGTTGCCGGCGCCGGCGCGGAACGTATACGTGTTGCCCGGCATGATGGGCGTGCCGTAGTCGATCACTGAGACCGGCAGGAAGTTGCAAAACAGATTCAACGGCACTGACAGGCCAGCGGTCGCGGTGGCCGACAGGTTCTTGCTGTTGCCGAGCACCGTCGCCGCGAAGGAAACTCCAATGGGAGAATCCTGAGTGGTGACCTGCACGAAGCGAATCTTCGCGGCCTGGCCTTGCGCGGAAGCTTCGCTCATGTATGGACCATCAAGATTGACTGCAAACAAGACGTTCGAGCGGGGGAAAGTCACGTTGGTCTTATTGAAGTCGTAATTGTTCATCGTCGCGACGGCGCGATCCGCTGCCTTCGTTATGCCTAAAGGTGCGGTGTTGAGCGCAGACACGGCAGCCAGTGCTGCCGCGTCCGCTGCGTTCTGCAATTCGGTTTTCGCCAGGTAGAACCTGCTGATATCAACTCCCAAACCAACAGCCAGCAGAATCGACAACATCCCGATAGCCGATGTCGCCAGCACTGAACCTCGCTCCCGCCTGTTCTTTCCCGCTTGCTTAATCGTCTGTTGCTTCATGTTTCCCCCTCTGCTGCGAATCGATCTGTGGTCGAGAGGAAGTTGTTACCAGGGGCGAACTGATTCCGGATTGAAGTCAAACTTTATGGCCCGCGCGACCGGAAGCGCTGGATTGATGTTGCGCACGCTGCTCACAGAACCGCTGGTGCTGGTCTGCGTGGTCGTATCGACAGCTTTCGTCTTCGGCTGTTCAGTCTTCGCCGGAGCGGCAGGCGCCGGAGTGGAAGTCGTGTTGTTCTGGTTGTTCTGGCCCGAGACCTTGTAACCGGTCTGGCCCGAGATGCCTTCACCCTTGGGCTCGACGCCGAGCGGCGAGTTGCCCTTCAGCCCATCGATGCCACGCAGGTTCGGCAAGTCGTCGGTATTGACCGGCTTCACCATGTGCGCGGTAACGATGAACATCAGCTCGGTCTCTTTCTTCTCAAACGACTTCGATTTGAACAGCGCGCCGATGACAGGAATCTCACTCACGACCGGGATGCGCGACAGCGACTTCGTTTCGGAGTTGTCGAGCAGGCCGGCGAGTGCGAACGACTGACCATCGCGCAGTTCGACGCCGGTCTTGGCGCGGCGAGTTCTCAACGCCGGAACGACGAAGCCGTTGAAACGAACACCGTTCGAGAAGTCGATCGTGGAAACTTCCGGCTCGAGCTCGAGACGAATATGATCTTCGTCGACGATCGTCGGTTTGAAGTTGAGACGCACGCCATATTCTTTCCACACGATGGTGATGCCGTTGTTGCCGTTACCGGTCTGAAGCACCGGCACCGGGAATTCGCCGCCGGCGAGGAAGCTCGCCTGCTGGCCGTTCATGGCGATCAGGTTTGGCTCCGCCAACTCGCGGAAGGCGCCTTCGGTACGCAGCAGTCGCAGCATCGCGCCAGTGTTGATTTGACGATTGAAGACGAACAGGTTCAGCGCCGGTTGCAGGACCTCATGGAGCACAGCGCCCGCGGGACTGCTGTTTACTGTGTCGAGAATGCTTGGTCCACCGCCACTGTTGACGTAACCACCGGTTCCACCTTGCGGCAGCGTGTCGAACGACGTGCCGTAGTCGCGCAGTTTGTTGCGATTAACTTCCGCCACGCGAACTTCGAGCTGGACCTGAGTCGCACCCGCGACGGGTGACGTCAGCATGTTCACGGTTTTGAAACCGGCTGCCTCGACCACGCTCTGCACCTGCGCTGCAGTATTCGCATCCTTGACACTGCCCGACATCACCACTGAGCCATTGGCCTGGCTCAAGCGAATGTCGTCCTTCGGAAACAGCGTGCGAATCTGCGAATCGATCAGGGAAAGATTGGCGCGAACGTAAACGTCAAACACGAGAAACTGACCTCCGGTCTGTTCCCACGCGATGAAGTTGACCTGCCCGAACGCCTTGCCATTGACGAGCACCTGGTCCGGCGTGACGAGCACCGCTTCGGCGATGTCGGGATTCGAAACCGAGAACCGTCCTACCGGGCGATCGAAATTGATGACACGTGACTGGCCCACGAGAACGTTGACCGCGATCGATTCCTTGTTCTGCGCGAACGACGCCTTGTAGGAAGTCTCCTGAGCGTGCGAGATGGAGTTAGCAAAGATGGTTATCAACGCCGCCAGCAATAAACTTACCCGGCGCGAAATTGGGGAACGGCTCTGCATGATTCTGTGCTCCTTTGTTTCTAGCGATCGTCAAAGCGATCAACTTCAGGTAATGGATTGGAATGAGTGATCTATGGAAAATCGACGTTGCGCTTTTTCGCGCCTTCGATCATTTCCACTGACGCACGCGGTGTGGGTTGAGGAGCTGGGGCCGCTGCTGGTTTCGCCACTGCTGGCGCCGATCGACGGACAACCGGCTTGTTCTCTTGTTTCGGTTGCTCACTCTTGAGTGAACCGGGTTCCGGAGCTTTCGTCGCGGTTTCGCCGCTCAACAGAGTGCGCTTGTTGACGCCCTGCGTCTGCTCGTCGCCCTGATCGATCTGATTGCGCATGACGAGTTGCAACTTGCCTTCGTTCGAAGCCAGCGCGAGCTTCTCGGCTTGCTCCGGTGTGACCTGGAGAGTGACAGCCTTGACGCTGTTAGCTTCGCGCTCGTCTTTCGGCTTATCGATGTTCTGACCGTTGGCCAGCACCTTGATATTCTGCAAAACGATCTTCGAGACCGGGTCCTGCATGCCGGAGCCTTCGCGCGGATCGATTACGACCACGACGTCGACGAGTGTGCCGGGCTGAATGAAACCGGAGATGCCGGCCGCATCGTCAACCTTGACTGTCATCGCGCGATAACCTTCGGGAATTACTGCCGATAGACCGGCTGCGGTTCCCTCAGGCGCCAATCTCGCTTCGGTGATCGGCTCGCGCGCCGCAATATTTGTGACAGCTACGCGTCCCGCCAATTTCTCCGGCGCTTCAAAAGCACCGTCAGGAGTTGATTCCGTTGGAAACTGGACCACCATTAGTTGCTCGGCAATGATCTTGCTGCCGAGCGGAATGGAGACTTTGGCCACCACGACCTTCTTCAGGTTCTTCGTGTAGCCTTGCGCGGTCGACAAGTACTTGCTGACTGAAACGGCAGCGAGCACTCCGAAAATGAGTGCTCCTGCCAGGACTATGAAGAAACGTTTGTTTCGCATGGGAATCAACTCTCCATTCTGCCAGGTTTAAGGCCTGGTTGTTGGGCGCTTTAAGGGTGAAAGATCGCGATTGCGATGATGGCGCCAATGGTGATCCTTTCCAGCACATTGGGATCCTAAGCTTAGAATTCCACGTGGACAAGTTGTCGCGGCCGCTTCTATAGTGTCACCTAAATACTAGTGACTCCAGCGTAACTGGACTGGCCACAGTTAGGCCGCAAATGTAATCACACTGGCTCACCTTCGGGTGGGCCTTTCTGCGTTCGCGAGTGGACCCGATAAGCTCATGGAGCGGCGTAACCGTCGCACAGGAAGGACAGAGAAAGCGCGGATCTGGGAAGTGACGGACAGAACGGTCAGGACCTGGATTGGGGAGGCGGTTGCCGCCGCTGCTGCTGACGGTGTGACGTTCTCTGTTCCGGTCACACCACATACGTTCCGCCATTCCTATGCGATGCACATGCTGTATGCCGGTATACCGCTGAAAGTTCTGCAAAGCCTGATGGGACATAAGTCCATCAGTTCAACGGAAGTCTACACGAAGGTTTTTGCGCTGGATGTGGCTGCCCGGCACCGGGTGCAGTTTGCGATGCCGGAGTCTGATGCGGTTGCGATGCTGAAACAATTATCCTGAGAATAAATGCCTTGGCCTTTATATGGAAATGTGGAACTGAGTGGATATGCTGTTTTTGTCTGTTAAACAGAGAAGCTGGCTGTTATCCACTGAGAAGCGAACGAAACAGTCGGGAAAATCTCCCATTATCGTAGAGATCCGCATTATTAATCTCAGGAGCCTGTGTAGCGTTTATAGGAAGTAGTGTTCTGTCATGATGCCTGCAAGCGGTAACGAAAACGATTTGAATATGCCTTCAGGAACAATAGAAATCTTCGTGCGGTGTTACGTTGAAGTGGAGCGGATTATGTCAGCAATGGACAGAACAACCTAATGAACACAGAACCATGATGTGGTCTGTCCTTTTACAGCCAGTAGTGCTCGCCGCAGTCGAGCGACAGGGCGAAGCCCTCGGCTGGTTGCCCTCGCCGCTGGGCTGGCGGCCGTCTATGGCCCTGCAAACGCGCCAGAAACGCCGTCGAAGCCGTGTGCGAGACACCGCGGCCGGCCGCCGGCGTTGTGGATACCTCGCGGAAAACTTGGCCCTCACTGACAGATGAGGGGCGGACGTTGACACTTGAGGGGCCGACTCACCCGGCGCGGCGTTGACAGATGAGGGGCAGGCTCGATTTCGGCCGGCGACGTGGAGCTGGCCAGCCTCGCAAATCGGCGAAAACGCCTGATTTTACGCGAGTTTCCCACAGATGATGTGGACAAGCCTGGGGATAAGTGCCCTGCGGTATTGACACTTGAGGGGCGCGACTACTGACAGATGAGGGGCGCGATCCTTGACACTTGAGGGGCAGAGTGCTGACAGATGAGGGGCGCACCTATTGACATTTGAGGGGCTGTCCACAGGCAGAAAATCCAGCATTTGCAAGGGTTTCGGGAAAG
>JADMIO010996584.1_pt1 | contig 56130 bp, 58 predicted proteins | sample 8958161 | NCBI WGS metagenome assembly JADMIO01 (sample SAMN16585339, study PRJNA669376) | soil metagenome | isolation source: Crop rotation soil | place: USA: Cullars Rotation, Alabama | collected 2011
GCCGCGACTTCAAGTCACGTGAATTCCAAGCTTCGGATCCCACTGTGCTGGAAAGTGACGGGCAATGTGTTCAATGTTCCAATCGTCCCATACTAACCGCAGGATATCTGTCATAGGTAGGTATATTGTAATGCATTGTATTACATAGTCAAGTGGGAAGCATGACGGGGGCCGGGTGGTTGGGACTAGAGAGCTACCCCAGAAGGAGAGGCTGGTTGTAGATCCGTGAGAGATAGCAGGGGCGGTCAGGGTCGATAGCGCTGGGTGGCGCCCGCCGTAAAGTTGGTCAGCAAGCGCTGGGTAAGGCGAGGCTGCAGATGATACCGCTGCGCCGCTCGCTGAATGCGAACTAGGGCATCCTCCACCAGGGGACGGGCTTCCGCCACCCGGATATCGTAGAGCTCCAATTCCGGCTGCAGAAACGTCTCCTCGATAGTGCCTAGCAGCATGACATGGAACCCCGGTCCGTTATAGCGGGCCTCCGGCAGATAGGCCGGTAGGGCGGGGAGCTCGGGCAGCTCCTGGTTGAGCTGCTGATAGTAGGCGCGTATCTCGGGAATCACTATGATCTCCCGCTCATCCTCGGCATAGCCCGAGAAGCTGAGCAGGGTATGGCCCGCGACTTTGGCGAAGCCCCGTTTGGTGATCAAGGTGTGCAAACGATGGAGCAGGGGCGAGGTTACCCCGCCCTCGATGTGTTCGCGAGTGACCGGCTGGAGGAAGTAGCCGACCTGCTCCCAGAGTTGCTGGGAGGCCTGGAGGGCTGCAAAACTCTCGCCGTACTCGGGGGAGGGCTGTTCGTGCATACCAATGATGGGTTAGCCCCAGGCGGCCTCCTGGCCTCTTGCAGGACGAGTATCAGCTTGGGGTGGACGGTAGCTACACCAGCTCCCATCCGGGTTCTTCGCGTGACAGCTCCAGAAGTAGCCCTTGCGGCCCGGCTGCCAGATCATCGGGGTCTGGTGGTACGCACACAACGGAGCTTCATCGGGGCGGGGAGCGGTTGAGGGTGGTTCGGGACGGGGGCGATCGCCGCCTCGGGTGGGGCCTACCGTTCGCAGGGTGATGAGTTGTTGATAGGTCTGCTGGGCCCAGACCAGTCCTTCCGTCACAGCCGCCGGATCGTCGCTCTGGACACTCACACTATGCTTGCCGTCCACGGCGAGGCTGACCTGATACTTCGTCTGCGCCATCTCAGCCCCCATTTCCTCCGGGGGAAGGGCAGTGCGGTGGCAGGGTGTCTGTCTCTTCATTGATGAAGGTGAGTAGGCGGCCCTGGGTGAGCGAGCGTTGGCCCGCCACCTGGTCGGCGATACTCAGCTGCTCTCGCAGCTCCGTGTGGGACTCAGCTTGCGCACCGTTCCTGAGCGTGGACAAGCCTTCCTTCACCAGCGGATCGGTGCTGCTCATAGGTGGGTGACTCCCAGCACCAGGGCTTTGGCGTACTCGAAATCGAACTGCGTGGGGGGAATCGAGGCCCGGAGTTGATCCGCGTTACGGAGGACCTCGGCCATGGTGCGGGGCTGGAGACCCTGAAACTGCTTGGTGAGGCGATGCTGCAGCTGTTCATCGTAGAAGTGGAGGCGGAACTCTTCCTGGTGGGTGAGTTGCTCGTATTCCGCCCGCTGGGCCGGATCCTGCACATTGATGAAGGACTCCAAGGCCAGGGGGTCCGTGGGCTGGTCATAGAGTCGCGTCAGGAGGCGAATCACGGGGGCAGTGGGGCAGCGATACAGCTCGTGCCGATGCTGGATGTACAGCGGGCCTCGCAGCCGCTCGATCTCAGAGGCAGGGGCTTTGATGACCAGGGCAGTCCCCTGGTCGGTGGTGTGAGTGATCCCAATCAACTCTTGCGTGCGGAGGAACTCGGCCAATAACGGTGGCAAGGGGGTAGGGGAACGATCTTCAGGCTGTGATGGTGCAAATTCAGCGGACATCTTCTGCTACAGCATAACATATTACTTGACATAATGATAGAGAGCTGTTATAAGCGAGTGCATGTCTATTACTAGGTTAGAACCGGGCGAAGTCATCTCCCCGGTGGGGTATAGCCTCATCCTGACCTCTCCCTATTTGCGGGACCTGCTGCTACCGGAGGGGCTTACCAGTCCCTATGAGATCCTGAACTATGACGCGACCCTGACCCTGCACGATGCGCAGGGCAGGCGAGCGACCTTCCAGCGAACCCAGCACATTCGGTTCCTGCAGGATGGGGTAGGGGGACTCTTAGATCATGCCTGGGGCCAGGGGGTGCTGGTCACCAACTACCAGCACAGTGCCGGGCGACTGGAGGAGTCCTTCAAAGACCAGGGCCGACGCCACCTGGTGGTGGAATTACCCCGGGTGACCCGACGCGGGGAGCAACTCCGGTTTGCAGTCCGTCGAGACGTTTTGGAGGCCTTCCCGGGCGCCACGGGGGTCGTGGAGACCACCATTGACCATCCGATCCATCAGCTGCGGCGGGTGGTGATCTTTCCACGCGCACGCCCGGTGCGACAGGCGCTGGCTCAAGTCGAGGGGCAGCAGTGGCGGCTGCCCGTCACGCACTTACCGGATGGTCGAACGCTCGTCTGTCTGGAGGTGCCTCACCCTCGTGCCCATACGGCCTATCTCGTGCGCTGGTCCTGGTGAAAGAAAAGAAGCGGCGAGCTGGCCAAGCCCACCGCTTCATCAAATGGATCTCTATGGCGCTCAGCCGCCTTCGCCACCCATAGGGGGCCACCTCCTGCAAGATCTACAACCTAGCCCGCCGATCGGTGGCTTTACTTTACACGATGCTGTACTAACTAAGTGAGCCGTTTGTATTTGTGCGGGTCGTGGCTCCGCTTTCCACGATCGTTGAGATATTCGGTAACGGCCTCCGCCGTAGTGACCCAGTTCCGCGCGATCTTGCGGGCGCGCAGCCGCCCGTTTTCGGCCAGCCGTCGCAGATGCGCATCGCTGAGTCCGGAGAGCGCCGCTGCCTCCTCGAGCGAAATCAGTCGCTCTGATTCCAACGGCCCCGGGCCTTCTTATGCGGTTCGGCTCACTATAGCGGCACCCGCGCTCGTAGTGCATTGACATCAGCATATGAATGAACTACAAGTAGTAGATAACCATTCATGAAAGGAGGTGATCATTATGGCAAAACCAGGAAAATTACAAGCAGCCGTGCAAGCCTTCGCGGGTGGGCGCAGTCGCCCGCGTGGCCGCACGACGAGTCTGACCTTTAGCGAGGCAGAATTAGCGGAGGTGGGACGGGGACTGGCGGCGGGGCAAGTGCTCTTGCAGCAGAAGTTCACCGTGACCACGAAACTCAAGGCCGCGCTGACGCGCTTGGGCGTACCGATCCCGCAGGGACTCTAGCAGTCCGAGGGAATCATCCGAAAGGGGAGGAGCGACTGGCCAGGGTAGGGAAGTCGCTCCCTCGGAAGGTGGCCTGATCTGATCTGGAGAGACGGATGATGCAGGATGACGGGAGCGTGGTGCTGAGCGCTGAGGCGGTGCAACTCCTCCAGGAGATCCTCGTCATCGTCGAGGTCGCGGTCGGAAGTCAGCTTTTCGGCAGCACCCCCGTCAGTACGAAAGCTCGTTTCGAGTAACGCTTGTACCATCAGCTTCCGGGACTCCCGAATCCGAGCCTGCACATACTCCTCTAGTCCCTCCGTCTCTTCCTCACTAACCTACTGACCATTTACCCGCAGCGTTTGAATGAAGTGGGTATCCGTCGCGGTGGCCTGTTTGGCCATCAGCTCGTCAAATCGCTGATGGAAGTCCTCAATGCGTTCTGACAGCAAGCAAATGCATTCCCCTCCTGTGCGGTACGCTGCAGCGGTTAGGATTGGGTGGGGAAATCAGCTGTACAAGGAAATCGCCCAAGGCTGGGGGCTGCGGTGCTAATCGTGGGGCATGGCATCGATATCGTGGAGCTGCCCAGGTTCCGTCGGCTCTACGAGGGCCCGGCCGGGGGCGCTGCACTGAGTCGTTGCTTCACGCCCTCGGAGCTGTCGCTGGTGGGGAACGGTCCGGCTCGCATGGCCCGGCTGGCGGGCCATTTCGCGGCGAAGGAAGCAGTGCTCAAAGCATTAGGCACCGGTTGGACGGAAGGCATTGCATTCACGGATATCGAAATTCGCACGCTTCCCTCGGGCGCTCCCAGTATCCTCCTCGTGGCCCGGGCCGAGGAGGTGGCCGCTACATTGCAAATCGGGGCTTGGTTTGTGAGCATCAGTCATTCGGAGCAGTTCGCCGTCGCCAGCGCCATTGCGGTCGCAAACCCGGTGTGAGTCCGTCCCGGCAGTGGGGCCGACCAGTGCGCTAGGCGGGGCGAAAGGTGATCGTTCGGCGGTCCAGGTCTGCGAGGAGATGTCCACCGTGGTGTTCGAGGACGCCCCGCCAGGCATCGTAGCCTTGGAGCATGGCGGTTTCCCAATCCCCGGCGGAGCAACTGGCCACTTCCCAGCGCGACGTCATACTCAACACGGTCCGGAGCAAGGTTTCATCCAGTGCGGTAACTCCCTGGAGGAAGTCATGGACCCGTGCGTACTCAAATACCAGCGCCGTGATGCCTTCCTCAATCGCGATGGCACGTCCCCCATCCTCCACTTCGTCGATCGCGGGGATGCTCTTGCGCTTTCGTTTCAACAGGGAACGGGTGACCGGCGACCAGCCGAGCACCGCCGCATAGGCGAGATGGAAGACGTCATGGAAACGATACCCATCCGGGTCATGTGCATTGTCAGTGAGGGGTTGGCCGAAGGGCACGCCGCCGACGGACCCTTGGACCGTGATGGTCGTACCCTGATTGGTCTCCACAATGTCAACCTCGAACTGGCGTGGGAGACGCTCTGCGGGTGGAAAGTTGGCGTCAAACACCGGGGCTCCACCAGACCCTGCGGGGATGCGACCGCGCAGGGTCCAGCGGCCATGGACCTTCGCGAGATTGCGTTTGGCCACCTCGCCCAGATCCAGCTGGTATTTGGTCGCAACGTTCGAGATGTACCAGAGTAAGTCTCCGAGTTCCTCTGCTACCCGTTCGGTATGCAACTGGTGGGCACTGCCATCCCGCAAAAACTTTTTGTACTCGCTCAGTAAGGTACCGGCCTCACCGGCGAGCCCGAGCAGTGGCACGATGAGTGCATTGTCCTCGGTTCCGGGCACCTGATCGGTCGCTAACGCCTGTTGCTGGTAGTCGGTAAAGTCCATCCTAACCTTCCGTCCCTGGCCCTCCGGTGCGATGGAGGGGGGCGAGGTGATCATTGATGCCCCATTTCGGGGGATACCAATAGGAAATAGGCTCTGTTATCGGTTGGAATCGTTGCTTGATCCGTGTGCGACCCGATCGCCCTGCGAGCTCCGGATGGACCGCGCGCGCATATTTGCCGACTTCACAGAACAGGTTCTGGCAGTCGATGAGCTGCAGGGGGCGTCCTCCTAAGGACTGGAAGTGCAATCCTAAGCGGTGGAATTCCTCGTGCTGACGGTCCACCATAAAGCGAATCAGCTCCGCTTCGCTCAGTCCCCCCCGGTCGAGGAAACACTTGCCCATCCCATCCCGGGCGCCCGGACCCGGCACGACGAACTCCATCTCCGAAAAATGGGTGATCTCACTATAGTTAACATCGGTGATGAACTGATAAGCGAGGAAATCTCCTATGGTCGGATACGATCGGAAAAGCTCAAACGCCACCTGCATAGAAGAGGCATCGGCCAGTCGTTGCGGCAGCTCATCATTCATCATGCATTCCAGCAAGCGGAGATGGTTTCGATGCTTAATGGGACTCCCAAACGCCTGGCGACCGGGCGGCATGATATAGGCGGCGGAGTAGATCGGTTGGCCCGTATCCATGGCGGTCCGGAGGACGGTATCGTAGCGATCGAAGTCGTAGGTCTCATACGCAATCGCCCCAAGCGTGCGCTCTAGGAGCTCCCAGGTGGGGATTCGATTGAACAATTTGAAGAGCATAGTCCGAAAGAAGATTTCCTCGGTCGAATTCGGCAGGTCGTTTCGGTAGATGACGTGGCGAATGAGATACTGACTGACGCGATCCGAGGCCCGGTAGGCATTGGTGAACTTGTACCGGGCGAGCACGGGATCGCGCGTCCAGGGCGGGGCATCCCCCTGTGCGCGCCGAAAAAAGATGTGCTGGCGCTCGGCGGCAAATCGCCAGTAGGTGTCGTAGGCCGGGGTCGGGCGCGCCGGCGCAATGCGGGGTGGTTCGACGGAGACCATCGGGAGCGGCTCGGGGGCCCCTCCTTCGAGTCCGAGTGGCAACTGGTTGGGGAGGAGATCCCCTGGTCCAGGGCTGGTACTCATCGTCCGTTCAGCGAGAGTACCGGAACCTCAGTGGGCGCGGCCACCAGCGCCCGAGCGGCACTAATCACTGGCTGCAAGGTAGCATTGGTCTTCCCGATGCGTTCCAGCTTTTCGACGCCGATGAAGCAGTTCAATTGCACCAGTGGAAGGGCCATTTCGTGCGCCATAAAGCTGCCCAGTCGCCAAAGGCCCAGCCAGTTGCCATACGCTTTATCAAAGAGCTGCTGGGTGGCATAAAACGCATTCATGCTGAGCGCATTGGCCTGGGGCACAAAGTTGATATGCTGCAGGCAGGGGAACCCGAGCTGCGCACTCGCGACGTGGTCGCGCGCCGGATCGAAGAGCGAGGCCTGGAACATGGTTTGCCGCACACCAGCTCGCGCATGATATTGAGAGAGCATCCATTCCAATTGGTTGCCGTCGAAGGGCCCCGATCCCCACGCAATCAAGCGCTCGAAGTACAGGCCTCGCCCGTTTTGAGCGTGATTCATGGCCTTGTAGCGGGGCGCTGCCAGGAGATAGCGATCGTAGAAACGGTGGCGGTCAAACTGGGCGGCTCGCCAGAGTGACTGGGGGAAGATGCCCGCCGCTACCCCTTCAATGTTGCGCTTGTGATTCGCGGCGAGACAGGCGTCGAGCGCCTGACGCACAGTAGCGTCCTCGGCTAATGCTTGCCCCTCTGGCCCTCCTCGCAAGGTCACGCATAAGGGGGCAATGATCGTCCCAGCATGATCGATGACCTCAAGTAGGGCACGGGACCATGCCCGCGACAAGTTATCATCCTCAATCAACATAGGTCCCTCCTGATTCGTCGAGCTGATCTCCGTCTGCTTCTTCACCGTCCTCGTCGTCACTGTCCTCGAGGTGACGGTACTGGCTGAGACCGACGTATTGAAAGCGTGAAATGCGGACGAAAGCAGCCCAGTTGGTGCCTTCGTGATCAACCCGCGCGATGCCTGATTTGCGGGCCACATAGAGACACCCGGTGAGGAGTTCCGCCTGGTACTCCAGCAGATCACCCTCGACCTCGACTCCCAATGGGAGCAGGAGGTGGGTACCCACCTCGATATCAATGGTGGGCAGTGACCAGTACGCATCGACCACCACGAGTGGCCGAGCGCTGTCCGTCCCCAACAGTTCACGTCGGATGCGGGCGGGTGGAACCTTGCGCAACTGATCAGCGCGGGCGCGCGGCAGTAGGTCTAGGCTATAGGTGAGATGGTCCACGAGCGTGGAATAGCCCACCCCAAAGCTTCCCGCAACGGTAGCGAGCTGCGCCGGGGTCGCCGAGGTCGCCGACCAGCCCCGTTGGGCGAACGCTTTACGGATGGCAAGCGTCGGCATCAGTAAAAATCCCGCGAACGTCTGGACCAAGAACTCGGCCGGTTGAAAGGTTCCCGGGGTGGCTAGCTCCGCCGTGAGCTCGTCAATGGTCGAGCCATGCCCAAAGACATGGTGACCAACCTCATGCGCGCAGGTGTAGTTCCTGCGTACGAGGGGCCGCATCGCCGAGAGCAAGATGCGGGGCGGATGCCCGCGGCGGTACAGACCTTCCATACTGAAGGGGACGAATTGCACGGTGATGCCGAGGTGGTCACAGAGCGCATAGATATCCATCGGACCATTCAGACTAAGGCCGGCTTCACTGCGGACGTCCAGCGACTTGAGCAGAGCTTCGCGGGCGAGGGTACGCGGACGGGTAGCGGTCATGGGGTCGCGTCCTCCTCGCGCATGGACGCGAGGAGCCCGAGCAGACGGTCCAGGTCCTCAGGGTTCAGCTTGGCCAATTCGCGGGCGGCCAGTTGCAATTTCGTGTCGTGGGGGTCCAGCTTAGCGACTCCTTCCCCCAGGAGCCAGGTGGAGCTGACATCGAACAACTGGGCGAGGCGGGTGATTTCATCGCTGGAGACCCGCCGTCGTCCAGCCTCTATCTCGGAGATCGAAGGACGCTGCAGACCGAGCAGGCGAGCCACTTGGCCCTGGGAGAGTCCGGCGGCCTTACGCGCTTCTCGAATGCGCGAGGCCATAACTTCCCTCTGCGAAGGAGCATCCGACATTGGTCAGGCGACCTGAAGGGACAGTTGGCAGATGACCTGCGCAACCCCATCGATTGTGATCTGCTGACGACCATCGGTGGACAGGAAGATGTTCTTGCTATTGGGGATCTTTACCCCTAGCGCCCGGGCCAGCATACTAATCGCTAGCGGAGCAACTTGACTGTCAAAGCCCTCTAGATCGCGGAGGGGACAAGTAGTGCCGGTAATAACAGTAGTTGCATAGCCGCTATCAGCCTGAATGCTTTGCAGAGTTTCGATCAAGGTAGACCGCACGAGGGAGATTTCCACGGGCCGCTCCAATCCTACTAGTGGTAAGAAAATCTTACCTCACCAACACCGCAATGTCCAGCCGTGGCAAAGAGTGAGTGCGATTCCTCTTCTGCGGCGAGATTGCAGAGCAGGGTGTGGACTCGAGGATCCCGAGGTCTCCGAGCGGACTTGTTCCATCGCAGGTGAAGATAATGGGGATTATCTCGCCGCGCTAGGAGGATTGACTTCCACTTTGGGTGTGCGACGATGACTCCACGCTGCGAGGAAGCGCATTATTGGGGGAGCGAATAGGGAAACTTCCTATAACCGTAAATTTGGGTCCAGAAATAGGCCACCTGGCATATGCAAAAGGGACGTGGGAGCGATGAAAATTCTTGTTTCTGTAGAGAGCGCAGTAGTGTCATAAGTATGCAGGGTGTACAGATTCGTAACAGGAACATTGCTTAAATCAGCGCCCGGAGCTTGACAATACCTCAGTTGCCTTCTACGATCAATCAGAGGCAGACAGCGAGAAAAGTCGCCGATTGGTTCTGACCACCGATCCTTAGCTTTCACTTCGACCAAGGGCAGGGAACGTTGTCCAGCTTCGGGAATCACACGTTATTGCCCACTCCATCTCTAGGGGAGGAACCGGTAGCAAATTACCATCCCCAGTCATGACTAACCGAATCTCTGGAATTAAATAGGACAAAAGAAAGCTCCGAACCAGCGGCAAGGCATCACTCAAGACGCTGGTTCAGAGCCGTAGCGAACGCAACTTCGAACTCCTCAGTCATCACGGAGGTGATGGGCTACGGCATTCGTCGTATCGCGCTCTGTTGCATTCTAGCAGAGCCCTGGTCGAAGTTGCGCACTTCTCGGATCGCGAGGCGGAGTTGAGACGGAGGTGCGACCATGACCCGGAACCGACTAGGGCTTAGTATCCTCGGTGTCTTGCTTGCTCTGATAGGCATTGGTGCCCTGAGCAACATCGCGATCGCCCAGTCGGCGGGCGAGCCAGCGAACCTGACCGCCCTCACCCACCAGCCTGAAGCGCTATGGGCCAGGGTTGCGGCAGCCCTGGCTCCCAACCGGGCAAACCATCTCCCATTGGACGCCACGGCCAGCGAACTCGCGGAGCAAGATATCTCCTCCGCCGCCGATCCGGGGAATCCCGGCGAGATGGCGGAGACCACCTTACTGGCGGCCCAGCGCACCACGGCTGCCCCTACCTCCGTCGTTACCTCTACCTCCAGCGCTCCCTCCCCAGCAGTCGGCACACCGACCGCCTTCGCTTCCCTAACTACGGTGGTCACCATGGGTACCCCCACCACGGCTCCAGCCGCCTCGACGACCCCCACGGCCACGGGTGGACAAGCGGGGGCTCCCTCCAGCTCCTCGTCGAGTCCGGTCTTGGCCGCGCTGGGCAGTGCCTCCCGCATTGCGTACGCCCCTCGGGTGACGCGCGCTAATAGCGGCCGGGTAGTGATCCAGAGCGCTCACTCTGCCGCTGCCTCCGTCACGGTACTTACGCGCGATGAAGGCGGTCGGGAAATCGGCCGACAAAGTGTGACCATCCCTCCGTTTGGGCAGGCGGTCCTCCGCGCCACCGAGCTCCTGGGGACTACTGGTTCGGCCGGAACGGTCACTCTCAGCAGCGATGGCGACATCACCGCTGCCGTGGAAGAGCAAGGGCCGAATAGCCAGTCGCTGACCTATGATGCGGTGGCGCACCTCTCGAACGTCTCCGCCTTTCCCTTAGTCAGCAAGTCCTCCGCCGGGGGCACGCTCCTCTCCCTTCAGAATGTGAGCGACAAGGCTGCCGAGATCTCTCTCACCTTCACCCCTTCCAGCGGAACCGCGATTACGGGTCCTACAGTGCGACTCGCACCCTTCGCGGCGCAGACCCTCAACCTGGCCGACCTCACGGAAGTGCCGGCCGGCTTCGTCGGCTCGGCCCTGGCACGAGCCAATCAGACCGCCATCGCCGGGGTCGCCATCGATCTGCGATCTGATCGACTGGCGGCTTACAGTGGATTTGGGGAGGGCAAGGAGCAGCTCTTGCTGCCCAGCGCACTGGGCGCCGGCGGAACCACCCGGGTGGCTGGCTATCAGATCGCCGTCCAGAACCTGGGGAGCGGTGGGGCTGACGTAACGACCGAACGGGTGAAGCGCAACGACAACTCGCCTGCCAATCCAACCAGCGCGCGGCGCAATCTGGCGGTGGGGAGTGCCACCATCCTGGACGAGCCAACCGCATCTACGGACAGCGCTGGTGTCCGGGTGTCCGGTCCTACCGGGGCGAAGTTAGTGGCCCTGGTGCAAGTCGACAATCAGCTCCGCAAAGTGGTGACGGCCGAGCGAGGCATGCTAATGGTGCCGCTGGTTAGTTCCTCCAATTCGCTGGCCCTCCAGAACCTGAGTGGTGATCCGGCCAAAGTGGCGATTCAGCTGATGGATGCCGATGGGGTAGCACGGGCGAGTCAACGGTTAGACCTGGAGCCGGGCGCAGCCACTCGCGCTGATCTCTCTCAACTCCGCTTACCCTCTGGCTTCTCCGGGACCGCGTTGGTCGCGTCCGATCAGCCGCTGGCGGTGGTGGCCCGATGAACGCACAACGACGCTTCTCCGCCCTGGCTCGCTGGACCCGCCGCACTCTGCCCACCCTGCTGTCCCTGTTCGTGGTGTTCTCGCTGCTCTTCGCCGACTTCTCTCACGCCCTCCCGCCAGGGCTGACCGTCCCAATTCCCAGTGGCTCGTTGCTCAGTGCTCGGGTGCAGTTAGAGCTGACCCGCTTGGGCATCCAGCTCGACAAGCTGGGCCTGCAGCTCGATAAGCTCGGTCTCCAGTCGGCGCAGGCGCAAGGGTCAAATCCGCCCTTCAGCCAGTACTGGATGTACGGAACGGGCACCTCGCCCGCTATTTCCTCCAACGACGGGTATGCGGTGTTCTTCGTGCCCGAGCGTAACCGGCTCTTCGTGGGGACGGCCAGTGGGATTGCCGCCATCGACTTTCTCACCAACACGCTGGTCGCCAGCTATGCCCTCCCCAACAAAGTGAACGCCATCCATGCGGCGGGCGGAGAAGTAGCCGTCGCGACCGATGGGAGTGGGGCCTACGTCTTTGACGAAGGCCTTAATCTGACCGCCCACTACACCCAGCCCACGCTCTACAACGTGCTGGGCGACTATGTGTCGGACGTGGCCCTCATTAAATCTGGGGGTTTTAACCTGCTCGCCGTGACGGGTTACTACATCAGCACCGGCGTGACGGTCATCGACCGAAACCTGGCCCAAACCTACTACTACCGCATGCCTTGGAATGGGGCACAGGCGATCGACGTCGATCTACAGGGCCTGCCCGACCTCTACGTCGCCTACAACAATGGCGGCTACCCGGGCGGAGTCGTGAAGATCCCCTACCTCGGCAACGGCTACGCGGTGAGTGGGGAGCAGCTCGGCTTCCAAGGTATCGATGGCTATGGACGCTACGTTTACACCAGTAACCACACCAACTGGCTGTACGACCGGGCACCAACAACCACTCCCCAAGCCGGCGACATCGACTATGCCCAAGGCTTGGTTTACTATGGCGCCAATCCCGGGCCCACCGTGCTGGCTTCCTATGACTACTGGGAGGCGCCCGGCGCCAGCAACTCGACGGTTGCTGGTAAGTACTGGAGCAATGGCTCGAGTCCGGCACTCCCCAACGCCACCTCCAACTTCGTCATGTGGCACGCACCTACGCAAGCGTTCTACAGCGTAGAGCCCGGCCACTGGTTCTTCGGCGGCGCCTCAGTCACTCGCATTCAGAACGCCACCGCCACGGTGTACACCCCCAGCACCGCTGGGCTCTCTGGCAGTGGAGGCGTGTTCAAGAAGGTAGCGAAACAAGGGGATGACCTCTACATCGCCACCAATGGCGGCATCTCCCGCCTGAACGAGTCGTCGGGCCAGGGCACTATTGCGAACAGTGGCACCATCAATGACTGGCGCTATGACGTACGCGATCTGGCGCTGGATGGGCCGGTAGTATTCACGGCCGATGCGGACCATGGGACCGAGATTCTCTATCGCGGCTCCGCGCAAGATACCGCCAACCGCCTAGGTCGGGGCACCTGCGACACGCGGCCACTCCTCTCCAACGAGGTCTCAGCCTGCAATGGCAATTCCTCCTATACAGAGACGGATCTCGTCGTCCCCGGTAAGGGGCTGCCAACGGCGTTCATTCGTTCCTACAACGATCAGGACAATCGTCAAGGTCCATTGGGACCGGGCTGGACCTATACATTTGATGCAGCGATTACATTCAACCCGTTCAATACCGTCGCTATTGTCCGTCGTGGCGATGGACGACGCGACAAGTACCAGAAGGATGCCAACGGCAACTACACCGGCCAGGTAGGGGTGTACGACACGCTCGTCCGAAACGGCAATGGCACCTACACCCTAACAGAGAAGGACCAAACGAAGCTCAATTTCACCAGTAACGGTCGGCTAGACAGCGTAGTAGACCGTAATGGGAACGCGACTACGACGACCTACAATGGCAGCGGTAATCTGACCCTGATTACCGATTCCGCCGGGCGTTCGTTCTCGTTAGCCTATAACGGATCCGGACGTCTCACCAGCATAACTGATCCGATCAACCGCGTGTGGACCTATGCCTATGATGGAAGCGGACGCCTCCAGAGTGTGACGAACCCACTCAACGGGGTAACCACCTATGGGTATGACGGTGCTAACCACTTGCTTACGGTCACTGACCCTCGCAACAATGTGGTGCAAACGAATACCTACTTCTCGTGGGGGCAACTCGATCAGAAGAAGGATGCCCTCAATAATGCGACGACCTATTGGATCGATCTCCAACCCTTCCGCATGACGGTCACCGACGCCCGAGGGAAAAACACCACCTATACCATGGACGATCTCGGACGAACGACGAAAATTACTGATCATGCAGGCCATTCACTGGAATACACCTACCACGGCGAGACCACCCTACGAGCCACCATGAAAGATCGACGGGGAAATGTCACCTGGTACACTTGGGACAGCCGTGGAAACCTGCTTACAGTTACCGATCCGCTAAGCCATACCACAACCTTGACGTACAACGCGTCCAACTTCCTTACGAGTGTCACCGACGCCTTAGGGCGCACGACTACTTACTCCTATGATAGTCAGGGGAATCTCACTGGGATTCTAGACCCCACCAGTCATACGTGGGCACTTGGCTACAATGGGAATGGTCTGGTCACTTCAATCACCGATCCGCTCAATCATGCGACTACGTTCGGCTATGATGCACAAGGCAACCGGACTAGTATTACTGATGCGTTGAACAAGACTACTACCTTATCATATGATGGCGTTGGGCGACGAACATCCATCAGTGATCGCAATTCGCATACTACCACCTATCAATATGATGTTCTCAGTCGCATTACGAAAGTCACTAATGCCATGAGCGGAGAGAGGACTACAGCCTACGATGCAAATGGCAACGTCCTTACCTCCACGGATCAATTGAACCGAGCTACTACCGCGACTTACGACGCGCGGAATTTACGCACCTCGTCCACTAATGCACTGAACGGGGTTACTAATTACCAGTATGACTCAGTGGGTCACCTTATTCAGATCACCGACCCGATGAACTTCGGGACTAGTTACCAGTACGATGACCTAAACCGTGTCAGCCAAATCACCGATCCAACTAATGCGGTAATTCAGTTCGGTTACGACGTTGATGGGAATCGCACCTCAGTGACGGACCCGCTCAACCACATGTGGGCGTTCACTTATGACGCCAATTCTCGACTTCTCACTGCCAGTGACCCACTAAACCATGTCAGCACCTTTGCGTACGACGCAAACGGGAACCGCACGAGCATAACGGACCCCTTAAACAGGGTGACTAATTATTCGTACGATGCAATGTCACGAATTGTTACTACCACTAATCCATTAAATCAGGTGACTACCTATGCATACGATGTAGTGGGGAATCCAGTTTCACTTACTGATGCTCGTAATAATACTATGACATTCGGATATGACGCTCGAAACTCACTTGTTTCAGTGAGTGATGCGCTCAACCGGTCAATGTCATTCGGATACGACAATGCAGGGAATCGCACTTCAATCACCGACCCCCTGAGTAATGTATCAACGCTAACATATGATGCTTTGAATCGTGTCACAGAGGTTAAAGACCCACTCCTTCTCAGTATGACTTTTGATTACGATGCTATAGGAAATCTCTTAACCACAACCGATCCACTGAACCACGCTGATCACTATATGTACGACGGTTTAAATCGTCTCACGCGCATTACCGACGCCCAGAATAATCAAACTAATCTGACTTACGATGCTAATAGTCGTCTCACTAGTATTACTGACGCGATCAACCACACTACGAGCTACACATATAACAATCGTGGTCAATTCCTCACTGCCACGAATCCATTAAACCTGGTTTGGGGCCGTACGTATGATGCAAGTGGGAGGACAACTAGCACTACTGACCCTAAGAATCAAACAACAACTTATGCTTATGACAACGCTAACCGACTCACCAGCCTAACGCATGCAGGCATGAGTGCCACCACCTTTGGCTATAACGCGGCTTCGGCCCTCACCTCCATGGTGGATAGCACTGGTACCACTACCTATACCCTAGATGCCCTTTATAGGCCTACCAGTATCGCAGTTCCAGATGGGCAGGGCGGCACCAAAACTGTGGGATACGGATACGATGCCGTTGGTAACCGCACCAGTCTGACCTACCCGGATAGCAAACAAGTGACCTACAGCTATAATGCTGCTAATCAGTTAAGCGGGGTTACTGACTGGTCCAATGGGATTACCACTATCCAATATGATAATAAAGGCCGGCGCAGCGGTATTACGCTGGCCAACGGTGCGAGTCAAAATTACGCTTACGACAATGCAGATCGTCTCACCAACATATTCTATGCTGCGGCCAGCGCTACTCCAATCGGCAGCATAGCCTACACCTACGACAATGCAGATCGTCTCACCAGCCTGAGCGATGCCGAGGGCACCACGAACTTCGGCTACGATAGCTTAAACCGGCTGACTTCAGCAGCCTATCCGAGCAGCACCCCTACGACCTATAGCTATGATGCAGTAGGCAACCGCACCAGCCAGACGGTGAACGGGACCACTACCAACTACACCTATGATGCAGCCGATCGGCTGACCCAAGCGGGCAGTACGAACTACGGCTACGACAACAACGGCAATCTCACCAGTCGGGGCAGCGACAGTTTTACATGGGACAGTGCAGACCGCCTCATTTCTGCCACGGTCGGTTCCAATAGTGCGAGTATGGCTTATGACGGATCCAATCATTTAGTTGCCAAGACAGTGGGCGGGAATAGTACTCGCTATGTTTACGATCGAAGCCTGCCTATGTCCCAGCTCCTGACCGATGGGTCCAGCACTTATCAATTCGGTCCCGGCATGTCTGGGGGATTTGGCCCGATTATGGAGGAAACGGGAGGAACAAAGCACTGGCTCCAGAACGATCAACTGGGTAGTAGTCGCTACATCACCGATGCGACGGGCAGCGCTGTTTCCTCTTCGACCTATGACGCCTTCGGTGGCCCACGGCAACAGAATGGTACCCAGAGCAATTTCCGATTCGCCGGACAAGAGAACCACGGCGATCTCGGACTCCTCTATATGCGGTCTCGCTGGTACGACCCTGGAGCAGGGCGCTTCATTTCTCCAGACGCTATGGCAGGTTCCGTCGCGGCCCCACAGAGCCTCAATGCTTATACCTATGTACAAAATTCTCCTTGCAACAGTCGCGACCCATCGGGGCTAAGTATCCAAGGTGGTGGCCGTACTGGTGTAAGTGGGGTTCAAGGGTCGGGATTTGGAGCAGGAGCTGCCCTGCGCCCGGTACTCCAATCGGCTGTAGAAGGAATTCCGCTGAGCACCGACATACTCAACGATGTCGGAGTGAATGCCTGCCAAGTAGCTCCAGCTCCCGACAAGGCGCAGCCAATTGTCAGTCCATCGCTGTCTTTTGTGTTGTCACGTGAAGGGGCATTGGGTCAGCAACTAGCGAGCGTGTTCAGTTGGCCCGCAATTGCGATTGATGCGGTGCAAACTTGGCTTGGGGGGATTCTGGCACTCAAGGGGAATCCACCAAATGTACCGTCTTGGGCGACTGCCTCTGGAAGCTGTGTTGCATCAAAAAATGCACAGCCCGATTGGTTTAACCAATTTTATAATGATCCCAATAAACCCTTCCAAGCAGACGACTGCCGCACGCTTTGGGAGCTAATTTTGGAAGCAATAGACGAACTGGCGTCTCGCTTCTATGATATGGTTCGTGATCCGGGGGATTTCTACCCTAGGCGGTTCTCCCAGCCAGACTGGGATGGTCACCAGTACTTTTACGAGCATGGCGCTTATCCGGATCCGGGTCACCCGCATGGCAAAGATCGTCTCAGGGACCTAAGGCAAAGTTGGGACGATAAATGCTTTGATGGTCCTACGGACGGCTACGCCCGAGACTATGGACTCTTGGCCATCGATCATTACCTTTATACTCGCCCGCCCGCTCAACCCAATAAAGATCATCCAGAAAACGTACCATTTCCGAACCCAGATCCGGAATTCTATGGCGATATGGGCTTCTACTCCAGACCCGTTTGGTCCCGGAGAGATATTCCTATATTTTTGCCAGCCTTTTACTTACAATTGCCTGCGCCCGTTCTTGCTCCCCAGCCGGCTACAAATTAGAGCAACTACCGTGTGTGCTGGAGTTGAGCAATCATAATGACACAAGATGGGACGCGCGATCTACCCGACTACGATGTTCGGCACAATGATCTGATATATTGGCGATCAGCCTTCACTGCATTCGTTTCCAGCCCAAACCAGATGTTCTGGGAGGAAGCGGGTATACCCCCATCGATTGTGAAGGCACCTGATCAACTGATTCGTATATCGAGATATATGCTCGCAGCGATCCCATCACTCTATACGGGTACCGCCGAATCCACGGTCCCGTTATCCACTGAAGGGTCACTGCGGTCCGACAAGGCAAGTGGCACGACCAATGTAGACGCGGAGGAACAAGCGTTTGAGCAAAGGTTTCGCGAACTACTTCGGTCAACCTTTCGCCAGATTGAGCAAGCCTACGGTAGATCAGAGAGCAATCAGCTTTACCAGTGGATGCAAGCTGCATTTATTGATTCTAAGCAGTATATCAGGGCGGAAAGATTAGCGAGCCTCCTTGCGTCAGCAGCGCAGCGTGCAGAAGAGCATCCAATTGACTTACCCATACGAGGTATGGCAGCTCGCCGTTTCCTCCAGGAATTAAGCGCGAGCTATGGTTCTCAAGCACGCGCAGAGTTTCAACAGCGGGGCGCGTCGGGGGCATCAACGCCCATTATCAAGAGCAATGCCCGTTCAGAGGGACAAGCGCCACTTGAAGATTCGGATGACTCTCAGAAAGAAAGTAGTAGCTTCGATCGGATTAAACACATAGCATGGACACGTCGGGGTAAATTGGTCATGGAACACGCGCGAAGCTGGCTTTCCACTGAAGAGCTAACAGCAGTCGAAGATTGGATTTGGGAGCGAGAAGCATTGCTATTCCGAGGAGTGCCTGACGTGCTTGCGCGGTTACGTAGGAAAAATTCCTAGGCTCTAAGGCAGTATTTTGGAACTTTGAACCGCCCCGGGTAAAGTAGAGACTCCAACCTTTGAGAGGATGGAGCAATGGCCAAGGCGACGAGATATCCCCAGGAGTTGCACGAGCGCGCGGTACGGATGGTAAGTGAGCATCGCGCGGAGTACGCTTCCGACTGGGCTGCGATCTGCTCGGTCAGACTCTGGAACCCAATCTCTCGGGTCGCCAGTTGGTTCAGCAGCTCGATCAAGTACTTGAGCGTATGCCCCAAGCGGTCCAGCCGCCAGCTTCAGATTGGCATATATAAAGTGTACAGGGACCCCGTGCGGAATTAGCCCGCGTCGCGTTCCAACCTCCCCACGGCTTCCTCTAAATCTCGCTCATGTGGCTGGGTGTAGATCGCGGTGGTCTCCAGCCGCTCGTGACCTAAGAGCCGGGAAACAGTCGCCAGGTCCTCTCCCGCGTCGAGCAGGTGCTTGGCGAAGGAATGCCGCAGGGTATGGGGCGTCACGTCCTCTAAGCCCGCGCGCATGGCGTACTTATGGACCAGATTCTGCACCGCCTGTTCCTGGAGAGCATCTCCGCGCTGGCCAATAAACAGGAAGGGCGAGTTCGTAGTAGGACGGACCGTGAGGTAGGTACTGAGCGCCGCCCGCACATCACTATTTAAAGGAAGGCGGCGATCCTTATCACCTTTGCCGGCGTGGACCCGCACTACCCCTTTGCGCTCCGATAGGGTCACATCCTCCACCCGCAAGGCACAGAGTTCCCCCACGCGGAGCCCGGTGTGGCGCAGCAGCAGGACGATAGCCAGATTCCGCTTATTGCCTTCCCGCTCGGCGGTGCGCAGCAACCGATCGACATCCCGCTTCAGTAAAGACTTCGGCGCCCGACGCGCCAGGGGAACGCCTTTCACCTCATCGGTGGGGAGCTCGCTGATGAGCCCCTTGCCCTTGGCCCAGCGAAAGAAGGCGCGCAACGCGGCGAGACGCCGATTCACCGTGGCCGCCGCCCGACGTTGGACCGTGCGGAGGTGCGCCCGATAGTCCCGCACATCGGTCGGAGTGACAGCGCGGGCGGAGAAGGGTTCATCCAGCGTCGTGGTGAACCACTGGGCAAAAGCGGTGACGTCGACGCGGTAGGTGGTGATGGTCTTGGGCGCGAGGTCCTGGCGGACCAGGTCCGCTAAAAACTCGGTGACTTCATTGGTAATGGTTTGGCTCATACAGGGAGATCAAAACATTCTACGGAGAGTTTTTCTACCCTTAATCGGGTGACCGCACGAAGAGAGGACCATCCCTTTTCCACCGAACTCTCCGTAGAATGGTTATTCTCCGTCTACATTATCACCCCAGAGTGATACGGTCAATAGCGAAGGGGCCACCACTGCGGAACGGAGAAGGCCCGGCCAGCCAGGCCAACTCCTAGGTGGGACACCACGCGCGGGCGAAGGTGGCTTACGATCGCTCAGCCCTGCGTCTGTTCATCGGCATCGAGGCCCTCCGTCTCTACGCACCATGCTGCGGCAACGGGGTCTGCGAAGAGGGGGCATCGCCACCGTCGCGGGGCGTTTCTCCCCAGTTCAGGAAAAAAAGGGCAGGTTTCAGCCATTGAGTTGGTGGCCACCGGGAGGGATGATGAAACTACCTCGATCTCCCAAGTTTCGTGAGGCAGCAAGGTGGAAGTAGATATTTGGCAATTACTCCGTGATGGTGGCGCCTTGGCCGTGCTCGGCCTGGCAGTGCTCGGCGCCTATCGCGGTTGGTGGGTGCCCGGCTGGCTGTATCGCGCAGAGGTGGACCGCAGTGAGCGCCTGGAGCGGCTCGCGTGGAGCCTGACCAGCGCCGCCGAGAAGGCCGTGGACCAGTTGGCCGTCACACAGACGAAGGTTCCATGAACTGGCTCCGCGCATTGATTCACCGGCTCCTGTGGCACCCGGCGCCGCGTTCCGATCTTTCCCTCCAGCAAGTCGAGGCTCGGACCGAACGGCTGCTCACGCGCCTGGAGGCGCTGGACGTGAATGTCGACGTCATTCGGAGAGAACGGGATGATTGACTATCTCCTCGACGGTCTCCAATGGAGCTGGCTGCTCGCCTCCCTGGTGGGCATCGGCTTCAGTTGGGCGGGCCTGCAGGATGCCCGCTACGATCGCCAGTATCTGGAGCAGCGGCGCCTCAATGGGGCCCGCCGCATCGTGGCCCGCGCGGCGGTTCGTCGAGAGCGGCTCCGTCTGATGCTGCTTTCGGTATTTGCCCTGGTGGGGGTGATCGGCGTGGCCCAACCCTGGCTCGCGGCCAGCCCCATTCCGCCGGACCTGCTGCGCCTGGCGGTGCGGGGCGTGGCTTGCCTCGCGGTCCTGCATCTGGTGCTAGTCACCATCCTGGATCGCCGGGACCGCCAGCTCCTCCTCCGCACCCTCGCGGACTGAAACCAACCGCTGGTTCCCTTCGTATTCCCAGCACGCTGCTGCGCAGGTTGATGTCCCCTGCGCAGTGGCGCGTGCACGGGATGTCTTCGCTGGCACGCACTTGCAAATAACCCTGTGTAGGCGCAGCGAACCCAGGACTATTTTCCTATGTATGAATTTGGTCACACCGGCGTTCAATACGGAAGACCGACGGTCACGCGTCTCCATCTTCCGCTCCAGGAACCCACTATGGTGCCCCTCCCTCTCCTCCTGTTCACCCAGCGGCGGGCGCTGCGGAGCCTCTTTGATCATCCCGCTCGCCCGGCCGATCCCGCCTTCGCCCTCACCCGGCTCCGCTTGAGCGAGGAGGTCCTCCAACAAGATCCTCGGGTGCTGGAGGCAGCGAGGGGAGCGGTGATCGATGCGGTACCCGAGCCAGCGGTAGCTGTCCGCGTGGCCCGCCAGCTCCACACGCTCCGCCCGGACTTGCCACTCCTGGCTTTGGTCTGCTGCCCGCAGGAGCTGCCCCCGTTCTATATCCAGGCGCTGGCAGACGCCGGGGTGCAAGGGTTTCAGGACCTGAGTGAGGGGCGTCACTTGATCCAGCAAGCGCTGCTGGATGTGCAGCAGGGGCAAATGGTCTTTCGTCTGGAGACCGCCGCGCACGGAGCACGCTCATTGGCGGAGGTGTTGCGGAGCTTTGGCGAGCCCGCACCGCAGCTCTTGTCGCTCCCACCCCGGGAATTGGCGGTGCTCCAGCATCTGGAGGCCGGGCGGACCGAGGAGGAGACCGCCCGCCGGGAGCAGGTGAGTGTGAGTACCGTGAAGCGTGTGATCGCCAGCCTGGAAGCCAAGCTGGGAGCCGACACGCTCTTCCAGCTGGGCGCCCGCGCCCAGGCGCAGGGTCTCCTCTCCGAACCCTGAGCGAAACCGCTCACGTCAGTTGGTCTGTTTCGCTCACTCCAGATGAGCTATTCCGCTCAGCGGTGACCCTCTTCGCTCCCGGGAGCTGAGCGGTAGGGCGCACTCCAGATGGTCTCAAGCGACCGTGCCGGTGAGCCGGTTTGACCTTATGGAAAGTCCCTTCCCTTCGCCATGATGGCGCTACCGTTCGGGATGCTCTCGGACGGACAGCTCGCGCCTGGAGCGGAGGAGGTGGAGGAGTGGCCTGGTCAGCGTGACCCATCGGCCCGGCCGTGGCTGATTTACTACCCTTGATCAATCGAACAAATGTTCTATTCTCTTTCAAGTAGGGCCCTGCAAAGTGGCCCAGAAAGGAGCGGTTCCCATGACCATTGACGAGCGTGCCCAGGAGTTTGCCCCGGAGGTGTTGGGCGGACGACTAACCCCGAACCTGCCCTTAGGGCCCGGGGTTCAGGTGGCTGGCTTCTATAACGCGGTGCTGCTGGATTTGGAGGGGCAAGTATATGTGCTCCCCGAAGCCACCGTGGCCGACCGGTTTCGTCCGGTCCCCACCCGCTGAGGTGGGGGTCGCCGCGATCTGGTTGGAGCAGTTCGACTGTCTGGACGAGCACTCCGTGTTTAGCCTGAAGCAGCGTTGGCCGGGGGTGATTTACGTCAAGGCTTTAGATGGGCTGCAGTGGATGGACACCTGCGATCGGAGTCCCCTCGCGGTGCGACATCCCTGGGGGCGCTTGCCCTACTGGACCTGGACCGAGCGCCACTGGCAACCCTGGACGGTGCCCCGAGGGGGCGAGGCGTACCAGGAAGGTCGAGTGACCGGCCAACTGGCGGAGGCGGCCGGGAGCGTGATCCTGGATCTCTCCTCGCCGAAGGGGACGATGCTCGGGAGTGCAGTTGTCGCCGGGCAGTTCCTTCAGGGGTATAGAGCGGAGACCGCCGTGCCCTGGCAGGTCCGGCTCGACCCGATGCAGCTGGCGCAGGGATTTCCGCCGCCTGATTTTCTCACGGGAGCGACCAAGCTGCTCCTGCAGGTGGCGTGGCCATCTGATCCGGACCGCTGGCAAGAAGTGCTGGAGGCGGCGGAGGAAGCGGTCCATCCTTGGGGCAAGCCGGTGGAGTACGTGCTGCCCGGCGATGCCGATCCTGCCACCCTCCAGGCAGCGGTGCGTTGGTGTGCGGCGCACGGGAGGTCGTGCTCACTGTGGGCCTGGTCGACCATCCGCGCGGAGAACTGGCCATGAGCCTCGCCGTCGCGCCGCGTTTGACCCGGCGCCAGGGGGACGTGTTGCGCCTCCTGGCCGCTGGCCTCCCGTCCCAGGAGATTGCGCAGCAGCTGCGGCTGCGTCCCATGACGGTCCGCCACCACCTGAGTGCGCTCTACCGCAAGCTGGGCTGCCGCACGGGAACCCAGGCGGTGCTGTACGCACTCCAGCACCAATTGATTGCCCTGCCGGAGCCGGAGGAAGGGCAACGGAAACGCGCGAGGGATCTCCATGAATTGAGGAATTTGACTGCGGATTCCCGCTGAACGATCTCAACAGAGCGAGGGGTTGGTCGGCGACACAGGCTAAGGCAAAAGGATTTTGGCGTTATGACCATCGAACAACGAAAACAAGAATTCCCGCCGGAGGTACTAGGCGACTCGGTGACGACAGAAGTCTCGCTCAGCCCCGATGTGCGGGTGGCAGGCTTTAATCACACGGTGCTGCTCGACGTCGATGATCAGGTGTATGCCCTGGCCGACGTGGCGAGGGGAATGTCAGCCCCACCGGATCCAGCATCTGCCAAGGGGGTGCGGGCGATCTGGCTGCACCAGTTTGATTTGCTGCGGAATCCCACGGTAGACGCGATCACCACCGCCTGGCCAGGGACGGTCTACGTGAAGGCACTGGACGGGGTGGACTGGATGGCGGAGTTCGACACTAGTCCTTTAGCGGTGCAGAACGTGAAGGGCACACCACCTTATTGGACCTGGAAGGAGCGAGGCTGGGTACCGTGGACCGTTCCTCGGGGTGGGGATCCCGTGCGGGAAGGGCAGCTGACGGGCCAGCTCGCGGAGGCCGCTGGGGGAGTCATCCTGGACTTGGAACCCTACAAGGGATACTGGGAAGGGACGGAATGGGGCGCCGAACATTTTGTGGACGCGTACTTTGCGGAAACGCAGGTACTCCCGCGCATCTGCCTGGATCATCGGCGGCTGCGGGACGGGTTTCCCTACGATCCTTTCCTGGAGCGGGTGGCAGGACTGCTACCCCAGGTGTACTGGACAGACTTCCAGCGGCCCTGGCGGGAGGTGCTAGAGGAAGCTGAGGCAGTGCTTACTCCCTTGCACCGCCCGATCGAATACGTGCTGCCTGGAAACGCACGTACGGAGGATCTACAGTCGGCGCGGGCCTGGTGTACCGCGCATGGCGCGCCTGCCTCGTTGTGGGTGTGGCAGACCATCCAGCCGGAGAACTGGCCATGAGCGCTCTCGCGTGCCCGTTGACACCCTCGCCGCTGAGTGCCCGGGAAGAGGATGTAGTGCAAGGGCTGTTGCGAGGGATTTCCAATCAGGTGATTGCGGCGGAGCTCTGCATCAGCTTGAGCACGCTGCAGCATCACCTCACCGCGATCTACACCAAGCTCGGGTGCCATAACCGTACCCAAGCCGTGCTCTACATCCTGCACCACTGCGAGGTCCAGGGAGCGGGTCGGGATCAATAAATGGCAGGTTCCTGCCATTGTGGCACGCCTTCGTTGGCGCGAAGATAGAGACACCCCACCGCCCGCGTGTGAGAAAGGAGGAAGTCAAGCACCCCACCGTTGCTTCGTCAGGTGTTCGCGAAAGGATTACGTATGGAAGCCGTATTGGAGAAGGATCGCTCCTACAACGGGGTTCTCCCTGAGGAAGAAGAAGCAGGTGAGCCCGTACCCCCCTCGTTGCCGCCGCTCAATATCAGCGGGCTAGTCATCACCGTGGAGGATCTCGTAGTGGCGCTCCGACCCTATATTCCACTCTTGGTCAACATCACCCCGCTCAGCGATGGGCGCTTTATTTTGAGCTTCACCGAGCCGGTCACTCCATCGGCCGGGTACTAAACTGAAAGGATCATCCAATGACTGATTGTACTTGCAACAATTTTCCATCTTCACTTGGCCTTGTGACTTTTGGTGATAAGGTAGGAATCGGCGTAACCTCCCTAGTAACCAACACTCGTCTCCAAATTGACGGTGGATACCTGGTCCTTCCGAATGGCGACTCCAGCAACAATTCCGGACTGAAGTTCCTCAATACCAGTGGTGTGAAGGACGCCGCTGTTTATGAGGCCAACGATAACAATCTGCGCTTCCGAGCTGGTACGGGAGGCCAGATCGTTATGGTAGGGGCCAGCGGTACCTACGCAGTCTTCGACAGCAATGGCAACATTCTCCTTCGTGACGGAACTGCGTTCCGTGCCTTATCCAATGATTCTGTCACTGCGCTCCAGATTAAGACGTATGGGGGTAATGCATTTGTTACCTTCGACTCCACCAATCAGCGCGTTGGCATCGGGACTGCGTCGCCTGCTCAAAAGCTTTCTGTAGCAGGGGTAATTGAGTCCACCACCGGCGGCTTCAAGTTCCCGGATGGGACTGTCCAAACCACCGCCGGTGGTGGAGGTGGAGGCACCGGGCATTCGCTCAATGCTGCCGATGGGAGTCCCACCGATGTGGTGTACGTCGACAATGCCGGTAATGTGGGGGTAGGAACCACTAGCCCTCAGGCAAAGCTGGATGTGGTAGGGGCGGTCCGGGTGGGCGGTCGCCAGGTGATCAACTCCAGCGGCCAAGCGCTGTACGCGTAGGAGGAGCAATCGTGCCAACAATTTGGACTAATCATCCTCTCTATCCGGGCGCAGCGATGCTAGCCGCTCATGTCAACGAGTTGCGCTTGGTCGTGGACGAAGCTGGAGGCACTCCCGTTGGGGGATGGACCGATGGGTCCACAGTGACAACTTCGACCCCAATTCGCGCTAAGCATCTCACTGAGCTCCGCGATGCGGTAGGTGAGATGTGGGATCAAGTGGGCCTGGGTACTCTGCCGTCCTGGTCTGCGCCGGAGGCGCCTGGCGGTCCGAGCCTCGGCACCTCGGCCACGCCACTCCGGGCGGATCATGTGAACGATCTCCGCCAGTGGATCAGTGAGTTCGAGACGGCGGTTTGGGCCTTTCTAGATCCGCCAGTTCTGGTACTGTCTGTAGATCAAATCGAAGAGATCACAATCTTTGTGGAGGCGGGCGACTCCCATCTGACCACAGTACATCTGTCGCTGGACTTCGATCCCTCCCTTCTGCAGGTGACCGACGGCCTGGGTAATCCACTTACTGAGATCTCACCCGGCTCGGCCCTTCAGGATGTCCTGCTTAACCAGGTGAACAACGCACTCGGCCAAATCGATTACGCAGCCGGGATACACACGGTGCCTCCCAAGGGATCTATAGGTATCGCGAGCTTTGCAGTCAAGGCGATCGCCACCGGTACGGGAACCATTACCTTCACTGATGGGAGTGGTCGCCCTACGGTCTTGGCAAATTATCTACACGTATACAGGAGTCGGAAGTCCAGTACATCGATCACAATTGTTTGATAGGACTGCAAAAGGTAGGTACATCAGCATGATTCTCAATGGGACCCTCGCATTACAATGGGCGAATGTTGCGCCGCGTACCTGGGAGATCCCACTTCACGTAAGTGTGTTCGAGCCCGGTACTATTACCCTCGTCGAAGAGTACGATGTGATGACGGAGACAGATGGCACTTTCTTAGTAGAGGACACCAACATCTCTGGTACATTCGACATCGTGATTAACGGGCGTACGACCCTGCGTCGGGTGGCGCCCTCCGTTGCGGTCGACAATCAGCCGGTAGCGGTAGACTTCGGGGTGCTGCTCACCGGGGATGCCAATGGTGACAACGAAATAGACGAGGATGATCTTGCCATCCTGCTTAGCACCCACGGAACGTCCGTCACCTGCGCCGGATCCACAGGATCGCTCCCGTGTGCGGATTTCAACGGCGACGGGCAAGTGGATTGGGCAGATTATGATCTAATGATCGCTAACTACGGTCGGGATGGGGATACTACCATCCCCCGGGGAGACTCGCGGTTCGGAGTGAACTCGCAGGCCCTCTTCTACAGCCCGGTCAAGCCGCCCGCCGGTGGGAATCGCCAGATTGGCCTCTCCTGGGTCCTTGACTTGGCCTTGCTGGGAGTTCGCCACGTGCGTGTGCCACTGGCCCAACCAGCCGACGGGAACATGGCGCGAGCGGCCCGCGATCAATATCTGCCGGTTCTCCAACTGTTCCGCGCGCAGAATCTTATTCCCCTGGTGGTGCTGGGGCCGGAGATCCTTGGTGGCGAGCCTCAGGTCTGGAACGCGGATTTGGAGGATCGGGGCACGGAACCGAAATCCAATGCCTTCATTGATCAGTTCGTGGTCCAGGCCCGCACGATTGCGCGAGAGTTGGGGAATGTAGCGAATTATCAAATCTGGAATGAGTCGAACGCGCCCAATACCTACCTGCGTTCTGCACATTTCGGGTCGATGCTGCACTATACGAGTCAGGCCATCCGCGCGGCGGTCCCAGATGCGGTGGTCGTATCTGGGGGGCTTAATTTCAATGACGATACCGGCGCTAATCCCAATTTGGCCTATCTCAATGAAGATCAACCGACGGAGGAGGCCGATACGGGGTTGTATCCGTGGTTGCAGCGTTATGGCTACGGGAACGGTGATTACCCATGGGACATCTTCGCCATCCACGAGTATGGAACCATAGCCACCGCAGTCTCTTCACTCAATCACATTGTAGCCGCCGTCGATACTGCCGACGATGATTCCACTATCTGGCTGACCGAGTTCGGAGACTGGCGTGCATGTATGGAAACTAATGCCTGCACGGATCCGGACTCCGATGAGGACCATCAGGAGATGCTCGCAGCATGGTACCAAGCAATGTTAGACGAGGAGCAGCCGGGCCCGGCACGACTGGCTGTGATGTTCTGGTTTTGCCACCATCAGTTTCACGATGGGGACCATGATAGCGACAATAACACGCCACTAGTGCCGGAGGATGATGTGTATGGCACTTGGGGATTAACCGGTTATGATACCGATTATGGTCAGATTGTGCCGGAATTTCATTGGTTGGCGTGGAATGAGCTTAGGTCTATCATTGATGCGAGTTAGAATGGTATCTGCTGAGACGTTATAGACTGTGGAGATGGAGTGGATGATGGATAGTAGTGTCCTGAGATGGTTCGTGTGCATATTAACACTTGGACACTGTCTGACGTCATTCCCCTGGGTGACCAATGCGCTGGCACAAGGTACGGAGTCGGTGCCAGAGGCCGGGACTCTATGGCAACCCATGGCCACAGCGGGCGCCCCTATCGGATATCGCGCTCAGGTCTGGACCGGCACCGAGCTCCTGGTGTGGGGTGGGCCCGGAGGACAAAGCGCCGTGAACGAGATCGCGCGGTATGACCCTCGCACCGATAGCTGGCGCACGATCACGACCACGGGGGCGCCAGCTACTCGCCTGAACCCCACCGTGGTGTGGACCGGCACCGAGATGATCGTCTGGGGAGGCTTGGCGGGGGCGACCCGCTTCGGCGATGGCGGGCGGTACAACCTAGCGACCAATACATGGACGCCCTTGCCCCCCTCGGTGTTGGCTCCGCGTTCCGCTCATTCGGCCGTCTGGACCGGTTCGGAAATGATTATCTGGGGTGGGAATACGGCAGACGGGAGAGCAAATGATGGAGCCCGCTACGATCCGACCTCGGACACCTGGTCTCGACTCCCGTCGGTAGACCTCATTGGGCGTGCTGATCATGGGGCGCTGTGGATGGGCAACGCCATGCTCGTCTGGGGCGGACGCGGGGAGCGGGAGGCGGTTGTTTCCATTTCGGATGTCCTGCGGGGCGATGGTGCCATCTTCTACCCAGCTACGAATTCCTGGGCCCCGGTTGCCATGACCGGGGCCCCGACCCCGCGTCGGGAAGTCCAAATGGTCTGGACCGGTTCGGAGGTTATTCTGTGGGGTGGACGCGGCATCGAGAACGCCGACGCTCGGGCGGACGGGGCTCGCTACGATCCGAGCCGCGACGCGTGGATCCCCCTTTCGTCAGTCGGAGCGCCCCGCCCGCGCTATGACTACTCGATGATCTGGACCGGAGCGGAGTTGATCGTTTGGGGCGGGCTCTACGCGGGCGGACGAACGGTCGAGACGATCAACGATGGAGCGCGGTACCTGCTGAGCACGGACCGCTGGATTCCCTTGCTGACTCCAGAAGTGCTTCCCACCCGAGGTCGTGCCGCCGTGTGGACCGGCCAGGAGATGCTGCTCGGGTCCACTCGATTTCACCCGCTCTGGCTGCAGGTACAGGCGCCTACTCCCGCTTCCTCACTTGCCGATGAGCCCCGCTGGGTGGCGCAGTCGGGCGAGCAGTATCGGGTAATTGCACAAGACCCGGGGTGGGTGCTGGCGGTGGGAGTTTCGGACACCTTCGATTCGGCCGTGTGGATTGCGGACGATGACCGCATTGCGCTGACGATTGGCCCCTAGGCAGGAATACTTCAATGATTAAGGCTGGAAGCTCGCCGCTGGCTCCTCTCCCCCGTAGTCTCGCTACCCAGTTGCTTGAAGGGGTGCGTAATTTGTATGGACTTCCCTGGCGCTATGGAGCTAAGGACCCCATGCGTGATGGTGCGCTCGACTGTTCCGGGTTGGTGGTCGAGGCATTCCGTCGTCAGGGCATCCGACTCGGGGCCCCCTCAGTGACCAACGCATTTGTTCTATGGGACCAGTGTGTGCCCATAACGGTGCCTGCTCCAGGTGATCTAGCATTCTTCACCTGGACGGTGGGCACGGAAGCTCGGCTGCATGTAGCCTTATATCAGGCTCCGGGCCGGCTCGTGGGAGCGCAGGGATCTCAGGTCGGGGAACTGTGGTATCGTCCAAGTGATCCGCGTGATTGGTGGTCGCAGCATCTGCTCGGCTTCAGACGAGTACCATTAGGACTCAACGTTCAAGGGGAGGTGCGCTGATCGGGAGATAGAATTGTTCCCCTCCTGCGATACCACTGAGTTGTTCAATTCTAACCTCGTTGTGTTCGGTAGTGGCTTCTATGCAAGGTGTTCCACATTTCGCTTGAGCCTGCTGACCACCGTTACGGCAATCCTACCACTCTGCGCCAGATTGAATATGTCCAATTAGGGGCGGATCGTAGCCTCTGGGGCGTATTCACCGTCATATCTAGGGAATGATGGGGTTACTCATCATAAGTGCTCATTATTTCCTATTTTTCTAGGTTCTTCTCATTCCGATAAGGTCTACTCTCGCTATCAGCTAATGAGATTTAATCATGCGAACTTTAACTCCAATCGAGTTGACTACTTTCGAACACGATGGTTTATTGTTGATATCGGATGCACTGAATGAAAACACCATAGCAGAGCTTATTGCGGTGGGAGATCAACTATTCTCCATAGGATTGCAGGCAAATCGGGAAACTTTTGGCGAATGGGATGGATTGCGGAATTGCATAGCATTAGACGAGGCGTATTTATCTCTCTTAACATGGCCATGTACATTTCCCTTGGTGGTCCAATTGCTAGGAAGCAATATTCACCTCCTGTCTTCGCAGTTAATCCACCTGCAACCAAGCCCATCACTTACATCTAACCGAACCCAGTTAGGGTGGCATCGGGATCTTTTTGGCAGTTCACGGGACCTTGGGCATGCACAAGTGCCCCGGCTTGCAATCAAGATCGCCTACTACCTCACTGATCTTACGAATCACGGTGGAGGGATGACGCGCTTCGTCCCTGGGAGTCATCATTGGACGCAGCCATTACGTCTGCAGCCCGGTCAGGTGGATCCACCCGAAGCAATAGAGTTACGCGTTAATGCTGGTGATGCTGTGCTCTTTGAAAACCGAACCTGGCACGCGGATAGCCCGAATCACAGTGCACTTACCCGAAAGTGTCTGATGTTCCAGTATGGCTATCGCTGGCTTAACCCCGTGGATTACATCAGCCAGTCCTCTGAACTCCTACGGCGTGGGAATGATATACAACAGCAGTTGTTGAGTGGTGGGAAGGACTGGGATGCAAGCGGACGGCTTCGTCTTGGCAACGGCTCAGCTCCGCTCCGTAAATGGTGTGCCGAGCATAGGATTATGGCTGGAGCCTCGCCAGCCTAACTCGTGAATAATTTCAGAGTTAGGCTGGCAGAGAAGGGATTGAGCCGGTAGGCCTGCCAAGTGATGAAGGGGGTGGCCGCCTCTCGCCCGGGTTCAGTAGGATGAGCGCGTCCTCCCACTGAGCTTGCGGAGACCACCAGGAGGCGGATGCTCCGCTCGCCACTCATGCAGGGGTAGCTGACTCCGTCCGATTCGCCTGAGAAGCACCCGTGCTCAACTTGCTCTCTCCATGAGAAGAAGTATCGACCCCGGCGGCACGGAGATAGCGATAGAGGGTGGACTTAGACACTTTCAGCGTTGCGCAAATAGAAGCGATGGAATTGGACGAATCCGCATAGAGGGACTTGGCCACCGCGATCTTGCGCGGATCATCGAGCCCCTGCACCCGAGGGTGCCCTCCCTTGCGTCCCCGAGCCCGGGCCGCCACTAAGCCGGCGTGGGTTCTTTCCTTGATAAGGTCCCGCTCAAACTCCGCCAATGCCCCGAAGATGTGGAAGATCAGCTTCCCGCCCGGAGTGGTGGTGTCGATTTGCTCGGTCAGGCTCTGGAAGCCAATCTCGCGCGCGGCCAACTGGTTCAGCAGCTCGATCAGATACTTGAGCGTGCGGCCCAAACGGTCCAGCCGCCAGACCACCAGGGTGTCGCCGGCGCGGAGATGAGAGAGCGCTTGGTCTAACCCGGGGCGGGCGTCCTTGGACCCGCTGATGACATCCCGAAAGAGCTGATCGCACCCGGCCGCTTGCAGCGCGTCTATTTGCAGGTCGAGGATTTGTTCATCGGTCGAAACGCGGGCATAGCCAATTTTCATAGCCCGCCCATCGTCTCATAACTCGTAGTAGTTGTCAACTCATGGTACGTTGATTGTGACATGGGTACTGGCACCGGAAATCGACACCCAACCCATAAAAACAAGGACCCGAGAGGATAGTGTCAGAAAGGGCCCAGCGTGTTGAAAAACCCAAAATTGAGGTTGTCGCCGGTGCAAAATGCGCTGCTCGATGGATGCCCAGGCACAAATTGAATCCAGAGCCGCCTGCTGGAACACCCCGCGCAAGTGGCAAATCGATTTTTTCAACACGCTGGGCCGTTTGTGAGACATTCTGTCACGAAGCCGTATAGGTTGACCCCTCAGTGTTCCTGGGCACAGGGTAAACTATTCGAATGATGAATCAATGTTTGTCCTCATGAACCTACCGTTCGAATCTAGTACCCATTCACCTCTATCGCGTTCTTGTTCGGACAGATCTACTACCGTCTTCCAGTGCTCATTATGCCGTCGTAAAATGGAGCCATCTGACACCAAATCACTCACTAGATAGGGCTGGAACGGTAGATATCGAATAAAATCCCAATCAGACTCACCATCGTCATTCCTCGCTCGTCGGTAGCGAGCCAGTTCCTCATCATCCGAGCCAAGATCTCGCCAAGATCTCACAACATGTTTAATACCAGTCATATTCATCCATGACATTAGTACCTCAACGGTTAAGATCCACTGAAAATGGAATGGCCAAATATTAAGAATTCCATCATCTATTGGTCTATATTTAGAGGCTAATGCACGGTCGCGCAACAGAATAAGGTATAGATGACCAGGTTTTCCACCGTAAGCTGTGGTGAGCGGTGTTACGCTAAAACCCAAGCTCCGGAGTGATATCAGCGGTGGATTGTAGGACGGGGTACATATTGAGTCGCCCAGCCAAGATTCCCAGCCGATAGCTTTTATGACGTTCTGCGGCCTATACTCGTCAATCACCTCTGCTTTATATGATTCCCATGAAGCAATATGCATACGAGGAATATGATAAATGAGTCCTAGTACAGCTGCATCGCGTTGCCTCGTGGCTTTGTCGCGGGCTCGTTGAAAGCGCTTGCGCACCCGCGCCCTCTCCCTACTCGAGTCCGAAGTAGCCGGAATATCGAGAGCTTCTGCTGCGGTGATGAGGCCGCCTTCGTCTCCTAGGATGGTTTGGAACATCGACATTTCGTTTGGTGACACCCATCCCCAAGACAGAATCTCACGGCACGTTTGCTCAAATGCAAGGGCGTCAATCGCCTCGGTTTCCGCCGAAGAGTTCACCATTCCATGAGCCGCAAGAGACATGGGGCCGCTTTCCAGTAGTGTGGCGTCCGTGGTAATTTCCCGCTTCTCCTCTCGCAGCGCATCCTGTTTCCAATTGTTGAGAGCTTTGTGCAAATATGGCCGTGGGTCTTTCCCCTTCGATGCGTCGAACACCCCTTGGTTAACTAACTTATGGTGAAGATGGGAGACGACATCGGCACCTCGATTGAACAGGTATTGATCAATGTGTTCATCGGTCCTCCACCTTGGATCACGGGACTGGCGCTCATGGAGGATCGTGCCGAATTCAGGCATCGCGTGTACAAGTACCCAAAACGCCCTGGCCCGCTTGTCTCGGCTCGAGCTTCCGAGGTCCTCGCCCAATGCATTGAAGAGACTGGCAGGTTCCTGCGCAGCTTTCCTATAAGGCGCCAAGAGTTCCTCACTCTCAGGGGCGCTAATGAACTCGTTCCATGCCTTCATCGCATCGCCGTTGGTTGCCATATGAGAACTCTCCCCTTCGTCACTGGTCTTGGGGCTCCTTCCCGTACACGAACAACCTGCTGGTTCTGTGACATCCGAGTTCGCTCGGTGCGCAGGTCACAACGCATCCGTTCTAAACGTGAGGTTAGCAGAGCGGGAGGCTAGAGGAGTCGATCGCGGAATGAAGGGAGGACCACTTTATGACAGTCAGAGGAGCTACTTGGCCCACCAGCCCACGAGGCGGTGCACCGAAATGATCGATCCTGCCTGGATCATTCTGGTCGCAGTTACGACAGTGATATTGGTCGGGGTGCTCGGGTGGCGCATGCAGTCCGGTCTACGCGCTGTGCGCGTAGACCTAGAACTACCTAGTGTTTGCTCTCGTCTCGGCAAGGTGATGTGTGGCAACCTGCGCGTCACCTTGACGGGGGATGACGACGACGCAGGAGAGCTCATCCATGGTCCCGATGTCGCCCAAGAGGCTAGAAGGATGCGAGGTGTGTCTTCGATAGCTCGAGAGACCGAGGTTCTCCACCCGACCAAGAAGCGAGGGAGGGTGACGCGGACCTAAGCAGATAAAGGTGTCTCACCGAGTGAGGGCGTGAAAGTAGATATAAAAGAGGCCCTGGGTTTCCAGGGCCTCTTTCTCCATGTCGTCCAGGCGTTACCGCCGCTGGATTGCGCGGATTGCTTCAGTGAGCGCCACGCTGATCAGCAGAATCATCATGGGCTCAATGGCAAACTCCACCCTTGGTTCCTTTCCCAAGTGGAAAGGAAGGACGACAGAAATGACTAAGCCACCCGACCTAACACAAGCGCGTGTCTGGATACCTTGGCGCAGTACCTTCCTAGCTGCGGGTACCCCCTATAGATTAGCAAGGCTCGGTGGTTAGCTCCAAGCAGCTCTACCAGGACTGACCCTGCTGACCAACGTTATCGGAACAGCAAAGTCAGGGGATAACCCACTAAAGAGGAGAGCCAACTCAGACTTTGAGTTGGCTCTCCTGGCTTCGGTTCAGTGCCTTCTGGGCTTATCTCTGCTTGATCACGATAATCGCAGTGGTAACAGCAACAATGATGAACAATGTCATCACTGACTGCAAAACCTCAGCCATGCGGATGCCCTCCTTTCAATTCAGTCGTTTCTAGAAATCGCATGATAATTATGTTCAATACATCTGAGACTGAAAATGATGATCACATACTTATGATATTAATAGTATGGATGTATACCTATGCGACGATAGGTATACATCCATACCTCTTGCACGATTTGCGCGTGGGGAGTAAGAAGTAACGGTGTTACCAGCCTTCACATAGCGGGGGCTTGATCCACCTCAACGGACCAATCAAGGGGTTCTGTAGCTTGCATATTTGGCGATGGCATTTACCGGGGGTGTACTCGGGGCTGCGCTGTGAAAAATCCTGAGGATTTTCTGCCCCTAAGCCAGCCAACCTACTACACATTAGTAGGATTAACTCGTGAGCCAATGCATGGTTATAGGCTACAACAAGAAATTAAAGAACTAAGTGATGAGCAAGTAAAAGTTTCATTGAATAATTTGTATGTATTGTTACGTAGAATGGAAAATGATGGGCTGATTCATCATATAGATCGGAATAATCTAGAGGATTATTCCGATAATACAAATGATGGTAGAAAGACAAAACCTTATGAAATATCGGAGTTAGGTGAATCGGTTCTGGTAGCAGAGGTTGCAAGGCTAAGAAGAATGTTGAATGCCTCAGTTAATATCAATAACGATCTTAATGAATCATTGGATAGGTTGATTTGATATGATAATACAAAATAAATTTTTATCTTTTTCGATTGTATTAGTTATTATCATAAATTTATTCAGTAGTCTTGTGAATTTCAATATTAAAACCATATTATCTGAGGATCATATGGTTTTAAACAGTGTGTATTATGATCTTGACAGATCATATTGCCTTGATTTGAAAGAATTTAACAGTAATTTAGGCAACATGGCTTGCAGACATGGGGAGGCATGGATTAATGCCATCCCTGGCGTTGTCATGGACCCTGCCGGTGGTAGGGGCTGGGTCTCCCCGTCGCATCCTTGCATGCATGCAGTTCAAGATCCCCCCTCCTTGACCAGCCATGGAGATCTGGCGGGATCGCATGATCCTTGGTGGCGTTCTCCAGTGACTGTGACGCTCTCAGTTGCCGATGCGGACTGTGCGGCACAGGGACGAATCTACTTCAGTGTGAATGGATCTCCTTGGGAGGAGTACAGGAGGGCGCTGACATTCTCGACTGAAGGAAGATATGACCTCCGCGCTTATTCTGTGGATAACATGGGTAACGCAAGTGCAATATTGACGAAACCCATCTATTTAGATTGGACACCGCCAAGAATAGAAAGGGCTGAACTCATTGCATCATTAGATAATGATATGGTTGTACGAGACAGACCAGAACTTCGATTTCCGGTGAAAGATAATCTTTCCGGCAAAGATTATGTTGAAGTCACTTGCGGTGGAGGGAAAGCCGAGCGGCTTTACGCTAGAGATTCGTACGTTGAAAAGAGGGTCGGGACCTTCGATTGCGATTACTTTGCGGTTGACTTAGCAGGCAATATCTCACCGGTGGCTAACACAGGACCGATCACTGTATTGCAGAATGTCTCTCTTATCGATGGGGTGAGCCCGTCGAACTTGGGGGTCCTTGATAGGAACAACCAAGCGCGCCCGGAGGATAGCAATGCTGGTGTTCGATCTCTCTATGTCGAGAAGCCTGCTACTGATCTGATTGTTACCCCCACTCCCACTCGTACCCCTGCTCGGTCGTCGGTGACACTCACACCGACACCTACCAGGACAGCTGCTATTTCTCCTACGTCAAAGCAGAGATCGTTACCAGCCAGCATGTGCTCGATCGATCAATGGGAAGTGGACTATTTCAGCAACGATCGACTGCAAGGCCTCCCAACCTTTTCGCGATGCGAAAATGGTCCATCTATCGATCATGCTTGGGCTTATAGCGCGCCCTTACCGGGGCTACCAGATGACTCGTTTAGCGTGCAATGGCGCGGACGGTTCAACTTCGCGCAAGCTGGGACCTACCGTTTCGAAAGCCTGGCGAATGATTCCATGCAAGTCTATATCGATGGCAGTTTGCTCATCGACAACAGACGGGGAGATACTAACAGTACACCTGTAAGTGCTATTTCTGACATTAACCTCAAAGATGGGGTTCATGAGATTCGAGTGCTCTACTATGAGCGGGAGGGATCAGCGGTAGCTAGGCTGCAATGGGCCAAGACGGAAGGAGCGAGTGACGTCCCTATTCGGGCCCAGCTCCACACACTCACGCCGACGAGGTCGGTAACACCCGCCCCGTCGGGTACGACGTTCGAGCTGCTCCCTGCCCAGGCGACTGTGGAGCTTGAGACCACCTTCGATGTTGCCATTCAGGTAAACGCGAGCAGCAACCAGCCGGTGAACGCCGCGCAGGCCTTTTTGAATTTCGATCCTGCAAAGCTACAAGTCATATCTATTACTGATGGAACCACTTTACCAATCCCAGTTATCAAAACTGTGGATAATGGAATTGGCGAAATAGGCTATGCTGCACTTACAGTGGATGCGTCTCAGATCGATAGTTTCACTCTAGCTACAGTACATTTCCGTGCTATGGGCATGACTTCGAAAAATGGCACTACAGTTGTGTTTAACTTAGCTTCCCCCTCGAAGACCATCGCCTATGGTGATATGTACCCACAGCTAACGAGCACCACGAACTCTATGATTCAGGTGAAAGAGCCGTTTAGCCACTCCCTCGTACCAGGTTTCCCGACCACTACACCTCCCACTCATTTAGGGAAGATTGCGTACCAGTGTCGGCGTCCGAGCGACACTGGGGTTATGGACCAGATCTGTCTGGTAAATCCCGACGGTTCAGGGAACCAGCAGGTCACCCAAGTTGCCGCCTATCCGGACGGGGCGAGCCCCCCCCACATTACTACCGCCCTACTGGATTCGCCTGGCGCAGACATCGTAGGGTCTATTTACCCACGCTGGTCTCCCGACAGTGCGATGATTGTCTACTCTTCGAGTAGACAGGGCGCCTGGATTCTAGATGTGCCCGTTGTCGATGGTTCAAATCCGGTGCAAATGGCTAGTAGACTGACCACCCAGTGGTCTTCCTGGGGAGGCGAGTCTTCGACGACTTTGACACATCCGATGATCTGTGGAAAAAGCGCGGATCAGGTAGTTCTGTTCGCAGACCTTTACGATACAGGCCGATGCCGTACGCTTGGCATCGGCCTGTATCCCAACCCGGGCACCATGGACTTCACCAACGACGCATTGACTGCTGCATGGGCGGGTAGCAATGCCAAGGTCATCCTCTGCGAGCATGACAACTTCGTCTGGGCTTGCCAGACCTTTACTCGAAACGTGGCCAACCTAGTCGATACTACGATTGGGAACGACCGCGTCTCAAGCGTACGGGTCGAGTTACGGAGAGGCTTTGCCTCCAGCCCCCCCCTTGCGATAAGGGTCTGGCTCAGCGGGTATGAGTCAGAGTCCAATTTACAGTCCGCATCTACGCTAGGCAACGAGCAGAGCATCGCCGCGCCACTCCCTGATGATCTACCCGCTGTGATCCTTGTCTCTATCGTTCGAAACATTTTCATGGAGCCCGCGCCCCAGGAAAAGCTTATCTTTCAATATATCTCTTTAGCATATCCAATCGAGCGTTTGATTAATGAAATTAAGCATATACTAATTTCTTCTCTTGATAATTTTAAGTATATTCCAACCGATAATGTTCAATTCAATAAAAATAAAACTAATAGACAAACATACGCTCTGCCATTACATCAAAATAATTGGGGCTATGTAAATTTATCAGTATTATTTATACTATTGATAATTATATTATTAATTCGTAGATTACAACATATACACTCATTGTTCAGTTCTATTGAAGATAGCGATGCATCATGTGATGAATTGATTCCATATTTTGCTATATACTTGATATGTTTATTTTATTCTAATGCTACTATTGAAGAGTGTCTTTTCGACATACGTGCTGATTTCAGCGAAGCCTGGGTGGCTAATCGTGAGCATCGCTGGCGTTGGTTTTTTGGAGAACTGGCGCTAACACTAAGGGGATTACCGCAGGCTTGGTATATGGAGTCCCAGCTTGCTCGTAGGAATCGGTGATTTCCTTCGAATATAGAAATGGAACGGGCTAATTCAGAATATGAATTAGCCCGTTCCCACTACCAACCCCTGGCGGAGCGATGGCCGGTAAACTCCTGTATACGTATGCCCTTTTTCTGAGGAGAGCGCATGGCTGATTCCCCTGGGGCGATCCAGCCCAACGTGGTCTACACCCTGCGGGAGGCCTGCCAGATCCTGCAGGTGAGCGAAGCAACCATGCGGCGCTGGCTAAAAGAAGGGAAGATTGCCTCTGCCCGCATCGGTCGCGGCTACCGCTTCCTGGGTACCCAACTACTGGAAGCCTTGGCCATTCCCGAACCGATTGATGAAGCTCCTGCTAAAGAAGCGGCTTCACCTCGGCGACGAGGGAGACCTCACTCGTAAGGTATCAGAGGTTATGGAGAGGGCTTTTCACGCCTGTGCGGGCTTCTCAGCGCGTCGTTTTTCTGGACCCCAGCTAAAAACATCCTTATTCCTCTGGGTAGAGCTGTCCCAGCTCCCGCAGGGCGTCTTTATAGGACAGCCCTTTGAGTCGCTTGTAAAACTCGATGGCATCTCCGCCGATGTAGCGTCCTGTCTTCGGGCTCGTTTGGTGGTAGCACACCCAGAAGCCACGCTCACGATCGACGGCAAATGACGGATGGCGATCGGGCGGATGAAAGGGGCACGAGCCTCGGCCCTGGGGATCCAGTTCAACGAATTGGCTAACGAAGCAATGGAGATCGCCAATCCGTTCCTTCATCTCCTCGATGGGGGAGCGGTGAAGGGTAGAACTCCTCGGTGGTCGTAGCAGCTCCTGCTGAGGTGCAGGGGGCGGATGTCGAGCTTCATGCAGTAAGACTGCCAACTGCTCGGCAGCCTGCGCTGTGGTGATCCTCGGCGCTTGCCCCAGGTAGTCGATGGCTCCACCAATCGACGTGCTCACAGGATTGAGGCTGATTGGGTCGACGAAGGGATACCTCCGCCCTGTCAGTCGGTGAATTCCCAGCGGGCCACGCACCAGGTTGCCCACCTTCATGCCTGGATCCAGTCGATCCTGTTTGGGAAACACCTCAACGCCTTCAAGATCGGGGAGTGCGCCCAGGACAAGGCGTCTCGCCACTGAAGCAGCGATCGGCTCAAACAGGATCCACAGATGCCCACCACGACGGCTCAGCTCCAACTGGCTGGATATTCCTCTGGCATCGAGCTGCCTCCAGGCCTCCTGCAGCTGGTCCAGTCCATCCTCTTGGTCGGCATCCAGCACCGCCCACCTGGTGGTGTGATCGAGGGAGAGAGCGTAAAAGCCTGCCGTTATCTCACCCTGCAGGTGAGATCGGATGACTGCGTCAGTGACGGAGGAGCGGGTTAGAAAATAGGAGCCCGTCTTCGTCTGCTGAGCGTGAACATCAGTCCGATGGATAAAGAGATCCTGGTAGGTTTGCGGGTGCACATGTTCAGTCGCCATGAGGAGCTCTATTCTGCTGATTTTTCAGGCTTCCCTGGATAGTGCAAAAGGCGAAACACTGACAGGGTAGCAAGCTTCCTGCCTGGCTCTGCACTGGGATGCGCGTAGCCCTCGACGACAAGCTGCGCCTCGATCGGCAGTCCCAACGCGATCCTGGCCGAGCCTCGGTGAAAGGTGCAGCTATACAGCTGAGCGCCTGCTTCCTCATGGGCGGCGAAGCGGGCCCAGGCAGTGGGATGCCCCTGGCTATCGGGTCTGCCTGCCCTCGGGACGGTCTTCAGCTTCCCCGTCAGGACGACAGTAGGGTCTTTCTGCTTCGCAGCGTTGGCTTCGCTGGTGGGGGAGTCAGAAGGAGCATCTGTCGTCAGCCTGTCTACCAATCGCTCGGTAAGTGGAACAGACCCGAGCAGCTGATAGAGGATGCCTTCGGGCGTAAGGCGCAGGCGGGTCGCGGCCTGGCCAGGACCTTCAAAAGTGACGGACCGTTCTGCAAGATCGATATGGATAGAGCGTAAATAGCCCCCTTCAACTATATGATCTATAGACATAATTAGCGATTATATGATTTCATGGTACAACATTCAACTATTAGTTCACTAACTCTTTAATCTGCTTTTTGTGCGCCCGCAGGTAGGCAGGCACTGCGTTTGAGTGCTCCGCTGGGTGCTCCGTCGTCTTCGGTAGGGGGATGGTGGCGATCTGGGCTTCGGCGTCAGGGGCGCTGCGCTGATAGAGCGACCGATAGGTGGCTAACACCTGCGCCACCTCCTGAGGGTCTGCTTCATCCTGGGGTACATCTCTGGTCTTGATCTTGATGGGGTGCTCGTCGTGCAGCTTCACGTAGGCATGGCGAGGCGGCAGATTTTGAAGCTGCTGGCACCAGCTCTCGAACTGCTCGATCACCGAGAAATACTGAGCATGTTGCGTCTCGGTGAGCCCTGCTTCTTTGATGAGACTCACATCCACGGGGGCAATCTGCAGGCTCTGTTTGACGGCGGATTCTCTCCCCAGGCTAAAAGCGATCTGGATTTTGCAGTTTTCTAAGGCTCCTGCCAATCGCTCGTTGGGGATCTGGCTGGTGCTTTGCCCACTGAGATAAATCCGCATCCCCCACTTCCGAGTCTCGCTAAGGATATGGCCGATGGTAGCTCCCTGCGCCGCGAAGGAAGCCCACTCGTCACAGAGTAGCGTGAACGGCCTGCGCTTGAGAAAGGGCTGGCTCGCGCGGGACATGGCGGCTTGCTCGATATCGACCATGAGGAGTGCGCCTAAGAGTCGTCGGGTGAGGACGTCGCGTACCTTACCCAGATCGTGGATCACACACACGCCCTCATCCATCCACTTTCGATGCTGGAGCACGCTGTCAGGTTGGCCCAGTGAGAGGCGCAGGATCGGGTGAAAGGTAAGGTCGAAGGCTCTCCGCATCGCTGAGCCTGCTTTGCTGTCCTGGTCACGGGGAAGCAGCGTATCGAAGTTGTGCAGGGTGTCGAGAATCAAAGGATCTTTCACGGCTGCCATACAGGCACTGCGGAAGTCGGCGTCGTTTAAGAGCTTGTAGAGATAGGTCAGGGGGAGTTGGTTGGAGATGAGGGTCAGCACCCCTGCCAGATAGGTTTCGGTGAATTGGGCCGCTCCCTCGGCGAGTTCAGGATAGACGCGGTAGGCGACATCGAGCATTTGCTTGGCCAGGGTGTGGGGTGCGTCGTCAATCTCATCAGGAGCGTAGGATGTATCGGTGGGACGCAACAGATTGGCGGGGGTGACGTAGCCGCTACCCCAGTCGATGTACACCAGCCGCTGATAGGCCCGAGGATCCTTGAAAAAGCCCTCCTGGACCAGCTGGGCGATGATATCCCTGGCCAGGTCATGATGAGGGTCAATCAGGCCCACTCCGTGGCCTTTGGCCAGATGTTGGGTGAAGAGTGACTGCAGGAGTTTCGATTTGCCCGAGCCCGTGATGCCGATTAGAAAACCGTGGTGCTTCTGCTGGTCGGGGGTCAGCACCATTTTGGGAACCTTCAGCCAAGGAATACCTGCAGCGACGGAACCTAAGACTATGGCAACCTGTGGAGGGAAGAACACCACAGGCTTATTGCCACCGACGAGCAGCAATCCCACCACCAGGACAACGAAAAGAATGCCGAATGCGGCCGCTAGTATCTCCATGGTTTGACCTCCCCTCGCAGCGTCGGATAGAGAAAACGGTCGGTCTGGAGCGGGGGGGGAGAGGCAAAGAGTTCCTGAGGGATGAGCCCCATGGAGGGACCGCCAACCACCTGGAATATGGGACCGAAAACGGTTTCAGGCGTCACTTGGTCCCTGGTGGTGAGCCACAGCAGGGTGGGATCCAAACCCAGGCGTTGAGCTTCTTCCTGCGCCCAGCTCGCAATGGCCTGGAGACGCTGCGCATCAGGCACCACCCAGAGTACGACCCGATCGTCCTGGTGCGCGTAGGCGAGGTAGCCGCGCAGCTTGACCTTGAGTCGCTTGGGGATCGTGCCCATATCGACTTCCAGTCGGTACGCTGCGCTGCCTCCCCGAAATGCGAGGGCGAACTCGCCGTCGGGCAGGAGAGGAATCTTCGGGGGCAAGGGCAAGAGCGGTAGTGCAGCAGGATCCTCGACTTTGACCAGTGGAGGTACTCGTACCCAGTCCACCAGGTCGACCACCTGGGAGCGTTGGCAGGCCAGCTCGATCGCCTGGCGCACATCACAGGCGGCCAGATGATGCCCGGCTGGAAAGGGGCTTTCGATCACGCGGAGCTGGCGCCTTAGTTCGGAACGGGCCACTCCGAGGTACTCACTGAGGGCTGACATCCCCTTGGAACCCAGTGAGACGAGAGAAGGGCCTGAGCCTATCCCAGAGAGAGCAGGGAGACGCTGGACTCTGAGATAGCCTGCCAGGGCAAGCTGATGGATGCGTCGATAGCCCGCGCTGCGACGGGTCCAGTCGGAGTTGTAACGTTCCCTGGGCCAGAAGGCGGAAAGCAGGTGGGCGATGCCACAGGATCCATAGTGATAGATCATCGCGAAAAGCTCAAGGTCTTTGAGTAAGACAGAAACCGAGGAGATGGCACCAACTAAGTGAGCAGCTTTTGGCATGTTGGTAAGCTATAACAACATTTAATTAATGTCAATACAATCAAACTATATCAAAACATTGGAGAATGATAGATAATCCACTCAAGCATCTTGAGTATCACGCAACCCCGAGAGTTATATACAGTTCACAGCTTCAACAGAAGTTAGTCATTACGTAATCATTTCAGTCATAATCGAATGTTTATAACTATGGATGGTATATCATGACATTGTTAAAAACGTCATTGACATTACGTCCGCCAAACATAATCATCTGATTATTCATAGTGTCCCATATCCCAGGCAGATCGCCCCGATATGGTCCTGGTTGCAACTTCGTCCAAGCACTCTTTTCTGGCTGGTAACTCCAAGTTTCATCGGTAGTTCCTTTATATCCTCCTCCAAACCAGAGTGCTTGATCACGGATTGGATCCCATACCAGGGCTCCTAGCTCTCCAACTGATGGTCGGGGTCCTGAGGAGGGAAGCTGAGCCCAAATCTTCGTCTGCGGCTTATAGCTCCATAGCTCAGCTCTGGAACCACCTAATCCCGTACCATCGCTGAGCACCAGCATTTCACCCCGCCCATCGGCCCACACTGCGGCAGCGGCACCCCCGCGACGAGTACCAGGCATTGTTGGCAGTTGAGTCCAACGGTTGGTCCTAGGCTGGTATGCCCAGAGATCCCCGAGCGCACGATCACCCCATCCACCGACTATGAGCATTTCCTCATCAATAGGATTCCACACTGCACCATGTCCACCCTGCCGATAATTAGGTAGAGGCGCTTCGGGCGAAAGCTGCTGCCATCTATCTGCTTCTGGCTTATAGCTCCAGAGATCCCGCATGACGTTGTAATCGTGACCAGCATAGAGCAGGAGTTGGCGGTTTACGGGATCCCAAACCAGGCTCGGGTCAGTGCGGGCGGCGGGCTTTGAGCCGCTTGTGGCGAGCTGCGTCCAAGTGTTCGTTTGTGGCTTATAGCTCCACAGATCATTCAAATATTTGTCTGCTTTGTCTCGTCCACCAAATATGAACATTTGGGCAGTTTCGGGATCCCACGCCACGCGGTGGCCCGCACGCGCTTGGGGTTGTGGATCCAATGCGGCAATCCCAACCTGCTCCCAGGTGTTGACCGCACTTGGGGGTCTAAATACTGACGGGGGTTCTGGGACTCTCGTCGGAGGAGGCGGCTGACTAGTGGGATTAGGTGCAGCAATCGTAGCTGGCACGCTAGTGGTCCGTAGCTCAGCCGTAGAACCAACAGAAGTTGGCGTTAAGCGAGGAACAAGAATGGCCACGGCCAAACTCGCCGTAATCAGCGTAAGAAGAACTGTCGCGATGGGGCCCTGCAGGCGGCGAAACCACTCCCGCCACCCTGGACCGATAACACGGAACTGGCCATCGGTAGTCCCAGGATCAGGGTTGGGCGCCGTCTCGGTCCAGGGGACAACCTGAGAGCCCTCCATCGCATCGGCGAGGGGCTGAACATCTAGATGTCTCCACGGCCGTAGGCCATGTTGGATTCTTTCACTCCAGACATCGTCGTCACTCTCGGACCGTATAAGCGCCATAATGGGTATTAAGGCGTCCTTCAATGGCTCTGGTTGGTCCATGAATGTCTCTTCTGGCATCCATTGAAAGACCTTACAGAACTCATAAAGATCAAAATCCCGCCGCCTCCCATCTTCGTGGCTTTGAATCTCCAGGAGATGGTAGACCTCTGGCATAATGTGCGTTTTTATGTAGTCTTTGGCAATGGGTGGCTCGTCTTTACTCGCCAAGCGCTCCGTTTCTGCCGCAATCTTGGGATAGGTCATACCCTGGCAGCGAAGGCGGAGAACGCGCCGATGTCGCTTCTTTAATCGCCGAAGGAGACTTTTACGCTCTTCGTCGTCCATTTCCACACCCTGATACCAAGGTATCAATCCCTATTTTGATACCTTGGTCCACTTTAAAGCGACTACGGATCCACCTTAGTTTGAGCGTAGTGGCACATGCCACTGAATCTCGCCGCGAGGTGGACCCCTATGACCCAGGATCTGGTTCCCCATCGTTTCCCTGATCGTACAGGCAACCCCACTCCAACTCTACCGAAGACTCCAGAGCTTCGCTACCCCATTGCTATGAGGGGCCACAGTACAAGCCCCCTGGTTGAGGAGCGCCCGAGGCCCTTGCCAGCGACACTCCAGCCTCTGGAGGACCTCTCCTTCCCCACTCGCGTAATTGGGCATAGCAACGCTCGGCTCATCCCCCAGCGGGTAGGTAAATGGTGGCTGGAGCCTCTCCAACTGGATCCCTTGACTCTCCAGCCGATCAAGTCGAGCACAGAGATCCCCCCTCGGGCTAAGCAGCGTCTCCAAGAATTTCTGGACAAAGGCGTCGTGCCTCGCGCGGTCGTGGTCTTCCACGAGATTCCAGGCGAGCAGCGTGCCCTCTTCCCCATCGAGCGCACCGCGATTCGACTACACCGCTTCGCCCACCAAGAGTTGCCCGTCCTGATCTCTCAGTCGGCTGCACTTGCTTCGGTGATTAAGGGCCAAGCGCAGACCCAGGCCCCAGTCCTAGGCTCGCTGGCGCTCACCCTAATGCAGCGCTCCGCGCCCCTCCTGGGGGTGCTGGCCTTAGCCAGTCTGGCCGTCCTCGGTCACCTTGCCACGGTATCGGTAGCGGTAGCAGCAACCGCCGTTGCTCTGGACCCCTGCCTCGTAGCCATCACCCCTGACGGTTACTGGGTGGAACTCGACCGCTGGATCTAGGCGGTCCTTAACGATCAGTCAAAGGGGAGGGTCGATCAACGGTCCTCCCCTTCCTTGGAGAAAAACGATGCTGGATGTCCTACTTGGATTAGGAGTGTTCGTGCTCTCGTGGCGAGGGCTGCGATCCCTGCGGTTGCCGCATTCCTGGACGCTGGGGGGAGCAGTGCTCATTGCCGCCGTGCTCTATCCCTTGCTCATCAGCTTGTTGTTGACCATGCTGCGAGGGCTCACGAGCCTCCCGCTGTGGGGGGTGATCCCCCTTCTCTTCGTGATTCTGCTGGCTGGGCTCGGGGGCTACTGGCTGGGGCATCTGCAGTTTCCCCTGGATCCCGTTCCGCCCGAACGTCTGCGGCGAGGGTAAATGATGCAGCGCTCCACTTCTTCCTCGACCTACCGTCGAGTGAGCATCCGAACGAGGCCGCCCCTGGCCTTCCTGCTCGTGCGGGGGCTGTATTACCTGGCCACCACGCTGGCGGTCCACCTCAGTGTGTTACTGCTACGGCTCCTCACCCACGCTCGCATCCTGGGTCCACATACTCCCCGTTGGGCCAACCTCCTCCTCGGGGCCAACCTTGGAGGTGCCTGGGCTCTCGGTATCGGACTGCTGGCCGCCCTTCTCACCCATTCCGCCGTAATCTACTGGACCGTCCTGGTCCTCGGTCTGCCCTTCGCGGTGGTGATCGCGTGGCACCTTAGCCATTGGTGGCGAGCGCGAGCGATCGCCTTGCTCCCCCACAGCCTGAATTTGGGCCAGGTGCAGACGCGACTGCTGCGGGTACGTCGTCCCTATGTGGTGCCAAGCGTGGAGCGGATGAAGGCGCTGGCCGTGACCGGCGCTTCGGGCTCGGGGAAGACCACTTCCCTGACGCACTGGATCATCCAGGACCTTCAGCACGGGGCTGGAGTGGCCGTATTCGATCCCAAAGATGATCTCATCAACACCGTGTTAGGCCACATTCCCTCTGGGCGAGAGCAAGATGTGATTCTGCTGGATGTCACCGATACCGAGCATCCCTTGGGCTTCAATCCCCTCGGAGGAATCCCCGCTGCCAAACGGAGTCTGGCTACCAGCGAACTCGTAGCCGTACTCCGTCGCTACTTCGGGGACAGCTGGGGCCCGCGGATGGAATACATCCTGACCAATGTGCTCCTCGCCCTCTTGGAGGCACCTTGGACCGTCACGTTGCTCGATATCCAGAAGCTTCTGCTGGATCCTGCCTACGGACAGACCATCCTCCCCCATGTCAGTAACCCTGGAGTGCGCCACTTCCTGGAGGTTGAGTTCGAGGGACTGCGGCGTCGATTGGATGTCACCCAACCCATCCTCAATAAGGTGAATGCCTTCCTCACCTTCTCCGAGCTACGCAATATCCTGGGGCAAACTACCAGCTCTTTTGAACTGCGCGAGGTGATGGACCAGGGCAAGATTCTCTTGGTACGCGCCCCTCAGGGGGCCGTGGGTGAGCAGATCTCCTCGCTCCTCCTCGCCTTGCTGGTAACGAAGCTCCAGCTCGCGGCCCATAGTCGGGTCGATACGCCGCCCGACCGCAGGCGCGCGTTCTTCGCCTATGTGGACGAGTTCCAGAACTACTCGAGCTCCTCCTTCGAGCGAATCTTGACGGAGGCCCGCGCCTTCAGACTTGGTCTGATCTGCGCCAATCAGTACCCGGAGCAACTCGGTCGAGACCTGCAGCTGGCGATCGACAAGAACGCGGCCACCCTGGTGCGCTGTCGCGAGTACCACGGCCGCTACTCCTTGCAACTCGACCGTCTCGATGAAGTGGGGCTCGGTTTGCCACCGTTCGTGCTGGTACCCCCTCATCCCCTCCCGCCAGGCAATTCCGAACGAGCTGCCTATATTCGAGACCTATCTCGTCGACGGTATGGACGCCCACGCGTCCAGGTGGAGCAAGAAATCTGGGCACGCTTCAATCCCCAGTCAGCACCTGCGGCGGAGCCGAACAAACGTCCTCTGAACCGTCCCGCCGCTCGCCGCCGCGTCGATATCGAAGAAGAGTAGCCTGAGGCCACGGGTGTGGCTGCCGCAGCCACACCCTGCAGCCGCACCTTCCAGGCACGAAAACAGGGAGAAAGGAATCCAAATGGCACAGGGGATAAACAACGAACACCGTGAAGTTGTGGAACGATTGCTAGTCCCGCGCCGCCAACCGCCGCGTGCGGAGCCAATGCTGCTGATGGATCGTGATCAGGAGGTAGTGCGCTGGATCTATGAGACTAGGGTAGCGACCAGGGAACAGATTCAGCGGAGGTTCTTCAGTGCTCGGGGCCGCTCCCGCGCACAGCGCCGCCTCACCCTGCTCCAGCGCAATCGCTTCATCGCCAAGGTCGGCACGCCACCCTTGAGCAGTCCTGATGTCTATACTATCTCTCGCCAGGCCACCCAAGGCTTACGGCTGCTGCGAACGCTGCTTCCCGAAGAGAACATTCGCCCCAGGCGGATCCACCCTCGGGCGATCCCCCACACCTTGGAGATTGGAAACTGTCGGATCGCGATCACCCAGGCCTGTGAGGCGAAAGGCTACCAACTCCTGGAATGGCTCGACGAAGGTGATCTCGCCCAACGGATGCCCGAGGCGGGCTGCTTGCCCGATGCCTACTTCCGCATCGAGCGCCCCACGCCTGAGGGACCGAAACGGGCGAGTTTTTTCCTGGAAGTCGAACGCAGTGGGAAAGCGGATATCAGCCAGGAGCGACGCTACCAACACTACGGCGAGTTCTATTACGGTGGTGAGTTCGAGCGCCGCTTTGGCACCCGTGCCCTCCGCGTGTTGGTCTTGATTGGCGCGGATTTCGGGCTCAAGCCCCAGGGGCAGATCACCAAGCATCTCCACCTCTGTCGCAGGCTGGAGGTGAGCTTCACACGATTTGCTCCCCTGGAAGCGTTTCTGGATCTGAAACCCGAGTTCCTCCTCCATGCCCGCTTTTGGCAACAGCCCCTGGAGGAAGGGACCAGCTCCCTGTTCTAGCTGCCGAGGAGCAACGCTCCCTTAATTGGCCGCAGGCCCCTCCCGAGGCTGCCCATCCTCTGCAGCGAAGCGAAAGAGGATCAACTGAGGGTTCTGACGCCGAAGGCGTAGGCGGCGCCAGCCGCCATTTTCAGAACCCTCAGTTGGGTGGGCAGTCGGGCGTGGAGCGGAGCGGAAGGGTCGACTGCCCACCCACTCTCCCCTGTGGCGAGTAGCCGCCTGGGCAGCCTCTTTCCTCCCTCATCCCCCTTTTCCCGGGTAAAGATTCAGCTCGGGTAGAGCAGTTGAATCGACATCAACAGCGATTTCAACGGCCAGTTCAACAGGGGCACAAATTACTCGAGGACAATCTTTCCCTGGTCCCTATCCTCGATCAACCGTGTCATTCAAGGTGATGGTCCTGGAGCTTTCCCCCAGGATCTCTGGTAGATTGGTGGGCGAGGCCCTGCTTCATCCTCACTGAGGCTAAGCAGATCTTTTAGGCAAGCGAAAAATAGGCTACTCGACGGCGGACCCGGGACTGAGCTTTGGTCTGCCTTCGAGCCTGATAGATATAGCGCTGGACGAAGGTCTTCTCATCTACGCCTGCGGCGAGCATGAGATTGAGAGCCTCTCGTTGGTTGGATGCCATATGCTCGGGATCGCGTAAATCAAATGGATACCTTCTCGGTGAATAATATTCGCCACCCAGGAAAACCAGTGAAAGGGTAGATATCGCTCACGTCCAGCTCCCTGCTTACCTGCTCGCTGAGATGGAGGTTAGCTTTTTCCAAACCAAACTCACGGGGGCCACGAGCATAGCCGCAAGTACCAGGAGGCAGCCGCTTTTCGCCGCAGCCGCTGTCGATCGCTCCTGCATGCCCAGCTTGGCTTGTGACTCGTCGATGAAGAGGTAACCTTCTTCACCCTCAGAAGTCCGGACCTTTGCCCAGCCGCTGCCGCCATCCCCACTCTGTAGTATGCGAACCTCGCCGCCCGGGGCGAGCGCCCGGATAGGATTGGAGGCTTGGAGGTCACGGTAGAGTGTGCGCTCTTCCTCCAGGAGCAAGCGGTCATCAACCTTTCGCCGGAATCCTAGCTGCCACCATTCATGGCCATTCAATGAGGATGGCTCCCAGCCTTCGCCCACCAGCTTCTGCACGAGGTCAGAGTGGGCCTGGCTGGTACGCTGGTCATTCGCCCGGGGTCGAACGTCAGCGGCCATGTGCCCGGTGCTGATCATCCATTTCTCCCCGACCCCGGAGTAGGCGAAGTTGAACTTGACTGATTCGCCCGCCTTGTACTCGCCTTGCAAAGGCGACACCGCCTTGGCCCAGAATTGATAGGGGTTTCGGGGTAGACCCATCATCGTACCGTTGGAAGCCCATTCGATCTGGCAGGTCTCGTAGCGCGCTGGCTCGGCGGGTGTGCTTTGCGTCGTGCGAATCGGATAGCCGCAGTGGGGGCAAGTCGGGGCTTGGTCAGAGACCGTCTGTTGGCAGTCCGGGCAGGCAATTAGGGCCACTTGTAGTCTCCACTCCAGAAAAAGACAAGCCGCTGGAAATGGAGGCTACTTTACACGCTAGAATGGTGAGTATCAAGTGCGTTTGTACTTGTGCGGGTCCCGACTCCGCTTTTCGGGATCGTTCACGTATGCGCGGACGGCCGCCTCGGTGGTAACCCAATCCCGGCCGATCTTGCGGGCCTCGAAACGCCCCTGCTCCGCCAGGCGGCGGAGATGATCGGCGCTGAGTCCAACGAGGGCCGCCGCTTCCTTGAGCGTAATTAACCGCTCGTCGTTCAACGGCCCCTGGCCTACCTATTCAGTTCGCCTCACTATAGCGAGTGAGGCCCGAGGAGCAATGTACTAGGTCAGCGCATCAGACTCCTGGTCACCAGATAACAGGTATCTGGCCCGCTTCAGTAATTCATCGTAAGTAAGGATCTCGGGGTTGTGGAGTAGGCGACGGAACAACTCGAAGGTGGGATCGCTTGCCGTAGGAGTCCAATTGAGCCGTGTCCAGGGCTGCGTGAGCAGTTCATCGCAGCGAAGCGGAGACCCTGGACACGAGGCGAAGCGAGAGCTTCACCATGAGAAGACAGACAGAGCGGAGCTATAAGCTCAGGATTCGAGAACTGAGGTCGGGCGCGAGAGGGGGCTGAGCGCTCAGTTTATGATTTTGCTATTAATGCGGGGATTGATTGAACCTTAGCGCAAATTCCTCGTCCGGGATCTCAGTATCTTCGTAATCATCCATGTCGATAATTCGCCATCGCAAATCTTCAAGCTCTAGCTTATGGTGGGGACCGACGTAGGCACAGTTAGGTAAATAGACATGCTTGATGAAGGGCTGCTGCTCAGCATCCTTCGTAATAAAACTTGCGCCAGGTGTATTAGGGATGAACCAGGGCTGTAATCCAAATGCGCCAAATTGTTGGTGGATAATCTCGGAAAGCAGCTTTACTGCCTTCAACGCAGTTCGACGGTCATACCGATCAGTACCCGGATGGTAGTGCAGGGCCGCATTCCGTACGTTCGTCAGGCGATGAAAAGCCTGCACCACATCTGGCAATAGTACATCCCACTTTTCGAGCGCCGAAATCATGAGCGGCCAACTCTCGAAGGCTTGCCCGGTAGCCACTGATGCGTGAGCCGAGTTGGTCTGATAATCGTCCCGGAGCGTCAAAATCAGCTGGTTCAGGATGCGTTCACCCAGGGCGCATGCGGCGGTCAGGGCGGGATAGTAAGACCCAACGACGAATGCTTCCCGAGTCTGACGGAGAAATCGATTATGGAAAGCTACGATGGAGAGCGGTGCGCTTCCTAGCTCTACGAAATTCTGGAGTTTGCTGTCGCTGTTCAGCTCTCCGAATTCCTGTAGCAATTCTGCCCTGATTTGCTCGTGGCTAGCTCGGTGTGCTGCCTGCACCTCCGGCTCCCAAGTATCTTGAATCTCCATATTGAGCCAGTTTGCCCGGGCATCAAGTTCCATTCTGAGTACTCGATACCGTTTCACGTTCCCTCCGTGATCAGCACCATCATGACCTACATGCTACAGAAGATGCCGCTCTTATCTACCCTCGGCTGACAGAGGTCAAGGGGATGTCAGCCGCCTTCCAAAATCTGCTGCGCGGGGAGGCAGAATCTCCGGGCGTGCCTACCCTCCCCGCGCAGCGAAGGGAGGGTCTGAACATGATTTGTGCGCGAAGCGCAGTTAAGGGCAAAGCCCGAAACCTTCTCAAATCATGTTCAGGGGTGGGTAGTCTGGTCCCTCCCGTGCCCAGACTACCCACCCCTCCTAAGCACGCCCTTCCACTTTCCTCCCCTTGTTTCCACGCTCTCCCCTGCTGGACATCAGCTCCAGCCCCATTTCCAGAGCGATATCCAGAGGCAATCTTGTGTTCGTGTAGTCGAAATTTGTTCGAGGACATCCGGTTGACGAGCGATCACTGCTCAGAATGGTTAGGTCGGCTGGTCCGTACGGTCCGATCGTGAGCTGCCGCCCCGGGTTTGATGAATGGGTGGGAGGGGGCCAGCCTCATCCTCCCGCATCCCCAACAGATCCCGCAGGCAGCTAAAAAAGTACGGCATCTTATTGCGGAGGGTAGATCCCTCCCCCTGGTACTTGCGAACGTTTCCCTGCTCTCGGACGATCGAGCGAGCGGGATAGACCTTGTACTGCACAAACGTATCTTCAGCCAGCCCGGAGGCCTGCAGCAGATTTCGAGCCTGGCTGAGGTTCGATGGCAAATGATGCTCATCATGAAATTCGTTGGAAAAATCGGTGATGATGGCATCGAGGTAGTCGGTCCGAATTTTGCGGGGCCTCCCGCGGCGCCGAGGATCTGGTTTTCTAGGGTCAGGGGTGGAGTGATCCTCCAATCCGGATTGCCCCAGATCAGCCGATTTCTGGACTATGGAGGGCTCCACAGGAGCTCTCTGGAGATGGTCCGCCGCTCGCTGGGCTAGTGATTCCCCTACCCGCCTTAAACCATGCTGGGGCCTAGCAGTAGTGGTGAGGTTCGATTCCTCAAGGGAGGGGTGATAGGACTCTGAGATAGCTTTAGGAGGTGAGGAAGCCAGGGGAATATTTGCGGGATTGGGGTTATCCACAAATTCTGCGGTGGGGGCCAAGCTGCTGGTTTCCCCCAGACCCCCTTCCCTATTCGAGTTAGAAAAAAACTGTTTGTTTCCCCTTTTCGAATTAATTACTGGGTATTTTTCGATCTGAGTATTTTTCGTTGGGTATTCTTCCCGGCGCAGATTTTGCACTTCTGCAAGTGTCAGATTTTGCATTTCTTGAAGTGCAGATTTTGCACTTCCGGATCGCACATTATTTTGAGGGAGTGGATCAGGCTCAAGAACGGGCGTGATGCGGGGCAGAAAATAGAGATTGGTCTTCCCCAGTCCCCGCCGCTGCACCCGAAGGAACTGGGCTTGCTTCAGTTCCTGGAGGTGGGTCACCACGCTCCGTTTACTGATCCCCAGATCGAGCGCCAGTTGCTCCTGGCCGGGAAAGCAACTCCCCTGCTGCCAGGCATAACTCAGAATGCCCATGTACACGAGTTTCGCGCCAGGGGATAAGACCCGGTTACGGAGAATCCCGTTGGGGATCTGGGTGAACCCCGCTTTAAGGGTTTCATCCTCGATAACAATGACGCCCTGATCAGGACGTGATACGGTTTCAGACATACAAAGACCTCGCCGGCCTTGACAGGCCCCGAGAGGTCCAGTACGATCATTCTTGCTGACGGAATGCGGCTGGTGGTCCTCGGGACTGCTGGCCGTTTTCTTTTATTCAGTTGGCTAGCACATTTGCTAGCCTGCTAGCTTGATATCAAGCTAGCAGTGCATCGATTACTTGCGCTAAGACACTGGCTTCTCCACGAGCGGCGAAATCTTCGAGAATGAAGTTGACTGCGATGCGATTGATCTCGTTCTCGGAGGTCTTTTTGCCCTGGCGCTTGTACTGGTAGACGATCTCGCCGAGGCGCGCCTTCTCCCCCGCGGTTAATCGTACGAACGATACTTCGCGCCCCGGCGCTTTTACCGTGTTGCGAATCTGCTGAATAAGGTTACTCTCTGGTGATGCTAGCATGCTAGCTAGCGCGATATCTGACATGCTAGCTAGTTGACTAGCTTGATCGATATTGCTCAATGAGCCAGTCTCCGCTCGCCGCGGCTGGCTCCGACGGGTGGATGCGCGTTTGGAGGTCGCCGCGACCAGAGGTGGGGCTGGCGTGGTGGCTGGTTCAGGGGAAGCTTCCGGGGGCTGATTAGGTGCCGCCGCCGGGGCATTCTCGCCGAAAAAGATGTCGGCCCCGCGACCGCGCAGGGAGACGCGTTTAGCCATGGTCCACCTCCATGGCGAGCTGCTGAAAGGCGCGAGACACATCGTGGTTGTGATCGTAATCAAGGATGGAAAGCCCGGCGGCCGGAGATTCCTTGAGCCGTACGGTGTGCTTGATGATGACATCGAACACTTGGCCGGGGAAGTTCGCGCGTAGCTCCTCCAGGACCTCGTTGGCATTGGCGGTGCGTCCATCAAACATGGTGGGCAAGATACCGGCGACCTTTAAATCGCGGTTGAGTCGAGTTTGGACGCGGTTTAAGGTACGGAGCAGGAGCTGCAACCCCCGGGTGGCCAGGAATTCGCACTGGAGCGGGATGATGACCCGATCCGCCGCCGCCAAGGCATTGATCGTGAGTAACCCCAGACTTGGGGGGCAGTCGATCAAGATGTGGTCATAGCGGGGGCGGAGCTTGGTCAGCAAATCTTTGAGTACTAGTTCCCGCAGAGTCATATTTACTAATTCGATTTCCGCCGCCGCGAGGTCGATGGTGGCGGGGAGCACATCCACGCCCGAGGTCGTGGAGTGGATGATAGGAATCGGGTCAACGGACTCGTCGAGCAGGGCCTGATAAATGCTGGCGGTGAGATGCGCGATGGGGATGCCGGCCGAAACCGAGAGGGCAGCCTGGGGATCCAGGTCGACTAGGAGTACGCGCCGGCCTTGACGCTGCAAGGCGACACCCAGATTAAAGGTGGTAGTGGTCTTGCCCACCCCCCCCTTCTGGTTCACGATAGCCGTCACAGTGGCAGATGGAGCCGAGTTGACAGTGGGCGAGGTTGACCCCGCTAAGAGTGTCCCTACCGCGCTCTCGGGGATACGATAGTCCCGGCCAATCCGCGAGCCTTTCAGCTTCCCCTGATGCAGGTAGCGGAGGACCGTCTTCTTATCGACCCCCAGGCGGTCGGCGACTTGTTGGGTTGAGAGTAAGCTTTCCATCTACAGTGTCCTTGATGATGCCCTGCAATCCGGTGGTTTCACCCCAATTGAGGACATCTCTACCCAGGGTAACAGGGCATAATTCACTTGTCAAGGACGAAGTGGCTCCGGGGTGGGAAAAGTTGCCGGCATGGTGCGCATGTGTCCGCGAGCGAATAAAGAGAGGATTGGTCAGCGGAAAACGCCTTCGACCCAGAGTTTCCGTTTGGTGTGCAGGGTTCGTCATCTCTGCCGCCCCTGGAGTGCTGGGCCGGGTAGAGAAGTCGGCGGTTCGCTGGAGCGGATTGCCTCAACTTGCCCTTGCCGTGGGGGCTGCGGTGCAACCGTCACTGCTGGTTCCAGCGGAAGCGATAGGCCGAAAGCTCACCTACTTCTCGGAGAAAGAGACGTTCCATCTGCGGGAGACTCACTGTGAGTTAGAGGGTAGTGGGTCCCGATCGTTCTCCAGACAATCGCTCCAGCACCCACATTCGGGCCAGCGTGGTGGGTCCGATCCCTTTTTCCTTGGCTTTGGATCGCAGCTCCGCTAAGGTGTGCGCATCCAACCGAATGGTCAGGGGCTCGGAAAGGGTTTTCGCCACTCGGACCCGCACCGGCTTGAACTCGGCTTCAAACTCCGTAGTGTCATGCGTGTCCCAGAACTCTGCCTCTTCTTGGATGCTCTTGAATTCGGGGATGCGGCGCTTGTCCTGTGCGTTGCTCTCTGTCATGTTGATTCACCTCCTTTCAGTAGTAGTTCCTGGTAGCGTTGGCGTTCTTTACGACTGGCCGGGCGAGCGGTCACCGGATAGTAGAAACCCTCGGCTTCTTTCGGAGCCAGGATCACCGTCAGCATCCGTCGTCGTCGGGTCGGCCCTACCATTCGCAGGCGGTCCCCGTAGGTTTCGCTAAACATCGGCTGTCCCTGGCAGACTTGCTCCACCTCATCGGGAATCACGGCACTTTCCAGCACATTGGGATCCTAAGCTTAGAATTCCACGTGGACAAGTTGTCGCG
>JADMIO011000745.1_pt1 | contig 56124 bp, 26 predicted proteins | sample 8958161 | NCBI WGS metagenome assembly JADMIO01 (sample SAMN16585339, study PRJNA669376) | soil metagenome | isolation source: Crop rotation soil | place: USA: Cullars Rotation, Alabama | collected 2011
CGGGTAGCCACCTTATTTTAGTCGATTCATGGCCTTGACAATGGGGAGCATTATACTTTACTTGCGCTCGACTTACTGCGCGGCGTCATTGTCGCGCAGACCGCAACGGGGTTGCCACGTTGCACATCAGTGAGAAGCGTCTGGGTTAGGTGCCTGCTATACTCCGGGGCCGGGTGTCCGCACATAAGAAACCTACGAATTCTTATGTCCATAGGCCCAAGCTGCCGTCTTTGTTAATCATCATTCCGGCAGTCGGACGTGACGAAGCCTCAACGCAGGTTCAGATTCATTCACCATACCAGACTTTCCCTGGCCCGCTAGGCTCGATGACTGAGCGTTCGCTTAGGCTTTAGTTCCAGCTTCGTACCCCGTCGTTACCAACGACGCACGTGGAACTTGGGAACAGGCTTTTGGACACTAGCCTGGGATTCGGCCTTGATCAAGACCCAATCCACTCATGCCGATGCGCCTTTCGTGTCGCAAGTAGGTTTCGTCCGTATACCAAGACTTACCAGCCTTACCCCGCCGCCGGAAGCGTAGTTGCGCAGTAATGAGCGGGGCAAAGCGCTCTTCCCAATCACGCACTGTCTCGTGGGTAAACTCAAAGCCGCGGACCAGGAACATCTCAGCCAAGTCACGTAAGCTGAGCTTGTAGCGCAGCCGCCAGAGTACAACCAGCAGCACGACGTCAGTCGGAAACTGCAAGTTATTGAAGGAGGTGCCAGTGCGCTCGTTGAAACGACGTTTGCAGTCCAGACAGCGGAAGGTACAATAGCCCAGAGAGGTTTTCTGACTCGATTCGCTGGTATTGCAGGAGGCGCAGGATGGGCAGTTCAACAAGATCTCCATTTGAGCTATCGACGGGCCAATAGGAACACAGCCAAGAGGATACACTAACTACCAGTACTGCGCCAGCTGCTGCGTTCACTTCTGACACTTCCCAGTTGCACTGACGCAGCTGGCGGGATTGAAGTGATCACCAAGAATAATGGTGCGGCGGCGGCCGCGGGGTCGAAATCGGACCTGGGTTCGCTAGGCCGCAGCTGGCAGGTACCAGGGCTAGCACCGGGTGATGCGTTTACCTACTTCTGTACCGGCTGCGGCCTCCCAATCAGCACCGAGTACACCGCTCGGGCCGATATAGATAACGCGGTAAGCGAGAGCGACGAAACTAACAACAGCCGCCAGGTGACAGGGGTGGTGCATACGGTGCCCACCTGCACAACCACGGCTACGCGTGCGCCTACCCTGTCCGTCACGTCTACTCACACTCCGACGCGCACGACTACCCTGTCGAGTACAGCCACTCGAACACCCACGCGCACCCGCACGGCTACCGGCTACCCACACACCCGCAGGCTTGGCTATGGGAGCCATGAGTCCGGCTGGCGGTCTTGAGGGGGTGTGCCGCCACGTTCGTTGAAGCGGCGTTTGCCGTCCGAACAATGACAGGCGCGAGAGCGCAGATCGGAAATCACTTGAAGCACTCAGGGAAAATTGCTAATGCGGTTCCCGCTGTGCCGTAATTGCCCTGGAAAATATCGTGGCTGCAAAGAAGCGGACCGGCGGTATCAGAGAGTGAAGCAACCCACAAACCGAGGAGCGAACCTTACCAAACGGAACGCGGGCGGAACGCTGATGCAACGATTTAGGAACGCTGCGTTTGCTATGCTTACCTGGAACCGCTTTCTGCCTCACTGGAAGGATCAACTGAGTCTGGCAGTACATGCTGGATTGCAATTGCCCCTTCAATTTCAGCTGGTCAACGATTGCTGTTACCCGACCACCTTCGGGCTGGCCTATCTCAGCCTCAGGTAGGCGGCTCAGCCGATATGACCGGCCCGCCGCAGGGCGCGATTGCCACAGTTAGGTATAGATATTCGAAAACAGGTGAGAAGATCTTACCGAAGGAGCGAACATGAGCGCGGAGCGAATTGCGATCGGAAGCCTGCCGATATCCATGCGTGCATTAAGCATCGTGGGTGTAGTAGTCCTGCTTGCAGCACTGCATTCATCGGCGCCATACCCCCTGGCCTATCCAGACACACTTTCCGGCTCAACTATCACGGCGAGCAGCCTTGCTAGAATGCCAATGGCGTTTGAGCAGAATGAGGGCCAGGTAGATCCGTCCGTGCAGTTCATAGCTCATTATGAGGGTGGCTCGTTCTTCTTCACCAGGAGTGAAGTAGTACTCGCTCTGCCCGAGGGTAACTCGCACGATGGCCAACCCGTTCCAGAGCAGGATCGGGCTGTGATAGCTGGACCAGTCCCCACCCGTGTGATCCGGCTCCAATTCGTCGGGGCCGAAGCAGGGGTGGCCGTCGCGGGTGAGGGGTTGCTGCCCGGAAGGGTGAACTACTTCGTCGGCAAGGACCCATCGGGCTGGCGTACCGGTATCTCGTCGTACCGGCAAGTTGTTTACGCCGGCTTGTACCCTGGCATAGACCTAAATTACGCAGGCACTCCCGACAGCCTGAAAGCTACCTACACCGTCGCACCTGGCGCCGACCCTGCCCTAATACGCTGGCGCTATGAAGCCGCAGGCCGGCCGAAGTTGGATGCAGCAGGAAACCTAGAACTGAGAATGGATGGTGATGCGGACGAAGCCACTCCCCCTCTGCTGCGGGAAGATGCACCCGTAGCCTGGCAGGAGATAAGTGGCACTCGAATTCCGGTTGATGTGGCCTTCAGCCTGAGCGCCGATGGCAATATTGGCTTCACAGTAGGCAATTATGTCATGACAGAACCTTTGATCATCGATCCCACTCTCACGTACTCCACATACCTTGGAGGAACCAATGGAGACGGCGCCTACGACATAGCTGTCGATGCGGAAGGGAACGCCTACGTGATTGGCTCCACCGCGTCCAGCGATTTCCCCGTTGTGGCTGGTGCTTACCAGGATTTCTGCCTGGGGTGTGTCAGCGCATGGGCGTCAGCCTTTGTGAGTAAGTTCAACGCGGCTGGCACCGAGCTGATCTACTCCACCTTTGTGGGCGGCAGCGGTGGCAGCAGTTATGGTAGTGCTATCGCAGTAGACACAGACGGAAACGCCTACTTGCTTGGCGACACCGTTGATCCCGATTTCCCGCTGGTGAACCCTTACCAATCGGACTGCTCCGGCTGCCCGTACACTGGGGATGCATTTGTGGCCAAGCTGAGTCCCGACGGCTCAGAACTTATCTATGCTACCTATCTGGGCGGGTCGCATGTCGAAAATAGCATGGAGATCGCGCTGGATACGAACGGCCATGCTTATGTAACAGGCGGGACCTATTCGACCGATTTCCCCACTGCCAATGCTTTGCCTTACGGGAATCTGGGTGACGGGGACGTCTTCGTTACCAAGCTCACGGCCGACGGGTCGGATGTAGTCTACTCCACACTGCTGGGAGGCGTCTACTTTGAAAGAGGTTACGGCATCGCGGTTGATGCCCAGGGCAACACATATGTGGCCGGAGGCACAAGGTCCTGGAACTTCCCCACTGTAAGTCCGCTACAGCGGGACTGCCGCAGTTGTGGCCTGAACGACGGGGATGCCTTTGTGTCTAAGCTCAACCCCAACGGTACGACATTGCTCTTCTCCACCTTTCTGGGCGGCGGCACACCGGCTCCAGGGGGTGCTTTTGGCCTCGCGACGGATGAGGCGTATTCTGTCGCAGTCGATGCCGTCGGCAATATATATGTGGCCGGCTTTACGCAAGCGGCCGACTTCCCTGTCCTGAACCCTATACAGGAGAGTAACGCCGGGTTCATAGATGTATTCGTCACAAAGATAAACGCCACGGCGACGAGGATGCTCTGGTCGACCTATCTTGGCGGATCTGTGGCCGATCGTGCCGATGCCATGGCAATCGACACCGCGGGCAACGTGCATATCACCGGGGTTACTCTCTCAGGTGACTACCCAACCGTTCAGCCGGTCGCGACGCCCGGTGGTGATATTGATGTCATTGTGACCAAGATAAGCTCCTCCGGCGCGCGCCTGCTCTTTTCTACCTATCTCGGATCGGGTCGGGAAGATTGGGGTAGGGGTATCGCGGTCGATCCAGCGGGAAACACCTACATCACGGGCGACACGGGATCCACAGGCTTCCCGGTGGTGAACGCGTTCCAGGCGTCCTACGGTGGCGTGGGTGACGCGTTTGTTGCCAAGATCTTCGATCCTCTACCACCAACGCCAACAGTTACGGGCACGCCGCCAACCGCGACACCAACGCGCACTCCCACCTGTCCTGAAGTCTCACTGCTCGCCGAGGGGTTTGAGACCGCCGGCCTCGGCGCGTTCGGGTCGAGTGGCAGTCCTGGTTGGAGCCGGGCCAGCAGCAGGAAGCGCTCCGGCACATACTCGGCGTTTGCGCCCGACGCCGGCAGCATAGCCGATCAGCGCTTATCGCTCAGAAACGGCATAGCCATTCCGGCTGATGCCTGGCAGGCGACACTTGCCTTCTGGCATAGCTACAGCTTTGATACTTCGGCAGACAGCTACTTCGGTGGTGGTGTGATCGAGGTATCTGCCAATGGGGGCGCCTGGCTTGACGCAGGTCCGAACTTCACGGTTGGTGGCTACAACGGCACTATTGCCACTGGGACCGGGAATCCGCTCGCCAACCGGCAGGCGTGGGTAGGCACCAATGGTACTCAGCAATTCGCTCCCGTGCGGCTCAACCTGCTGCCATATGCCGGCCAAAGTATTCGAGTTCGCTTCCGTCTGGGCAGCGACGAGCAAGTGATATCACCGGGCTGGTGGATCGATGACCTGGCAATCAGTGTCAGGACCCGCAGTTGTCCCACAGCCACTCGAACCGCTACGCCTACTCGTACCCAAACCGGTACCGCGACGGTTACACCTTCTAAGACACCCAGCCTGACGATGACGACGACCCGCAGCCGAACCAGCACACCAAGCCGTACACCTACGCGCACGCGCACCAGCGTGCCGAGCCGCACGCCTACTCGCAGCCGAACCAGCACACCAAGCCGTACACCTACGCGCACGCCTGCGGCCGGCACGCTGACCCCCACCCCGTGCGCGGTGCCCTTCACCGATATCGCTGGAATCGTCTTCGAGGAATTCATCCGCAGCCTCTACTGCCAGGGTATCATCGAGGGCTACCCCGACAACACCTTCGGACCAAACGTGCCCGCCAGTCGCGCCACTCTCGCGCGCTGGGTGGTTAAGGCGCGAGGTTGGCAATTGGCCCACCCGCAGAGCCCAAGTTTCGTCGATGTGGCGCCCAGCAGTATGGATTATCTCTACATCGAAACCGCCAAAGAGCACGGAGTGATCAACGGCTACGAGCCCAGCCAGTGCCCCAACGGGATAGGCCCGTGCTTCAAGCCGGATAACAACCTGAGCCGGGGGCAGATGAGCAAGATGATCGTGAACGCGATGGGCTGGCCGCTGGTGGTGCCTACGGCGCCGCACTTCATCGATGTAGGACCGGAGAACGTGTTTTATGAGCGCATCGAAACCATAGCCAGCCGTAGCATCGTCAACGGCTATGAAGACGGCACCTTCAGACCCAACAATCCGCTGACGCGCGGCCAGTTGAGCAAGGTGCTCGACAACGCCATAAGATAACAGCATTGAACGGCAGAACTGAGGCAGCATCAAGAGACTTAGGAAGTAAGGATGGCTATGGATAAGAACCGATCTGGCAGCAAAATGGCATCACGCCGTCTGGCGCTGTTCCTGATGATCGTATTCATGAACTCACTGGTGCCCGCGTACAACCAACCTGCGAAAGCAGCGCTGAGTACAGACACTTCACTGCCTCAGTTCAAAGCACAAACGTCATTTGACGGGGATCAGAGTCTCAGATCTCCTCAACTTGATGCGCAAGTTGAAGGACCGCAGAGCGGCAGCGACATCAGATACATATACGATGCGCTGGGACGGCTAAAGGCTGTGGTAGACCCCGCGACCAACACAGGGATCTACAACTACGACGCGGTCGGTAATGTCACCTCAATCGCTCGGCAGAGTTCAGCACAGCTCTCGATCTTGCAGGTTGAGCCTACGAGTGGGCCTGTTGGAACTGCGGTCACCATATACGGCACCGCCTTCAGCAGCAACCCGCTCAGCAACACCGTGAAGTTCAACGGAGTGGCTACAACCGTGATCTCAGCCACCACCACCCAACTTATAACCAGGGTGCCCAGCGGTTCGAGGACAGGGTCGATCACTGTGGCAAATACTGCCGGCACGGCAACCAGCCCGACTGCCTTCACCGTAGGCGCTTCGCCTGCTCCCGTCATCAGCGGGTTTGCGCCGGCTATTGCCGATCGCCGTTCTACTCTGACGATCAACGGGTCATTTGTCGAGAAAACGTTAGTGAACAACGTGCTACGGCTTAATGGCCTAATCTCCCCGCCAACCATAGTCAGCAACACCAGCATGTCCACCGTCGTGCTCACCGGGACCACATCGGGCCGCATTAGCCTGTCGACACCCTACGGCCAGGTGGTAAGCAGCGCAGATCTCTTCGTGCCTCCCACTCCCTATATGGCGACCGACGTCGGCGTCACCGGTCGTCTGGCCCTGGGCACAAGCAAGAACATCACTTTCACTACGACCGGAAAGATCGGATTGCTGCTCTTTGACGGCACTGCCGGACAGCATGCAGCCTTACAGATCAACAACTCGACTATCTCACAAGCGGACATGTCGGTCCTGGCTCCCGATGGCAGCAGAGTAGGCGATATCACCTGGTTTGGGACTAGCCCGACCCTGATCGATGCCGGCATTTTGCCCACCAGCGGTACCTATACACTGCTAGTGCATCCATACAGCGGCTTTGCCGGCAGCGCCAGGATAACCCTCAATTCGTTCGCCGATGTGGCTGACACGATCACGTCGGGGACCGCCAAGAGCCTATCGTTGACTCTTCCCGGCCAGAATGCACGCCTGACCTTCAGCGGTACTGCCGGCCAGATCGTCAGCGCCCAGGTTAACAGTTCCACCGTTAGCTATGGTAGTCTGTCGCTGCTGAACTCCGACGGCGTCCAGGTGGGCGCTTCCACGCCCTTCGATAGTCTCGGAGGTTTCCTGGATGGAACCGCCCTGCCGGTGGCTGGTACCTACACCATGCTGGTTGATGCCTATGCCAGCTATACCGGCACCGTCAACTTGACCCTGCGCAGCTTCACAGACGTAACCAGTGCCATCACGCCGGGGACGGCGAAGAGTCTGGCGCTGACCGTTCCCGGCCAGAACGCGCGCCTGACCTTCAGTGGCACTGCTGGCCAGGTCGTCAGCGTGCAAGCCAGCAGTGCCACTATTACGGACAGCAGGTTGTATCTGCTGGATTCCTCTGGCAGGCAGGTAGGCTATCCAGGCTCGTTCAGCAACCCGGATGGCTTTCTGGATGGAATAACCCTACTCGCGGCGGCTACCTATACCCTGGTTGTCGATCCCAGCAGCAGCTATACCGGCAACGTGACGCTCACACTGCGAGCCTTCGCCGACGTGACCAGCACAATCGCGCCCGGCACGGCCAAGAGTGTGTCTCTAACTATCCCTGGACAGAAGGCCTACCTATCGTTCAACGGCACTGGCGGTCGGGTCGCCGTGGCACAGATCAGTAATTCTACTATCAGCTACGGCAGCTTCTATCTACAAACGCCTGCTGGCGGCCAACTGGGGGACCCGGACTTCTTCGGCGTTTCGGGCGGCTCTCTTGATAGCAGGACCCTGCCGGTAACTGGCGTGTACAATCTGGTTATCGATCCCTACGGCAGCTACACCGGCAGTGTCACCGTGACCCTGAGTGTGGCGAGCGGGGTGAGCGCCCCCAAAGATAGTGGCAACCCTGGAAACTCATCCGCAAAGGTGACTACCTACCCACCGCTCAGTGGAGCGGCATCCTCTAGCGCCGCAGCGGAAGGGACCGGCGCGCCACGCACTAAGAACGACGCGGCGCGCAACTACCGGCCGTCAGCTCCAGCCGAGTGGATACCCGACGGTGCTGAGGCGCAAGATAATTGGCGGGTTGATGGGGTCGCCTCACCCTGGCAGGCGCTCCCGGCTTTGCAGGCTGATCTCGGTGTGACCGGGCTGGCCGGCCAGGTTCTGCGGCTCGATGGACAGCCGCTAGCCGGCGTAACCCTGCGCATCAAAGACTGCACAGTGCGCACAGATGAAAACGGCCAGTTCCTGCTCACCGGAGCCGCACCGGGGCACTGGCAGCTGACCATCGACGGCCGCAGCGCCAACAAAGGCGCCAATACCTACGGCCTGTTCGTCGCCGGCGTCGATTTGCGGGCCAGAGTTACAACCGTACTGCCCTATATCATCTGGATGCCCGTACTCGATACCAGGCACGCCGTCAAGATCACTTCGCCCACCACTACAGACGTGGTAGTGACCACGCCCTACATTCCTGGCCTGGAGTTGCGCATCCCCAAGGGCACGACGATCAGAGACAGTGAGGGTAAGCCTGTAACCGAGATCGGCATCACGGCCATCCCGCTCGACCGCCCGCCCTACCCGCTACCCGGCTTTGAGAATATCCCGATCTATTTCACCATCCAACCCGGTGGTGCTTTCCTGTCGCCCAGCGGCGGCCAGATCATCTATCCCAACTACACTCACGCTCCAGCAGGTAGCCCGGCCAGGTTCTGGTTCTACGATCCGGCCTACGGCGGAGAGCGCGGCGGTTGGACGATCTATGGCGGGGGCGAGGTATCGGCCGACGGCAAGCAGGTTGTGCCCGACGAGAAAACCCGCATTTATGAAACTACCGGCGCCATGTTCAGCTGGGATCGCAGACCGCCCAGCACCTACCAACCCTGCGGTGAATGCTCACAGGGTGGGGACCCTGTAGACCTCAGCACAGGTCTGTTTTCTCTGGAAGAAACCGATCTGGTGCTGCCCGACATCATGCCACTGGCGCCGACTCGCACATATAGGCCGAACGACAACGTCTCACGCGCCTTCGGCTTGGGCACTACCATGTCTTATGATCTCTACCTGTGGAATGTCAGCGGTGGATACCAGGACGTCTACCTGATTATGCCTAACGGCAGCCGGGTGCGCTATGTGCGCATTTCCCCTGGCACCGGCTACATCGATGCGATTTTCGAGAGTACCGCCACGCCTACCAGCTTCTACAAATCGACAATACGATGGAACGGAAACGGTTGGGACCTACGGCTTGACGACAGCACCGTCTATGTCTTCGGCTTCAACGCACCTTTACAGGCAATGCGTGACCGCTATGGCAACACTATCTCCTTCATGCGAAGCAGTCCGGACGGTACTCTTAGCCCAAATGGCAACATCACACAGCTCAGATCGCCCAACGGACGCTGGATCAAGCTGACATATGATAGCGCTAACCGCATCAGTGCCATGCAAGACAACGTGGGTCGGGTCGTGGGCTATACGTATGACACCGGCGGTCGGCTCTGGAAGGCAACGGATCCGGCTGGCGGTGTTACGGAGTATAGTTATGATTCGGCGGGCCGGATGCTGTCGATCAAGAATCCTAGGGGCATTGTCTATGTGACGAATGAATACGATTCTAAAGGCCGGGTGATCAGGCAGACCCACGCCGACGGCGGCATCTACACCTTCACCTACACTCTGGATACCCACGGCAAGGTAACGCAGACGCTGATAATCGATCCCCTCGGCCACAAGCGCCTGGTCACTTTCAACGCCGACGGCTACACCACAACCGATACTGCAGCATATGGCACTTCCCTGGCCCAACGGACCTCATACGCTCGGCTATCTGGCAGCAATCTTGTCGCAAACATCGTTGATGCACTAGGGAGGCGGACTACTTTCGCCTATGACGCTTACGGCAAGGTTACGGGGGTCACTCATCTAGCGGGTACCTCCAACGCCGTCTCTGAGCTCATCACGTATGAGGCTGCCTTCCACCTGCCAGCTACAAGCACCGATCCACTCGGCAACGTCACAAGATATGTCTACGATAGCTTTGGTAATCTGACCTCCCTTACCGACCCACTCGGTCATACAACGACGTTTGCCTACGCCTCCAACAACCAACCGCTATCGATCACTGATCCGTTAGGCAACGTCACACAGTTCGGGTATGACTTCGGCGACCTTGCTTCTGTGAATGATCCAGTAGCTCGAAGGAGCAGATTCTTCACCGATGCCGCTGGGCGCTCAACGATAACAATCGACCCAATCGGTAACACATCGCGTGTTGTCTTTGATGTCCTGGGACGCCCAGTGCAGAACATCAACGCATTGAGTGGCGTGACTAGGCTGGGCTATGATGCGAACGGTAACGTCACCTCTGTGACAGATGCTCGTGGCAACGTGACGAGCTATACATACGACCTGTTGGATCGACGTATCTCGCGTGTGGATCCACTGGGAAAGCTGGAAACGTCAAGTTATGATCTCAGCGGCAACCTCGTACAACAGCATGACCGCAATGGACAGATAACGCGGTTCAACTATGACGCTCTTGATCGCCCAGTAACCGTCACATATAGCGATGCCTCGACGATCAGCAACACCTACGATCAGGGTAACCGGATCCTCCGCACTGTTGACTCGTTAGGCGGCACGATCCAACGCGCCTACGATGGTCTGGATAGGCTTACCTCGGAAACGACGGCTCAAGGAGTCGTGAGCTACAGTTATGACACTGCGGGACGCCGCACCAGTCTAACGGTTGGGTCCCAACCCACGGTCACATACGCGTATGGCCCCGACAACCGGCTTACAGCTTTGGCTAGGGGCACGACAACGGCCACGATGAGCTATGATGCGGCGGGACGTGCGACCGGCCAACGATTGCCAAACGGTGTCAATGCAACCTACAGCTACAACGCAGCCTCGGAGCTAACCGGCCTTACCTATACACGAGGAGCAACCACACTAGGAACGCTTCAGTATTTCTACGATTTCGACGGTCGGCTCGCGCATATGGCTGGTACGCTGGCGCGAGCAACCGTGCCTCAGGCTCTTATCTCCGCAAGCTACGATGCCGCAAACCGCCTTAGAACATGGGGCAGTAATACTCTCGATTATGCAGCTAACGGCGAACTCGCTAGTGACAGTATCAAGACCTATATCTGGAACGCGCGCAATCAATTGACTTCGGTGGTGGGTGGTGGAACGATTGCCACCTTCACTTATGACGCCCTGGGCCGGAGAATCGGCAAGACGATCGATGGCATTTCAACGAGCTTTCTATATGATGGCATGAACGCCGTCCAGGAATTGTCAGGCAGCACCCCGGTTGCGGACTACTTCAATGGACTAGGCCTGGACAATGTCTTGGCCCGCACAGACGGGACAGGCACTGTCGTGACTCTGAAGGACGCGCTTGGCTCCAATCTGGCCTTGGTCGACAGTTCCGGCACACTCACCACGCGCTACACGTACGAGCCGTTTGGTGCGACGACGGCTGCTGGAGCCGCGAGCAAAAACAGCTACCAGTATACCGGTCGCGAGAACGACGGCGTCGGCCTATATTACTACCGCGCACGTTACTATAGCCCCAGTTTACAGCGATTTATTAGCGAGGATCCACTCGGGTTCGCTAGCGGGAATACAAATCTTTATGCTTATGCACAGGGCGATCCTGTGAATCTTGTAGATCCTTCAGGACTGCTGTTCCGAGGGCGAATCAATGCTGGCGAACAGTTTGGATCCGACGCCGCCCAGTACTGGGCAGATCAGTACGTCGCAAGTGAGACTTGGTACGGTAAGGCTGGCTATGGCCTTTTGGGTGGCTTGGCCTCATTGTGGACACCTTGCACTAGTGATTCTACCCTAGCAACTCTGGGGGCAGCTTCAGCAGCTGGAGCAATTTCCAAGCTCTACCAGGTTCCCGAGTATCTATATCACTTCACGTCCGCAGAAGGCGGTGCAGCAATCAACGCTAGCGGCGTACTCAATGCGGGCAAGGGTTTGTATGGGGAGGGAGTATACCTAACCAGATTCACGTCGCCCACGATGGCAACTCTTCAAGGAGCCCGATCAACCGAGGCAGTAATTCGAGTTGCGACTGAGGGACTCGAGATAAGTCCAACTCTGTTCCCTGGAACATTCCGTACTCTTGGAACTTCGATAATCCTTCGTTAGTAGAACTGTATGCAGCGAAGCAGCACAACAGCGTAGGAATAAGCACACGAATGTGCGCCATAAAGTCGGAATACACGAGTAGTTGCAGACCAACTCTGGTGGTGAGAGATGGAACGAATCACGCGAAGCTATAAATGGATAACAGCGCTAATGCTGACAGTCTTGCTGTTATTGTTGGCAGGGCCAGGCCGCCAGGCCAGTGCAGAGGCAGCGCGCGGTCCTGAAATCCCGCCTGCTGCCGCCATCGGCGAGAAATCGACGGCCCTTGCGCCGCAGGTTGCTGCCGCACCACCGTTCACGCTTACCGTCGTCTACAACGGGCCCGTCGACCGCGCCTCCATCAATGACAGGTCGCAGATAGTTGGCGCATATGGCATGCGTTCCTTCGCCTGGGACCGCAATAAGCAAAACACTACAAGCTGGAGCATGTGGACGATCAACCATGCCGGCTATATCGTGGGCGAGACGCACGGCGGCAACTACTTCTGGGCAGTGCAACATAGTCTTGACAAGCTGGGTACTGAAGGCGAGCTCGAAACCATAGTACCGCCTCCCTCGCGTTTCGTGGAGCCTTATTGCCTCTGTGATAGCATTGCTACAGACGTCAACGATTGGGATCAGGTTGTCGGTACACACTGGGCATTCATGCGCGAAGGGGTCTGGAAACGCCATCCGTTTCTGTGGCAGAACGGTGTGGTGCAGGATCTCTGGCACGACGAGGCTATCGACGGCGGTTGGGCACGCGGAATAAACGAGTTAGGACACGTGGCTGGCCAGGTGCGCAACGCTGACGGATTCCGTGCCTTCTACTGGGATGGTCAGCCTCATATCCTGCCATTACCAGCCGGCGCGACCTGGACCAACGCCAACGACATCAACGATCATGATCGCATCGTGGGCATGGCGGCGGACAGTTCCGGCAATTCGTGGCCGGTCATGTGGGATAAGGTTCAGAATGCCAGTTCGCTAACCTTCCAGGTCACCGATCTGCGGGATCCTGACGCGGGCACCGTTCTCGTCAGAGCGGTGAACAACTACGGCCAGATAGTCGGCGATAAGGGTATCTGGCAGGGCAAGAAATGGATCAGCCTGTCCAGCCTCTTGCCGCCCGGAGCCGGAGCGGGTTGGTTGACACCCTACGATATCACCGACACCGGCCAGATCGTTGCCGGTCGCACTAAGCCGGATGGCAGCCAGGATACGGTACTACTTGAGTTTGGGGACAGTGACGGCGATGGACTGCCGGACCTGTGGGAAGCAGCCGGCGTGACCATTGATCCGGATGGTAGCGGGCAACCGCTGCCGCTGCAGTTCATAGATCTGCCTGCGATGGGTGCAGACAGGAAGAGAGCCGACATCTTCTTGCAGATCGACTGGATGCAGGGGACACACAATCAGAAGCTAACCCCTGCCGCAATCAAGAAGGTTGTTCAGGCTTTTGCCGCATCACCATACGTGGCGGCCAATGGAAGCACCGGCATCAATTTGCACGTTGACGAAGGGCCTACCAGCATTCTCGATTTCAACACTAACTCCACCTGGGGCACGCTAAGTCGTGCCCGTGCCCTGCCGGAGCAAATAGACCTGGGGACGGGCATGGCCGATACCTATGACTGGAGTGCATTCGATCAGATCAAACAACAGACCGGCGGCTTTAAGCAGAGTGGCCGTGAATCGATCTTCCGCTACGCAGTCGCCGCCCACTTCGCCGCGTATATAGTTGATGCCACCGGTATCGCGCCCACCAATGGTATTTCACGGGGGGTCTGCGCTCTATGTGCTATTTGCGGCAGCGACCTGATAATCAGCCTCGGCGGCTTCACTAGGGGAGTGGGCTCGGATAATGAGCAGGCCGGCACGTTGATGCATGAGCTTGGTCATAATTTGGGTTTGGACCACGGTGGCGGTGACAGCCTGGACTACAAGCCCAACTACCTCAGTGTTATGAACGACGTCTTCCAGCTCTCCGGCCTGTACAGGGGCGGGACAGGAGGTGTGTTCGACTACTCCGGCCAGCTATTGGATCCGTTGCTCGAGACCAGTCTCCATGAGCAGGCGGGCTTAGGTAGTGCCGCAGCCGGCTACGGCACGCGCCATGAATGCGATGGCAGGGGTCTGGTTGTGACCAATGCGAGCGGCCCCATCGACTGGAACTGCGATGGCGATACACAGGACGATTATGCGTCCTACGACATTAACGGTAACGGCGACAGGTTTGACCTGCTGCCGGGGTTCAACGATTGGGCCAATCTCAACCTGAAGAGCGGGGCAATCGGGCAGCCGCCGGCAGCCTACTCGCCACCTAGATATACCGCACCCGATCCCTTCACTGCTAGCATGCAACGTGATATCGAGCCGTGGCCCTCGGCTACACCGTCACCTGTAACGTCGCCTTCGCCGACGCGCACCGCTACAGTGGCAACAGCCACGTCCACAAGGACCAGCACACCAGTGCCGTCGACTTCCACGCCCAGTGCGACCGGCACGTTGGAACCTACCGATACCAACACAGCGGTGCCGCCCAGCTCGACCCCCACCACGAACTCGCAGCCGCCGACCAATACGCGAACAGTCACCAGAACCAGCGCAGTCCTGTCGCCGACCAGTACCCGCACAGCTATTCCGTACACGTCCACCAAAACGAGGACGCCGGTGCCGCCGACCAGTACAAGAACGGCGACCAAGACGAGCACTCTGCTGCCCACACACACGAATAGCGCAACCAGGACCAAGACGCCCTTGCCGCCGACTCACACCGGCACGGCTACGAACACGCGCACAGTAGTCACAGCAACATATACAAAGACAAGCACTCCGGCGCCGACCAGCACCGCGACCATTGTTGCCAAGAAGATCCTTTGTGTGGCGGTCTCAGCCATGACCACTACCGCGCCCTGCTCAAATGGAACTACCTATACATCTATCCAGGCAGCAGTGAATACGGCTTCAGCGGGTGATGAGATCCGTGTTGCCGACGGTGAATATAGCGGAGCCGGAGCAGCTGTCGTCACGCTTAGTAAGTCGCTCACCGTAGTCGGGGGCTACTCGGCTTCAGATTGGGCGATCGCTCCGACTAGCTCTTTGCTAACCAGAATTAGCGGGTCGGCATCACAGCCCGGCGTCAAGGTAAGCAGCGGGGTCAGCGCGACGATTCAGAGCCTGCAAGTCTATGGTGCCGGTGTCCGGGCAACCGGCGCGACAGTCAGGGTAAGCATGTACACGCTCGACGTGCTTGGTGGCACCAGTTCCGGAGACTTCGAGGTTGCCTCCGGCGCAGCGTTGCGCTTCTACGGCGACCAGCAGACGCTTGTATCCGCAACCGTGGCGGGGGCGGGGTCAGTGGAGGCACTCTCCGGTTATCTGACGATAGGTAGTAGCGTGAAGTTGAGCAACCTGCTTGTGGACGGTGGCCTAGTCACCGTTGCGACGAGCAGCAATGTGGCGAACTGGAGTCTGGAGAACGGCGCGCTGACTGTCAACGGACCACTAATCTCAGCAACCGGGCAATTGAACAACGGAACGCTGGATGGAACCAATGTTTTCACCGTAACTGGCGTGTTCACTTGGACGCAGGGCACAATGGCCGGCAAAGGGAAGACCAGCATCGCCTCTGGAGCCAAGCTAAATATCAGCGGAACGGGTGACAAGGCGCTGGACAGCAGGCAGCTTAATAACGCCGGCACCATCGTCTGGAGTGGCAGCGGCGTGATCGCCCTGTTCAGCAGTTTGACAAGTCCGGTGATCAACAACAGTGGCTTGTTCGAGATTCGCAACGACAGCGCATTGGATGCTTCTCCCGTCTACATCGGCAGTGGCGCTTTCAACAACTCCGGCACCCTGCGCAAAACCGCCAATAGTGGCACTACCATGCTGCGTGGTACCCTAACCTTCAAGAATACAGGTGTAGTGGAAGTGCAAAGCGGCATGCTGCAACTTTATAACAGTGGCCCCAGTTCCAGTTCTGGGGGCTTCACTGTGGCCGCTGGTGCAGTGGTGGATTTCGGGGCTAGCTACAACCTGAGTGGTAATGGCTTCAACTCCGCAGGCACCACCCGCATTAGTGGCGGTGATGTGGTGGTCAAGGATACCATCAACAGCGCGAGATGGGAGATCGCGGGAGGCTATCTAACGGTCAACGGCAGCAGCAGCAGCGGCGCCTGGACACTATTGAGTGGCGCCTTGCAAGGTAGCGGCATCGTGACCGTAACCGGTGTGCTCACCTGGACGGGGGGCATGATGGTTGGCCCTGGGAAGACCTATATCACTCCTGGAGCTAGGCTAAACATCAGCGGCAGCGAGGAGAAGCAACTCGACGGTAGACAGCTGAATAACGCCGGCACTGTTGCCTGGAGCGGCAGCGGCGCGATCACCCTGTTCAGTAGTTCAGCCAGTCCGGTGATCAACAACAGCGGCTTGTTCGAGGTTCGCAATGATAGCCCCCTCGATGCTTTCTCTGTCTACATCGGCAGTGGCGCCTTCAACAACTCCGGCACCTTCCGCAAGACTGCCAGTAGCGGCACCACGAGCTTGCGTGGCGCGCTGAGCTTCAGCAGCACTGGTGTGGTGGAAGTGCAAAGCGGCACACTGCAACTCTATAACAGCAACAACACCAGCGCCAACTCTAGCTCAGGAAGCTTCAGCGTGGCAGCAGGCGCAACAGTGGACTTCGGGGCGAGCTACAACCTGAGCGGTTTCAACTCCGCCGGCACAACCCGTATCAGCGGCGGTGAGGTAGTGGTTAACAGCATCCTCAGCAGTCCCAAGCTCGACATCGTGGGTGGCTATCTGACGGTCAACGGCAGCAGCAGTGGCAGCGCCTGGACTCTCGCAAGCGGTGCCTTGCAAGGCAGCGGCACCGTCACTGTAACCGGTGTGCTCACCTGGACGGGTGGCATGATGGCTGGTACTGGTAAAACCCATATCGCTCCGGGAGCCAGGCTAAACATCAGTGGTACGGACGACAAGGTGCTAGACAGCAGGCAGATCAACAACGCCGGGACTGCCACCTGGACCGGTAGTGGCTTGATCTCCGTGTATTCTTATTCAGCCCGCTCGGTGATCAACAACAGCGGCTTATTCGAGGTTCGTAGCGACAGCCAGTTGAACGCCGAGTATGCTTATGATGGCAGCACATTCAACAACTCCGGCACCTTCCGCAAGACCGCCAGTAACGGCACCACGAGCTTGCGTGGCGTCCTGACCTTCAGCAATACAGGTACGGTAGAAGTGCAAAGCGGCACGCTGCAACTCTATAACAGCACCAACATCATTGCCAACTCTAGCTCAGGGAGCTTCAGCGTGGCAGCAGGCGCAGCAGTAGATTTCGGGGCAAGCTACAACCTGAACGGTTTCACCTCCGCCGGCACCACCCGTATCAGTGGCGGTGAGGTAGTGGTTAACAGCATCCTCAGCAGTCCCAAGCTCGACATCGTGGGTGGCTATCTGACGGTCAACGGCAGCAGCAGTGGCAGCGCCTGGACTCTCGCAAGCGGTGCCTTGCAAGGCAGAGGCACCGTCACTGTAACCGGTGTGCTCACCTGGACGGGGGGCATGATGGCCGGTACCGGCAAGACCAATATCGCTCCGGGGGCCAAACTGAACATCAGCGGTACGGACGACAAGGTGCTGGACAGCAGGCAGATCAATAATGTCGGGACTGCCACCTGGAGCGGTAGTGGGTCGATTTATGTGTATTCCAATTCAGCCCGCCCGATCATCAATAATGGCGGTTTGTTCGAGGTCCGCAACAACGTGCAGTTGAACGCCGACTATGCCTATGATGGCAGCACATTCAACAACTCCGGCACCTTCCGCAAAATTGTCGGCACCGCCAAAACTAATATCAGTATGAGCTTTCTGAACAGTGGCGTTCTCGAAGCCCTTAGCGGAACGTTGGGCTTCAGTAATAGCTTCGATCAGACAGCAGGTTCTACGAACCTACTTGGCGGTAGCGTTAGTACCGCTCAGCAATTCACTATCCAGGGCGGCAGTCTGGTCGGTGCTGGGACCTTCGTGGGCAGCATACAGAACGGCGGCATCATTAGCCCAGGTGATATCACTGGCACTGCGATACTCAACATCAGTGGCAGTTTGACGCAAAGCCCTGGCGCGAGGATTAAACTTGAGATCGGCGGTACAACGGCAGGCACACAGTACGATAAGCTCATCGTGACCGGTGCTGTGACTTTGGATGGTACACTCGACGCAAGTCTGGCAGGTGGTTATGCACCACCCCTGAATACGGCCTTCCGGGTGCTAACCTGGGGCAGTCGAACTGGTGGGTTCACGAGCGTAAATGCTCCGGGCTTCAGCATCACATACGCTACCATAGGCGCCGATCTCGTAGCAGGAACAGCCTTGCGGAGCAGATCGGGGCGCTGAGGACAAAACCCCACATTACATCAAGCCGAAAGTGGTGAAGCCTGCTTGCGCTGCCTTTTCCTCCTGCCGAGCGCAAACTCAAGGCCGCGACGCTAGCAGTATAACTGGCATACAACCGCAGCCAGCAGCGCCGCAAACCTTACCAAACGGAACGCAGGCGGAACGCTATGCAACGATTCAGGATCGCTCCATTTGCTATAAACCCTTCAGAATGGGATTCAGTTCTGAGAGGTTGGATGAGATCCGTGTTATTGCATTTAGGAGTCCTATGAACTCAGTAATACAAAACCTTGCGCGCGCTCAGACACTGCGGCGCATCGCTACTGCCGCCCTGATCCTGTTGTTGGTTGCTGTGTTTAGTAAGGATTGGGCTGAACGGGCCGCTGAGATCACGCCAACATCGGGTTCAGGTGATTGGCTGAAGACCTACGGTAACTTGCCATTAGCCTTCACCGAGAACGACGGCCAGGCTGACTCAACCGTGCGCTTCCTCGTTCGCCAACTAGATCGATCGGTTTTCTTTACCCCGCACGAAGTCGTCCTGGTGCTGCCAGGCGACGACCCTGCTGATACTGATCGCTCAGTTGATCCGGGGCGTCCTCCAATGGCTGCCCCGGCTGAGCAGAAGGTGGTCAGGGTACAGTTCTTAGGCGCCGATCCGACAACAGTGGTAGAAGGTGCGGATCTACAGGCCGGTAAGCTTAACTACTTCGTGGGCAATAACCCGGCGGGTTGGCATACAGGCATTTCCACTTACCAACAGGTTGTCCACAGGACGCTGTACCCTGGCGTGGATCTGCGCTATACCGGGACAAATACGCAATTGAAAGCTACCTATACCGTAGCGGCGGGGGCCGATCCGGGCGCCGTTCGCTGGCATTATGCCGGGGCTACAGCGGTACGGCTTGGCGCTAGCGGCGAGCTGGCAGTGCAAACGGGGCCGCTGGAATCTGCCGCTGCGGCAAGCCTTTATGAGCAGGCACCTCTGGCCTGGCAGGAGATCGCCGGAGCACGAGTGGCGGTTGAGGCCAGTTATGTCCTGGCTGCCGATCAAAGCGTTAGTTTCCTACTAGGCAGTTACGATAAAACCTATCCCTTGGTCATAGATCCTGAGCTTACGTACTCAACGTACCTGGGCGGGGCCGATGTGGAAAACTCTCAGTCGATCGCCGTAGACCAGGACGGGAACGTCTACATAGCCGGCTACACACGATCTGCGGATTTCCCCATTGTAAGCGGCAGCTATCAAGATTACTGTGATCTTTGCACAGCGGCGGGGGCAGCGTTCGTGACGAAGTTTAACGCAGCAGGCACCGCCTTGCTCTACTCCACCTTCATCAGCGGCGGATCAGGCTTTGCGTGGGCTAACGACATCGCTATCGATACGTATGGCAACGCCTATGTGCTGGGCGACACTAATGACCCACACTTTCCGGTGGTACATCCCTATCAAGCAACCTGTCAAGACTGCACGGTGGGAGGCTCAGGGCAGGATGCTTTTGTGATTAAGCTGAACGCCAACGGCTCAGACTTGATCTTCTCAACCTATCTGGGTGGCAATTTCATGGAGTACTCCAAGGATATCGCTGTGGACGCAGATAGGCATATCTACGTGGCCGGCCAGACCTGGAGTGACAACTTCCCCACCATACACGCTATTCAGCCGCATACTGGTGGTGGTATTGATGCATTCGTAACCAGGTTCAATGCTGGTGGTTCAACACTGGCTTTTTCCACCTATCTAGGCGGCGATGACTTCGACAGCGCTGAAGGCATTGCTTTAGACGGTGAGGGGAACGCATTTATAGCAGGTGATACAAGTTCGGGGAATTTTCCACTGGCCCGCCCGCTCCAAGGTGCTGCTAACGGTGCTGGAGACGCTTTCGTCGCCAAGCTCAGCGCTTCGGGCGCGGCGCTGGATTATTCAACCTATCTGGGCGGCACCGGATACGACCATGCAACGGCGATTGCTGTCGATACTCAAGGTGCTGCCTATATAACCGGGTCAACCAGCTCACTCGATTATCCCACTCTCAATGCATACCAATCGAGCAATCGCGGCTGGCCTGACGTCTTTGTAACGAAGATCAACCCGGCCGGCACCCGCTTAACCTACTCGACCTACCTGGGAGGTGTTCTGGGGGAGACGGCTAATGATATTGCCGTAGACAGAGTCGGCAACGCTCACATTGTAGGCTCCACCTTGGGTGGCTTTCCTCAAGTCAATCCGGTGGCACGCGCTGGCGCTGACTTCGATGCATTTGTCAGCAAACTCAACCGGACAGGCGACACGTTGTTGTTCTCGACCAATCTGGGAGGCAGTCGCGTCAGTGGATTGGGTGGACCCCCCGAAGACCAGGCTTATGGTGTCGCTGTAGACGATGCCGGTACGACCTATGTGACAGGCGCTACTCACTCGACTGACTTTCCACTTGTGAATCCCTATCAAGCCGATATGACCATTCGGCATGGATTCGTAGCTAAAATCTACGACCCATTGCCACCGCGGCCGACCGTGACCGGAACCCGGCCGGCTAACACACCCACGCGTACGCCGGTACCACCACCATGCCCAAGCGTCGCCATCTTCGCCGAGGGCTTCGAGAGCAACTCGCTGGGCGCGTTCAACTCCGGCGGAAGCCCCGGCTGGCGGGCAGCCAGTGATCGAGTCCGCAACGGTAGCTATGCTACCCATGCGATAGACGCCGACCACGCGGCTGATCAGCGCTTGACGCTGGCTAACCCGATTACCATCCCAAGCAATGCTCACCAGGCCATGCTCAGTTTCTGGCAGCGTTACATCTTTGATACTTCGGTCAACTCGTATTTTGGGGGTGGCGTGCTGGAGCTATCGGTTAATGCCGGGCCTTGGACTGACGCGGCAGCAAATATCACCTGGGGTGGCTACAACGGGGCGCTCCTCGCCAACACAGGCAACCCTTTGGGCGGTAGGAGCGCCTGGGTCGGTGACAACGTCCAATACTCCATTGTCAGAGTTGATCTGCTGCCCTATGCGGGAAAACAGGTGCGGTTGCGCTTTCGTCTCGGCAGTGACAACGAAACGCAGTCGAGCGGTTGGTGGATCGATGATCTGGAGATCAGCATCAAGTCACCTACTTGCCCCAGGCCGACCCGCACGAGCACAGCAACACGTACTGCAACATCGACAAAGACGCCAACATTTACGCGCACAGCTACGCGCACTCCACTAGTGCCGACCAGCACCCAGACTAAGGTGCCGACCAACACCCCGAGTCCTTGCCAACTACCCTACAGCGACGTGGACAGCACTTACGTCTTTTATCACTTCATCAGCCAACTGTATTGCCGTGGCATCATCGACGGCTATGCCGATAATACCTTCCGCCCGCAAGCAAACACCATCCGCGCCACCCTGGCTCGTTGGGTGGTTAAGGCTCGCGGCTGGAAACTGGCTAACCCGCCCGCACCTACCTTCCGCGATGTGCCGCCTAGCCATCTCGACTATCGATACATCGAGACGGCGGTGCTGCATAACGTGATCAATGGCTATGACATGGGTGGCTGGCGCGAGTTCCGTCCCGATAACCCGCTGACGCGGGGGCAGATGAGCAAGATCATCGTCAACGCGATGGACTGGACACTTGATGGGGGCACAGTGCAGCACTTCAGTGATGTGGACCGCAGCAATGTCTTCTTCTACCACATCGAGACCATAGCGCAACGCAACATCGTCAACGGCTACGAGGATGGGACCTTCCGCCCCGGCAACTATCTCACTCGTGGCCAATTAGCTAAGGTGCTGGCTAACTCCATTGATCAGTGAGCATACCCAAAGGCGCTAAGACGCGTGGAAGTGCCAGAGCCTGTCTGAGAATATGAAGCGGAGCGACCGCACAGCGAGCTGTGCTATCGCCCGCGCTTTGGGCGGGCAGCAGAGACGAGGGCTGGTGTGAATATGGGCAACTCTACGAGTTGCCCATATTCACACCAGCCCTCTTGCTGCGATGGGCATAGTGCCTAAGCAGCGGAAGCTACAGCGAGTAGTAATGGCGTGTATAGCTCAGAGTTCCTTGGACTAGTCTGGGGAGGCAGACCAGCAGGACTTGGAATTGAATATTGGGCTGAACGCCTTCCTCAAGGCCGCCAGATCATTTACGACCACACCTGATCTAACTGGTTGTGCAACCAACCTTACCAAACGGAACGCGGACGGAACGCTGATGCAACGATTTAGGAACGCTGCTCTTGCTAAGATAGGCATTGGCAGGGTCTCTGCCCAATCGCCGTAAAAGTTCTGCTGGTCTTCATGGCATGAACTAGCTGATCAAGGACAAGGAGGAATTAGCTATGCACACCCATACTCTCTCTCGCCTGCGTGGCCTGCGCACGCTGCCGGCACTGTTGTTTGCCGGCGCGCTGGCCGTGCTGTTTTCCAACGCGATCCTCGCCCACGCAGCACAGGCTCCTGTCACTGAACCCAATTCACCCGACGTGGTCAAGACCTACTGTGTTGATGGCAGCGGCGGTACGACGTATGGTTCGCCATGTACGGGCGCCTCTTTTGCCACCATTAATGCCGCGCTGGCTGTTGCGCTTGATGGCGACCGCGTCCTCGTCGGCGCGGGTACCTATACCGGCAGTGGCGCCGCTGTTGTCACTGTCGATAAGGTCGTCACCATCATCGGCGGCTACAACGGCAGCTGGACCACGCCCGTAAATGATGCCTCGTACACTGTCATCAATGGCCAGGGTGTACGCAAAAGCTTCACCGTATCCGGTGCTATTGCGCCGACCATCCAAAACCTGCGCATAACCAACGGTGGTATCGACAACCCTGGCGGCACGGTCAATGTCGCCAGCTACGCGCTTGAGTTGGCCGATGGCGGGAGTTCTAATGGTGCATTCAACACTACCGGGAGCGCCATTGTGCGCTTCCCGTCCGGCGCGCATACGCTGAACAGCGGCACCAGCTTCGTTGGCACGGGGCACGTTGTCGTCAACGGCGGAACACTGAAGGCCGGTGGCGATACCAGCCTGCAGATCCTCGATCTGCTGGATGGCAGTAGCGTAGATGGACCGGGCACTATCAACGGCGCGATCAACCTGCTGCCGGCAGGTGGCTATCTGTCCAGCAACACGCCGATCAGCTTCACCGGCTCGGTGAATATCGCACATGGCGGCTACCTCTGGACGGGCACCTGGAACTTCAAGGGTAACACCACCTGGAGCGGCGCGTATGACCTCAACCTCGGCAGTGGTGTGGTGCTCAACAACAGTGGCAGCTTCGCCATCCAGAACAACCAGAACTTCTATGATTATTACGGCAACGGCAGTAGCACCATCAACAACTCCGGCACCTTCAGCAAGGTGGCTGGCACCGGCACTACGACGGTAGGTCCGACGTTCAACAACCAGGCCGGCGGCCAGGTACTGGGCCAAAGTGGCACAATGTCCTTCAGCGGGGCGTTTAACAACCTGCCCGGTGGGCATGTGCTCACACAGGGCGGCATTCTCGGCTTCTCGAATGCGGTCAGCACCACCAACAGCAGCATCTTTGACAGCTCAACCGGTGGTAACTTCGTCTTCGCCGATGGCGCCTCGCTCAACGGGCCGGGCACAATTAGCGGCCCAGCCAATCTGCTGCCGGCAGGTGGCTATCTATCCAGCAGCACGCCGATCAGCTTCACTGGCTCGGTAAGCATCACGCATGGCGGCTACCTCTGGACGGGCACCTGGAACTTCAAGGGTAACACCACCTGGAGCGGCGCGTATGACCTCAACCTCGGCGGTGGTGTGGTGCTCAACAACAGTGGCAGCTTCGCCATCCAGAACAACCAGAACCTCTACGATTATTACGGCAATGGCAGTAGCACCATCAACAACTCCGGCACCTTCAGCAAATCCGGTGGCATCGCTACTACGACCCTGTACCCGCCCTTCAACAATCTGGCAGGCGGGCAAGTGCTGGCTCAGAGCGGCACTTTGTCCTTCTACGATGTGTCCAGCTTTGCCAATGCTAGTTCTGTCAGCAGCTCAGGCAGCGGCGTTGTCTCCTTTCCCGATGGAGCAACAATAAACGGCCCCGGCAGCATCAGCGGCACCGTGCAACTGCTGCCGGCAGGTGGCTATCTGTCCAGCAACACGCCGATCAGCTTCACCGGCTCGGTGAATATCGCACATGGCGGCTACCTCTGGACGGGCACCTGGAACTTCAAGGGTAACACCACCTGGAGCGGCGCGTATGACCTCAACCTCGGCAGTGGTGTGGTGCTCAACAACAGTGGCAGCTTCGCCATCCAGAACAACCAGAACTTCTATGATTATTACGGCAACGGCAGTAGCACCATCAACAACTCCGGCACCTTCAGCAAGGTGGCTGGCACCGGCACTACGACGGTAGGTCCGACGTTCAACAACCAGGCCGGCGGCCAGGTACTGGGCCAAAGTGGCACAATGTCCTTCAGCGGGGCGTTTAACAACCTGCCCGGTGGGCATGTGCTCACACAGGGCGGCATTCTCGGCTTCTCGAATGCGGTCAGCACCACCAACAGCAGCATCTTTGACAGCTCAACCGGTGGTAACTTCGTCTTCGCCGATGGCGCCTCGCTCAACGGGCCGGGCACAATTAGCGGCCCAGCCAATCTGCTGCCGGCAGGTGGCTATCTATCCAGCAGCACGCCGATCAGCTTCACTGGCTCGGTAAGCATCACGCATGGCGGCTACCTCTGGACGGGCACCTGGAACTTCAAGGGTAACACCACCTGGAGCGGCGCGTATGACCTCAACCTCGGCGGTGGTGTGGTGCTCAACAACAGTGGCAGCTTCGCCATCCAGAACAACCAGAACCTCTACGATTATTACGGCAATGGCAGTAGCACCATCAACAACTCCAGCACCTTCAGCAAAGTTGCCGGTGTCGGCACAAGCACGATTGGTCCGAAATTCAAGAACAGCGGAGTTGTGTCGTCTCAGACCGGCACCATGAACTTCGCTACCAGCTTCACACAGACCGGCGGACAGTTGGCCCTGAACGGCGGGGCAGTCACCTGCGCGACCACCATACTGATCCAGGGCGGCAGCGTAACCGGCACAGGCACCATTAATGCCAGCCTCAAGAGCTATGGACTGGTCGCACCGGGCAACTCGCCGGGCCTGCTCACTATCACCGGCAACTATCAGCAGGTAACGACCGCCACCCTGAGAATCGAGATCGGCGGTACAACCCCAGGCACCGGCTTCGACCGGCTGAATGTGGGCGGAACCGCCACTCTGGCCGGCTTCCTCAACGTGACGCTAATCGATAACTTCACGCCGGCAGATCAGGCCACCTTCCAGGTGCTGACCTACGCGGCCAGGACCGGCAGCTTTAGCACGGTGAACGCGCTCAACTTCCCGACCAGCTATAGCCCGGCCGATGTGACCCTCAAGTATATAGCGCCGCCTACGCCAACATACACGGCGACCGCAACGCCCTCAAATACACCGACTGTCACGCGGACAGCCACGCCCACGCGGACCAGCACCGCAACAACTACACCCTCGGTGACGGTTACGCGCACTGCGACGCCAACTCGCACCATTACACCGACGCGCACGAGTACAGCAACGCCGAGTCATACCGTAACTAGCACACGAACGGCAACTCTGACCCGCACCGCTACGCCGACGCGTACGGCCACCCGTACGGCCACCCGTACCGCAACATCCACGCGCACGCCGAGCGCTACGCCGACCAGCGTGTCCTGCCCGCAGATGAACTGGGCGCACCTAACCCAGGTGGTCGCATCAGGTGACACGCTCACCAAGACAGGCACGCTCAACACCTGGAACGCCGGAGCGGTTTCCGACCAGTCGATCCTCGGCGGCGATGGCTATGTGCAGATGACGGTGGACTCCATCGACACCTACTTGCTGTTCGGGTTGGGCAACGGCGATAGCAGCGCCGGCTACGCCGACATCGACTATGCCTTCTACCTGTCCACCGTCGGGCCGCAATTGCAGGTCTGGGAAAACGGCGTGCTCAGGGCGACGGCTTTCACTTCGTATCAGATCGGCGATGTGCTGAAGGTGGCAGTGGAAGCAGGCCAGGTCAGGTACTACAAGAACGGTGCGCTGGTATACAGCAGCACTGTAAGCCCGACCTATCCATTGTTGCTGGACAGCTCCATCTACACCGTAGGCGGCAGGATCACGCAAGCCAGGATCTGCGGCTCTAATCTTGGCCCAACAACAGCGCAGTCAGCACGCGTGCCAGACACGCTGGCCGGCCTCGCAATGCTTGCCACGAGACGGTTTGTCGCAGACGGCGCCCGCACCTCGTTTGTCAGCGGGCGCTGACAGCAGCAGTCAGGACACTGTGAATCTAGGTACATTTGTGCCTGATTAAGCCGAAAGTGTCCAAGAAGGAAGGATAGAAGGTTACTATGTTCAGCTCAATAAGAACCCGGTTGTTCTCAGGAGCGTTCTTGCTGCTGAGCATGGCGGCCATGTTGCTGTTCGCCTCACCGGCCAGTAATGCGCTTGCGCAACAGACCAAGCTCGCACCCGCCGCCAGTCCGACGGTGTGCGCGCTTGGCTTCAGCGATGTGTCCATCGGCAACACCTTCTATCCTTTCATTAACTGTCTGGTCTGCCGCGGCATCATCGGCGGCTACTCCGACAACACCTTCCGTCCAGGCAAGCCGGTCACCCGTGGGCAGGTTGCCAAATTCGTCGCCAACGCCGCCGGCTTCAGCGAAAACTACAGCACCTCACGCTTCAGCGACGTGAGCGACGATAACGTCTTCCTCCCCTTTATCGAACGGCTCGCCAGCCGGGGCATCATCGGCGGCTACCTCGACGGCACCTTCCGCCCGAACAACTTCGTCACCCGCGGCCAGGCCGCCGCGTTCATCGCCAACGCCGCCGGTTTCCACGACGACATTCCCCAGGACCGCCAGACGTTTGGCGACGTGCCGTCCAGCAACGTTTTCTGGTCCTTCATCGAGCGGGTGTATCTGCACGGCGTGATCAATGGTTACTCAGACCACACTTACTGGCCGGGCAACCAGGTTACGCGCCAGCAAATGGCGAAGTTCGTGGGTAACGCCTTCTTCCCCAACTGTCAGGAGCGCCCGACGCTTACGCCGGACGCTACGCTCTCGCCGCAGGCCAGCAATACCCCACGGTCGACCGCCACCAGCACGCGCACCCCGACGGCTAGCGCCAGCCCCAGCGTATCGGCCAGCGCTACGCCACGGCGATCCACCGATACGCCGCGGCCGACGATAACCCGGACTAGGTCGGCGACGCCAACCGTCAGCGCTACGCGCAGCCCCGCAAGAACTGCGACGATCACGCGCACCGCGACAGCTACTCCGTCCGTCACAACCAGCAGCACACCTTCGCAAACGACTACAGCTACGCCAAGTCGCACCTTGATCATCACGGGGACTGCGACCAGGACGGCGACCGCTACCAACTCCACCACGGCAACCAGCAGCCCGACGGCAAGCAGCACACACAGCGCAACCAGTACATCCACTGTCACCGCTACCGGCTCGCCAACCCTGAGTGCCACCCCTTCCAGGTCGCCAACGCCCAGCGCCACGCCCACGAGACGCACGGGGCTGCCGCCCGATCCAGCGACCCTGGCGCCAACCGTCAATCCCGAGGTGCCGACCGACTTCGGTGAGTCGGTGGAGTTCATCTTCAACGACTACGACCCGATCCAGACCGGCGTAGTCTCCGGCACTATCGATCTGGACCGGGTGGCGGTGCTGCGCGGCAAGCTGTTGTCCAGGGGCGGTGCCGCCCTCTCCGGGGCAACAATCAGCATCCTCAATCACCCCGAGTTCGGCCAGACCTTGAGCCGGGCTGACGGCATGTTTGATCTCGCAGTGAATGGTGGCGGATCATTAACGGTTAGTTATGTCAAAATTGGTTATCTGACCGTGCAGCGACAGATCGTTGCACCCTGGCAGGACTTCTCCCTGCTGCCAGATGTGGTGATGATCCAGGCCGACAGCCAGGCTACGACCGTCAACCTGACTACACTTACTCAGATCAAGGAGGCGCGCGGCAGTGTGGTCCACGACGCCGACGGCACACGGCAGGCGACTCTATTGTTCCAGCCCGGCACCGCGGCGAGTATGGTACTGCCAGGTGGCATCACGCGTACCCTGAGCACCATGACCGTGCGCGCCAGCGAGTACACTGTTGGCCTTGAGGGCCCCAAGAGTATGCCGGCGGCACTACCGCCCACTTCCGGCTATACCTACGCCGTGGAGTTCAGCGTGGACGAGGCTAACGCCGTTGCGGCTACCGACGTGCGCTTCACCAAGCCGGTCATCTTCCACCTGGACAACTTCCTCGATTTCCCGGTTGGTGGTATTGTGCCGGTTGGCTACTACGACCGCAGCTCGGGGCAGTGGGTGCCCGCCGACAACGGTCGCATAATCAAGATCCTCAGCATCAGCGGCGACATGGCTGTGATGGATATCGACGGCAGCGGCAACCCGGCCAGCTCTGCCGCCCTGGCTGCTCTCGGTGTAACCGATGCCGAGCGAGCCAAGCTTGCTACGCTGTACACGGCGGGCAAAAGCCTCTGGCGTGTAGCCGTCACTCACTTTACACCCTGGGACTGCAACTGGCCCGTCGGCCCGCCGCCAAAAGCTTACCCGCCCCCGGAGCCTGAGCGGCCGCCCAAACCGCGCAAGTGCCCGCCCTGCACGGGCCCATGCTGTACTCAGAATGAACAGGCCGCCGACACGCGGTCTCAAACACTCAGCCAAAACATAACCATCCCTGATGCCCCGTTCGACTTCAGCTACAGTAGTAGCCGGGCGCCGGGCAACGATTCGGTCCGCACTATGTCGATCAGCCTGAGCGGACCAGCCCTGCTAGCGCCCGCCCGCGAAGATAGCCGCCCGGCTCAGCGGAGCGGTCCGGATAGCGGCACCCCACCGCTCTACTCCAGCATCAAACTGGAAATGGAATCGGATGGGGTGGCCCTGGCGCGCTTCTTTGGGCCTGGTCCCAGTCAAAACTTCGAGTTCACCTGGGATATGGAGGACGCCTATGGCCGCGAGGTGCGCGGCTCCAGGCCGCTTCACGCCAACCTCTGCTATGTCTATCCTGGTTACTACTACAAACCAAGTGAATTCGAGCGCGCCTTTGCCGCCGGGACGGACTCCGGTGTGGTGATCGGCGGCAACCGCTCGACCGGAGAGGTAAGTTTGTGTCGCTCTTGGACGACATACATCGAAAATCCGCCGGCCCCCGCGGAAGGAGGCGAGTGGGCGCCAAGCGTGCAGCATACGTATGATCCTGATAGCGACCAGCTATATGAGGGTGATGGGGGCTCTCGGGAGGTCCACCCGATCGGCATAGGGGCCATCATAGATACTGTCGCAGGCGGCTCGCTCGACGAGACATATGGCATTGGCGGCCCGGCTGTCGAGGCGAATATACAACATCCACTCGCCCTGGTCTCAGCGAACGACGGCAGTTTCTACTTCATCAATAACGGGTTCATAGCCAAAGTCGATACACAGGGCATCGTCAACTATGTGGTCTACGGACGATCCGGCTTTGGCGGGGACGGGGGCCCGGCGCTCGAAGCCCAACTGAACTACCCTTCAGCTCTGGCCGTGGGTCCAGACGGCAGTCTCTACATCGCCGATACCCGCAATAATCGCATTCGCCGTGTATCCACTGCCGGCATCATCAGCACGGTGGCGGGTAATGGCCAGACTAGCTGCAGCTTTACCTGCGGCGATGGCGGCCCTGCCACTGCAGCGGCGCTTTATGAGCCGCAAGGGATCACGGTCGGCCCAGACGGCTCGATCTACATCGCTGACACGTACCATCGAAGTGTGCGCAAGGTCGCACCCAACGGCATCATAAGCAGTGTTGTCGGCGGCTTCAGTGGCGCGTGTTGCGTGGCTGAGCCAAGCGGGGTTTCGCTAGGCCCGGACGGTAGTGTCTATGTCGCCGATACTGGTTGGAATGTCGTCTGGAGCTTGAAACCGAATGGGGAGTTTGACGTGGTGGTGGGAAGCTATGGCGAGGGTTTTGCCGGCGACGGCGGCCCTGCACTGGCAGCAAAACTGAATAACCCCACCAGGGTCGATGCCGGTCCCGACGGCGAGTTGTACATCGCCGATACCGGCAACGGGCGCATCCGCTTTGTCGACACCAGTGGCATAATAACCACCATTGCCGGCAATGGAGTTAACTGCTTCACCCTGACCTGTGGCGACGGCGGTCCCGCCGCGGCGGCACAACTGGACGAGCCTGCAGATGTCACCTTGGCCAGCTTCGGCGCGCTATTGATCGCCGATAGTGGTAACGGCCGCGTACGCCAGGTGCAACAGTTTGAAAATGAGGGCTACATCAGCACGGTGGCCGGCAACGGTCGCGGCTGCTATCCCGCCTCTTGCGGTGATGGCGGCCTCGCCCTTGGCGCCCCACTGATCAACATGGAGGACACCGCGGTCGGGCCGGACGGGGCGGTCTATATCGCCGATACCTGGCATAACCGCATCCGCCGCATCGATGACGACGGCAGCATTACTACCGTAGCCGGCAACGGCGATGATGGCTTCAGCGGCGACGGCGGGCAGGCCACTATTGCGCGGCTAGACAGGCCCGAAGCGGTAGCCCTTGGCCCGGACAACAGCCTGTATATTGGTGATTTGAATAACCGTCGCATACGCAAGGTTGACCTGTTCACCGGTATCATCAACACCGTAGCTGGCTGCGGCACCGACTACCTGACTTGCGTAAACGAGGGTCCCGGCCCGGCCGCGCAAAGGCGCATCTACCCCAGCGACCTAGATGTAGCGCCTGACGGCACCGTCTATTTCACAGACTTTTACAACATCCGCCGCCTGACCGCGGACGGGATGATTGTGAACGTAGCCGGCGGAAGCGACGTCTGCCCCGAGAGCAATAACAACTGCGGCGATGGCGGGCCGGCGACACAGGCGTTGCTCACCTACCCGAACGTTGTGGTCGTTGCACCCGACGGCAGCATCTACGTGGCCGAGCACCAGCGCGTCAGGCGCATAGGCACGGATGGCATTATCCGCAGGGTGGCCGGCACCGGCGGCTACAGCTCCACCGGCGACGGCGGCCCAGCTATCGAGGCCACCTTCAGGGATCTGCGCGGGCTGGCCGTGGCTGCGGACGGCGCGGTTTACACCAGCGAGTTCTTCGGCAACCGCATACGGCGTATCGATCCTGAAGGCATCATCGGCCCCTACGCTGGTAATGGCACGCAGTGTGGCAGCCCGCGCCAGATGCCCGACGATCCGTGCGGCGATGGCGGGTCGGCGTTGGCGGCCAGCATGACCGACCCCGCTGGCATCGCCCTTGGCCCCGACGGACGGCTTTATATCGCCGAGACCTTCCACCGTTTGCGCGTTGTCGGCCTGAGCGAACCCGGCACCTATAACGGCGAGTTGCTGGTGCCCTCCCAGGATGGGCAGGAAGTGTATGTGTTTAGTGGCCGCGGCAGGCACCTGCGCACGCTCGACGCTCTGACCGGCGCTGTCGTCCGCGCCTTCGTCTACGACGCCGAGGGCCGGTTGATCGCTATAACTGACTCTTACAGCAACACCACAACCCTTGAACGCGACTCCGACGGGCATATCGCCGCGGTCGTGCCGCCGGGCGGCCAGCGCACCACGATGATGACCGACGCCGACGGCAGGCTGACCCGCGTCACCGACCCGGCGGGCGAGTCGGTGCAATACACCTATAGCACCGGCGGGCTGCTACGAACGATGACCGATTCGCGCGGCAATGTCTATCGCTACAACTATGACAACAGGGGCCGGCTGGTGAGCGCCGAGGACCCTGGCGGAGGCATCACCAGTTGGACACGGGTGGCAACAGGCGGCACTCTTAGCGTAACGATCACCTCGCCGCTGTCTCGTACTATCACCGAAGCGGCAAAGACCACGGCCCAGCACGGCCAGCTTAACAGCAGCATTGGTCCAGATGGCAGCACGACCGATAATCTCTTTGACGACACGGGCAGAGAGGTCATGAAGTACCCAGATGGTACAATTGTAACCCGCACCCTGGCGCCTGACCCGCGCTGGGGTATGATGGCGCCCGTCGTCAAGGTGTTATCGCAAACTCTGCCCAGCGGCCTGACCACGACAATCGTCAGCACGCGCACCGTGCGGCTCGCCGACCCCGGCGACCCCCTGAGCCTGCTCGTGTTGAGCGACACCCGGTCGATCAACGGGCGGATCTTCACTACCGTCTACAGCGCCACCGCGCATACGCTCACCAGCATCAGCCCTGAGGGCCGCCGCACCACCACTACACTTGACACCCACGGCCATGCGGTGCGGCTGGAAGTGCCCGGCTTATTCCCTGTCAACATGGATTACGACAGCTTAGGACGCTTAATCAGCTTGCGCCAGAGCGATCGTGTCTCGGTCCTAGACTATGATGAGCAGTGGCGCCTGGTAAGTGTCACCGATCCTCTCTCCGGAACGATCTATTTCGACTATGACCCGGTCGGCAGAGTTATCCGCCAGACGATGCCCGATGGCCGCGAGATCGGTTTTGCTTATGACCGCGACGGCAATAACACGTCTATCACGCCGCCAGGTCGCCCGGCGCATAGCTTCACCTACACAGCACAAAACCTGCAAGAGGATTATGTTCCGCCCGACATCGGCGGGGGCCTTGGTTGGACCCATAACGCTTACAACACTGACCAGCAGTTGACCAGTGTTAGCCGCTCAGACGGAACAATTGTCAGGCTGGCCTACGATAGTGCAGGGCGGGCCCGCCAGATCAGCTTCCCCGGCGGCAGCATTAGCCTGACCTTTGACCCTGCAAGCGGCAACCTGACCGCCCTCGCCGGACCTGGTGCGAGTAATTTGGCCTATAGCTACGACGGCAATCTGCTTGTCTCGGCCAACTGGTCAGGGCCTGTAGCCGGCAGCGTTGCCAACAGCTACGACGAGAATCTTCGTGCCCACAGCGAGTTGATCAATGGCGGCAACGGCGTCACCTACCTGTACGACCGCGACGGCCTGCTGCGTAATGCCGGAGCGCTTGCACTCAGCTACGAGGCCCAAAACGGCTTGCTAAGGAGCAGTGTACTCGACAGCAGCAACGAGAGCTATAGCTTTAACGGCTTCCGGGAGATTGCTACCTCCCGTGCGTCATACGCCGGTGGCGAGCTGCTGTCCGAGCAGTATACGCGAGACTCTCTGGGCCGTATCACCCAGCAGATCGAGGTAAATGCAGGCGTTACGCATACCTACACATACACCTATGACCTTGCTGGCCGCCTCGCAGAGGTTAAGAAGGATGGTGTAGTTGTCGGCTCATATACTTATGACACAAACGGCAACCGCACCCGCTACCAGGGGCAGCGTGGTTCGGCCAGCGCTATCTATGACGCCCAGGATCGCCTGCTGCATTACGGAAGTAATAGCTACGACCATTCTGCCAACGGCGCGTTGTTGAGCAAGCAAAGCACATCTGGCGAAACTCGCTACAGCTATGATGCGCTCGGCAACTTAACCACAATCACCTTGCCCAACGGCTCGCGTATCGATTACATCATCGACGGTGCCGGCCGGCGCATCGGCAAGAAGCTCAATGGCGTGCTCGTCCAGGGCTTCCTCTATCGCGACTCGCTCAGCCCGGTTGCGGAACTGGACGGCGCAGGTCATGTCCTCAAGCGCTTCGTCTATGCTTCACGAGACAATGTGCCTGACTACATGATTATCAATGGCCTTAGTTATCGCATCTTCTCCGACCAACTGGGTAGCCCGCGTCTTGTTATTAACACAGCCAGCGGCGTAGTGGTGCAGCGCATCGACTACGACGAATTCGGCAATGTTCTAGCCGACAGCAATCCCGGTTTCCAGCCGTTTGGCTTCGCCGGTGGCTTGTACGACCGCGATACCAAGCTAACCCGGTTCGGAGAGCGGGATTATGATGCGGAAATCGGCCGCTGGACAAGCAAGGATCCAATCCAGCTTGCGGCCGGGCCAAATCTCTATGTGTATGTTGCCAACGACCCGATTAACTGGTCAGATCCACTCGGGCTATGCTTGAGCAAGGTGTCCTTGCCCACCCGCACCGGCCCAACGGATTTCTATATCGATAGTAAGGTGGTCCAGGACATACTCGACTTGGTGCAACAGGCGAAGGCGGAAGGCATACCCCTCACCTTCAACTATTCATTCAGATCGACAGCAGAGCAGACGCGGATCTGGGATAACCGGGCCAATAACCCAATCCGGTAGCTAAACCGGGCACAAGCCGCCATGAGGGCGGGTTCGCCATCGACGTGAATGTGAAGAGCATGAGCAAAAGCCAATTGCAGAAGTGGACCGATCTCGCCAAGAAACATGGTTTCGAGCCACTGAAAAAAGATCCGCCGCACTTCCAGGCCGACGCAACAAAGCATGGCTATAAATCCAGGAGCCAGGCGATCAAGCAAAACCAGGCTCACTACAACCAGATCATGGATGGAAGCGCGTGCCCATGCAAGTAGACTGGTTTCCAGATGTGGCTCACTTGCGCAAGGATCGCAGCCCAACAGCAGGAGATAACGGTAAAATGAGGCGTCTCAGTAAACTATGCTCACCTGTTGTGCAGGCGCTCATCCTTGCTGCCTGCCTCGGCGCCTTGGCCGACTCTACCGAGCAGCCTGCGCTGGCAGGCGGCAAGCCGGTGCGGCCTTCAGCAACCTTTATCGGCAAGGTGTGCCCGAGGGTGACAACTACTTCACCCATGTGCTTTCCGACCCGGTCGATTTTAACAACCCCGACGACATCTCCATTTACCTGAACATGATCGGCGTCAGCATGGATAACGGAGTCTGGAGTGGCACTTCGACCACCAACGAAGGGACCCTGTTGCCGTTGCATTTCGGCTTCGACAAAGGCGCACAGGGAGTGGATAGCCGTAATGGCCTGGTCTATCCCATCTAGATCGCCAGCTATAGCCGGCTGATCATCAAATATCACACCGGTCAGAACACCGATTTTGCCGCATACTGCTATGGCTCAGAGGCGGGCGACAACCCGGTCATCGGTCGCTCGGACACTTACCATGTCCGCCAGGGTGACAATACGCTGGATATCGACTTGAATGGGCGGCATAGCAGTTACACCTGGAACTCGCGCGAATCCTGGCGCGGTCTGCGCATCGACCCCACCGAGTACAACCGCAATGTGACGGTGCAGCATGACTGGATTCGTATCGTCCCCGCATCCGGCGGACCCACTCTGCCGCTGAGCTGGAACTGCCCATCTTGCGCCGGTCTGCTCGATTTCTCTGCCTCTACCAGCGCCGACCTGACCGGCGGAGGTGCCGCCAAACTCGCCGGCGGGCTGGACCCAGCGGCCGGTAACTTCGCTATCCCCACCGCCATACTGCCCCCCATCAACTACAATCTGTTCGCCGTCGAGCAGCCCAGCGGCACAATCTACACGCTAGGCACCTTCCGCGTACGGCTCATGCCGCTGCTTAAGCTTACCGCGCCAAGCACCCTCAGCGGCGATGACTATACCACTATAATGGGAGTCCATCCCTGGGACATGACCTCCCCCGCTCGATCGTGGACTTTGATAATCTGCGCCAGCCACCGCAGCACGGCAACCCCACTGCGGATATCATCAACTGGTACAACTATACGCAGCATTACAGTCTTGTTCTTAGCACGACCAAGGTAATGGACGAACCTCCCATCACGGCGGTGCCGTGGACTACGCAGGAGTCGTGGAAAGTACTCCGTCTCGATCCGCATGAGACGCCCGAACCGCCTGAATTTCAGCTTGGTGCCGTGCATCTGACGGCCGACCCCGAGGTCAAGCAGCGACACGAGCAGAGGCGGAGCTGGCACTGTTAGCATTCGGGGAGCGTTGGGGCGAACAGTACGCGCTGGCTGACAATACCTGTGCGACGCCGCTCAGGTGAAAAGATCCTCGCCCACGAAGCTGCCCTCGGCAGCGCCGCCAGGGCAAGCGAAAACGCCGCTGCCGATGTGTGTGATGTACTCGTTGAGGTTGTCGTTGTTGGCGTGGCGCTGTAGCATCGGGATGAATTGCTCTTGCAAGCTCTTCTGGAAGCTGATGAAGATACGGCCGGCCTCGAAGTTGCCGCTGCCAGCGTCGATCCCCTCGCTATAAGAATAGCCTCGGCGCAGGATGCGCTCACCACCTTCCAGCGCGACGCGCACGTGCGCGCCTTGCGGCACAAGTAGCTGACCGTCGTCGCCGCGCGCTTGCAGATCGACCGCGTCGCCTTCCGCCTGTTTCCCCAGCGGGGCGCCTGTGTTTTTGGTGCGACCGATTGAATTCTCCTGGTCTTCGAGCGAAGAGTTATCCCAGGTTTCGAGCAACATGCGAATGCGGCGTATCGCCAGGTAGCTACCGTTGCGCATCCAGGCTGGCTCTGTCTCCGTGCCTACCCAGACATGTTCTGCCATCGCCTGCTCTTCGGTCACGTCCAGGTTGCCAGTGCCCTCTTTAAAGCCGAACAGGTTGCGCGGCCTGTCGAGCACGCCGTTGAAGCCGACGGTGTGGCTGAAGCCAAGCTGGACCCAGCGCAGTTGCGCCTTCTCCTGGCCCAGGCGGGTCAGGCTGCGGATCGCGTGGAAGGCGACCTGCGAGTCATCGGCGCATGCCTGCACGCAGATGTCGCCGCCGCTCAGCGCCGGGTCGAGCGCATCGCCGGGTAGTGGCGGCACATCCTGCAATTCGGCGGGCCGCAAGGCGAGCAACCCGAAGCGGTCCACGCCGTCGCGCAAGAACAATGTCGGACCGAAGCCGAAGGTGATCGTCAGGCGGGCGGCGCCCCGCCCCAGCGCATCGCCGCTGTCGGCGGGCGGCAGCCGCGGCTCGTCCGGCCCATCGCCAAGCGGCTGGCCCGTTGACAGGCGCGCCGCCGCGTTCGACCAGAGCTGCAACAGGTCGCACACCTCCTCCTTGCTGCCGACCAACAGGTCGAACGCGGCCAGGAACAGGTGTTGCTGCGGGGGAGTGATTATGCCGGCCTGGTGCTCGCCGTGAAAGGGGATGATCTCGCCTACGAGACCACCTGGCACGGTCGTGGGCGGAGGCGGCGCCCCGCTATTCTCGCCAGCAGGTGTGTCGGTAGCAACGGGCGCCGGCACGTTGCCCTGGTTGTGCTCACCCTGCTGTTGCAGAGCAAGCGTGCCAGCGGCGCCGAGTGCGATACCCAGGCTGGCGAGAGCACCGGCGCGCAGGAACCCCCGCCGGCCGATTGGATTATTCATGTTGCCATCGCCGCTTTCAGTGCCTGCCCAAGCCAACGGCCAGCCTTGGGACACGTTCTGGAACCGCCCCAACGGTACACCCCGCCGCACCCCGCCATCTTTGGATCGAGTGTCCTCATTTCTTGCAATCCTGTTTACCCCCCTTGAAATCTTTGATTGCGTCGTCATAATGTTGAAAGTATGCGTCGGCAGCTTTTTTGAATGCCACAACAGCTGCAGCTGATCCCTTCCACCCGCCGTAGGTTGATCCAAATCCCAGTGTAGAAAACCCCGCAGCGTCCCATGCGACGATCTTCGCATGTTTCAACAGTTTGCCCCAATCTTTACTGCCGCCACCATCGCCGCCGCCACCATCGCTGCCGCCACCATCGCTGCCGCCACTATCGCTGCCACCGCCAGCGCTGCCACCACTATCGCTGCCACCGCCAGCGCCAGAGCCACCACCGCAACCGCCACCGCCGCCGTCTCCGTCCTTGCGACTGAGACCAGTCGGATCGACCCAATTTACGGGGTCGTTGCCGACGTAGGAATATAGATTCACATCTCCACCGGCAAACCCGATCGGGTCCTCGCTGATGAAGCGCTGCAAGCTTGGGTTGTAGTAGCGGGCACGGTAATAGTAGAGCCCAGCGCCGTCATTCTCTCTACCGGTATATTGATAGCTGTTTCCACTCGCTGTGCCGCTAGTCGTCGTCTTGCCAAAAGGCTCGTAGGTGTAGGTGGTCGCCAGGCTGCCTGCCGAGTTGACGAGTGCAAGACTGGATCCCAGAGCGTCTTTGAGCGGGGCTGTAGTGCCGGCAGCGTCAGAACGAGCAATCAGGCTGTCCACGTCGGCGCCGTTGAGCAGGTTCGCCTTGGGCGTGCTGCCGGTCAACTCTTGCACGGTGTTGGTGCCATCGTACAGGAAGTTGGTGGCAACGGTGTTGATCGTCTTGCCTATGCGCCGGCCAAAGGCGTCGTAGTTGAAACTGGCCATGCTGCCGCCGGAGATCGACGTCAGGCGGTTGCGTGCATCCCAGGTATAGGTTGAGACGCCATCGCCGGTGAGATTGCCGTTGGCGTCGTAGGTGAGGGTCGTGCTGCCCCATTGCGTAAGCTGGTTCGCAGTGTTGTATGTGGCGGAGATGACGGCGGTCGGAATAGCCACGTGGGTCAGCGTGCCGCTTATGGTCGCAACCTGTCCTAGCGAATTGTAGCTATAGAGCAGGGTACCCAGGGTAGTGCCACTGCGTGTGTAGGTAATGCCGGTCTGCCGCGAGGCCGCATCGTAACCATAGGCGGCGCTGACGCCGTTAGGCAGCGTCGCGGCAATAACTCGCCCGGCCGCGTCGTAGGTCGCCGTCGCGTTGGTCGTGCCCTGGGTGATGCCCGTCAACTGGCTGGCTTTGTCGTAGCTGTAGCTGATCGCCGGTTGACCCTGCACTACCATGCTGGTCGTGCGCCCGGCGGTATCATAGGTGTAGCTGACCACGCCGAGCGCGGTGATCTCGCCGATGAGCTGGCTCAGGCTGTCATAGTTGCGCGCGATTGTGCTAGCAGACGAGTCGGCAATCTTGACCAGGCGGTTGCCGAGATCAAACGTCGCGGTTATCGTCGAGTGGTCGGCGTAGGTAGCTCCGGTGAGGCGGTTGAGCGCATCGTAGGCATACGTCGTCAGCTGCGACTTGCGGTCGGTCTTGCTCGCTATATTACCGGCGGCATCGTAAGTATACGTCGTCACCTGTGCCAGTGGGTCGGTCAGCGTGGCTACCCTGTCCATCTGGTCATAGGTGTAGCGGGTCACGCTACCACGAGCATCCGTCAGCGAGAGGAGATTACCGTTCGGGTCGTAGGCAAAGCGGGTCACACCGCCCAGTGCGTCTACGGTCTGTACAGCTTGATCCAGAGCATCGAAGCTGGTCCGCGATTTGTTGCCGCGGGCATCGATGCTCGCCGTGATCCGCCCCACTACATCGCTGAAGAAGCTGCTCCTATTGCCCAGCGGATCGGCTACCGAGGCCAATATACCGGCGTTGTAACTGAAACGCGTGATGTTGTTTAAGGGATCGCTTACTGTGAGCGGTTGGCCGGTTGCGTTGTAAGTTATGCTGGTCACGCGCCCAAGTGGGTCGGTCACTTTCGTTACGTTGCCATGGCTGTCGTAACTGAAACTGGTGGTGTTGCTCAGTGGATCGGTGTAGCTCGCCGGCAAGCCGTATGTTGGCTCGTAGGTGAAGCTCTCCGTCACCGCCGACGCCGTCCCCGCCAGGTAGGTAATCTGTGTGATGTGGCCGTTTGTGTCGAAGCTATAGCTAGTCTTGCGCCCAAGCGCATCGGTGACACTCGAACTGAGATTCGAGCCGGTCAAGCGAGTATAAGTGAGCCGTTGCGCCAGCGCCGTGCCATAGGCCCGGGTATCGGTCAATGTGTAGCCGGTGGCGCTGAAGGTGACGACGCGCTTGAAGCCGCGCGGATTCGTCACCCTGGTTTGCGTCACCTTGCCCGCACTGTTGAGAGTGTAGTCGAAGCTATATGTGGTGCCATCGGCTTGCGTTTGCTTGCTCACGCGTCCGGCAGCGTCATAGACATTGGTCAAGTAGACAATGCCGCGAGCATCTTTAATCGAGATCATGCGGTTGGAGTCGTCGTAGGTGTATTCGGTGACTCCAGCGGCGGCATCGGTCACCTTCCAGAGGCGCCCGTTCGCACCGTAAGTATACTCCACTGCGCGGGCTGAATTGTCCTTGGCCTGAACAACACGCTCATACTGATCATAAGTGAAACGGATCCAACGCCCGTTGGTCGAGATAATACTGCTGATGTTGCCGGTCTGCCAGCCATGGTTTAGAGCCTGCTTGTTGCGCATGATGGTGATTGTATTCCCGTTGCGGTCATGGATGCTTTGGAGAACGCCCGTGTTTGAGAAGGTGTAGACCGTGCCATCTGTCCGCGTGAGTACCCAACCCTGGTTGATTAATCTCACCGTAGAATTGTAAAACTCCGTCGGCGTGCTGGTGCTTTTATACACCCCGTCGGTGAGGCCCACTCCAGAAGTTCGATCATAATGTACGCGTCCACCATCCGGCAAAATCAGGTTCACGTCCTCCACGCCCATCGAACCCCAGAGGAAGATGTCATAGGAAGTCATCATGCCGACCCCGAAGGGGCGTGACACAGTATCGTTTTGCCGGTAAGTACGCATAAGCCGCAGGGGCGAGCTATCGGCCAGCTCCAGGTCGGTCTTTTCCATGATGAACAGGCCGGTGCTCAGATTCACCGGATCGCCGTCCCCGCCGCCCTCGCCTGAACTCGGACCGGGGCCGGAAGGATCGCCCCCGGTGAAGCCATAGGATGCCCCCGTGGTCTGGTAGATACGCGTGGTTGCATCGGGCGTGACATGCCGGCCGTCGGCCGCCACTGTGCCCATGCCGTAAACCTGCCAGCCGTCGGGCGAGCCGGTGTAGTCAGGCTCATAGAACCAGAAGCGGGCGCGGGAGCCGCTTGTGGCGCCGTTATAGTTGGGGTAGATGATCTGGGCGCCGTGTGGCGTGATGTAGGCGCCGCCCGGCTGGATGGTGAAGTAGACCGGGAACTGCGCGAGGGTCGGCAATGGGAACGGTGTGCGGTCGAGCGGCAGCGCCGTGATGCCGATCTCGGTGGCGACCTTGTTATCGACGTCTTTGATCACGCTACCCTTGGGAATGCGTAGCTCCAGGCCAGGAATGTAGGGGTTGGTCAGCACCACGTCGGCGCTCGTTGGCGACGAGATCTTGATCATATGTGTGGTGTCGAGCAGCGGCATCCAGATGATATATGGCAGGACGACAGTCTGGCCTTTCAGCAGATCCACACCGGCCTCGAACACGCCGTAGATCTTGCCCGGCTGGTTGGCGCTGCGCCCATCGATCTGCAGCGTCCAATGCCCTGGCGCTACGCCGGTCAGGATAAACTGGCCGTTCTCGTCGGTTCGTACCATCGTATCCTTAATTCGCAAGGTGACATTTGCCAGCGGCAGGCCATCCAGGCGCAACACCTGGCCGGAGAGCGCAGTTACACCGGCGTCGCCGCGCAAGGCCACCAGTTTCTGCCAGGGCGAGATTGGACGGTTAGCGTTCCAATTGCCATTAGCCTCCGACTTGCCGGGTAGCCATTCCTCGGCTGTCGAGGGGATGTATTTGCTCGCTTCGGCGTTCTTCGACCGTGGTGTCTCAGATTTAACAGGCTGCGGCCCGGTGGCATCTTCACCACCGGTCGTTGCCGCGCCGCCATCGCCCTTGGCCGACGCCGTTGCTTTACCGAAGGGAGTTGGCGAGGCACTCGGTCGCGAGTCTGCCGATTGGATCTTATTCGGCGGCGTCGCCGTCACGGCTGGCTGCGTCTTGCGCTGCGGCGTAGGCGTCAGTGGCGGCTTCTTGGTTGTGGTTGTGGGCGCCCTGGCCCCGGTCACAATGCCTGGCTGTAGTGTGACGGTGCCGGTATAGACGTCGTAGGGATTTACGAGCAGCGTATAGGTTCCAGCAGTGGGCAGGCCGACCGCGCTAAGCAGGCCGCCGGAGGCGTCGAACCAGATGTTTCCCAATTCGGTGCCATCGGGTTGCAGGATCGACAGCCAACCGCCCACAACGGTCGATGTGCTCACCAGGGTGCTGACCTGCTGGCCTGCCGTGCCATTAAAGGTCAGGCGGGCGTTCTGGCCCGGAACCGTCATCGTCACGGTCTTCGTCGCGCCGATGCTGATCGTGCCCGTTACGTCGTTGGCGCTATAGAGCGTGAACGTCACACTGCCGGTGTTGGCGCCCTCCGGAACGATGCTGATGGTGTAGGTCCCGGCCACCGGCAGGGTAGTAGCGTCAACGAATCCACCTGCCGCATCAAACCACAGGTTCTGCAGCTCGCTGCTATCAGGTTGCAGGATATACAGATAGGCCCCGGCAATGCTGGAACTCTGGATCAGGAGGGTAATGCGCTGTCCGGCCAAAGCGCTGAAAGTCAGACGGGCGATCTGGCTCGGCACGGTCAGCGCAACCGTTTTGGCGCTGCCCATCGTCGCCGTGCCTGTAACATCCGCGAAGCTATAAAGCGTGAAGCTGACGCTGCCTGTGCCTGCATCAGCAGGATCTAGGAGCAGGGTATAAGTGCCGGAGACCGGCAGGGCAACTCTACCCATAGATGCAACCAAACCACTGATCCAAACAGATGTCAGGACGTCGCCGTTGGGTAGCAGGATCGTCAGGTAGGCGTTGGCTAGCGTGGCGCTACTCACGTACAGGCTGACCCAGCCTCCGGCCGTGCCGCTGAAGGTCAGGCGGGCGTTCTGGCCGGGGGTCGTCAGCGTGACCGTCCTGGCGCTGCCCGATGTTAGTGCCCCGGTAAGATCCGTCAAGCTGTAAAGAGTAAAGGTGCTGCTACCGATAACCTGATCGTTAGGGTTCCACAGGATCGTATAGGCCCCGGAAACGGGTAGCACGATGGCATCCACGAACGCTCCCGGCATGGCGAGATCGGCACTGGCAAGCACATTGCCGCCCGGCTGGATGATAGACAAAGAACCACTGGCGATGGTTGTTTTGTCGAGGTGCAAGCTAATCCGCTGACCGGCGCTGCCATTGTAGCCCAGGCGGGCATTCTGACCGGGAATCGTTGTCGATATCGTGATCGGCGTGCCCGCCGTAACCGTCCCACTGATATCCGCGAAGCTGTAAAGGGTGAAGGTGAGGCTGCCGGTTGCTATGGCTTCAGGGTCCACCACAAGGGTATAAGTGCCAGTGACGGGCAACGCAACGGCGTCCATGAACCCGCCATTAAGGATCTGACCTCCTATTATGTCACCGTTTGGCTGTGCGACAGCAACATAGGCGTTGGTGAGCGTGGAACTAGTGGCGCGCAGGCTAACGCGCTGCCCCATCGAGCCGCTGAACGTCAAGCGTGCATTCTGACCAGGAAAGGTCGTCGTTATTGTTCTCGCCGTGCCCGGCGTAACCGATCCACCGACATCCGCGAAGCTGTAGAGAGTGAAGGTGAGACTGCCGGTTACTAGGTCGGTGGGGTTCACCATAAGGGTATAAGTGCCAGCGACCGGCAAAGCAACGGCGTCCATGAACGCGACTGTAGCATAAATGCCCAGACTTCCTATTACGTCCCCGTTTGGCTGCGCGATAGTGATTGCTGCGGAGGCGAGCGTGGAATTTGTGGCGCGCAGGCTAACCCGCTGCCCTGCTAGGCCGTTGAAAGTCAGGCGCGCGTTCTGGCCCGGCGTCGTTAGCGCCACCGTCCTGGCGCTGCCCGGTGTCACCGTGCCGCTAACATCCGTGAAGCTGTATAAAGTGAATGTAACGCTACCTGTTTCGCTGCCTGCCGGATCCACCAAGAGGGTATAGGTGCCGCTAACCGGCAGAGAGACTGCATCCATGAAGGCGCTGCCTCTGCCAATGCCCATGCCGTTGATTGACTCGCCGGTCGGCTGCAAGATAAACAGGCTAGCGTTGCCGAGCGTGGCACTGGTTACCCGCACGCTTACCCGTTGCCCGGTCAGCCCGCTGAAGGTCAGGCGCGCATTCTGGCCTGGTATTGTCATCGATACAGTCTTGGCGGTGCCCGGAGCCACCGTGCCGCTAATATCTAGGAAACTATAAAGCGAGATGGTAACACGACCGCTGCTCGGAGTGGATGATGCGATCTGGATCGTATAGGAACCGTTCGCCGGCAGCGTTATCGACTCCACGAACGTCGCGCCTGTCCCAAACCAGGTGGCGGGAATCAGCAGCGTTCCATCAGGCCTATAAACCGTGAGATAGCCCGGATCCATCGATGAGTTGCTCGTGGTGAGGGTCAACTGCTGGCCCGCGCTGCCGTCGAAAAGCAGCAGTCCGATCTTTCCGGCGGTGGTCAGCGCAACAATCTTGCTGGCGCCGGCCGTCATGCGGCCAGTGAAAGCTACGTCGGCGGTGGAGTAGGGCGCGGGCGGAATGAAGATGTCGCTGCTGGTGTCTTGCCCGCCAGGTGTTGTAAGCATAATATGCCCGGAGGTCGCATCGGCGGCGAGCAGAACCGTGGCGCGCGTGCTGCTCACGGCGGTCGTAGTCTGGAACAGCCCATTTAGCCTCACCGTATTGTTCGCCAATGTTGGGTCGAGGTTCGAGCCATTGATTAGAATACTGCCGCCTGGGTTGACGATGGTAGGGCTGATACTGGAAATAACCGGAGCGGCGGAGCCAACGGCAAATGCGGTTGCACTGCTCACCGTCATCGCGCCCGTTGTCACTGTGATCAGCCCGCTCGTCGCCCCGGTGGGAACCTTGGCGACGATCTGCGTGCTGGTCGCCGATAGCACCGTTGCCGCGACACCATTAAACTTCACGGTGTTGCTGACCGGTGTGCTGCTGAAGGCCGTTCCATAGATGGTGACCGCCGTGCCCACCACGCCTGAAGTGGGAGAAAAGTCTAGGATCGCGAGTTGCGTCGCGCTTTGCCGGGCGATAGAGCGGACGTTGCCGACGGCATCGTAGTTGTAGATGCCGGTGTAACTGGCCGGATCGGTGACCGCCTTCAAGCGGCCCAAGGCGTCGTAAACGTAATTTTTCGGACCAGCGGCCTGCCCCGCCTCGCCTGCAGTGGCAGCGTCCTCTTGGAACGAAGCCGACGCAGACCGGGCATCGGCAATTTCCCCAGACCTTGGGAGCAGTGAGACCAGTACAGTTAGCAGAAGCAGCATTGAGATGCGGCGAGCAACTACTGGGCGAAACGGTTTTCGGCTTAACATAGCACTCCTCGGCTTGCTAATTCCTTCTGGTCGTTGAATGTACTGGTCATTGCTGATGGTGCTCGCGAGCCGTTGGATGCGATTGCCCCAGCATTTCTTGCAACAGCGGAGCGAGTTTGCTCCAATCGCGGAAGTGGCGCACTTCCCCGCTGATGACGTGGCAAAGCTGCCCACGCCACTCGCGCTCCTCTTCGCTCAGTTCCTCCAGCCAGAGCCGCAGCGTGAATAACTCAGAACAACGCTTCTTCTCATCCATGAGTACCTCCGGTGCAGCCGGCCATCTTCTCCCAAGGGTGGAAGCCGGTCTTGAGCAGCATAGCATAGGCAGCGTTCCTAAATCGTTGCCATAGCGTTGCCATAGCGTTCCGTTTGGTAAGGTTCACTACTCCTCACCCTCATTGGCAGCGCCGCGCTCTGCCCACCATTCCTGGGCGACACGAATATTGTCCTGCGCTAGCTGCAGGCGCACCGCCCAGGCTTCTCCTTCCGGTCCGTGCTGCGCGGCTTCGGCTGCTCGCTATAGGGCCAGGTAGTATGTGGCGTGGCGCTCACGTAGCGGTCCGTACTCATCACTCTCCGCCAGTCGCTCCAGCGCGTATTCGCGGATCCAGCCGCCGCGTTATCTCCGCGACCGGGGCAGCATTGTCGCTTGGCCGTGAGGTGGGCGACAAAATAGTCATAGCCGGGGCGCCCAATCACCTGGCGGATGTAGCTCTGCAGCAGGGCCACTATGAGCGCGGCCGTTCGCTCTCGCGCGAGAGCCTGGCTTTGTGCCGCGAGCTGGGTAACAGGCGCGGGATAGGCCAATGCCTGTGGTTTCTCGGCCAGGTGGCATACAATCTGGATGAAGCTGATGCGGAGTCGATCCTCGAAGAGATCCTGCAAATCAATCGCGAACTGGGGGACAGACAGGGAATTGCTCATAGCCTCATGTTTCTAGGGAACATCGCCCGTTTCGCAGGCCAATACAAACGCGCCCGAGAGCTGCATGAGGAAGCAACGGCGATCCTGGTAGAGGACGCGCTAGAGGCGCGATCACTAGGCGAATTCCCCAGGATGGGCTACCTCGTCATGATTGATGGCGAGCCCCAACTGGCCAGGGAGATCTTCACAGCGGCGCTGACCATATACCAGCAGCGCGGTCACAAAGAAAAGGTCGCCCTTTCACTGGCCGGGCTGGTCGGCGTTACCGCGCTGACCAGCTATGGGGGGCCGGCTGCGCTGCGGGCGGCACGATTGGTCGGGGTTGCCGCAACGTTGTATCGGTCCATGAATCAGGTGGAGGAGAAAGTAGTTCAGGTCGACCTCCAGCGCGCCCTTGCGGCTGCCCGGGCGCAACTTAAAGCGGAGGAGTGGGCGGCAGCTTTCGCCGAAGGTCAAGCGATGGCTACGGAAGATGCAATCGAGTATGCCCTCGCTCCGCTGGATCAATTGATGAAATAAGTGGGTGCGCGGAACGCTTACGGATCGCTCGCCATGCTACAGTAGCTGCGGGCGGCTGGATGTCCCGGTGATTAGTGCCAGCCGGCTGGGCGAGGGCGACTATGAGCACCGTGTTGCACATCCACCTGCTGGACGGCTTCCATCCGCAACATGACGGCAAGTGGGTAGGCACGCCGTTTTCACCGGGGCGACAGTCGCTACTGGCCTACCTGTTGCTGCACCGCCAGCCCGTCACGCGCCGCCGGCAACTCGCCTTCCTCTTCTGGACCAATTCCTCTGCGGCCCAGGCGCACACCAGTCTGCGCCAGCTGATCCACCGCGTCAACGCTAGCACAACAAGAGCGGTCGCGGCAGGCTGCGCCCCCGGCGCCGCGATCAAGATCGACCTTGCCCAATGCGTTGGCGCACCTCAAGAACAAAAGCCGCGTCTGGCAGGCAGGCACCCGCCCAGGTAGCGAGCGGGTGCCGCGCTTCGGCATGCGCGAAACGATCCGCGAATATGCGTATAGGTGGCGGCGTGTTCGTAGTACTCGGTGGGGTCACGTCCACTCACGGAGCGCGGAATAAACCGCGTACAGGGCCGGGGCACACAGTCACATCGCTGGCGGGATCAGGCAACTCGGCTGGAGCCAGGGAGCATGTAATGGCAATAGGCCGCGTTCAGAAACGTCTTGCCGTAGCGGCGCCAGCCGGGAGATGTGATGGAGCGCCGGATGAGTTGACAAGACGCATGTCCGGTGTGCGCCGTGAGGCGCGTTATTACATACCTGGTGCAGCCAGGAAGCACTCGAAGGAGGTGCTTGGGTAACCAGCTTACTCGCGGCTGAAAGGCCAACAGGACAGTAGCATGCTGGAACAACGGCGCGACGGTCCGAAAGCGCTGTAGAGCCGGTCGCGTTGAACCCGGCCATCATGGTGAAAGCTAAACTGCCTGAAGCCCAATCCTCAGGGGTGAAAATGCGCACTCAGCGGAAGAAGCGTTTGACCACCGCTGCCTGACCTGTGCGACGACATGAACCGGAGGTTGTCGCAACTTCGCAGGGTGGGCCATTGACCAGTGAGGTCAAGTAAGGGGATGAGTGGGCCACCTAAAATGGCCTCGGACGTGTAATGACGACGTACCGCGGGATCGCCTAAGGGGCGCGAGCGTGCGCCATGCGGCGCTTCGGTGTATCCCTGACTCAGTCAGGACTAACTGGGAGAAAAGTTAGTGGGCCAACAGGCTTACCTGGCGGCGAAAGCTAAAGGGGACAATAGCATGCCTGTGACGCGGTGGGCACCTGAAAACGCTGTAGGGTGTAGCGCCGCTAGACCCGTGCGATATGGTAAAAGCTGGATTGCTTGAAGCCCAATGTCCCAGCGGGGTTCCCTTCCCCCATCGCTAGAGCGTTTGATACCGATGTCACATCGTGCGGCAATCAGGGCTCGCGATTGCCGCAGCCTCCCCGATGATGAGCTGCTGTCAACGAGACGGAGATGGATATGAGTGGGCTACCTAAGTCGCGCTAAATCGTACACCGATGACGTACCATGGGATCGCCTCACGGCGCGAGCCGAATGGCGACGGGTGCGCCACTTTCTTTTGCAGCACTAGGGGCGATTGTTGATAGCCATGCGCCGCCAGGGATGCCCCGGCCCCGGCTTGCCGTTCACTGCCGCCCTCGCCGCTTGCTGCGCGGCTAGTTCCGCCGCCACCTGCTCCAATATTGCCTCTACCTCTGCCACCACCTCCGCGTCCACCTCGACCTCTGCTGGGGCTGCTGCTCGCGGCTCTTGCTGAAGCACCGGCTTAGCCATGCCGCGCTGTCCGCCGCTGCTCCTACTTTGCTGTGCCGCCCAGATCTGCTCCCACGCTGCCGCCCACCGCCCGTTGCACACTGCGTTGCGTAAGCACAGCATCGGGTTCAATGAACCCGCCGCCCAGCCCATCCCCGCCCCCTTCAGCCGTGCTTCCACCACCAACTTGTTCGCGCTCTCCACTATCCCGCTGCCCACCGGCCAGCCCGCCGCACGAAACGCCGCGTACTCCATTTGCGCACTGCGGCTGCGCAGATACTCGCCATGCCTTGTTAGCGCCTCATGCTCACCGTGCTCGTTTTCTAAGCGTGTTAGTTCGGCTAATACTGGTCCGCTGCCCTGCTCGCGTAACTGCCGTATCTGCTGCTTTTGCCAGGTCTGCGCCACTTCCCCTTCGCCCCACAAGCCCTGCGCCAACTTGCCCAGGTGCTCAGCGGCATGTGGCAGGTCCAGGATACGCACCGCGTCTGGTCGGTGGTAGTCTAGGAACCCTTGTAACCACAATGCCCCATCCATCACCCCGGCCACCGCACGCGCCGCCCGTACCCCACGCCGCGCTAATTCCACCACCGCTTGCTGGCTGAATTCATCCGCCGTGGCGTGACGCGAAAAGTAGCTGATTGCATCAGTGTGCGCCACCAATGCACCATCTTTGTCGCGCCGTTGACCAACTTTGCCCACTGCGACCGTTTTTACCTCAACCCAGCCATCACGTTGTAGCCGCACCATCGCCCCGTCAGCACTTACTTGCAGCCGCTCATCCGTAGCTGGTCCAGGATCGGCCGGTGGGGCCAGCGCCGGCGCGGCAGCTTGTTCGGCTTGCAGCAGCAGGCTGCCGGCTGCTTCAGTCTGGCGGCGCACGGTTTCGCGATTGAGCGAGAGATGGGCGAAGCGGGCCAGTGCGCCAGGCACCTGCACAAAGGCTAGACAGCTACCCAGATAAACCACCCACTCGCGCAGTAGCGGCGTCAGGCGCCCGGGCGGTAGTTGCAGTTGCTCATCCAGGGGGGAAAAGGCCGCGCTCACACTGTGGGCAGCGACCGTACTGGCGTTCGAGTAGCACCGGCTCATCGTGCTGACTACGCAAGCGCCGCGTTTCAAGCCCGTGCGGAGTGAGGGGCTGCCCACAGTCAGGACAAGTGGGTTGCTGCGCCGGTTCAAGTTCATGCCAATCAGTGAGCGGGCTGTGCTGGGCGACCTGGCTCAGCAGTTGCGCCCGCAGGTGGTCGATTTGCAGTTCCACTGCAGCTTCGATCTGGCGAAAAGTGGCTTGAGGATGCTGGCTACGCCATTCAAGCAAGTTGCTGAGCACATGCACAGCGGGTTCTGCTAGTTCGTCGTCACTCGCGTGCGCCATAGTGGTGCCTCCATGTAATAGGTTTTGCCTGCATCCTACGAGACGCTCTCGCTACTGTCAATGCTGCAAAAGAAAGTGGCACACCCAATGGCGACGGAGCCGCCATAGTAGTCCGAGGACAGGAAAGCTGTTCGCATGGCGAAGGGCGGCAGGTGACCTGATGCTTAGCAAGGGAGGTGCGCGAGATGCGTAAAGCCGAAACTGTCCTGAGCATCATCTACGATCGCGGAACACGAGGGTTGCCGCTGGAGGATGTCTACCGACAACTGTTCAATGCTGACTTGTACCTGCGTGCCTATGCCCGCATCTATCGCAACAACGGGGCACTGACACCAGGGATCACGTCGGAGACCGTGGACGGGATGACCCTGGCGAAGATCGAGCGCATCATCGATGATGTGCGCCACGAACGCTACCGATGGACGCCAGTAAAGCGGACGCACATTCCGAAGAAAAACGGGAAGATGCGCCCGCTAGGTTTATCTACATGGTCGGACAAATTGCTGCAAGAAGTAATGCGCTCCATACTGGAAGCGTACTACGAGCCGCAGTTTAGCGACCACTCGCACGGCTTCCGCCCGAACAGGGGCTGCCACACTGCGCTCAGCAAGGTGCAGCGCACTTGGAATGGCATGCGTTGGTTCATAGAGGGAGACATCTCCGACTGTTTTGGGAGTCTGGACCACGAGGTCCTGCTGGGGATACTCGGGGAAAAGATTCACGATAATAGATTTCTACGACTGATCAAGAACCTGCTGCAGGCCGGATACCTGGAGGACTGGACCTGGAAGGCGACGCTCAGCGGGAGCCCGCAAGGCGGCGGCGTCAGTCCCGTCCTCTCGAATATCTATGGGCGCCTGTTCGGGCGCAAAGGTACTGTAGCTTGGATGCTACTGTGAACTGGTGTGGAGTTCATATCCTCACTCCGGCGTTAGCCACGATCAAGCTTGTGGCTGATGGTCAGCCTCCGGAGGACAGCGCGACCTGTGCGCGGGACGCCGACCCGCAAGAGGCAGGCGTGTTGGATGCGGCCAAAAGGGTAAGCTGGTTATTAGCGAAGACGAGACGTGACGAATCGAAAACACATCGTGAGCGGCGGAGAAACGGTGTGGAAGACTGTGACCGAGTCCGAGGATTACGACTGCGGTCAAACCAGAGGTAGAGGGTTGAACTTGCTGGCCCACTACCAGTAAGCTCCGGTCTTCAAGCCCGCATAGGCGGGAACGCGCTCGGAAGTCTACCCTCATTGGTCAGAGTATCTTTGCAGCTACCAGGGAACCGACTGATCTCTCCCAACACAACGCCGTATTGGGATGACCTGCTTGGAAGGTGATCAGGATCAGCCGGCACAGAGTGGTCGTAGTAGTCGGGGCAGTCACGCGCCTCCAGGGAGACGGTAACACCGTTCACAGGGCCAAGGACCACAGGTATCGTCGTTCAAGCGTGTTTGTGTACGGAGGTGTTAGGCCTCATGGCTGACATATTACGCGAACTTGAACATCTCGGCAGACTGGCTGCCGCCGATCCAGCCAAACGCTTCGACGAGTTGTATCGACTTGTTCGTAGCGAGCAACTGCTACGCATCGCAGCCGAACGCGTGCGCCATAATACCGGCGGACGCACGGCGGGTATCGACGGACAAACCAGAGCACAGATCGATGATGAACTGCTCCATGATTTGGCCGATGAACTCGCCAGCAAGCGCTACCAACCTAAAGCAGTACGCCGTACTTACATCCCCAAAGGAAGAACAGGGCGTCGCGCTTTAGGCATTCCAACCATCCGTGATCGCATCGTGCAAGCCGCCGTCGCGCAGGTCTTGGAAGCCATTTACGAACCGATCTTTCGACCGTGTTCTTATGGCTTTCGACCTACACGCAGCCCGATCCACGCTCTACGCCATGTAGCACGAGCTTATCGCACAGGCGCTACCTGGATCATCGAGGGCGATTTGGTGAAATGCTTCGACGCGCTGCCACACGGAATGATCCTGGGCTGCCTACGCAAGCACATCAAAGATGAACGTTTCATCGACCTCATCCGCAAGATGCTGCAAGCAGGCGTGATTGAAGATGGGCGTTACGAACGCACCTACTCAGGAGCGCCACAAGGCGGCTTGGCCTCACCAATCTTGTGTAACGTGGTGTTGCACGAGTTTGACTGCTGGATGGAACAACGCTGGGAGGCCAACCCAGCGCCGCTGACTAAACAGCAACAAGATGCCAGGATCAATCCGGAATACGCACGACACAAGCGCAATCTGGTACGCTGGCGAGCGCAGCTTGCTGGACGCATCCCGCTGGGACGACAAACTCCTGCTGGGCTGCGGACCAAGATCAAAGCAGCACTCGCAGCCCGCAAACGAGTGCCAGCGGTGCAACCCCGCCGGCTGATCTCCTACTGCCGCTATGCTGATGATGTGCGCCACTTCACCCAATGTTAGATCCTTCTCCAAGAGAAGGGAGGTCCGGAAGAAATTGACCTCCGGGTCAACCAACCTACCTGGAGGCGAAAGCTTGACATGACCCCCAAAATCTGTCAAGGCGAAACGTTAGTCTCCGGCCCTTTTGCCTGCTTCTCGAACCAGGCCTGCTTGAATTCCAAAGGCGTGCGGTAGCCCAGGCTGCTGTGCGGCCGCTCGCCGTTGTACTGCCGTCGGTACGCCTCCAGCTTGACGTGCGCCTCGCCCACCGACGCGAACAACTCCATGTTCAGGCACTCGTCACGCACACTGCCATTAAACCTCTCCTCCAATCCGTTCTGCCACGGGCTGCCTGGGTCAATGTACAGCGTCTGCACACCGCGTCCTGCTAGCCACAGCCGCAAGGCTATGGCGATGAACTCCGGCCCGTTGTCACTTCTGATGTAACCCGGTGCGCCGTGTGCAGCAATCAGCCGCTCCAGTATCTGCATTACGCGCCGTGCCGGCATTGAACTCGCCACTTCGATGGCTAGCCCTTCACGCGTGAATTCGTCCATCACCGTCAATATCCGTAGCGGCGCCCCGTTTTGCGTCCGATCCTTTAAGAAATCGTAGCTCCAGACGTGGCCTGGGTGTTGCGCCTGGGTCGGCATTTGCTTGCTGGCCTGGCGCGTGCGCTTGCGCGGCTGCTTGCGCACCTGCAGGCGAGCGCGTTGCCACAAGCGCTGCACCCGCTTCCTATTTACTTTGTGGCCCTCGCGCCGCAGCAGGGCGTGGATACGTCGGTAGCCGTAACGCGGATGCTTTTGGGCCAACTCGCCGATGCGCGAGGCTAACTCGCTGGAGCGATCTGCCCTGGGCTGATAGCTGAAACTGGAGCGAGCCAGCCCAACCAAGCCGCAGGCCCGATTGGCCGAGAGCCCTTTGCTCAGCAGGAAGCGTACTGCCTCGCGCTGCGCACCCAGGCCTAGAGTTTTTTTGACAGCAACTCTTTAAGGGCATCGACCTCCAGGTCGCGCTCAGCCAGCAGGCGTTTGAGCCGGCTGTTCTCGCGTTCCAATTCCTTGAGGCGAGCAGCGTCGTTGACCGACATACCGCCGTAGACCCTGCGCCAGCGGTAGAAGGTCGTCTCGCTAATGGCATACTCGCGGCAGATAGAGCTGATGGTTTGCTCCTCGCGCTCGGCGAGCTGCAGGATCTTGATAATCTGCTCCGTTGAAAACTGGCTTTCCTTCATGTTCGTCCTCCCGTTCTTGGCGAGAGTCTAACATATCAGACTGCCAGATTCCGGGGGTCACCACAAGCTGAAGGGGAAAGTAGCATGTTGGTAAAGCGAGAAATGGCTGAAAACGCTGATGCCTGTGTCTTGCAAGACCCGCGCGATATGGCGAGAGCTACACTGCCCAAACCTTAGTTTCCAGCGATGCAAGCGTACATCCGCCGATTACAGCGTTTAAAGCGGCGTCACCAAGATATGGTAACACAATCATCGTTGCCAGAACCTTCCGTTTGGTGAGCGGTGGGCAATGAGCCCACTCAAGGGAGCGAACAGGGCGCCTAAGTCGCGCTAGAACGTCTAACACTGCGGGAATGTGGGATGGCCTAAGGGGCGCGAGCCCTATGGTCACGGAGCTTCCACATTAGTCTGAGCCGGAGAAAGGCCGGTACATGGCGAAGGGAAGCAGGTGTTTTCGATGCTTAGCAGAGTGAGGTACGCGAGATGCGAACAGCCACAACAATCCTGAGCATCATTCATGAACGTGGCAAGCGCGAATTGCCACTGGATGACCTTTATCGGCAATTGTTCAATCCAGACTTGTACCTACAAGCCTACGGTAAGCTCTACCGCAATGATGGGGCTATGACTCCAGGTACCACCGCCGAAACCGTTGATGGCATGTCTTTAGCCAAAATTGAGACAATCATCCAAGCGGTACGCGCTGAGCGTTACCGCTGGACGCCAGTACGACGCATCTACATCACCAAGAAGCACTCGAAAAAGCTGCGTCCACTGGGTCTACCTTCTTGGTCGGACAAATTGTTGCAAGAGGTAATGCGTTCCTTGCTGGAAGCATACTACGAGCCGCAATTCAGCAACTCCTCACACGGTTTTCGGTCTGCACGTGGCTGCCACACGGCACTGGCGGAGATTTACCACGGTTGGGTGGGCACGACTTGGCTGGTAGAGGGCGATATTTCTCAATGTTTTGATAGCCTGTCGCATAGTGTCATGCTCTCAATACTGCGTGAGAAGATTGTGGATAACCGCTTTCTGCGGCTCATCGAAACGCTGCTACAAGCTGGTTACCTGGAGAATTGGCGCTACAATGCGACCTTAAGTGGCTGCCCACAAGGCAGCATACTGGGGCCGCTGCTAACCAATATCTACCTCGATAAAATGGACAAATTCGTTGAAACAAGGCTAATACCAGCATACACTCGTGGCGCTGCCAGAGGACCAAATCTGCAATATCTAGCGCTGCGCGCCCGCGCACGGCGGCTGGCAAAGGCGGGTCAAAAGAAGCAAGCACGACAGTTGCGCTACCTCAGCCAACAGCTACCTTCTCTTGATACCACTAACCCAGCCTACCGTCGCCTGCGCTATACACGTTACGCCGACGATCTACTTCTGGGATTTAGCGGACCACACAACGAAGCTGTGCAAATAAAAGCCGAACTCGGCGAATTTCTGCAAGAAAACCTCAAGCTACAACTCTCCGAGACAAAGACGCTGATTACGCACGCTCGTACACAGGCTGCCAAATTCCTGGGTTACGAGATTGTGGTGCTCAACAACAATCACAAACACGACCGACGTGGACACCGCAGCATCAATGGACAGATCGGATTAAAAGTACCTTTGGCAGTAATACGGGCGAAGTCTGCGCCATATCGCCGCCGCGGCAAACCCCAGATACGCAAAGAACTGGTCAACAACACGGTGTACAGCATTGTTGCCCAGTACCAGCAGGAATATCGCGGTTTAGCGGAATACTACCAACTGGCCTATAACCGCTACCAGTGCAACCGGCTCAAGTGGGTGATGGAACGTTCGCTGGTTGGTACGCTAGCAAAGAAGCTACGCATCAGCGTGACAGCAGTCTACAAACGTTACAGCACAACAATTGAAACGCCAGAAGGACGCTGCAAAGTGTTGGAGGCGCGGGTTGAACGAGAAGATGGCAAAAAGGCGTTGATAGCACGATGGGGCGGAATTTCGTTGGCAAGACGTACTAAAGGGGTGCTTAATGACCAGCCCCCACGCTGTTGGGGTGGGCGAAGTGAGCTCGAAAAGCGGTTGCTAGCGGACACATGTGAACTATGTGGCTCGCATGAAAACGTCGAAGTGCATCACATCCGCGCACTAAAGGATCTGCGGCGCAAAGGGCAAAAGGAGAAACCAGATTGGGTAAAAGTAATGGCAGCACGACAGCGCAAAACACTGGTAGTATGTCGCGACTGTCACAACGAAATCCATGCCGGACGAGCCGATGGTCAGCAGCGCCACACATGAACAGGAGACACTGGAGAGCAGGGTGCCCGAAAACGTGCAAGCCCTGTTCGGAGGAGGGCAAGGGGAAAAGGACTATGAGCATAGTACCTTATAATGCTCCCCATTGTCAAGGCCATGAATCGACTAAAATAAGGTGGCTACCCG
>JADMIO011564998.1_pt1 | contig 56121 bp, 57 predicted proteins | sample 8958161 | NCBI WGS metagenome assembly JADMIO01 (sample SAMN16585339, study PRJNA669376) | soil metagenome | isolation source: Crop rotation soil | place: USA: Cullars Rotation, Alabama | collected 2011
GCCGCGACTTCAAGTCACGTGAATTCCAAGCTTCGGATCCCACTGTGCTGGAAAGAGCTGCTTGATGTTCACGCCCTGGACCAGGACCGTGTCGTTCGCCGGGCGCGCGTTCAGGGCCGGCGGGGTGTCGATGACCACCAGTACGTCGCGGCCCTGCTGGACCAGGTGATAGTTGGATACGCCGTCGAGGTAGAGCTTGTCCCCCTCCTTGGCGCTGAAGTCGGTGATCACGTCCTGGCCGCCGCTGAACTCGTGGTGGAAGCCGTCCGCGCCCACGCCGCCGGTCATGCTGTCGTCGCCGGAGCCGCCGTAGAGGCTGTCGGCGCCCGCCTTGCCCAGCAGGGTGTCGTTGCCGCCGCCGCCGAAGATGCGGTCATCGCCCGCGCCCCCGTCGATGTAGTCGGCGCCGCCCGCCTGGGCGACCGTGAAGGCTGCTTCCGGCGGGGGGATGTTCTCCAGCGTGACGATCGGGCCGGAGAAGCCGGTGTTGGCCACGTCGACGGTGATCCAGCCGTCGCCGTAGAGGGTGTCGGCCCCGCCGCCGCCCGAGATGGTGTCCGCCCCGTCCTGGCCGGCGATGACGTTGGCGTTGTTGTCGCCGGTCAGCACGTCGTCGAAGCCGGAGCCTGACAGGTTCTCGATGCTGATCAGGCGCATGGTCCCGATGCCGGTCGCCTGCGACCCCGCGGGCACCAGGCTGACGGAGACCGGACCGGTCGTGCCGTTGTTCCAGAAGGACACGGTGTCGATCCCGTTGCCGCCGTTCAGGGTCGAGTTGCCGACGCCGACCTCGAGCAGGTCATTGCCGTCGCCGCCGTTCAGCGTATCGTTGGCGCCCTGGCCCCAGATCCAGTTGTCGCCGGTGTTGCCGGTCAGGGTGTCGTTGTAGGCGGTGCCCGACACGTGCTCGACCGAGGCGTCGACCAGGGTGTCCATGCCGTGGCCGGTGTTCTGGGCCACGCCGACGATCGACAGGTTGAAGGTCGCGCCGACCGCGGCGTCGGTCCCGGTCACGTTGAAGGCGATGCGGTCGTAGCCCGCGCCGCCGGAGAAGCTGTCGTCGCCCGCCCCGCCGCGCAGATAGTCGTCGCCGTCGTTGCCCGAGAGAACGTCGTTGCCCGCGTCGCCGGCCAGGAAGTCGCCGCTGTTCCCGCCGTTCAGGGTGTCGGCGCCGTCGCCGCCGAGGATCTGGTTCACCCCGCCGCCGCCCGACAGGACGTTGTCGCCGCCGTTGCCGACGATGAAGTCGTCGTGGCTCGATCCGATGACGTTCTCGATCCCGGTCAGGGTGTCGTTGCCGTCGCCCGAGGCGAAGCCGCCGTTCAGGTTCACGGTGACGCCGAAGGCCGAGCTCTGGAAGCTGGCGGTGTCGATGCCCGCGCCGCCGTCGATCAGGTCGTTGTCCGCCCCGCCGTCGAGCACGTCGTCGCCGCCGCCGCCGCGCAGGGTGTCGTTGCCCGCGCCGCCGTTCAGGGTGTCGTTGCCCGTGATGGTCGGGTCGCTGAGGCTCGCCGCCGCGTCGTCGTAGCGGACCTGGGCGCCGGAATAGCCGGTGCCGTGGGTGTCCGCCCGCATCCAGCCATCGCCCAGCAGGATGTCGTCGCCGCCCGCGCCGTTCAGGGTGTCATTGCCCTGGAAGCCGGCCAGGACGTTGTTGGCCCCGTCGCCGGTGATCGTGTCGTTGGCCAGAGAGCCCGAGACGTTCTCGACGCCGCTGATGGTCATGTTGGACCCGGCCGCGACGCCTTGCGCCGCCAGGACCGCCAGGTTCACGTTCACGCCGCCGGCGAAGTCGCCGTTAGAGTAGAACGACAGGGTGTCGGTCCCATTGCCGCCGTTGACCGTCGCGTTGCCGGTCCCGACCTCGATCAGGTCGTTGCCGTCGTCACCGTTCAGGGTGTCGTTTCCGCCCTGGCCCCAGATCCAGTTGTCGCCGGCGTTGCCGGTCAGGCTGTCGGCCAGGTTGGTGCCCGAGACGTTCTCGATCCCGATCAGGATATCCATGCCGTGGTTGGTGTTCTGCGACACGCCGACGATGCGCAGATCGACGTTCACGCCCGAGTTCACGTCCGCGGTCGAGAAGGCCACGCGGTCGACGCCCGAGCCGCCGTCGATCAGGTCGTTGCCCGAGCCGCCGCGCAGGAAGTCGTCGTCATTGCCGCCGGTGATGGTGTCGTCGCCGTTGTCGCCGGTGACGTAGTCGTGGCCGTCGCCGCCGTTCACCGCGTCATTGCCGCCGTAGCCGCGCAGGGTGTCGCTGCCCAGCCCGCCCCACAGGGTGTCGCCGTTGTTCGAGCCGTAGAGGAAGTCGTTGAAGTTCGAGCCGACCACCGTCTCGATCCCGACCAGGGTGTCATTGCCGTCGCCGACCGCCGTGCCGAAGAACAGGTCCACGGTCACCGCCGCGGCGGAAGTGACGAAGGTGGCGGTGTCATTGCCCGCGCCGCCGTCGATCAGGTCGTTGTCCGTGCCGCCGTTCAGGATGTCGTCGCCGCCACCGCCGCGCAGGGTGTCGTTGCCCGCGCCGCCGTTCAGGGTGTCATTGCCCGTGATGGTCGGGTCGCTGAGGCTGGCCGCCGCGTCGTCATAGCGGACGATCGGGCCGGAGAAGCCCAGGCCGTGGGTGTCGGCCACGAACCAGCCGTCGCCCAGCAGGGTGTCGTCGCCGCCCGCGCCGTTCAGGGTGTCATTGCCCTGCAGGCCGGCCAGGACATTGTTCGCGCCGTCGCCGGTGATGGTGTCGTTGAACACTGAGCCCGAGACGTTCTCGATCCCGGCGATGGTCATGGACGAGCCGGCATAGACCGCCTGGGCCGCGACGGTCGCCAGGTTCACGTTCACGCCGCCGGCGAAGTCCTGGTTGTTGAAGAAGGACAGGGTGTCGGTCCCGCCGCCGCCGTTGACGGTGGCATTGCCCTGGCCGACCTCGATCAGGTCGTCCCCGCCATTGCCGTTCAGCGTGTCGTTTCCGCCCTGGCCCCAGATCCAGTTGGCGCCGCCGTCGCCGGTCAGGGTGTCGTTCAGGTTGGTGCCCGAGACGTGCTCGATGCCCACCAGGGTGTCCATGCCGTGGCCGGTGTTCTGGGCCACGCCTTGCAGGTTCAGGTCGACGGTGACGCCGACGTTCACATCGTTGGTCGAAAAGGTCGCCCGGTCGAAGCCCGCGCCGCCGTCCACCAGGTCGTCGCCGGCGCCGCCGCGAACGAAGTCGTCGCCATTGCCGCCGTGCAGGACGTCGTCGCCCGCGTCGCCGGTGACGAAGTCGTGGCCGTCGTCGCCGTTGACCGTGTCGGCGCCGCCGTTGCCGCGCAACGTGTCGTTGCCGGTGTCGCCGTTGATGGTGTCGTCGCCGCTCGTGCCGGGGACGAAATCGTCGCCGGGCGTGCCGTTGATCACGGGCATGTGTCGAAATCCCCCTGGAAGCCGCCTAACCAAAGACGGCGCAAGGGATCAGCAGACCACGCCCGGAGAACACCGGTCCATGACTGGGTGTCTCAGGATTGAGAAAAAGACCTGTCCCGGCGCCTCAGATCAGCCAGTCGACGCCTGAGACCCCCAGCACGAAGTTGAACTCGTCGTGGACGAAGGTCGCGTGACCGTGGCCGTGGCCGGCGTCGGCGAAGCTCAGGACCGGCGCGTTGTCCGGCCCGGCGTGCGGATCGGCCGGTCCGCCCTTGGTCGGGCCGCCCACCCCGTCGTGCGCGATCTTGGCGCTGGAGGACGAGGAGTCCGTCGTAATGCTGCCGGGCGTCACGTCCTTCAGCTTGGTCTTCTCCAGGATGATGAAGTCCGTCGCCGACAGCACCACCTTCACGTCCTTGCCGACCTGCTGCAGCGTGTAGCTGGCGTAGCCGGTGATCGCGAGGACATCGCCCTCCTTGGCGTTGAAGTCGGTGATGGTGTCGCCGCCGTCGCCCGCCCTGAAGCCGAAGGTGTCCGCGCCCTTGCCGCCGGTCAGGGTGTCCGCGCCGCCCCCGCCGTAGAGGGTGTCGTCGCCCTTGCCGCCGTCCAGGGTGTCGGCGCCCGCCAGCGACGGGTCGGCGAAGAAGTCCGACACGTCCTCGATGGTCACGATCGGCCCGGAATAGCCCGTACCGTGGGTGTCGGCCGCCACCGCGCCGTCGCCGTAGAGGACGTCGTTCCCGTCGTCGCCGCGCAGGTTGTCGGCGCCGGCCGCCCCGGCCAGCAGGTTGTCGTTGTTGTCGCCGCGCAACGCGTCGTCGAAGGCCGAGCCGGACAGGTTCTCGATCCCGGACAGGGTCATGGTCCCCGCCCCGGTCACCTGGGCGCCGGCCTGTATGCGGACATTCACGCCCGCGACCATGGTGGTGTCATCGAAGGAGGCGGTGTCGACCCCCAGGCCGCCGCTCAGGGTCGAGTTGCCGACGCCGACCTGCAGCAGGTCATTGCCGCCGCCGCCCGAGAGGCTGTCATTGCCGCCCTCGCCCCAGATCCAGTTGTCGCCGCCGTTGCCGGTCAGCACGTCGTTGTAGGCCGTGCCCGAGACGTGCTCGATGCCGATCAGGGTGTCGAAGCCATGGCCGGTGTTCTGGGCCACGCCGACGATGTTCAGGTCCACCGTCGCGCCGACCGCGGCGCCGGACTCGCCGTTGGCCGGGTTGGCGTTGACCACGGTGAAGGCCGCTCGGTCGAAGCCCGCACCGCCGTCGAGCACGTCGTCGCCCTCGGCCCCGCGCAGGTAGTCGTCGCCCGTGCCGCCGCTGAGCGTGTCATTGCCGTCGCCGCCCATCAGGTAGTCGTGGTCGTCGCCGCCGTTCAGGGTGTCGTCGCCCGCCCGGCCGCGCAGCAGATCGTTGCCCGCGCCGCCCGACAGGGTGTCGGCGTTGGCGCTGCCGAACATGGTATCGCCGAAGGCCGAGCCGACCGCCGCCTCGATCGAGCTTAGGGTGTCGAAGTCGGTGTCGTTGAAGGCCTGGCCCGAGGTCAGATTCACGAACACCGCCGAGGCCGAGTCCGCGAAGCTGGCGGTGTCGAAGCCGCCGCCGCCGTCGATCGTGTCGTTGTCCGCCCCGCCGATCAGGATATCGTCGCCGCCGCCGCCGCGCAGGGTGTCGTTCCCGGCGCCGCCGTCGAGCGTATCGCTGCCGCTGAAGCTGGGGTCGCCGAAGAAGACCGCGACGTCGTTTTGGGTGGTGATCGGGCCGGAATAGCCGGTGCCGTGGGTGTCGGGCAGAATCTGGCCGTCGCCGAGCAGGGTGTCGTCCCCGCCGCCCCCGCTGAGGTTGTCGTTACCTCCGGCCCCGGCCAGGACGTTGTTGTTCCCGTCGCCGGTCAGGGTGTCGGCGACCGCCGTCCCCGACAGGTTCTCGAACCCGCTCATGGTCATGGACGAGCCGGCCGCGACGGTCTGGGCCCCGCCCTGCAAGGCCAGGGACACGTTCACGCCGGAGGCGAAGTCGCCGTTGCCGTTGAAGCTGGCGGTGTCGGTCCCGCTGCCGCCGTCCAGCGTCGAATTGCCGACTCCGGCCTCGACCAGGTCGTCGCCGCCGCCGCCCGACAGGATGTCGTTGCCGCCCTCGCCCCAGATCCAGTTGTCGCCGCCGTTGCCGGTCAGGACATCGTCGAAGGTCGTGCCGGAGACGTGCTCGATGCCGATCAGCGTATCGAAGCCATGGCCGGTGTTCTGGGCGACGCCCTGGAGGTTCAGATCGACGGTCGCCCCGGTCTGCACGCCGGTCTCGCCGATCGCGGCGTTGTTGGTGGCCACGGTAAAGGCCGCGCGGTCATAGCCCGAGCCGCCGTCGATGGTGTCGTCACCCTCGCCGCCGCGCAGGTAGTCGTCGCCGTTGCCGCCGTTCAGCGTGTCGTTGTCGTCGCCGCCGATCAGGAAGTCGTGGTCGTTCTCGCCGTTCAGCGTGTCGTTCCCGGCCCGTCCCCGCTCGACGTCGTTGCCGTCGCCGCCGTTGATGGTGTCGTCCGCGGGCGTGCCGACCAGGCCGTCGTCACCGGTGGTTCCATTGATCACAGGCATGCGACGCCCTCCCTCTGCTCGGCCCGCTTCAGGCCAGGGCGCAAGCAGTGCAGAGGTCGGCGTAACGATGAAATCGCAAAAACTGCGGTTTCATCCACGTTTTGGTGAAGTTAAGCGGCAAGCAACCATAAGCTTAGCTGTAGGCCTGCGCGCCGAGTGTCCTGCGTTTTCAACGGCCTAGGACGGCGCCCGGCCGCTGCGGGCCGCGCGCGATCGCGTGATCGGGCCGCCGGACGCCTAGTGGCGGCGCGACAGGGCGGTCAGCCACAGGGCGCCGCCCGAGGTGCAGGCGAGAGCGGCGGCGAGAACGAGCAGACCGAAGTCCATGACACTGTCTCCATGCGCTTCACTTGCAAGCAGGAGCGCAACCGCGGCCTTCACGTTCCAGCGTAACTGTCGGAAAAATTTCTGAAGCTTCGCCAGAACCATCGTTTGCGCGTCGCGTTGTCATGGAGCGCCGACACACCCCCACCCCTCTGGCGCATATCCATGTCGCTTCCCTCCCCCGAGCGGCGTGTCGATCACAAAGGCGCCCTTCGGCATCCCCCCGCCGGAGGGCGCCGACCGTTGCGCCAATTTGCGAATTCGCCTCTCACGGGTATGGTGAACGGGCCATTGTGAGGCCCTATGCGTCTGTTGTTGCGTACCCTGTGCCTCGCCTTGCTGGTGTTCGGCCTCGGCCTGGCCGCCCTGGCCCACAGCCCCGTCGGCAAGTCCGCCCGGCCCGTCGCCGCGCCTCCGGCCAAGCGCATCCTGATCCTCTATCAGCCCGACCCGAACGATCCGGGCGTGCGCCTGCACGCGGTGTTCGCCGCCAACCTGGCCGGCCGCTTCGGCATGGCGGAGATGAAGCCGCTCGACGGCTACCGTTCGGGCGGCGCGGAGGGCTATGCGGCCGTCCTGATCATCGGCTCGCCGAAGGCCCAGGCCAACGCCGCCCTGGCCGCGGACCTGGCCGCCGGCGCCCGCCCGGCCATCTGGTTCGGGCGCGGCGCCGACGCCTTGGCGGGCCGTTTCGGCTGGGCGCCCGACGCCCCCGCGCCGGCAGCGCGTTCGGTCACCTACAAGGGCCGGGAATTCGAGCGGGATCCCAACGGCGGCCCGCTGATCCCGGTCCGCGCCACTACCGCCCAGGTCCTGGCCCAGACACCCGACGGCAAGCCCTGGGCCCTGCGCTCGGGCGGCTTCACCTATGTCGCGGACATGCCGTTCGGCTTCATGACCGAGGACGACCGCTACCTGATCGCCGCGGACCTGCTGTTCGACGCCCTGGCCCCGGAAACGCCCGAGCGCCACCGCGCCATGGTCCGCATCGAGGACGTCGGCCCCGACGCCGACCCGGCGAAGCTGCGCCACATCGCCGACGTCCTCCACGCCGCCGGCGTCCCCTTCTCGGTCGCGGTCTACGACAGCTATCGCGATCCCGACGGCGCCTTCTCGTTCGGCATCGCCAACGCTTTCACCCTGAGGAAGCGCGGCGCGCTGGTCGACGCCCTGAGCTATATGGCCGAGCGCGGCGGGACCCTGGTCATGCACGGCCACACCCACCAGTCCGACCAGCGCAAGAACCCCTACGCCAAGGTCAGCGCCGGGGATTACGAGTTCTTCGCCGCCGACCTCGACGGTGACGGCGCTTTCAAGCTGGACGGGCCGTTGAAGAACGACACCGTCGAGGCCTGGACCGCGCGCCTCGACGAGGGCCTGGCCGTCTGGCGCGACGTCGGCCTGCCGCGCCCCACCATCTTCACCACCCCGCACTACGCCGCCTCGCCCAACGCCTATCGCGCCATCGCCGGGCGGTTCGGCGTCCGCTACGAGCGGGTGATCTATTTCGGCGGCGACCCGGCCCAGCCCAACCTCGACCCCGAGGCCTGGGGCGGCCAGTTCTTCCCCTATCCGGTGCGCGACATCCGCGGCGACGTGATCCTGCCGGAAAACCTCGGCTACTACTCCTCGAAGGACACGCGGAAGAGCTTCGGGCGCGACGCCACGGCCCTGGTCGAGGCCGCCCGCCGCAACCTCGCGGTCCGCGACGGCTACGCCAGCTTCTTTTTCCACTGGTACGAGGACCCGAAAGCCCTGACTTCCACCGTCCAGGCGCTGCAAGGCATGGGCTACCGCTTCGTCGGCCCGGCCGAGGTGCTGAACGACGCGCCCGCCCACTTCCGCGCGGCCCCCGAGGCCCAGGCCCTCCCCGGCCCCACGCCGCTGTGGATCGTGCTCTACAGGCTGGCCGACCGGGACGCCCTGGTCGCCGCCCTGGTGCTGGCGGGCTTCCTGGGCCTGGTGCTGGAGACCCTGACCACCGGGCGGCGCCGTCCGGCGCGCGCATGACCCCCTCCGTCTCCCTGTCCGATCTTTAACTTGAACGCGGGGCCCGGGCCGGGTCACTCAGCGGCGGGGACTGGGGGTTGCACGCAGGGGGGAACCTGTGGACGGACAACCCGCGCGCCTGTTGCGGCTGGACCCGACGCTCGAGCCGGAAGCCTTCGCGCCCGTGTTCCGCCAGTTCGGGCGGCTGCACATCCCCGGCATCCTCACGCAGGAAGCAGCCGTGGAGGCCGCGCGCGCCGTGGCCGGGGCCAAGGGCTGGCACCGGATCCTGCACGGCGAGGACGCGCGCGACTACGACATCCCCATCGACGAGATCGAGGAGCTGCCGCCGGAAGAGCGCGCCGAGCTGGAGCGGGGCGTCCACGCCGCCGCGCGCGACTCCTTCCGCTACATGTTCGACGGCGTGCGCATCAGCGACGCGGTGCTGAAGGCCCAGCCGGTCGATCCGCGCTTGCTCGACATCCTGCGCTTCCTGAACAGCTCGGCCTTCCTGGCCTTCGTGAAGCGGCTGACGGGGGACGAGCGGCCGGTGTTCTGCGACGCCATCGCCACCCGCTACCTGCCCGGCCACTTTCTCACCGCCCACGACGACGAGGCGCCGGGCGAGAACCGCCTGTTCGCCTACGTCCTGAACCTCACCGCCCGCTGGCGCGCCGACTGGGGCGGCATGCTGCTGTTCCTGGACGACGAGGACCATGTGGCGGAGGGCTATGTGCCAGCCTTCAACGCGCTCAACATCTTCAAGGTGCCCCAGCGCCACGCGGTCTCCTTCGTCACCCCCTACGCCGGCGCCGCGCGCCTGTCGGTCACGGGCTGGATCCGTTCCAAGGTCCCGGAGGGCTGGACGCCGCCCTGGGGTCCGCCGGCGTGACGCTCATCGCCTGAGGCTTTCTGACCCGCCCGGCTAATGTTACAGAACCGTAACGTTGGGGGACGGGGCCGATGGACGACTTCGGCGACATATCGGCTGTGCCGCCGGAGCGGCTCGCCGCGGCGCGTGAGGATTTCGCGGCGTCCGGCTGCGTCCGGCTGCCCGGCTTCCTGTCGCCCCAGGCGCACCAGACCATCGGCGGCATCGACACCCGCTCCGGCGCCTGGCGCCGTTTCGCTGACGACCATCGCGACCTCGACATCCGGCCCCTGACCGAAAAGGCCCTGGTCGCGGCCCTGACCCGCGCGCTCAGGCCGCTCGGCTTCGCGCCGGCCGCCCCGCCGGTGCTGATGCGCCACCGCGCCGGCCAGTTCGGCGCGCCAGACGCGCCGGCCGAGGACGCCGCCTTCCTGGTCGACCTGAACGCCGGCTGGCGCTCCGAGTGGGGCGGCTTGGTCCTGTTCGTCGGCGAGCACGGCCGGGCCCAGGGCTGGCGGCCGGAAGCGGGGGCCCTGACCCTCTACGACGCCCTGCGCCCGCCGCTGGTGACCATGGTCTCCTCGACCGCGCCGGAGCCGCGCCTGGCCTTCTTCGGGCGGCTGAAGCCGACTGTCTGACTCCGGCTACCGATTCGGGAGATGGTAAACGCCACTCTCGCAACCGGAGAGAAGCCTGCGACAACCTCGCCGTCCGGATGCGGACGATTGTCGTTACCAATCTATTGACGTGAATGGTCCCGCTGGGTTTGTCTTCGTTCCGGGGGGTACGCTTACATGTCGAGAGAGTATTACGTGGCCGGGGGGCCCGCGGACGGTTGGGTCGTGCAGAACGGGACCCGGGTGGTCAGCCGGCACGACAACTGGGGCGAGGCGGTCCAGGCCGCGCGCCGCATGGCTCAGCAGGAAGCCAAGGTCCTGCGCATCCCGACCGTGGTTCACGTGGCCGACGCCTACGGCGCCTACCAGCCCGAATGGAACTACGGCGGCGCCCGCTAGCCCACCAGTTTCGCCAGCACTTGCAGGTAGTCCGCGAAGGCCTTTCGGCCCTTCGCGGTCAGCCTGACACGCGTCAGCGGCTTGCGGCCGAGGAAGCTCTTCTCGATTTCGACGTACTCGGCCTCCTCCAGCTTGCGCAGGTGGGCCGACAGGTTGCCCTGGGTCGCCTCAAGGATGGTCTTCAGTTCGGTGAACTCCGCGACCTCCGCGTCCGCCAGATAGGCCATGATCCCCAGGCGCAGCCGCCCGTGGATCACGTCGTCCAGCTTTCCGACGTCGAAGGGCGGCATGGGCTCAGGCCGCGCCCTGCTTGGCCAGGCGCATCATCACCGCGCCCGGAATGACCATCAGCCCCAGGAGCGAGGCCGCGATCCCGAGGATGTAGGCCTCCGTCCCGGCCACTAGGCCCAGCCCGATCGCCGCCAGCAGCCAGCCGATCGCCACCGCGCCGAGCCACAGATGGCGGCGCAGGGTGAAGGCCACCCACCACGCCGCGCCCTGCAGGGCGAAGACCACGACGGGATAGAGCTCCCAGATCAGGAAGCTCTCGGTCTTGGCCGCGTTGACGCCGAAGACGATGACCATGGCGAGGTTGGCCAGGCCCGCGCCGGCGAAGGCCGCGTTCAGGCCGCGCATGCCCGGGCCCGCCGCCGCCGGGGTCCGGTTGCGCCAGAGCACCCAGGTCAGGATCACCAGGAACAGACCCGTGACCCCAACGACCACCGCCAGGCTCACCGCCGGCGCGACCTTTACCCAGCCCTTCAGCTGGCCGTAGTGGAACAGGGTCTGGGCGCCGTAGAGCAGGCCCGCCGCGACATAGAGCGAGCCGCCGGTCATCTGGGCCTTGCCGCCGCCCTCCACCACCGATTTCATGAAGGCCAGGTCGTCGGACGCCGAGGTTCGGTCGGTCATGGCTGCGATTCCTTCCTGGGGCGAGCAGAGGCGTATGCGCCGGGCTTGGCAAGGCGGCTCATGGGGCGACCTTTTGCGGCGGGCGGCGGCGGCCGTTCAGCACCGCGCCGATGAAGCTGTAGCGGACCAGGAGCTGGTAGCTGGCGAACATCACCGCGAAGCCGATGAGGAGGATCAGGGCGAACTTCACCGGCCAGCCGAGGTCGAGCTTCGCCAGGAAGGTCTGCAGCGCCATCACGATTGGCAGGTGGACCAGATAGACCCAGTACGACGCGTCGGCGATCCAGCGCCGCGTGCGGCTGAAGCCCGAGAGGAACCTCAGCGCCAGGCCAATGAAGGCGAAGGTCGAGGTCCAGGCGGCCAAGGCGTAACAGGCGGCGTAGGCCAGGCCTCGGCTGTCATGCGCCGCGATCTCGAGCGAGGGCGCCGGGCCGACCATGGCCAAGCCGCCGGCGATCAACATCACGGCCAGCACCAGGTTCGGCAGCCACCAGCGGCCGAGCCGCTCGATCAGCCCGTCCTGCCCCTGGATCAGCCAGCCGAAACCGAAGGCCGAGCCGTAGGCGACGAGGGCGGTCGCGTTGGGGATCAGGCCGGTGTCCGGCGTCGGGACGCCGAACCAGGGCCGCCACTCCGGCGCATACCAGAAGGCGGCGGCCAGGGGCGCGGCCATGACCAGGGGCGCCAGCGGGCCGCCGATCACCGGGCGGATCATCTGGTCAAGCCCGCGCCGCAGCCCGCCCTTCCAGTCGATCAGGCTGACGAGGCCGCGCAAGCCGAGCACCCCGGCGTAGAAGATCAGCAGGACGTAGAGGAACCACAGGTGGGTCAGGGGGAAGGTCTTCGCCGTCAGGGGCGGCGGCGGCGGAGAGTTGCTCGGGATTGCCCCGCCGCTGGCCTGAACCGCCGACCAGATGATCACCGCCAGGATGGCCGGGAACAGGATCAGCCAGCCCACCACCAACGGCAGGGCGATGCGCTTCAGCCGGTCACCGACGAAGCCCCAAGTTCCGCGCCGGTCCAGGCTCATCCGCCCGAAGAAGCCGGCGATCAGGAAGAAGCTCGTCATGCGGAAGACGTGCAGGACGTAAAACAGCACCCCCAGCGCCGGGCTCGGGTCGTTGTCCATACTGGGCCAGATCGGAATCCCCGGCAGGAACGACAGGGTAGCGTGGAACACCACGCCCAGCATCAGGGCCGCGCCGCGCACCGCGTCGAGCGCATGCAGGCGTTCGCCGGCGCCCTCCGTCTCCGAAACTTCAACCGCAACCATTCGCCCGCCCTCCGCACCGTGTCGGCGGGAGGCGTATCATGGACTTGTCTGTTTTACAAACTTGTCTACATGCCTGCGTCACCGCGCCCGCTCGCGCCGCTAGCGAACCGCGCCGGGCCGCCCCGCGAAAACGACCGCCAGCAGCAGGCAGGCCGAGACGATCACGTCGGGGATCACCGGCGTGATGAAGAAGTAGCGCCAAGCCAGCAGGGCGTGCCCGACGTAGGCGACGAGATAAAGCGCCGCGACCGGCCGCAGGCCGCGCGGGTCGCGCGTCATCGCCTTGGCCAGCAGCCAGAACAGCACCCCCTGCACCGCGCAGGTCAGGATCACCATCAGGCCGTAGCCCCAGTAGAAGTCCCAGTAGCTGCGCACGGCGCCGCCAAAGCTGAAGGCGCGGGCGCGCATCAGCTCGACCACCTCGACCTCCGCTGGCCCGTGTGCGGGCTTGGCCTTCAAGAACAGCCAGGCGTGCCCCGCCGTCTGCAACAGGGCGACGACCGAGGCCGCCCGCATCCACATCGCCGCGCTCATCGTCCCGCCTCCCTGGGTTCGGAGGGAAGCTAGAAGCACTGGTACGTTTTCGACAGTACGGGCAAACTTGGTACTGACACGATCCGGTCGATGGAGGAGCCGCCTTGACCGCAATGGCCGCCGCGGACGCCCTGCGCCTCTGCCCCCTGATCGCCTTCGACCAGATCGCCGGCGGCAAGTACAAGCTGCGCGCCCTGTGGGTGCTGGGCCGGGGCGTCAGCCGCTACGGCGAGATCCGCCGCTCTCTGGTCGTCGCCTGCCAGGGCAAGGCCGTGACGCCCCGCATCCTGAGCCGCGAACTGAAGGAGCTGGCCGCGCGGGGCCTAGTCGAGCGCACCGAATGGCCCGGGGTGCCGCCGAAGGTGGAGTACGCCCTGACCGACCTTGGCCGCTCGCTGCTGCCGATCATCGACGAGATCATCCGCTGGGGCCTGGCCGGCTCGCACGAGGCAATACTGGCGGCCGCCGTCGCGCCTAGGGGCCGGCCGACGGCGCCATCATCGCCCTGACCGCGCGCACATAGCTGCGCCCGACCGGCACGCGCCGGCCGTCGCGCATCAGCACCTCCAGGCCCTTGGGCGGGCGGCGGTCGATGCGCTCGACGTGGTCCAGGTTGACGATGGCCGAGCGGTGCACGCGCACGAACGCCCCGGGATCGAGCCTCTCCAGCAGCACATGCATCGGCTCGCGGATCAGCCGCCCGCGCCCGTCGGCGGCGTGCAGGCGCACATAGTCGCGCTCGGCCTCCAGCCAGCGCACGTCCTTCACCGCCACCCGCGTCATCCCCTTCCCTGCCCCAGCCCAGAGCTCGGTCGGATAGGCGGCCCGGGCCTCGGCAGCCTCACGCGCCACGATCTGGCGCACCAAGTAGCGCCCGCCGATCCAGGCCAGGAACAGCCAGGCCACCAGCGGGATCGGGTCGTGCTCGGGCGGATGAGGCGGGCGCAGGACGTCGGGGTCGAGGCCGGCCAGGACCGCCGTCAATCTCGCGACAGGAAACAGCGCCCCACGCACCGCGAGCGCCCAGACGATGGCGACCAGGTCTCCGACCAGGAAGGCCTGGGCCAGCACATAGCCGATCCGGCGCATGGGCCAGCGGTCCAGCAGCCGGCCCATCAGCAGGCACAGCCCCGCGCCCAGCCCGCAGGCCACCAGCCGCGTGACGCTGAGCCAAACGAGATAGGCCCCGCCGGCGCCGTCGAACCCGGTACGCGCGGTGGCGCTGGCCCAATAGCCGATCCAGAGCGTGGCGGTGAGCGCGACGATCCCGACCTGTTCGCTGCGAGTCCGCACCCTGCCTCCGCCGTCCCTCGATCCGAGCCTCACCCTAAGCGAGGCGGGCGGCAAGCGCCGGACAGCCCGTCGCGCGTTCGGACGGTTCGTCGAGCAGGCAGACGGCCCGCCTTGCCTGAGGCCCCGGAACGGCGACGCTCGGCGAGACAACAGGGGGCCGCGTGAGCGCGGACAGTGACAGATGAAGTTGAACGTCCTCGCCGCGGCCATCTCCGGCGCCATCGCCGCCGCCTATCTGACCCTCCACCAGGGCCTCTTGATCGGCATGGGCGGAGGCGCCGCCGTCGGCGCGCTGGTCGGCGTGGTGGTCTGGGCCGGCACGCGCGGCCGCAAGGCCTAGGGCCGGTTCAGCGCCCCAGCGTCAGGGTGAACAGGCGCGGCGGGGCCTCGGGGTCCTCGCCCGCCTCCTCGCAGGCCAACACCGTCAGGCCCGCCGCCACGGCCGCGTTCAAGTACTCCGACACCGGGTGCAGGAAGGCCGCGATCTTGTGCTCGACGCCCTCGGCGTCGTTGAAGCGGGCCTGCTTGCCGACGGCCTGGCGGTAGGGGTGGAGCTCCGACAGGTAGAGACGTCCGCCCGGCTTCAGCACTCGCGCCGCCTCGGCGAACACCGGGGCCAGGGCCTCGACGTGCTCCAGCACCAGGGTCTCGACCACCACATCGACGGAGGCGTCGGGGAGCGGCAGCCGCTCGCGCACGTCGTGCCGCGCGAAGGTGACGTTGGCGCCGGCCACCCGCTCACGCGCCTTGGCCAGCATGCCGTCGGAGAAATCCAGCGCCAGCACGCTCCCCGCGCGTTCCGCCAGCCAGCCGGTGTTGAGCCCCGTGCCGCAGCCCAGCTCCACCACCGTCGCCCCGGAAAGCCCCAGGTCCTGCTGGCGCAGCAACACGGCTGCGAGGTCGCGCGTGGCGTTCAGGACGGTGTCGTAGGTGCCCGACCAACGGTCGTAGCCGTGTTCGACGGAGAGGGTCGTTTCGGGTGACATACCGCCTCATAGCCGTGCAATCACAGGTCGGCAAAGTTCGAGCGTCGAGTCGGGGGGAACATGCAGGACTCAAGTGAGCGCGAGCCCGCGCAGGGGCCGGCCTTGTCGGTCGACAAGGTCTTCAGCCGCGCGAGGGGCGTATTCGGCCGACACTGGGGAGCGTTCCTCGGTGGCGGCTTCCTCCTTCTGATCGGCTTCGTGGTGGTCGAGGCGGCGATCCTGTTCGCCAGCTTTCAGATGCGCGCCGACGCATGGGCCTTCGTCGCGATTGTCCCGCTCATCGGGCTCTTCCTTTGGAGCGTCCTGCTGAACGGCTTCGTGTTTTTCACCGCCGTATCGGACTTCAGCGGACGGAAGGTGTCCTTCGGGAAGTCGCTCGGCGCGGCCTTTGTCCATGCGCCGGATCTGCTGATGATCCAGATCATCCAGCTCCTGTGCCTCGGCGTCGGCGGCCTGCTGGTCATTCCGGGCCTCTTCGCCGCAGTCGTGCTGTCGGTCGCCGGCCCGGTGCGGGTTGTGGAACGTCACGGCGTAGTCGCCTCGCTCGTGCGTAGCGTATTGCTCACCGAGGGTGTTCGCTGGCGCGTCCTTGCCGTCCTAGCGATCATGCTGCTGGCCAATATTCTGGCCACGGTCGGCTGGTCGGCGCTCAGCCTGATGAGCCGTCCTGGCGGCGAACCGGGCCCCTTCGCGCCGGCCGCTCAACTGCTGATGCTTGTCCTGGTGATCCTGCAGAATGTCGGCAACGCCGTCACGGTCGCCGCGCTCTACGCCGAGCTGCGCTTGACCAAGGAGAGCCACACGCTGGGGACGGTCGAAAAGGTGTTCGACTAGACCTCTCGCCCCAGCAGCAGCGAACCCGCGCGGCGTTCGATGTTGTCCTCCTGGGAGCTCGACAGGTTCAGGAGGATGGCCACGCCCAGCCGCGCCTCGGGCCACCAGCGCACGTAGCAGCAGCCGCCGCCCTCATGCCCGGCGCTGCGGTCGCGGCCCTGGCCGGCCAGGGCGAAGGCCAGGCCGTAGTTCGAGGGCTTGCCGTCGCTGGTGACGACGGGGGTCCACAGGCGATCCAGGGTCGCGGGTTTCAGCAGGCGGCCGGGCTCGAAACCCGTGAGCAGCTTTCCGAGGTCCGCCGCGCTGGCGTTCAGCCCGGCGGCGCCCCAGTAGGCCGGCGAATAGCGCAGGGCGATGTTCTGCAGCGGCCCGAACTGGCGCGTGTAGATCGTCGACGGACGGCCGGGGACCAGCACGCGGTGGTCGCCGTAGACGGCGCTCGACATGCCGAGGGGGCGGAAGATGCGCTCGGCCACAAACTCGTGGAACGCCTTGCCGGTCAGGCGGCGCACCACCTGGCCGAACAGGAAGATCGGCAACTGGTTGTAGCGCCAGCTGGAGCCCGGCGGGTCGCGCAGGGGAACCTGGGCGGCGTAGGTCAGGATCTCGTCGTCGGTGAAGTAGTCAAGCCGGTTGGGCTCGGCGAGCGTGTTGGCCGCCTCGCGCTTGGCCCGCTCCTCGCCAAACGTCGGCACGTCGCGCAGGGTCCCGAGGCCGCTGGTGTGGGACAGCATCCGCGCCAGGCTCACGCCGGTAAAGGGCTTGGGCAGTTCGGGCAGGTAGTCGGTGACCGGGCCGTCGAGGTCGAGCTTCCCAGCCTCGGCCAGCAGGCCGGCGCTGAGCCCCGACATCATCTTCGAGGCCGAGGCCATGGTGAAGACGCTGGTCCCGCTGGCGTCGAGGCCCAGCTCCACGTTCAGCTTGCCGAAGCCCTGAGTGGTCACGCGTCCGGCCTGCACGACGGTGAGGCTCGCGCCCGGCACGCCCTTGGCCGCCATGCGCTCGCGGATGAAGTCGGAAACGGCGTCGATGCGCCTGGGCGCCTTGGCCGCGCCGAGCGCCGGAGCCGCCGCCGCGCCGGCCAGCACCGCGCGCCGCGCGACGCCTTCACGAGTGTCGGTCATGGCCGTCCTCCCGAGCGCAGTTGAAGCGCGCGCGGACGTGCGGGCCACTTAATTCTTGGAGAGGTCGATGAACGGCGCCGCCCGGTCGTCAGGCCGCGCGCAGCTCCTGCTTCACCCGCTCGGCCAGAGTCTTGATGTCCAGGGGCTTGGGCAGGAAGGACACGCCCTCCTCGCCTTCCAGCAGGTCGGAGAACTCGGCTTCGGCGTAGCCGGAGATGAACATCACCGGCGCAGTCCCAAGGTACTGGCGCGCCTTACGGAGCAAGGACGGGCCGTCCATGCCGGGCATGATCACGTCGGAGATCAGCATGTCGATCGAGCCGGCGTTCTCCTCGGCCAGGATCAGGGCCTCCTCGCCGTCGGCGGCCTCGATCACCTCGTAGCCGCGGGCGCGCAGCAGGCGGGCGGCGACGCCGCGCACGGCGTCCTCGTCCTCGACGAACAGGATCTTGCCGGCGCCGGAGAGGTCGCGCGCCACCGGCTTGGCGACGGGCGCCTTGGCCGCGGCGATCTGCTCGGCTGTCTGGGCCGGCGGGGTGTGGGTCGGCAGGAAGATGCGGAAGGTCGCGCCCTCGCCCGGCCGGGAGTCGAGCGTGATGTGGCCGTCGGCCTGCTCGACGATGCCGTAGACGGTGGCCAGCCCCATGCCCGTGCCCTCGCCCACCGCCTTGGTGGTGAAGAAGGGCTCGAAGACTTTCGCGGCGATGTCCGGGGCCATGCCGGGGCCGTTGTCGGATACCTCCACGAGGGCGGCGCCTTGCGCCGGGGCGTTGGCCCAGCCGCGGTCGCGGGCCTCGGCCTGGGTCAGGCGAGCGGTCTTGATGCGCACCACGCCGCCGGTCTTCTGGCCCTTGGTTCCCTTGCCCTGCATGGCGTCGCGGGCGTTCACGGCGAGGTTCATCACCGCGGTTTCGAGCTGGCTCTTGTCGGCCAGGACGAGCGGCAGGTCGCGGCCGTAGTCGGTCTCCAGCTTCACGTCCTCGCGCAGCAGGCGGCGCAGCAACACCTCGAATTCGCTGATCAATTCGCCGAGCTCGAGGGTCTCGCGCTTCACCGTCTGCTTGCGCGAGAAGGCCAGGAGCTTGCGCACCAGGTCGGCGGCGCGGTTGGCGGTGGAGCGGATCTCGTTCAGGTCGCCGTAGGAGGGGTCGCCGACGGGGTGGCGGGCCAGAAGCTCGTCCAGGCGCAGCTGGATGGCGGTCAGCAAGTTGTTGAAATCGTGGGCGACGCCGCCGGCGAGCTGGCCGATGGCCTGCATCTTCTGGGCCTGGCTGAGCTGCAGCTCGAGCTGCTTCTGCTCGGACACGTCGATGACGTAGACAAGGCGGCGGCCGTTGTCCGAGGACAGGTAGAGGTGGGCCGAGCGCTTGGGGTCGATCAGCTCGACTTCCAGCGGGCCGGAACCGTTGCGGGCCAAGGCTTCGGTGAGGCTGGCGGGCTCGATCAGGTCGGCGAAACGGACGCCCGGGACGGCCTTGCCCTGGGTCAGGGCGAGCAGGCCCGGATTGGCCTCGACGATGACGCCCGCGACCAGGCTTTCGTCGTCCAGAACCGCGGCGCCGAAGGGGGCGGCCGCGGCGAAGGGGTCGTTTTCGGGCGTTTTTGGCGCGGAATCGTCCAGTTTTGGAGTCGAAACGGGCGAATGTGGAATCAGCAGGGGGGCCGCGAGCATGCCCTCCGAGGCCGCGCGGACCAGGAAGCGGGCGCCGTCGACGCGGGTGACGACCGCCTCGAAATCCTGGTCGGCGAGTCGGACGAGCGCACGGCCGGTGCGCCCGGCGCGCGCCTCGGCCAGCGCGACGAACAGGGCCGGCGCCAGCGGGCCGCGTGGCAGGCGGGCGCTATCGCCCCCCGCCTCGGTCCAGGCGGTGTTGGCGGCCAGCACGCGGCCGTCGGGGGCCACCATGGCGGCGGGCTCGGACAGGGCGTCGACGAGAGTCTCGGGCGCGAAGGCCCCGCTCTCGCGCCGATCCGCCGCCCCGAAGGCGAAGACGCCGAGGAAGGCGACGCCGACGAGGCCCAGCAGCAGGAGGATGCCGGGCGCGCTCATCGGGTCGGTGCGGAAGACGGGATAGGCGGCGGCGGCCAGCGCGAGGGCGAACAGGCCCGCGGCGCCCCAGAACCACGGGTCCAGCCGCCGGCGCAGAACCGGCGTCTCCGTGCGAGGGGTGCGCCCCGTGTCCATGGGCTTGTTGCGGTCTCCGGCAGACGCCTGCGAATCGGACACGATAGTGACTCCTAAAGCGCGCCACACCGAATCGCGCACATCGCCTCACCCCCGAGGGGGCAAGGCGATGCGAGGTTTGCCGATTATCCTTAACAGGGGCTCAAGCCGGCTCGGCCGCCGGGGCCTCCGTCGAGCTCTTGTCCTTCGGGTAGAGCAGCCAGCCGAACAGCAGGCGCACGAGCAGCAGCACCAGGCCCGCGCCGCCCGCGAAGGCGGCGTGCATCAGCCAGAAGGTGGTCGCCGGCATCTTCTCCAGCAGGCCGCCGACGTAGCCGACGATGTTGTTGGCCGCGAACAGGTGCAGATAGAAGATGCCGATGATGGTGCCCGCGATCGCCGGCGGGGCCGTGCGCGAATAGAGCGCCAGCGCCACCGGGAAGACATTGGCGAAGCCGATCGAGTTCAGCACGTGGAAGGCCACGAGCCAGAGCAGGCTCACCTTCTGGCCGGTGGTCTGCTGCATCCAGGCGGCGGCGGCGAGGCACAGAAGGCCGAGCACGGCCACGATACAGCCGATGGCGATCTTGGTGATCTCGTCCGGCTCCTTGCGGGTCTTGGCCCACCAGCGCCAGAAGATCACCGCCCCGGCCAGGGCGCTGACCGAGGCGATGGTGTCGAGCGTGATCAGCCAGGTCGAGGGAATCTGCCAACCGAACAGGTTGAAGTTGGCGTTGGCGTCGGTCCAGACGATGTAGGCGTTGAAGATCTGCTGGTTGCCCAGGATGCCGATGGCCAGGACCGGCAGCAGCAGGATCAAGAGGATGATGACGAAGACGTCGCGCGTGGTCACCGGCGCGCGCGGGCCGGCGGCGGCGCGCTTCTCCGCGCGCGTGCCCTTGTGCTCGACCGGCAGGTGCTTGCCGCCCATCAGGTAGATGGCCAGGCCGATCAGCATGCCGATGCCGGCGGCGCCGAAGCCGTAGTGCCAGGCCACCTTCTGGCCGAGCGTGCCGGCCACCAGGGGCGCGGCGATCACCCCGGCGTTGATGGCCAGGTAGAAGATCTGGAAGGCGTCGGCGCGGCGCTTGTCGCCCGGCGCGTAGAGCTCGCCCACCTGGGTGGCGATGTTGCCCTTGAAACAGCCCGAGCCGAGGATCAGGCAGGCCAGGGCCATCAGGAACGAGACGTCGAAGGCCATCAGGAAGTGGCCGAGCGCCATCAGGAGCGCCCCGATGGTGATGGTCCGGCGCCGCCCCAGCACCCCGTCGGCGAGCAGGCCGCCGAAGATCGGCGTCAGATAGACCGCCCCGGCGTAGAGGCCGAAGATCGCCGAGGCCAGGGCCTGGGGCGACAGCGCCTTGCCGTACATCTGCTCGATCAGGTGATGGACGGGATCGAGCCCCAGCACGTTCTCCACGTGCCCGGGCAGCAGCAGGTACTTGGTCATGTAGAGGACCAGAAGCGTCTGCATGCCGTAGAAGGAGAAGCGCTCCCACATCTCGGTGCCGGCCAGGAAGCCGAGCCCCTTGGGATGGCCGATGAAGGCCGTGTCGCTGGTCGACGCCGGCTTGAGGTCTTCGTCTTCGATCATGAGAGAGCACCCGCCCCGCTACGAACTGAACGGCTAGGTTCACCATGTAAGCGGCGGAGGGGGAAGGGGATTGCGATGGAGGGATGTGGAGCAGTGCGGGCCCTCTCCTCCCGCCGGAGGGCGGGAGGAGACAGGCGGAGCGAAGCGAGGCCAGAGGAGGGCAAGTGTTTGGGCGCGCTGAACTCGGGGGCCGCCGGTTGGCGTCGTGGATGGGTCGCCGGGGAAAAGCGGGAGCCACGAACCTAACGCGATCTCAACCGGCGGCCTTCCGGCCCCCTGCTGCCTACACTTGCCCTCCTCTGGCTGCTGCGCAGCCTGTCTCCTCCCGCTGCGCGGGAGGAGAGGCGCGGTCAGCGCATCGGCCGGGCCGTCGCCGCGCGCTTCGGTTTGCCGCTCATGATGAAGCCGATGAGCTTGGCCACGGCGTCGTAGTGTTCGCGCGGGATGGTGTCGTCGAGGTCGACGTTGGCGTAGAGGGCGCGGGCCAGGGGCGGGTCCTCGACGATCGGGATCTCGTGCTGGCCGGCGATCTCGCGAATCTTCAGAGCGATGGAGTCCATGCCCTTGGCGACGCAGATGGGGGCGGGCGTCTCGCCGGCCACATAGCGCAGGGCCACGGCGTAGTGGGTCGGGTTGGTGACGATCAGGGTGGCCTTGGGAACGTTGGCCATCATGCGCCGTCTGGCGCGTTCGGCGCGGATCTGCTTCTGGCGCGCCTTCACGTGGGGGTCGCCTTCGGACTGCTTGTAGTCCTCCTTCAGCTCCTCCTTCGACATGCGCATGCGCTGCAGGAAGCGCTGGCGCTGCCAGATCCAGTCGATGACCGCGGTGGCGCCCAGGAAGGCCAGGACGGCCGAGACCAGGGCCCAGAGCAGGTCCTTGGACAGGACGAGCACCGCGGCCGGGTCCATCTGGGCCAGCTGGGCCACCTCGTGCTGGTGCGGCTCCAGCACCGACCAGGCGACCCAGAGGGTGGCGGTCAGCTTCAGGAAGGTCTTCAGGAACTGGACCAGGCCGTCGACGCCGAAGACGCGCTTGATGCCCTTGCCGGGCGAGACCTTGCCGAAGTCGGGCTTCAGCTTGTCCGGGGTCCACAGGAAGCCGTGCTGGACGACGTTGCCGAAGGCGCCGGCGACGGCGGCGGAGAACATCACCGCGCCGATGATCGGGAAGGCGGCGGTCAGGGCCTGGCGGGCGATGGCGACCCCGCCCCCGCCCTCGAGCGCGAAGGCCAGCTGGTGCGGCTGGGCCAGGAAGACGGTCAGGGCCTCGGCCAGGTTCTTCGACAGCATCGGTCCGGCGGTGGCCAGCACCCCGCAGGCGGCGGCGAGCGAGAGCCAACTCGGGACGTCGTGCGACTTGGCGACGTCGCCCTTGCGGCGAGCCTCCTCGAGTTTCCGAGGTGTTGCCTCCTCGGTTTTCGATGATGGGTCGTGATCGTCAGCCACCGGCTCAGGCCCTCATGAACAGGGCGACGAGGTCCTGGTAGCGGGCGATCCAGACGAGCCCGACGGTGCCGAGGCTGACCGCGAAGATGGCCAGGCCCAGAAGCACGTTGAGCGGCGTGGCGGCGAAGAACACCTGGAACTGCGGCATGACCCGGCCGACCAGGCCCGTGGCGGCGTTGAACACCAGGGAGAAGACCATGACCGGGGCGGCGAGCTGGACGCCGGTGGCGAAGGCCTGCCCGGTCGTCTTCACGATCAGCTTGGCGGCGTCGCCGACCATCAGCGACTTGGCCGGGGCGAACAGGTCGAAGGAGTTGAAGATCGCGCTCAGGAACATCCGGTGCAGGCCGGTGGCGAACACCAGGGTCAGGCCCAGGATGGTCAGGAAGGTGGCGAGCGACGTGCCCGGCTGGGCCTGCATCGGGTTGGCGGTCTGGGAGAAGCTGAGCGTGGTCTGCAGCGAAACGATCTCGCCCGCGACGGCGAGCGCGGACAGCAGCATGCGCAGGACCGCGCCGATGACGATGCCGGTGAGCGTCTCCTTCAAGACCCAGCCGCCCATGGCGCCCACGGTCCCGGGCAGGCCCGGCAGCTTGTCGGCGACGACGGGGGTGAGGGCCAGCGCCAGCAGGAAGGCGAAGGATAGGCGGATGCGCGGCGGCACCACTTGCTCGCCGATGCCCGGCAGCAGCATGACGATGGCGCCCACGCGCACGAAGACCAGGGCGCAGGCCCAGACCTGGTCAGGGGTCGCCCAGGCCCCCATGGCTCACATCCCCGCGATGCGGGCGGCGATCTGGTTCATGAAGCCGCCGAGCAGGGCGCCCATGAGCGGCAGGAAGATCAGCAGCGAAACGAAGATGGCCACGATCTTCGGGGCGTAGATCAGGGTGGCTTCCTGGATCTGAGTGAGCGCCTGAAAGAGACCAATCACCACGCCGACCACCAGGCCGACGATCAGGACCGGCGCGCACAGCTGAATGGTCAGCCAGATCGCATCGCGGCCGACATCAAGCACCTCAGCGCCGTTCATACGCCTTAACCCTCAGAGACTGGCGGCCGGGCGGGAATTGCCCAGCGGCTAGGCGGATTTTGCCGGGGTTAGGGTTAACGGGAGGCTACCGGAGGCGCGATTTCTCCTCCCGCGCAGCGGGAGGAGACAGGCTGCGAAGCAGCCAGAGGAGGGCAAGTGATTGGGCGCGCTGAGGGTTGTGGTCGCCGTCAGCCGTCCCGCGACATCGACCGGCGACCTTCCAGCGTTGTGCTGACTACACTTGCCCTCCTCTGGCCCAGCTTCGCTGTGCCTGTCTCCTCCCGCTGCGCGGGAGGAGATGACGTCGGCGCTTCCGCGCTCTAAATCGACCCATGGACCGCGACGATCTCGACTACGACCCCCGCACCGCCATCGCGCGCAAGGCCGGCACGCCCCTGCCCTCCGACGCCACGCCGCCGCATGGCGAGCGGCCCTCGCAGGATGAGGCGGAGGCGGCGGTTCGGACCCTGATCAAATGGGCCGGGGACGATCCCGGACGCGAGGGCCTGCTCGACACGCCGGCGCGGGTGGCGCGGAGCTACCGCGAGCTGTTCGCGGGCTATGAGGTGGAGCCGCGCGAATATCTGGAGCGGACCTTCGAGGAGGTCGGCGGCTACGACCAGATGGTGGTGCTGCGCGACATCCGGTTCGTGAGCTTCTGCGAGCACCACATGCTGCCGGTCGTGGGCAAGGCGCACGTGGGCTACCTGCCGACCGACCGGGTCGTCGGCATCTCCAAGCTGGCGCGGGTGGTGCGCGGCTATGCGCGGCGCCTGCAGATCCAGGAGAAGATGACGGCGGAGATCGCCACGGCCATCCACGAGGTGCTGCGGCCGCTGGGCGTGGGCGTGGTGATCGAGGCGGAGCACAGCTGCATGACCATGCGCGGGGTCGATGCGCCGGGCGCGTCGCTGACGACGAGTTCGCTGGTGGGCGTGATCCGCGACGATCCGCGGACGCGCGAGGAATTCCTGCAGCTGGTGGGCGCGCGCTGATGGTCGGGCTGGAGCGGCACGCGCTGGAGACCAAGGCGCTCTCCGGCGATGCGGCGGCGCGGCTGGCCCTGTCGCGCGCGCTGGAGCTGGAGGAGCGGCACGACGAGGCGCTGGAGCAGCTGTCCGAGGCGGCGCTGGCCGAGCACGTCCCGGCCATGGCCATCCTGGGCGCGCGGCTGATGCTGGGCGAGCGGTGTCCGTTGGACCCGATCACCGGCTACCGGCTGGTGCTGGACGCGGCCAACCGGGGCCACGCGGAGGCCTGCGAGCTGGCCGCGGCCCTGGTGGCGACGGGGGTGAACGAGCCGGGCGACTTCATCTCGGGGCTGCAATACCTGCAGAACGCGGCGGAGCTGGGCGAGCCGCGCGCGCGGCGGCAGCTGATCCTGCTGAGCGAGGACCGCGAGCTGGCCGGCGAGGCGCGGCGGGGCAATGCGCCGGCCGGGACCTGGAACCGGCTGGCGGCGGCGGTGAACCTGAAGGCGTGGCTGACGCCGTCCGCGCCGAAGATGGTCAGCCAGGCGCCGATGATCATGATCTTCGAGGGCTTCGTGCCGCCGGCACTCTGCCCCTGGCTGATCGAGCGGTCGCGAGGCATGACCGTGCCGGCGCGGATCTACGACAACGCCAAGGGCGGGGTGACCGAGGACCCGAGCCGGTCGAACCACGTGGCCCTGTTCCGGCCGCCGGCCTTCGACTTCGTCATCGCCATCCTGCGCGCCAAGATCGCCGCGGCCGTGCGGATGCCGCCGCCGGCCCTGGAGAGCTTCACGGTCCTGCACTACACGCCCGGCCAGAGGTTCAGCCCGCACCACGACTACCTGGACCCGATGGTCCCGGGCCAGGCGGCGGCCCTGGCCGAGCACGGCCAGCGGATCGGCACCTTCCTGGCCTATCTGAACACCGACTTCGACGGCGGCGAGACGCGGTTCCCGCTGCTGAACTGGAGCTATCGCGGCGGCCAGGGCGACGCGATCTTCTTCCTGAACATCGACCCGTCAGGCGCGCCGGAGAAGCGGTCGCTGCACGAGGGGGTGGCGACGACGCGGGGGGAGAAGTGGCTGGTCTCGCAGTTCGTCAGGAACAAGCCGCAGCCGTACGACGGGGCGCCGCCGCTGGTGGAGTGACGCCCTAAATCGGCATCCGCATGATCTCCTGGTACGCCTGGATCACCTGATCGCGGACGGCCATGACCGTTTCCAGCGAGGCCTCGGCGGAGGAGACGGCGGTGACCACATCGATCAGCTCGGCCTTGCCCGACGCGTGGGCGGCCATCATGCCCTCGGACTGGCGCGAGGCCTGGATGGCGTCGCCGATGGCGCCTTGCAGCACCTGGGAGAAGCTGGGGCCGGCCGCGGCGCCGGCCTGGGCGGGGCCGCCGAAGTCCATGGCCTTCTGGGCGGCGGCGTAGGCCTTGGCGGCGGCGATCGGCATGGTCATGGCTTAAGCCGCCCTATTTCTTGAGGATGTCGAGGGTGCGCGATTCCATCGAGCGCGCTGTCTCGATGACGTTCAGGTTGGCCTCGTAGGCGCGCTGGGCCTCGCGCATGTCCATGGCCTCGATCAGCGGGTCGACGTTGGGGCGCTTCACATAGCCCTTGTCGTTGGCCGCCGGGTGGGACGGGTCGTACTCGAGGTGGAAGTCGGACTGGTCGGGGCGGACCTCGGCCAGCTGCACGCCCATGGCGCCGTCGACCTTCTGGGCCTGGAACACCGGGATGCGGCGCCGGTAGGGGTCGCCGCCGGCGGTCTGGGCGGTGGAGTCGGCGTTGGCCATGTTCTCGGCGATGACCCGCATGCGCGCCTGCTGGGCCTTCAGGGCCGAGGCGGCCACAGCCATGGTCGAGTTCGAGGGGGGCTTCACGTCGGGCATCTAGGCCTCCGTCACCGCGTCGGGCTCTTCGAAGCCAGGCGAAGCAGGTTCATGGACTTCTGGTAGAAGGTGATGGCCGCGTCGTAGGCCATGCGGCTCTCGGCCATCTTCAGCATCTGCTCTTCCAGCACGACCGAGTTGCCGTCGAGGCGGGTCTCGGAGTCCGGCGACTTGGCGGCCTGAAACTGGCTGCCGCCGCCGGCTGCCTGCCCGCCCGGGCCCATGTGGCCGGCCTGGGTGACGGCCATGCCGGCGACGCCGACGCCGGAGGACGGCTGGGTCATGGCCAGCGTCGCGCCGAAGGTCGAGTTCGATCCGCCGCCCGGCTTGATGTCGCGCGGGACGAAGCCCGGAGTGTTGGCGTTGGCCACGTTCTCCGCGATCACCTTCTGGCGGGCGTCGAGGTACTGCAGCCGCCCCTTCAGCATCGAGAACAGCGGGATGTCGTCCACGCGCACGGCGGGCTCCTTAAAGGACCTCGGCAGAATGTGCCGCGAGTTTGGTTAACCAAGCCTTGCCGGCAAGCCGCCGTTAACCAATCCCGTTCACCTTTGGGCGCATGGACTTTCTGTCGATCCTGCGCGCCCTGCTCGCCCTGGTGGTCACCCTCGGGCTGATCCTGCTGATCAGCGTGGTGGTGAAAAAGTACGCGCCGGGCCTGCTGGCGCGGCTGCAATCGCGCTCGCAGACCGGCGCGCGGCGCATGCAGGTGGTGGAGACCGTGGTGCTCGGCCCGACGCAGCGGCTCCTGCTGGTGCGCGTCGATGCGGAGGAGCGGCTGATCCTGCTGGGCGAAGGCCGCGAGCTGACGGCGCCGGAGGCCGGGCGATGAGCCGGGTGGTGCGCAAACTGCCGCCGATCTTCGCCCTGCCCTCGCGCCAGGACCTGAAGCGCGCGGCGATGATCTCGCTGATCACCACGCTGGGCTGCCTGGTCTTCCCGGCCATCGCGGCGGCGCAGGCGGTGAACCTGGACCTCGGCACCGGCGGCGGCCTGACCGAGCGGGTGGTGCAGCTGATCGCCCTGATCACCGTGCTGTCGCTGGCCCCGTCGATCGTGATCATGACCACGAGCTTCGTGCGCATCACCGTGGTGCTGTCGCTGCTGAGGACAGCCCTGGGCCTGCAGCAGAGCCCGCCGAACGCGGTCCTGGTGTCGCTGTCGCTGTTCCTGACCGCGGTGGTCATGGGCCCGACCTTCACCGCCGCCTATGACGACGGGATCAAGCCGCTGCTCGACAAGCAGGTGGAGCTGCCGCAGGCCTTCGACGCGGCGGCGGACCCGGTGAAGGCCTTCATGCTGAAGCAGGTCGATCCCAAGGACCTGGAGCTGTTCGTGCGCCTGTCCAAGGTCGAGAAGGTGAAGGTCGCCCAGGACCTGCCGATCCGGGTGATCACCCCGGCCTTCATGATCTCGGAGCTGAAGCGGGCGTTCGAGATCGGCTTTCTGCTGTTCGTGCCGTTCCTGGTCATCGACCTGGTGGTGGCCAGCGTGCTGATGAGCATGGGCATGATGATGCTGCCGCCCGTGGTGGTCAGTCTGCCCTTCAAGCTGATCTTCTTCGTCCTGGTGGACGGCTGGCGGCTGGTCTGCGGCTCGCTGGTGGAGAGCTTCCAGCACGGGCCGCCCGGCGGCTGAAGAATCGCCGCCAAGAATCGTCTCGGGCGAGCCCTCTTTTCGAACCGCGAAACCGTGCCTACCTTCTTCGTGTCGACGGGTGGTCGACGCTTATCGAAAGGAGGTGATCCAGTGTCTCATTGTTTCAGCCGTTGTACGGAACACGCGATCTGGGCCTCCGCTAACGGGGTCCGCGCCTGATCAGCAGGATTGCGTGACCGCGCCGCGGTCCGACAATGGAAAGGCCGTCCTGGCGACAGGGCGGCCTTTCGCCGTTTTCAGAGCAGATGCTGGACTTGATCGATCAGGTGGGTCACGGCCAGCTTCACGAGCTTCCAGCTGACCACCAGCAGGCCGGCGCAGAAGCCGGTTCCGGCCATGCCGACCAGGACAGCCGCGCCGTCGCGCTGGGTGATGCCGAGCGCGAAGAAGGCGATGGCCGCGCCTGGCGCCATGTTGCCGAGCGGGATCGGCAGGGTCAGCTCGATGGCCAGCAGCAGGCAGACGAGGCCGATCAGCCGCTGGGCGAGCGGCGAGACCAGCCAGAACAGCCGCGGCTTGGACAGCTTCTCGATGGCGCGGATGCCGCCCGCGGTCTTGGCGATGGCCTTGCGGAAGCCGGCGCGCGGCAGGGAGGCCTCCATCATCCGGCGGGGCAGCCAGAGGTGCTCGCGCTCCAGCAGCAGCTGCAGGGAGAGCAGCACCAGCGGCGCGCCGGTCAGGGTCGAGGCGCCGGGCGGCAGCGGCAGGGCCGAGATCAGGCCCAGCACCAGCATCACCGCCCCGAACGCCCGGTCGCCGAAAGCCTCGACCACCTCGCGCATGCGCAGGCGCTCGCCCGGGTGCTCGCCCAGGCCCCGCAAGGCTTCGGAGAACGCGGTCTGTTCGCCGAGGATCGGGACGGGGGTTATGGCCATGCTTCTGATCTAGGCGGTGGGCGGCGGGGCGCAAGCGGTCAAGTTCCGGACTTGTCCGCCCTCTTCATCCCCGCCCGCGTGATGAGAGCCCTTAAGGGCTTGGTGGAACGGGAGCTCCGGCGTCGAGCTTAGTCAAGGATTGGTCGCCCCTAGAGGCGACCAACCGCGCAGCGGCGAGCGCGAAGAGCGCTCGTCCTTGAGTAAGCTCGACGCCGGAGCAAGACTGCCTCCAAGTTATCAAGGGATCAGACTGACCGTTGGTCAGCCGTTGCTGGACAGCGGCCCTCCCACCGGAATCCTCCTCCCCTTGCGGGAGGAGGTGGCCTCCGGAGGAGGTCGGAGGTGGGGTCGCTGGACGGTGGACGGCAAGGGCGGTGCGACCCCGCCCCCGACCCTCTTCGAGGGCCACCCCCGCCCGCAAGGGGCGGGGGAGCACTACCCGCCAATGCGCGTCCACAGCTCGCTCACGCCCACCGCCATCAGCTTCCACCCCAGCACCAGGATGGTCGCGCTGATCCCGGTCGCGCCGCCGCCCAGGAGCACGGCGACGCCGTCCTTCTGCATGATGCCGAGCGAGAACAGGGCGATGGCGGCGGAGGGGGCGACGTTGCCGAGCGGGATGGGCAGGACCAGCATCACCGCCAGGAGCAGGCAGAGGACGCCGATCACCTTCTCAGCGGCCGAGGAGGTCAGCCAGCGGAAACGGGGCTGGGTCAGGCGTTCGGCGAGGCCGAGCGCGGGGCCGGCGCGCTTCATGCCCTTGCGCACGGCCTCCCGGGGGGCGGAGGCCTCCATGATCCGTCTCGGGAACCACAGGCTGTCGCGGCCGACGGCCAGCTGCAGCGACAGGAAGATCAGGGGGATGCCGGTGATGGCGGCGGAGCCCGGCGGCAGGGGCAACAGGCTGATCAGGGCGAAGACCAGCATGACCGCGCCCAGGGCCTCGTCACCGAAGACGTCGACCACCTCGCGCACCTTCAGGCGCTCGGACGCGCCCTCACCCAGCTGCCGGAGGGTGGCGGAGAAGGCCAGTCTGTCGCCGGTGTGGGCGGCCATGAACGCGGGTCCTGACGAGGCGGCGTGGGGCCGCGATCAGAAGGAAACGCACACGGGGGTCCGGAGGGTCATCACCGCCTCCTGATTAAATCGCGCCTTGTAGGCTTCGGCGACGGCCTGTGCCTTTTCGGCCTCGCCCGGGCGGCCGGCGAGGACGAGGCGCAGGACCTTGGTGGGCTCGCGGACAAGGCCGTCGCGCCCGCGCCACTGGCCGGCCGCGTCGAACACGGTCAGGCCGTCGGGAAAGCGCGGGGTGACCTCCTCGTCGACGAAGCGGCGGAAGTCCTCGTCGGAGACGCCAAGCGCCTGGCCGATGTTGCGGCCGAGATAGAGGTCGAGGACCTCCGCCTGGCGCTCGCCGGCGCGGCAGGCGAGGCCGGGCGACACTGTCGCCTTGAGGGACAGGCAGCCGCCGAGCAGTCCGGCGGCCAGAAGCGCGCCTAGGACAGCCCGGCGGCCCACCGGATCACTTCTTCCTGGCGGGCTTGGCCTTGGCGTCGCCCTCGGCCGGCGCGGCCTCGGCCTTGGCGGCTTCAGCCTTGGCGGGCTTCTCGGCCTTGGCGTCAGCCTTGGCGGGCGCGGCTGCCGGAGCGGCGGCGCGGGCCTGCGGCTGCTGCACGCGGGTGTTCTGGAACACCGAGATCTTCCAGTCGTTGCCGACCTTGCGCAGGGTCAGGCTCGGGCGGAACAGGGCCACCAGGTCGCCCTTGTCGGTCGACTGGGTGACGCGCTGGGTCAGGAACACCACCGCGACGCCGGCGCCGAGCGGCTTCAGCTTGTCGATGCGGTAGGCGACCTTGGTGCCCTTGAAGGCGCCGTTGAAGAGCGCCGTGTAGGCGGCCTCCACCTGCGCCTGGCCGACGCCGTGGCCGCCGTTCATGTCGATCACGTCGACCTGCGGGCCGAACACCGCCGCGTATTGCTTGGCGCTGCCCTTGTTCCAGGCGACTTCCATCTGAGCCACGATCTGCATCGTGACGCGGCGCGCCTCTTCCTGAGCCGGATTAGCGGCCCCCGAGACAACAACCCCTGCTTCGCTCATGCCCCCAGCAACTCCCTACCGATGAGGAAGCGCCGGATCTCATTGGTTCCGGCGCCGATGTCGTAAAGCTTGGCGTCGCGCATGAAGCGCTCCACCGGCCATTCCCTGGTGTATCCCGCGCCGCCGAGCGCCTGAATAGCCTCCAGCGAGGTTTTCACCGCATTTTCCGAGGCGAGCAGGATGGCGCCGGCCGCGTCGAAGCGCGTGGTGCGCCCCGCGTCACACGAGCGGGCCACGGCGTAGACGTAGGCGCGGGCCGAGTTCAGGGCCACGTACATGTCGGCGATCTTGCCCTGCATCAGCTGGAAGGAGCCGATCGGCTTGCCGAACTGCTTGCGCTCGCGAACGTAGGGCAGGACCACGTCGAGGCAGGCCTGCATGATGCCCAGCGGGCCGGCGGCCAGGACCGCGCGCTCATAGTCGAGGCCGCTCATCAGCACGCCGACGCCGCCGTTCTCGGGGCCCATGACGTTCTCGGCCGGGACCTCGCAGTCCTCGAACACCAGCTCGGCGGTGTCGGACCCGCGCATGCCCATCTTGTCGAGCTTCTTGGAGACCGAGAACCCCTTGAAGCCCTTCTCGATCAGGAAGGCGGTGATGCCGCGCGAGCCTTCGCCCGGCGCGGTCTTGGCGTAGACGACGAGGGTGTCGGCCTCGGGCGCGTTGGTGATCCAGAACTTGGTGCCGTTCAGCACATAGGTGTCGCCGCGCTTGTCGGCGCGCAGGCTCATGGAGACGACGTCGGAGCCGGACGCGGCCTCGGACATGGCCAAGGAGCCAACGTGCTCGCCGGAGATCAGCTTGGGCAGGTAGCGGGCCTTCTGGTCCGGATTCGCCCAGCGGCGGATCTGGTTCACGCAGAGGTTCGAGTGCGCGCCGTAGGAGAGGCCGATCGAGGCGGAGCCGCGCGACACCTCCTCCATGGCGATGCAGTGCTCGAGGTAGCCGAGGCCCAGGCCGCCGTCCTCTTCGGAGACGGTGATGCCGTGCAGGCCCAGCTCGCCCATCTGGGGCCAGAGCTCGCGCGGGAACTTGTTCTTCTCGTCGATCTCGGCGGCGATGGGGGTGAGTTTGTCGGCCACGAAGCGCGCGGTGGTGTCGCGGATGGCGTCAGCGTTCTCGCCGAGGGCGAAGTCGAAGTCGGGCATGCTCATGAGGGGAGCGGATAGCACGGGGGTTTTGGGTGGGGCTAGCCACCCCTGCCCTGCCCCATTTCTCTCCGTGCATCCCCGCGCAGGCGGGGACCCAGGTTCGGGCCGCGTTGGAAAAGGGCCTCAACGGTAGCTGACTGGCCTCCGCGTCTCCGTAGCTGGGTCCCCGCCTGCGCGGGGATGCATGGAAATGAAAGGGCAACGCGCCGCTTCAGTCCTCCGCGCCGCCCAGGCGGCGCAGCAGGGTGTAAACGGAGCCGGCCACGCAGATGACGCTGATCGCGCCGAGCACCCAGGCGTAAGCGGTCATCTCGTCGGCGCCGTTGGTGCGGCCGCGCAGGAAGGCGGCGATGGCGCCGATGAAGGAGGTGACGCCGACGGCCAGGGCCAAGAGGATCAGGTTGTTGAAGGGCTTGGGCTGGGCCTCGGGCTCGGCCGAGGGCTCCTCGTGGCGGATCACGCGGCTGTTGTTGGTGGTCGAGGCGGCGCGCCAGGTCTCGTCGAGCAGCGGAGTCTCGTCGTCGGGCTCGGGCGTGGTCGCGGCGGGCTCGGCGGCGGGGACGGCGGGCTCCCAGTCCTCCGGCGGCGGGGTCAGGACCAGGACCTCCAGCGTCGGGTGGGCGAGGTCGGGCACGGCGGGCTCGGGCGCGATCTCGTGCATGACCGCGGCGTCGGGCACGGCCGGGGGGCCGAAGGGGCTGACGGTGTCGGTCGGGGCGCCGGCGTCGTTGTTGGGCGTGGCGGCCTCGACGGCGGCGCCGAGGGCGGCGGCGGCCATGGGGCCGTAGCCGCCGTAGAGGCGCGCGACGGGCGCGGTCTCGGCCACCGTCTTGGCGGGCTCGGGTTCGGGCGTCGGCTCCGGGGCGGGTTCGGGCGCGGCTTCCGGCTCGGGCTGAGGCTCGGGCTCGACGGCTTGCGGTTCCGGCGCGGGCTCCGGCTCCGGGATCGGGCCCGGCTCGGGCGGGCTGAAGTAGTCGATGGCCGAGAGGGTCGAGACCGGTTCGGCGGCGATCGGTTCGATGGCCTCGGCGCCGAGTTCGGCGGCCTCGCGAGCCTCCAGGGGCGCTTCAGCGACAACGGGTTCCGGCTCGGGAAGCGGCTCGGGCTCGGGTTCGGGCGCCGCCTCGGCGACGGGCTCCGGCTCGGGCTCGGGCTCGGGCTGAGGCTCGGGTTCGACCGCGAGGGCGCGCACCTCGGCGGTGTCGCCGACCAGGGGCGTCTCGATCTCGACGGGGCGCGCGCTGGGCAGTTCGCCAGTGCGGGGCTCGTCCACCTCGGGGCGGATCAGGGGCGACGGGGTGGCGACGAAGCCGTCCATGGGGGTGAGGAACAGGGCCTTCTCAGCCGCGCGGCGGCGGATCAGGGCGTCGAGGACCATGGGCTGGCCGGCCAGCTCGGCGCGGCGCCAGAGGTCGATGGCGCAGGCGGCGTCGGTCAGGCGGCCCTCGTTCACGCGCTTCAGCACGTCCGACGCGCGGAAGGCGTCGAGGCCGACGTTGAAGGCGAAGGCGACCAGGGCGTCGAACTGGTTCTGGCTGAGCGGCGAATAGACGAGGTCGGTCACCGCCTCGGCGACCGGGCGGACGTCGAACTGGAGCAGGAGCTCGGCCTGTTCCTCGTCGACCTCCACGCCTTCGCGGGCGGAGAGGGTGTGGCCGTAGCCGATGGTCCAACGGCCGTCGCTGAGGCGCGCGGCGCGCCTGCGCAGGCCCTCGAAGGACTTGATCAGCTCGATCCCGGCGCGGGAGACCTTCTGGCGCGGTCGCATCTCACCTGACCCAAAACGGAACGGACGGGTTCGCCCGCGAGGGGAAGGAGCAAGGCCCGTACCGCTAACGCCTACCTTAGCGGGGCGGATGCAACAGCAATAAGGCGGCGCTCGTCAGGTCAGGATCAGCGCCGCCAGGCCCAGGAAGCTCAGGAAGCCGGTGGTGTCGGTGACCCAGGTGACGAACACCGGCGAAGCGACGGCGGGGTCGCGGCCGAGCTTGTCGAGGGTCAGGGGCATCAGGGTGCCGGCGAGCGCCGCGGCGATCAGGTTGATCGAGACGGCCATGGCGATGACCAGGCTGAGGCCCGCCTGGTGGAACCAGAACCAAGCCACGGTGGCCAGGATGGCGGCCAGGACGAGGCCGTTGGCGGCGCCGACGATCACCTCGCGGATGACCACGCGGAAGACGTTGGACGCGTTCACCTCGCGGGTGGCCAGCGCGCGGACGGCGACGGCCAGGGCCTGGGTGCCGGCGTTGCCGCCGATGGAGGCGACCACGGGCATGAGCACGGCGAGCGCCACCAGCTTCACGATCTCGGTCTGGAAGGCGGAGATGACGGTGGAGGCGAACAGCGCCGTGCCGCAGTTGACCACCAGCCAGGGGATGCGCGAGCGGGCCACGCCCCAGACGCCGGCGTCGCGGCCTGCGTCGCTGACGCCGGCCAGGGCGAGGATGTCCTCCTCGGACTCCTCCTGGATGATGTTGACGATGTCGTCGACGGTGATCTGGCCGACCAGGCGGCCGCTCTCGTCGACGACCGGGGCGGAGATCAGGCGGTACTTCTCGAAGACGTAGGCGACCTCCTCCTGGTCGACGTCGACGCCGATCTCGGTGACCGGCTCCATGACGTCGGACAGGGCCACGTCGCGGCGGGAGCGCAGGAGGCGGCTGACCGGCACGGCGCCGACCGGCTTGAAGGCCGGATCGACGACGTAGATGTCGAAGAACAGCTCCGGCAGCTCCCCGTCGTGGGTGCGCATGTGGTCGATGGTCTGGCCGACGGTCCAGAACTGCGGCGCGGCCATGACCTCGCGCTGCATCAGGCGACCGGCGGTCTCCTCTTCGTAGCCGAGCGCGGTCTCGATGGCGGCGCGCTCGCCCTCGGGCATGGCGGCCAGGACCTCGCGGCGCTCGTCCTCGTCCAGGTCCTCGACCAGGGCGGCGGCGTCGTCGGATTCGAGCTCCTGCAGGACCTCCGCCAGGGTGTCGGGCGGCAGCTGGTCGATGACCTCGTCGCGGATGCGGTCGTCGAGCTCGGGCAGGACCTCGCCCAGCACGTCGGGCGGAATCCAGGGGATCACCTGGGCCCGGTGGCCGGCGCGCAGGAAGCCCATCAGGTCGGCGATGTCGGCCGGGTGCAGGGCGTCCAGCAGTTCACGCAAACGCATCCCGTCGCCGCGGTCGGCGGCGTCGATGACCAGTTCGACGTATTCGGGATTGAGCGCGTAGTCGTCCTTGAGCGCGAAATCTTCGATCGCTTCAGGGGAATCCAGGCGCGGGTCTTCGAGAGGATCGGCGGGCGGTGTCACGCTTAGGCCCTCCTCTCGATTCGCTCTCCGGCGTCTGAATGTAATCCGATGGTGCGGTCGAGAAGACTCGAACTTCCACTCCGGTTAGGGAACAGCGACCTCAACGCTGCGCGTCTACCAATTCCGCCACGACCGCTCGCATCGGAGGCGCGGGGTATAGCCACTGAATTGGGCCTTGTGAAGCCTAGCGGGAGGGCGATTTCGCCGCGCCGAAAAGCGCGCGTCCGACGAGCACCGCGGCGAGCGCGCCGGCGACCTGGGCGGCGATGAAGGCGGGCGCGGACGAGGGCGCGATGCCGGCGAAGGTGTCGCTGAGCGAGCGGGCCAGGGTGACGGCCGGATTGGCGAAGGAGGTCGAGGCGGTGAACCAGTAGGCGGCGGTGATGTAGAGGCCGACGATGGCAGGCGTGGCCTCCGGCTTGTGGCGGGTCGCGCCGAGGATGGCGAGGACCAGGCCGAAGGTCGCCACCGCCTCCGAGAAGGCCTGGGCCGGACCGTCGCGGAGCTTGTGCGAGACCTGCAGGACCGGCTCGGCGAACATCAGGTGGGCGGTGAAGACGCCGAGGACCGCGCCGAGGGTCTGGGCGGCGGCGTAAGCCAGGGCGGCGGCGGGGCTGATCTCGCGGCGGAGCGCGGCCACCAGGGTGACGGCGGGGTTGAAGTGCGCGCCGGAGATGGGGCCCAGCACGGTGATCAGCACCACGAGGCCGGCGCCGGTCGCCAGGGTGTTGCCGAGGAGCGCGATGGCGTCGTTCCCGCCCGACAGGCGCTGGCCCATGATCCCGGAGCCGATGACGACCGCGAGCAGGGCGGCCGTGCCGAGCGCTTCGGCGAACAGGCGGCGGCGCAGGCTGTGTTCGTGTCGGGGGATGGGCTCGGCGGAGGCGCTCATCTATCGCCGCCCCTTCGACGCGGCCGGGAAGTAGACGCTGAAGGTGGTCCCCTGCCCCGGCGCGCTCTCGACAGTGAAGCCGCCGCGGTGGCGGTTGACGATGTGTTTGACGATGGCGAGCCCCAGGCCCGTTCCGGTGCGCTCGGGGCCCTGCTGGGCCTCGACGCGGTAGAAGCGTTCGGAGAGGCGCGGCAGGTGCTGTCTGGCGATGCCGGGGCCGTCGTCGGCGATGCGGATGAGGATGTAGCCGTGCTCGTCCGGACGGTCGGGGGTGAGCAGGGAGAGCTGGGCGGCGCCCTCGCGGCTGGCGGCGAGGGCCGCGTCGAGGCTGGGCGCGCGGGTCAGGTCCACGCGCACCGCGCCGCCGGCGCTGGAGTACTTCACGCCGTTCTCGATCAGGTTCTGGAGGACCTGGATCAGCTGGTCGCGGTCGCCGGAGGCAAAGGCGGGCTCGACGGCGGCGTTCAAGGCGACGCTGACCTTGCGGGCGGCCCAGACGGGGGCCGAGGCGTTGAGGATTTCGCGGAGCGCCGCGGCGAGGTCGACGCGGCCTTGCGGCGCGATGTGCTCGTTCATCTCGATGCGCGAGAGGGAGAGCAGGTCGGCGATCAGGCGGGTCATGCGGTCGGCCTGGGCGGCCATGATGCCCAGGAAGGTCTCGCGCGCGGCCGCGTCGTCCTTGGCGTGGCCGCGCAGGGTCTCGATGAAGCCGGCGAGCGAGGCCAGAGGGGTGCGGAGTTCGTGGCTGGCGTTGGCGAGGAAGTCGGCGCGCATGCGCTCGGTGCGCTTGGCGTCGGTCTCGTCGTGCAGGGTGAGCAGGACGCCCTGGGCCTCGGGCATGGGGCGGATCAGGGCGCGCCAGTAGCGGGTCTGGGCGCCCAGCGCCTCATAGGCCACGTCGCGGTCGCGCGCATCGGTCAGGGCGTCGTCGACGGCGGCGAGCAGCTCGGGCTGGCGGATCAGGTTGACCAGGGGCGTGGGCACGTCCTGGACCCGGAGCAGGGTCCGGGCGGCGGCGTTGGCGAAGACGGCGCGCGCCTCGCCGCCCTCCTCCGCCGCGACCAGCAGGACGGGATCGGGCAGGCGCTCCAGCATCGCGGCGTGTACGGACGGAATGGCGCTCATGGCGAGCCATTCCTGCATCGTTGCCGGCGGCTTGGGAACCGTCACTGGTCCTGAAGCGGATCGTGCTTGGGCCGGGCGCCCTCGATGTCGGTCCCGGTCAGCTCGTAGTGGATCAGTTCGGCGACGTTGGTGGCGTGGTCGCCGATGCGCTCGAGGTTCTTGGCCACGAACAGCAGGTGCATGCCGGCTTCGGTCCCTGAGTCGTTCTTGCCCATGGCGGTCAGCAGATCCCGCGACAGGGTCTCGTGGGCGGTGTCGATCTCCGCGTCGCGGGTCCAGACCTGGACGGCGCCGTTCAGGTCGCGGCGGACGTAGGCGTCCACGACCTGGGCCAGGCGCTGGCCGACCAGCTTGCCCAGGCGCTCGATGCCGTCGACCGGGAAGGTGGCGCAGACGTTGGCGGGGACGGCGCGGCTGCGCTTGGCGATGTTCTTGGCGAGGTCGCCGCAGCGCTCCAGATTGGCCGAGATCTTCATGGCCGAGATCAGCCGGCGCAGGTCGTCGGCGACGGGCTGGCGCAGCGCGATGATGCGGATGGCCTTGCGCTCGATCTCGGCCTCTTCGCCGTCGAGAATCTTGTCCGAGGCGATGACGCCCTCGGCCAGGGACGGGTCGCATTTCAGGATGGCTTCGAGCGCCTCGTCGAGCTGTTCGCCCGCGCGCTCGCCCATGCGGCCGATCTTGGCGGCGATGTCCTTCAGTTCCTGCTCGAAGGCGCTGGCGGTGTGATCCATCGGGGAGGTCCTTCGATCAGCCGAAGCGGCCGGTGACGTAGTTGCGGGCGAGCTCGGTCACCGGGTTCATGAACATGTCCTCGGTCGGCGCGTATTCGATCAGCTTGCCGAGATACATCAGGGCGGTGGCGTCGGAGACGCGCTGGGCCTGGCCCATGTTGTGGGTGACGATGACCACGGTGTGGTCGGTCTTCAGCTGGGTGACGGTCTCTTCCAGCTTGGCGGTGGAGATGGGGTCGAGCGCGGAGGCCGGCTCGTCGAGGAGCAGGACCTCGGGCTTCACGGCGATGGCGCGGGCGACGCAGAGGCGCTGCTGCTGGCCGCCGGAGAGGCCGAGGCCGGACTCCTTCAGCTTGTCCTTCACCTCGTCCCAGAGGACGGCGCGGCGGAGCGAGTCCTCCACGCGGTCGTTCATGTCGGCGCGGGAGAGTTTCTCGTAGAGGCGCACGCCGTAGGCGACGTTGTCGTGGATCGACATGGGGAAGGGCGTGGGCTTCTGGAACACCATGCCGACCTTGGCGCGCAGCACCGGCAGGGGCGTGGCGCTGGAGAGGATATCCTGGCCGTCGAGCAGCACCTCGCCCTTGGCCGTCTGGCCGGGATAGAGGGCGTACATCTTGTTCAGGACACGGAGCAGGGTGGACTTGCCGCAGCCGGACGGGCCGATCATGGCGGTCACGGCGTTCTTGCGCACGTTCATCGAGACGCCGTGGAGCGCCTGTTTGCCGCCGTAGAAGAAGTCGAGCCCCTTCACCTCTATGCGGGAGTCCGCGGACGGAATGTCCATGATGGAGACGTCGGTCATGCGCGTTTCTGCTCACGGATGAAGAGGCGGGCGACGATGTTAACGGTCAGGACGGAGACCGCGAGGATGAGCGCGCCGGCCCAGGCCAGGCGGCGCCAGTCGTCGTAGGCGGACAGGGCGAACTGGAAGATCACCACCGGCAGGCTGGCGGTCGGATGGGCCGGGTCCAGGTTCATGAACTGGTTGTTGAGCGCGGTGAACAGGAGCGGCGCGGTCTCGCCGGAGATGCGGGCGAAGGCCAGCAGCGCGCCGGTCAGCATCCCCGCCTTGGCCGACTGCCAGAGCACGCTGAGGATGGTCTTCCAGATGGGCGCGCCGAGCGCCACGGAGGCTTCGCGCAGCGACCCGGGCTGAAGGCGCAGGACGTCCTCGGTGGAGCGGACGATGACGGGCACGGCGAGGACCGCCAGGGCGATGGCGCCGGCCCAGCCGGAGAAGCCGCCGAAGGGCTTTACCAGCAGGGCGTAGACGAAGAGGCCGACGAGGATCGAGGGGGCCGAGAGCAGGATGTCGTTGATGAAGCGGACGACGGAGCCGTACTTGGACTCGCCCGCGAACTCCGAAAGCCAGGTGCCGGCGAGCACGCCGACGACGACGGCGACCAGCATCCCCAGCGCGCACATGCCGACCGAGCCGACGATGGCGTTCAAGAGGCCGCCGACGGAGCCGGGCGCGGGGGTGGACTTGGTGAAGACGTCGGCGTTCAGGCCGCCGACGCCCTGGGTGAACAGGGAAAACAGGATGGCGAACAGGCCGATCAGAGCGACCGCCGTCACCCCGAAGGCGAAGACGCGGAAGATCCCGTCGGCGATGGCGCGGCGAGCCCTCATGCGCTGACCTTCCGGCCGACCAGCATCCGCGCGAAGGCGAAGACGACGAAGGTGACGATGAAGAGCACGAGGCCCAGCGCGATCAGGGCCGAGGTGTGCATGGGGTCGACCGCCTCGGTGAACTCGTTGGCGATGGTCGAGGCGATGGTCGAGCCGGCCGAGAACAGCGAATTGGGAAAGCCGTGGGCGTTGCCGATGATGAAGGTGACCGCCATGGTCTCGCCAAGCGCGCGGCCGAGGCCCAGCATGACGGCGCCGATGGCCCCCTTGCGGATGTAAGGCAGGGTGACCTTGGAGACGACTTCCAGGGTGGTGGAGCCCATGCCGTAGGCGCTTTCGCGGACCTCCTTGGGGACGGTCAGCAAGAGCTCGCGCAGCATGGCGGCCATGAACGGCAGGATCATCAGGGCCAGGATGATCGAGGCCGAGAGGATGTTGGCGCCGTTGGGGATGCCGAAGAACAGCTTCTCCCAGATCGAGCCCGTGGGCGCGCTCATCATCGCCGGCATCTGGACGTACTTGGCGAACAGCGGCGCGAACACGAACAGGCCCCACATGCCGTAGACCACCGAGGGGATGCCGGCGAGCAGCTCCACCGCGATGGCGATGGGCCGGCGCAGGAGCGGCGGGCAGAGCTCGACCAGGAAGATCGCCACCCCGAAGGCGGTCGGCAGGGCGAACAGCAGGGCGATGAAGGCGGTGGCCAGGGTGCCGACGATCGGGCCGGCGGCGCCGTAGACGTTGGTGACCGGGTTCCAGGCGTGGCTGGTCAGGAAGCCGAAGCCGAACTTCTGGAAGGCCGGCCAGCCGCCGACGGCGAGCGAGACGACCACCCCCGCCAGGGTCAGCAGCACCAGGGAGGCGGCGGCGAAGCAGAGCCCCTCGAACAGGGGATCGAGCCGGGCGCCCTTGGCTTCGGCCGAACGGGAGGGGGCGGCGTCCGACACGGAGGCTACTTCGACGGCCAGACGGGCTTGCCGTCGGCGCCGGTGACGGCGGTCCAGGACTGGCGGACCTGGGCCTCCACGGCGTCGGGCAGAGGCACGTAGTCGAGCGCGGCGGCCGAGGCGTCGCCCTTGGCGTAGGCCCAGTCGAAGAATTTCAGCACGGCCTGGCCCTCGGCCGGCTTGGCCTGGGACTTGTGCATCAGGATGAAGGTGGCGCCGGTGATCGGCCAGGCGCCCGCGCCCGGCTGGTCGATCAGCAGCAGGTAGTAGCCCGGGGCCTTGGACCAGTCGGCGCCGGCGGCGGCCGCGCCGAAGGACTGGGCGGTCGGGGCGACGAACTGGCCGTCCTTGTTCTGCAGCATGGCCCAGGCCATGCCGTTCTGCTTGGCGTAGGCGTATTCGACGTAGCCGATCGAGCCGGGCGTCTGCTTCACGAAGGCGGCGACGCCGTCGTTACCCTTGCCGCCCATGCCGGTGGGCCAGGCGACCGAATCGCTGGCCCCGACGGCGGACGACCAGGCCGGGGACTTGCCGGCCAGGTAGGTGGTGAACAGGAACGAGGTGCCCGAGCCGTCGGAGCGGTGCACCACGGTGATCGGCAGGGCCGGCAGCTTCACGCCCGGGTTGGCGGCGGCGACGGCCGGGTCGTCCCAGCGCTTCACCTTGCCGAGGTAGATGTCGGCCAGCAGCGGACCGGTCAGCTTCAGCTGGCCCGCGGCGACGCCGGGGATGTTCACGATCGGCACGACGCCGCCGACCACGGTCGGGAACTGGATCAGGCCGTTCTTTTCCAGGTCTTCCGGCTTCATCGGCTTGTCCGACGCGCCGAAGGCGACGGTCTTGGCGGTGATCTGCTTGATGCCGCCGCCCGAGCCGATGGCCTGGTAGTTCAGGGTCAGGCCGGTGTCGGCGCGCTGGAGCTCGGCCCACTTGGCGTAGAGCGGCGCGGGGAAGGTCGCGCCGGCGCCGGACACGGTCGCGCCCGAGGCTTGCGGGGTCGCGCCCTTGTCGGCGGGCTTGGAGCAGCCGGCGACGAGGGTCGCGGCCGCGGCGACGGCGATCAGTGTCCTGAACATGGGGAGGCTCCTGGCGTCGAAGACGATGCGCAGGGCTCTAGCCCCGGCGCATGACAGGTCGGCGACGGCTCGATGAAGCTTTTGCGACAGACTCGAAGATGGGGCTCCGGGCGAACCGGAGCCCCCAGGTCGGGACGCTTACTGGGAGACGTACACGGGCTGGCCGTCAGAGCCCTTCACCTGCAGCCAGGTCTTGCGGACCATGGCCTTCACGCTGGCGGGCATCGGCACGTAGTCGAGGTTGGCGGCGGCGGCGTCGCCGTTCTTGTAGGCCCAGTCGAAGAACTTCAGCACTTCGCGGCCGGTGGCGGCGTCGTCCTGCTTCTTGTGGACCAGGATGAAGGTGGCGCCGGTGATCGGCCAGGCGTCGGGCGCGGCCTGGTCGAGCAGCAGCAGGTAGTAGCCGGGCGCGGAGCCCCACTTGGCGCCGGCGGCGGCGGCGGCGAAGGCGCCCGCGTTCGGCGTGGCCCACTTGCCGGCCTTGTTCTGCATCAGGGCGTAGGCCATGCGGTTCTGCTTGGCGTAGGCGTATTCGACGTAGCCGATGGAGCCCGGGGTCTGCTTCACGAAGGCGGCGACGCCGTCGTTGCCCTTGCCGCCGAGGCCGACGGGCCAGGAGACCGAATCGTTGCCGCCGACGTCCTGGGCCCAGTGGGCGGCCTTCATGGACAGATAGGTGGTGAACAGGAAGGTGGTGCCCGAGCCGTCCGAACGGTGGACCACGGTGATCGGCATGGCCGGCAGCTTCACGCCCGGGTTCTGGGCGGCGATCAGCTTGTCGTCCCAGCGCTTGATCACGCCGCGGAAGATGTCGGAGAGCAGCGGCCCGGTCAGGCGGACCTGGCCCGCGCCGACGCCGGGGATGTTCACCACGGGCACGACGCCGCCGATGACCATCGGGAACTGGATCAGGCCGTTGGCGGCGAGATCGTCGGGCTTCATCGGCTTGTCGGAGGCGCCGAAGGCCACGGTCTTGGCGGTGATCTGGCGGATGCCGCCGCCCGAGCCGATGGCCTGATAGTTCAGGGACACGCCCGACTCGGCGCGGTAGGCCTCGGCCCACTTGGCGTAGACCGGCGCGGGGAAGGTGGCGCCGGCGCCGGAAATGACGGCGGCGGCCATGGCGGCCGTGGCGACGCCGACGGCGGCCCCCAGGCTGACGGCGGCGACGAGCTTCTTGAGCATGGGGAGACCCTCCTGAACGGCGCGTCCGCGCCTCTTGGGCCGGGTCTCTAGCGGCGCCGTTTTGCGTTTCGGCGACGGTCAGACGTCAGGTCTGTGACAGTGGCTTTTCAGCCGCATGAGCTTGGCCGTCACACGATCTTCATGGAGGCATCGCCGGGCCGTCACAGACCTTGCCTAGACCTCGCGCCCATCGAACGGCGCCGGTGGGGCGCCTCTTCTCTCAGGAGGCAAGAATGAGCTCCAACACCCTCAGGCTGCTGGCCGGCGTCTCGGCGGGCGCGATTCTCATCGGCTTCGCGGGCTCCGCGATGGCCAAGGACACCCAGGAAGTCACCGAGCTGAAGGCCGAAGTCGCCGAGCTGCGCCAGGAGGTGCAGGAGCTGAAGGCCATGGTGCGCGACAACCGCCAGGTCGCGGTGAACGCCCAGGAGACCGCCGCCGCCACCCAACAGATGGTCGCCGACACCAAGGCGGTGGTCGAGACCCGCGTGGCGGTCGAGGACGCCAACACGGCGGCGATCACGACGCTGAACGCCGCGCCCAAGCTCGGCATCTCCAACGGCCGCCCGACCTTCACCTCCGCCGATGGCCGGTTCTCCGCCGCGATCCGCTCCGTGGTGATGTTCGACGCCGCCGGCTACCGCCAGGAAGACCCCTCCACGCCTGACAACCGCCGCGGCGGCGCCGCCGGCGACACGGCGCGGGCCAAGGACCTGAACGACGGCACCAACTTCCGCCGCGCGCGCCTGGGCGTCGAAGGCAAGGTGTTCGGCGACTGGCAGTACAATGTGCTCTTGGAAATGGGCGGCTCGGGCGGCGAGGACGCCACCCACCTGCAGGAAGGCTGGATCCAGTACAACGGCTTCAAGGGGTGGCAATTCCGCGTCGGCGCCTTCGAGCCCCAGGTCGGCCTGGCCGCGAACTCCTCGACCTCCTCGATGATGATCATGGAGCGCCCGGCCCCGGCCGAGGTGGCGCGCAACTTCGCCGCCGGCGACAGCCGCTCGGGCGTGCAGGCGCTGAAGTACGGCAGCGTCGGCGCCGACGCCGCCATCTCGTTCGACTATATCGCCGCCGCCTCGATCACCGGCGGGACCGTCGGCGTGGTCAACTCCTCGGCCTCGGGCGTCGCTCAGCCGTTCGACGAGCAGCTCGGCTACAACGCCCGCCTGGTGGTCTCGCCCTATTCGGCAACCAACTGGCGCATGCACTTCGGGGTGAACACCAGCCAGATCGTGACGCCCGCCGACACCACCGGCGGCGGCGGCACGCGCTATCCGGTGCAGCTGCGCGACCGTCCCGAGCTGCGCGTCGACGGCACCCGCCTGATCGACACCGGCGGCATCGACGCCGAGAAGGCCTGGGCCGTGGGCGCGGAAGGCGGCCTGCAGATGGGCTCCTTCCTGGTCGAGGGCGAGTACTTCAAATACGGCATCGAGCGCCGGAACAGCGCCGCCGCGGACCCGCGCTTCTCGGGCTGGTACGTGCAGGGCAGCTGGTTCCTGACCGGCGAGACCCGCAAGTGGAACCCGACGTCCGGCGCGTTCGACGGCCCGGCGCCGAACTTCCCCTTCAACAAGGACGCCGGCACCTGGGGCGCCTGGGAGATCGCGGCGCGCTACTCCGACCTCGACCTGAACTTCCGCGAGGGCGCGCTGGGCACGGCGCCGGGGGCCTCGACGGTGCGCGGCGGCGAGCAGACCATCGCGACGGTCGGGCTGAACTGGTACGTGAACAACAACATCCGCTTCATGCTGGACGTGCAGAAGGTGAAGATCGACCGTCTGTCACCCAACGCCGCGACCTTCGCCACCGCCACCGGCGTGCAGGTCGGCCAGGACTACACCGCCGTCGGGTTCCGGACGCAGATCGGGTTCTGATCCGGCGGCTCACTGAAGTAGGCGTAAGGCCCCGTCGCGGTTCGCCCGCGGCGGGGTTTTTCTTTGCTCAGTGGGCGGCGGCGCCGGGCGGGATCGGCCGGGGCCGCAGGAGCAAGGCGCCGACGGTGGCGGCCGTGGCCGCGCAGGCCGCGCCGATGAGGAAGGCCAGGTGGTAGCCGCCGGTCAGGGCCTCGGGCGTGGCGACGCCCTGCCCGGCCAAATGATGGGTCCAGGCGGCCGCGGCGCTGGCCAGGACCGCCAGGCCCAGCGAGCCGCCCATCATGAAGCCTGTGTTGATCACGCCCGAGGCCAGGCCGGACTCGCTCTCGTCCACGTCGTTCATCCCGGCCAGCAGCACGGGGTTGAAGGCCATGCCCGCGCCTATGCCGAGGAGCAGCATGGGCGGGATGATGTGCAGCCAGAAGGAGGCGCCGTGCGCGGGGGCCAGGGCGAAGAGGACGAGGCCCGCGGCCGCGCAGTAGAGGCCCGCCGCGAGGGGTTTGCGGATGCCGAAGCGGTTCACCAGCTTGGCCGACAGGCTCCAGGAGAAGGCGCCCATGATCAGGTTGGACGGCAGGAAGGCCAGGCCGACCATCATCGGGCCGTAGCCCAGCACCTGCTGCATGTAGAGGGCCGAGAGCACGAACCAGGCGAACATGCCCGCCGCCCACAGCACGCCGACGACATTGGCGACGGAGAAGTTGCGGAGCTTGAACAGGCCGAGCGGGACCAGCGGCGCCTTCACCCGGCTCTCGATGGCCAGGAAGGTGAGCATCAGGGCCACGGCCCCGGCCAGCGAGCCCAGGGTGCGGACCGAGGTCCAGCCGGCGGCCTCGCCGTCGATCACGGCCCAGACGGCGAGCAGCAGGGAGGCGGTGACGGTGACCGCGCCGGCCACGTCGAGCTTTCCTTCCGGCGGCTTGCCGGGGATGGCGGGGACCAGCCTCATCGTCAGCCACAGCACGGCCGCGCCGATCGGCAGGTTCACGAGGAAGATCCAGCGCCAGTCGAGCGCGCCGGTGAGCAGGCCGCCCAGGAGCACGCCGACCGAGCCGCCGCCGGCCATGACGAAGCCGAAATAGCCCATGGCCCTCACCCGCGAAGGCCCTTCGGGGAACAGGTTCATGATCAGGGCGAAGGCGACGGCGGAGACCACCGCCCCGCCGAGGCCCTGGACCGCGCGCGCCGCGATCAGGAACTCGCGCGAGGGCGCGAGGCCGCAGACCAGGGAGGCCACGGTGAACAGGGCCGTGCCGGCGATGAACAGGCGGCGCGGGCCGTAGATGTCGGCCAGCCGCCCGCCCAGCAGCAGGAAACCGCCATAGGTGAGCAGGTAGGCGTTCACCACCCAGACCAGGCCGGTCTGGGAGAAGCCCAGGCTCGACCGGATGCTCGGCAGGGCCACGTTCACGATGGTGGAGTCGAGCACGATCATCAGATCGCCCAGGCACAGGATGGCGAAGGCGAGCCAGCGGGCCCGGGGGGAGAGGTCGGCGGTCATCGGGATCGGGCTCTCAAGGCGAAGCTGGCGCTCATACCCGAAAAGGACGCTTCCGGCGCGGGTTTCCCGACATCGAGGCTCGGAATCTGCGAACGGCGGCCCAGGCGTGGCGAACGGTTGGCGGGCGGCGAACCAAATTTTCCGGCCGCAGGTTGTCGGGACGGCGGGCCCTGGCGCGTCCTCGGTCCATAGGCCCGGAAGGCGGGCGGCTCACGCGAAGGACACTCCGATGCAGAAGATCAGCCCCATGCTCTGGTTCGACGACAAGGCCCAGGAGGCGGCGGAGTTCTACGTCTCGGTCTGCCCGAACTCGCGGATCATCGACGTGGCCTACTACACCGAAGGGATGCCGGGCGCGGCGGGGTCGGTGATGACCGTCGCGTTCGAGCTGGACGGGGTGAGCTTCACGGCGCTGAACGGCGGGCCGCACTTCAAGTTCGGCGAGGCGGTGTCATTCGTGGTCGACTGCGCCGACCAGGCCGAGGTCGACCGCTATTGGGAGGCGCTGCAGGCGGGCGGCGGCAAGCCGAGCCAGTGCGGCTGGCTGTGGGACCGCTACGGCCTGAGCTGGCAGGTGACGCCGCGGCGCCTGATCGAGCTGATGACCGACCCGGACAAGGCCAAGGCCGCGCGGGTGGCGCAGGCGATGATCAAGATGGTGAAGATCGACATCGCGGAGATCGAGCGGGCGGCGGCGGGTTAAAGGTGCGCCTTCCTACTCCCCAACGGATCGTTCTATCGGTCCCGCCTCCCCTTGCGGGAGGAGGTGGCCTCGAAGAGGCCGGAGGTGGGGTCGCGGGACGTTTGGGCGGCGGCGCAGCGGTCCTTGCAGTCTCCGCAGCCTGAAGGTCGGCGGGGATACTCCAGAACTCGACTTCAAACGTCGAGAGACCCCGCCCCCGAGCCCTTTGGGCCCACCCCCGCCCGCAAGGGGCAGGGGAGCTGGATAGGGCTTCGCCCCTCAGTCCATGTCGAGCGCGTAGCCGGCGCTGCGCACCGTGCGGATCGCGTCCGTGGCGCCGCCGTCGTTCAGGGCGCGTCTCAGGCGGCCGATGTGGACGTCGACGGTGCGCACCTCGACCTCGAGGTCCGAGCCCCAGACGGCGTCGAGCAGGCGTTCGCGGCTGAACACGCGGCCGGGGTTCTGCAGGAAGTGCTCCAACAGGCGGTACTCGGTCGGGCCGAGCTTCACGTCCCTGCCGTCGCGGCGGACGCGGTGGGAGACGCGGTCGAGCACGATGTCGCCGTACTCCAGGCGGTCCTCGACCAGGCCGGGCTGGGTGCGGCGGAGCAAGGAGCGCACGCGGGCCATCAGCTCGCCCATGGCGAAGGGCTTGGTCAGGTAGTCGTCCGCGCCGGTGTCGAGGCCGCGCACCTTGTCGCCCTCGTCGGAGCGGGCGGTCAGCATCAGGATCGGCAGGGCGCGGGTCGATTTGCTGGCGCGCAGGCGGCGGCAGACCTCCACGCCCGAGAGGTTCGGCATCATCCAGTCGAGCACCAGCAGGTCCGGCTGGTCCTCGTCGACCATCATCAGGGCCTCCTCGCCGTCGGCGGCGCGGCCGACGCGGTAGCCCTCCTTCTCGAGGTTGTAGGCGAGCAGGGTCGCCAGGGCGTCCTCGTCCTCGGCCAGCAGGAGGTGGGGCTTCACCGGGAGGCCCTCAGCAGGGGCTCGTCGTCGGCGGGGGGCTTGGGCCGTTCGCCGACCAGTTCCTGGCCGGTCATCTCGTAGTGAGCGATCTCGGCGATGTTGGTGGCGTGATCGCCGATGCGCTCGAGGTTCTTGGCGATGAACAGCAGGTGGGCGGCGGCGGTGACCGCGCCGGGGTTCTCGGCCATCAGCGCGAGGATGTCGCGGAACAGGGCCTCGTAGTGGTCGTCGACCTCCTCGTCGCGCCGCCAAACGGCGACCGCGCGGGCGGTGTCGCCGGCGATATAGGCGTCCATCACCTCGGTCAGGCGAGTCAGGACCAGCCGGCCCATGCGCTCGATCGGCGGGGCGAGGGCCAGGACCGGCTCGTTGCGCGAGAGGACCAGGGAGCGCTTGGCGATGTTCTTGGCCAGGTCGCCGCAGCGCTCCAGGTTCATGGCCAGCTTCAGGGCCGAGACGGCGCGGCGGACGTCGGCGTCGGCCAGGCTGTGGGCGGAGATCAGGGCCACGGCGCGGCGCTCGATGTCGAGCTGCATGGCGTCGAGGATCGGGTCCTTGTCGATCAGCTCGCGGGCGCGGGTGACGTCGCGGCGCAGGACAGCTTCCAGCGCGCCGGCGACCTGGGCCTCGACGAGGCCGGCCATGCGGTTGATCTCGCCGGCCAGGCGGCGGAGGTCGTCGGGGCCGGACGCGGGAGTTGCGGGCATGGTTCGCGCTTACGCTGCTTCCATGACAGTTTTATGACACCCCGGCCTTCGCCGGGGCGAGCGGCATCTTTAACCGTTTGAAATCAGGCGGCTTTGGAGCCCGCGATGAAGTCGTAGACGTCGGCCGAGCGGGTCACGCAGATGGTGATCTTGTCGTCGTGGATCTGGATCTCACCGCGCGCGACCGGATGGTTGTTGGCGAGGATCCAGACCTCGTCGTTCTCGCGCGCGTCGAGCGGGATCACGGCGCCGCGGCCCATGCGCAGCAGCTGCTGCATGGGCAGCAGGCAGCGGCCCAGCACCACGGAAATCTCGACATTGACGGCGGAAACCTGACCCAAACCGGAACTCATGGCTCTTACTCGAACAGCCGCTGTTGCACGCGCGGCTCCGGTAGCCACATTGGGCGGGCATGCTTGACGACGCGTTAAATAGTGGAGCCCCGACGTTCGGCCGCGCCGATGGGGCGCCGGCCGGCTGGGCGGTGTCGCGGGGCTATGTCCCCTACCCCGAAGCCGTGGCGGCGATGGAGCGGCGCGTGGCGGAGATCGCCGAGGGCCGCGCGGGCGAGTTGGTCTGGCTGTTGGAGCATCCGCCGCTCTACACGCGGGGCGTCAGCGCCAAGGCCGAGGATCTCCTGGATGCGGCGCGCTTCCCGGTGTTCGACACCGACCGGGGCGGGCAGATGACCTATCACGGGCCCGGCCAGCGGGTGGCCTATCTGATGCTGGACCTGCGCGAGCGCGGCAAGGACGTGCGCGGCTTCGTCCGCGCGCTGGAGGCCTGGATCATCGGGGCGCTGGGCGAATTCAACGTCGACGGCGAGATGCGCGAGGGCCGCGTGGGGGTGTGGGTCGAGCGCAAGGCGCCGGGCGCGCCCACGCGCGAGGACAAGATCGCGGCGATCGGGGTGAAGCTGAGACGGTGGGTCTCGTTCCACGGGATCAGCCTGAACGTGGAGCCGGACCTGGGGCACTTCGGCGGGATCGTGCCGTGCGGGATATCGGAACACGGGGTGACGAGCCTGGTGGACCTGGGGCTGCCGGTCGGGATGGACGAGGCGGACGCGGCGTTGAAGGCGAGCTTTGAGCGGGTGTTTGGGGGGGTGGAGGACGCGGCGGCGCCGGTTTGAGCCCGAAGCCGCTCTCAGCCCACAGATGTCCCTGAATTGCTTGCTGGAAGGGGAGCTCCGGCCGACTTCTTAGTCAAGGATCGCCGCCTCTAGGGGCGGCGACCGCGGAGCGGCGGGCCCCAAGAGGGGCCCGTCCTTGAGTAAGAAGTCGGCCGGAGCAAAATGCTCGGCAAGGCAATCAGGGGGTGAACCGCCGCCTTGGCGGCCGTCCTGAGGGGCGAACGGCGGCCGGGCGCTTTGATGCCGCCCGGCCGCTGCGGTGGTCAGGCCAGCGCCGCCTGGGCCGGGCCGGTGTTGCGGCCGCGCGGGTCGGGGCCGTAGTCGTTGGCGCCGACGGTGCCGGGCAGCAGGCACAGCAGCACGAACATCATGAAGTTGGCGAAGGGCGGCAGGGTCAGCAGCGCGAACCAGCCGCTCATGCCGACGTCGTGCCAGCGCTTGATGGTCAGGGCCAGGGACGCCCAGAGGCCGAACAGGCCCAGGACCGCGAACACGGGGATCATCCACCGCGCGCCGTCGATCTCGACGTCGTCGTTGATGATCAGGCTGGAGGTGGTGGAGTCGACGTGGGCGCCGTTGGCGACCGCGATGGTGGCGATCACCGAGATACACAGCACGGTCCACAGGCACATGGCGGCCAGGGCGCCGAAGAAATAGCTCGAACGTCGAATGCGTCCGCTAAAACCGAAGAAGAAGTTCAGCACGTCGGCCTCCTTTGGGCTCGTTCCGTTGGCGCGGAATCTAGAGCGTTGGGGCGGCGTCTCAACTTAAGGATCGTTTAGCTTTGCGGGACCTTCTGGGGATTGGGCCCGAAGCGGTTTGCGCCCTGCTCGCCCGGCATCAGGGCCAGCTCCACGCCCGCCCAGATCAGCACCACCAGGCCGATGAAGTCCCAGATCTCGCTGGGGTAGGGCCAGACCATGACGATGGCGAGCAGGATCACCAGGCTCCACCAGCCCGACCGGCCGCGGTCGTGCAGGCGCTTGGAGAGCACGCAGGCGCCGGTGAAGATCAGCAGCGGATAGACGATCCAGCCGGTGATCCAGTGCAGGGCGCTGGTCACCAGCGATTCGTAGAAGGCGGTCAGCAGCACGAGGATCGCCGCGGCCACCATGAACGGCAGGCGCGCGACGCGCCCGCTCGACGAGAAGAACAGCTCGCTCCAGTCGATCCTCATGCGCCCTTGCTAGGGCGGAAGGGGGGATTGGGGAAGAGGGTTTTGGGGCGGGCTAGGCGCAGATCCCCCGCCCCTTGCGGGCGGGGGTGGCCCTCGGAGAGGGGCGGGGGCGGGGTCACTCTGTCGCCTGGCGGTTCGCGGCGGTGCGACCCCACCTCCGTCCGCGGGGCGGACACCTCCTCCCGCAAGGGGAGGAGGACCCGCTTAAGGGGCCGCCGGTCTTCCGGCGGAACATGCCCTTGATGGCTTGGAGGCAGTCTTGCTCCGTCGGTTTCCTTACTCAAGGACGAGCGCTCTTCGCGCTCGCCGCGGAGCGGCGGCCCCCAAAGTGGGGCCGTCCTTGACTAAGGAAACCGACGGAGCTCCCGTTCCACCAAGCCCTTAAGGGGCTTCCATCACGCGGGGCGGAGAGGGTTCGGACTCGGGTTGCGGCTCGACCACAGGTTCGGCCTCGGCGGCCGCTTCTTCAGCGACCGGGTCCGCGAGCGGTTCCGACTCGACGGGTTCGACAGCGGGCTCAGCGATGGGTTCAGCCGCCGCCACCGGCTCGACCACCGCCGGCCGCGCGAACGCCGCCTGGGCCGCCTCGCGCCGGTCGCGGGCTTCGGCGGCTTCGATGGCTTCCTCGATGGCGCTTTTCAGGGCGGCCGGGTCGGCGATCCATTTCAGGGGCTCCAGGCCGCCTCGGCCGCCTCTGAGGTCCACCGTGCCGAAGTTGAAGATGCGGCCGAGCGGGCCCTGGTGGACGACGACGGCGTCGACCTTGCTGAGGCGCTGCTCCAGGGTGGTGCGGCGGATCAGGCCCTGGGCGGCGGAGACCTTGCGGGGGTGGACGACGATGGCGGTGGAGAACCAGGCGATGAAGGCCTTCAGGCCGCCGATCGTGAGGTTCAGGCCGAGCCAGGCCGCGAGGAGGGCGAAGACGATCCAGCCCTTCTTGGCCATGACGCTGGGCGCGATCGGCCAGCGGACGAAGACGCCGTCCAGCATGTCGCTGGTCAGGTAGAACAGGCCGATCATCAGGAGCGGGACGCCCCAGATCAGCGCGGGCGGCAGGAAGACCGCCCCGTGCACGCGCGCGCGGTAGCGCTCGAAGTCGTCGCCGATGAAGCTGACGGGCGCGGCGGGCTCTGACATGGGCCGGACTATAGGGCCGGTTTCGCCTCAGGCGAACTCGACCAGCACCTCGTCGGCCGCGACACTATCGCCGGCCTTGGGGCCGATGGCCTTCACGGTGCCGTCGCGCTCGGCCCGGATGATGTTCTGCATCTTCATGGCCTCGATGACCGCTACGGTCTCGCCCTCCTTCACTTCCTGGCCAACGGTGACGTCGAGGGAGACCATCAGGCCCGGCATGGGCGAGACGATCAGGCGCGAGGTGTCGGCGGGCTGCTTTTCGGGCAGGCGCGTGTAGAGCTCGGCGACCTTGGGGGTCAGGACGCGCACGCGGGCCTCGGCGGCGCGGTGGCGGATGACGAAGCCGTCGGCGGCGGGCTTCACCGTGGCGGTGAAGGCGCGACCGTCCAGCACGCCCTTGAACTGGCCGGCGCCGGGGTTCCAGTGGGTCGACTGCAGGCGGACCGAGCGGTTCTCGTCCGGGAATTCGATGTTCAGGCCGGTCTCGGCCTCGGAGACTGTGACATGGCGCGTGTCGCGGCCGATCATCACCACCCACTCCTCGCGAGGCATGGGGCCGGCGCCGCCAGCGTGGCGGGCGCGGGCGACCTCGGTGCGGTGCAGGCACACGGCGGCGGCGCTGAGCAGGTCGCGCTGGGCCTCGGAGGGCGCCAGGCCGTGGAAGCCCTCGGGGAACTCCTCGACGATGTAGTTGGTGGTCAGCTGGCCCGAGCGGAAACGCTCCTGGTCCATCACCGCCGACAGGAAGGGCGTGTTGTGGCCGAGGCCCTGGAGGCTGAGGTCCTCCAGCGCACGGGCCATGCCGTCGATGGCGTCGTCGCGCGTCTCGCCCCAGGTGCAGAGCTTGGCGATCATCGGGTCGTAGAACATCGAGATCTCGTCGCCCTCGGCCACGCCGGTGTCGTTGCGCACGACGTAGGTCAGCTGGCCGTCGGTCTGCTCGCCCTCGGCGGGCGGCTGGTAGCGGCTGAGGCGACCGATCGAGGGCAGGAACTTGCGGTAGGGGTCCTCGGCGTAGATGCGGCTCTCGATGGCCCAGCCCTTGATGCCGAGGTCCTTCTGGCCGAACGACATCTTTTCGCCGGCGGCGGAGCGGATCATCTGCTCGACCAGGTCGACGCCGGTGATCAGCTCGGTGACCGGATGCTCGACCTGGAGGCGGGTGTTCATCTCAAGGAAGTAGAAGGACTTGTCCTGGCCGGCGACGAACTCGACGGTGCCGGCGGAGTCGTAGTTCACGGCCTTGGCCAGGGCCACGGCCTGGGCGCCCATGGCCATGCGGGTCTTCTGGTCGAGGAGCGGCGACGGCGCCTCCTCGATGACCTTCTGGTTGCGGCGCTGGATCGAGCACTCGCGTTCGAACAGGTGGACGACGTTGCCGTGCTTGTCGCCCAGGACCTGGATCTCGACGTGGCGGGGCGAGGTGATGAACTTCTCGAGGAAGATGCGGTCGTCGCCGAAGGCGCCCATGGCCTCGGCCTTCACCGCCCCGAAGCCTTCGGTCAGCTCCTTCTTGTCCCAGGCGACGCGGATGCCCTTGCCGCCGCCGCCGGCTGAGGCCTTGATCATCACCGGATAGCCGATCTCCTCGGCGATGACGGCGGCGTGGTCGGCGTCCTCGATCAGGCCCATGTGGCCGGGCACGGTGGAGACGCCCGCCTCGGCGGCGAACTTCTTGGAGGTGATCTTGTCGCCCATGGCCTCGATGGCGTGGACGTTGGGGCCGATGAAGACGATGCCCTCGTCCTGAAGGCGACGGGCGAAGACGGGGTTCTCGGAGAGGAAGCCGAAACCCGGGTGGACGGCCTCGGCGCCCGACTGGCGCACCGCGTCCACGATCTTGTCCATCACCAGGTAGGACTGGGCGGCGGGCGGCGGGCCGATGAAGATGGTCTCGTCGGCCATTTCGACCGCGAGGCTGTCGGCGTCGGCCTCGGAATAGACCTGGACGGTCTTGATCCCCATGCGTTTGGCGGTCTTCTGGATGCGGACCGCAATTTCGCCCCGGTTGGCAATCAGGATTTTCTTGAACATGTCGTCCTTTGCCCGGGGGGGTGTGGGGTCAAGCGGCTGCTTAACTGCGGCGCGCGGGCAACGCAATTCGCCGAGCAAGCGGCGCCGAGTTTACCGCTGACCCGATCTGCGCTTTATCTCCCTCTCCAGGAGGATGCTTATCCCATGAAGATGATCTTTGCCGCGACCGTCGCCGTCGCGACCTTGGTCGCCGCCACCGGCTCCCAGGCCCAGAACTGGAGCGCCGCGGCCCAACAGGACCTGCAGGCGATCCACGACACGCTGCGCGACAACAGCCCCGCGCCCTATGTGGAGCGCGACAGCGCGGTGTTCCGCAGCTGGCTCGACGCCGGCTATGCCCAGGTCCGCGGCCTGGACTTCTCCAAGGTCAACAATTCGGCCGCCTATTCGTATGCGCTGCGCGCCTACACGGGCGGCTTCCGCGACGCCAACATCCAGTTCGTGCCGAACTGGGCCTCGCCGCCGCCGTGGTTCGCCGACACTTGGCCGGGCTTCTCCACCGCGTGGCGCAACAACAGCTATGTCGTCGCCTATTCGATGGGCGGCTCGAAGTACCCGCCGGTCGGGGCCCAGCTGGTCGCCTGCGACAAGAAGCCGATCGAGCAGATCGCCCAGGCGCGCCTGGACCGCTACGAGGGCGACCTGAAGCTGGAGTCCGACCGCTACAAGACCGCGCCGTACCTCCTGTGGAACCGCGCCAACCCGTTCGTGGGGACCTTGCCCGCCAAGTGCGACTTCCTGGTCGGCGGCAAGTCGAAGAAGACCTACACCCTGAACCTGGCCTTCGGGGGCGACGCCGAGCGCCGCGCGGCCTTCCAGGCGGCCATGCCCAAGCCCCAGGGCATCGGCATGGAGCAATGGAACGGCGGCTACTGGATCAGCCTGCACTCGCTGGACGAGGGTCAGCCCTGGGACGGCCTGCTGGCCCAGATCGACGCCAACAAGGCGGCCATCCGCGCCGCCCCGGTGGTGGTGATCGACCTGCGTGGCTCGGACGCCGGCACCTCGGCGCGCGGCTATGCGGTGATCAACCGCCTGTGGGACCCGGTGTTCGTGCAGTCCAAGCAGCCGACCACGGTGAACATCGCCTACCGCGTCTCGGCCAATAACCGCGCCTATTACGCCGACGCCCTGGCGCGGATGAACGCCAACGACCTCTACTTCTACCAGCGCCCGCGCTGGACCGAGCACCTGAAGCAGTTCGACGCCGCCCTCGCCGCCAACCAGACGATCCTGCAGCGCAACGAGGGCGCGACGATGACCGACGCGGTCCCGGCGAACCCGATGGCCGGCAAGATCATCGTGCTGACCGACTACTGGTGCACGGGCGGGTGCCTCGACATGGTCGACATCCTGCGCTCCATGCCCAACGTCACGCACGCGGGCCTGCCCACCGGCGCGGACACCATCTTCGTCGGCCGCGTGGAGGCCAACCTGCCCTCGACCTTCGGCCGCGTGGCCTACGGCGACAAGGCGTGGCTGGATCGTCCGCGGCTGAGCTACCAAGCGTTCGTGCCGACCAAGCAGTTCACCGGCAACATCTTCGACGACGCGGCGGTGAAGACCTGGGCCGCGACGCTCTAGGCCCGCCGACACAAGGATAGCGACATGAAGCGCCGCCCCGTTCTGATCACTCTGAGCGGGGCGGCGTTGCTTTGCGCCCTGCCCGCCTTCGCCCAGACGACGCCGGCCGCTCCGGCGCCCGCCGCGCCCGCGCCGGTTCCGCTGGCGCCCTACGGCACGACCCTCATCGACCTCGCCACCGCCAAGAAGCTGCTCGCCGCGGCCGAGGCTGAGGCGAAGAAGAACGGCTGGACCATGGCCTTCGCCGTGGTCGAGCCGACCGGGGCCCTGGTCGCCTTCGAGAAGATGGATGGGACGCAGTACGGTTCGGTCGACGTGGCCCAGGCCAAGGCTCTTTCCAGCACATTGGGATCCTAAGCTTAGAATTCCACGTGGACAAGTTGTCGCG
>JADMIO012752815.1_pt1 | contig 56106 bp, 44 predicted proteins | sample 8958161 | NCBI WGS metagenome assembly JADMIO01 (sample SAMN16585339, study PRJNA669376) | soil metagenome | isolation source: Crop rotation soil | place: USA: Cullars Rotation, Alabama | collected 2011
GCCGCGACTTCAAGTCACGTGAATTCCAAGCTTCGGATCCCACTGTGCTGGAAAGATCGCGCTTGGCCAGCAGGCCGGGCTCACGATCGGCGCCAGCGATCCGGGCCTGGCGATGGTGCGGTCGCGGCCCGTGCGCGGACGGATGTCGGCGCAGGCCGCCCTGTCGCGGCTGCTGGCCGGGACCGGCTACGGTTTCGCCTTCGTCGGCCCGCGCACCGTGCGGGTCACGCGTGCGGCGCCCCGGCCGCCCCGCCGGGCGCCACCGCCAGCCCAGCCGCCCCCGCCGAGCCTGCCGCCGCCTGGACCGGAAGCGGAGATCATCGTCACCGGCAGCAAACAGGGTGTCGCGCTCGACCGGTTTGCGGGCACAGCCCATCTCGTCGATCTGGATCCCACCGACGTTGGCCGGTTCGGGATGCGCGGCAGCGAGGCGGTGTTGAGCCGCCTGCCCATGCTGGCGTCGACCAACCTCGGCACCGGGCGAAACAAGATCTTCATTCGCGGCGTCGCCGACAGCAGCTTCAACGGGCCGAGTCAGGCGATTGTCGGCCAGTATCTCGGCGACGTGCGGCTGACCTTCAACGCACCCGATCCCGACCTTCAGCTCTACGACATTCGCCGGGTCGAGGTGCTCGAAGGACCGCAGGACACGCTCTACGGCACCGGCGCGCTGGGCGGCATCTTGCGCGTCGTCCCCAATCCGCCCGATCCCTCCCATCTGTCCGGCTCGCTGTCGGGGGGCGTGATGACGACCGCCCACGGCAGTCCCGGCGGCGATCTTTCCGGGATCGTCAACGTCCCGCTCGTTTCCGACCGCCTGACGCTGCGGGCGGTCGGCTTCGGCTCGGTCGAGGGCGGCTATATCGACGATGCTGGCCGGAACCTGCGCAACGTCAATCGCACCGATATCTATGGCGGGCGTGCCGCCTTGCTCTGGACCCCCGGCAATGACTGGGAGCTGGAGTTGAGCGGGGCAGGGCAGTTCATCGCCACGCGCGACGGCCAATATACCGAGCGGGGCCTGCCGCCCCTGACCCGCAGCTCGACGCTCGCCCAGCCCTATGACAATGATTATCGCCTGGGTGCGCTGACCATTCGCAAACGTTGGTCGGGCGTCGAGCTCATGTCCGCGTCCAGTATCGTCCGGCACGATCTGGAAACCCGCTTCGATGCGACCGGCCTGTCCGGAACCACTGGCCCCCAGCTCTTCGTCGAAGATATCGGCATCACCCTGCTGGCCAACGAGACGCGCCTGTCGCGGCCGGACTCGCGCGGGGCCGGTTGGGTGCTCGGCTGGAGCCTGCTCTACAATCATAGCGATCTGAATCGGCGTCTGGGGCCGCCTGACACGACAATACCGATCACCGGTGTCCGGAATGAAACCACCGAAGCAGCGCTCTTCGGCCAGTACAGCATCCCGATCACGTCGCGTTTCATCGCGACCTTGGGCGGGCGAGTCACCCTTTCCCATTCGGCCGGCAGTCCGCTGGACACGCGCGCGAAGAACGAGGAGCCGACCCGCGAGGAATCGAGGGTCTCGCCGACGGTCGCGTTCAGTTGGCGTCCGGCCGACAATCTGCTCGTCTATGGCCGCTATCAGGAGGGTTTCCGGGCGGGCGGGCTCGCCGTTTCCGAGACTGGTTCGTCCGTATCGGCGCAGCGCTTCGAATCCGACAATCTCGGCTCATTCGAGGCGGGCGTCCGTCTCGGCCGGCCCGGCTCGGACCGGTTCAGTTTCAATGCGGCAATCTCCTATGCCGTATGGGAGGACATCCAGGCTGATCTCGTCGACGATCGTGGTTTTCCCTTCACCACCAATATCGGGGACGGGCGTATTTTCGGGCTAGAGCTCGAAGGGACCTGGCGGGTGGCGCCGGGGCTCAGCTTCGAGGCTGCCGCCTTCTTCAACGAAAGCACTCTTTTCCGTCCCGACCCCGCTTTCGCCGCCGCCGACGAGAAAGATCTGCCGAACGTCGCCGACGCCGGGGGAAGGCTCGCTGCCCACTATGAGACGGCCGTCGCGGACGGGGTCCGGCTGAACGTCGATGGCGCGGTCCGCTACGTAGGCCGATCGTGGCTTGGCATCGGGGCGCCCCTCGATGTTCGACAGGGCGGCTATCTTCTAAGCCAGGTCGGTGCCCGGTTCGATTTCGGCGGGTTCGGCATCTCCCTCGATGTCGACAATGTCGGAGATTCGCGCGGCAATCGTTTCGCGTTCGGCAATCCATTCGGCATCTCCGCTCGCAACCAGGTCACCCCGGTGCGGCCTCGTACGGTCAGAATCGGGTTCGACGCGAGTTTCTGACCCGCCGGGATGCGGGCCCAGCCCCATGTGACCGTCTTAGGAGGTGGAGTCCAAATCGGTACCAGAGTCACGGAAGCGTCTGCTGGCGTCGATCCACGACGTCAGCCCCTGTTTCGAAAGCGAGGTCGACCGCCTCGTCGAGCGCCTTGAGGCACTCCTCGGTGCGCCGCGCTTCGCAATGCTGGTCGTGCCCGATTATTGGGGCCGCGCCCATCTTGGGCGTGCACCGGCCTTTCGTGCGCGGCTGCGCCGCTGGTCGGACCAGGGCGTGGAGATGCTGCTCCATGGCTGGAGCCACCGCGACGACGCGCGACATGAGACGGCAGGCGCGGCATTTAAGGCGCGCCATCTGACCGCCGGTGAGGGCGAGTTCCTCGGCCTTTCCCGTCTCGAGGCGCGGCGCCGGCTGCAGGACGGGCGCGCACTCCTCGAGGATGCGATCGGGCGGCCCGTTATCGGCTTCGTCGCGCCCGCATGGCTTTACGGGCTCGGCGCTCGCCGAGCGGTCAAACAGGCGGGCTTCGCCTTCGCCGAGGATCATTTCCGGGTCTGGCGGCCGGCCGACGGCGCGGTGCTGTGCCGGGGGCCGGTCGTCACCTGGGCAAGCCGCAGCCCGGCGCGGCAGGCTAGCTCGCTCGCCTTCGCCGCTTTGGCGCGGCACGGCTTGCGGCCGTTGCCGACGGTGCGGGTCGCCGTGCACCCCGGCGATGCCGACGTTCCGGCTATCCTCAAAAGCATCGATCGGACGATCGGCGCGCTTGCTCGCGGCCGGAGCCTCGCGACCTATGCTGGGCTCGGCGCATGAGTGAGGACCAGGGCCCGGAGATCCTGGCCTATCTGCACAGCTTCGATCCCGGCGGCGTCGAGCGCACCGCGCTCCGGCTGTGCGCCGCCTGGCAGGTGCAGGGCGCGCGGGTGACGGTGTTGATGGGCCGCGAGGCTGGAATCACGAGGGGTTCGGCACCGCAGCTCGATTATATCGTCTACCCCAGCGGCGCCCTTCGCACCGCACCGTTCGAGACCTTGTGGATGATCCGCTGCCTGTGGAAGCGCGTCCGGGCGGTGCGGCCGGACGTCATCTTCTGCGCAGGCAACAGCTACACCGTGGTCGCCGTGGCGCTCCGCCTGCTGCTCGGCCAGTCCTGTCCGCCGATCGTCGCCAAGGTCAGCAATGCGCTTGACCGGCGCGACATGCCGCGCCTCGGCCGCCCTTTCTACCGCTTCTGGCTGCATATCCAGGGCCGGCTGATCGACCGCTGGGTGGCGATCGCGCCCGGGCTGGAGGCGGAAATCGCCGCGCTGATGCGCGTGCCCCCTGCGCGGATCTCGACCATCGCGGATCCGGCGATCAGCAATGCCGAGGCGTCCGCGCTTGCGGCCGAAGCAGTCCGAAGCGCAGCGCCGGCCGCCGGCCGCCTCTTCCTCGCCGTGGGCAGGCTGGTGCGGCAGAAGAGGTTCGACCTGCTCATCGACGCCTTTGCCCTTGGTGGGCGGCCCGGCGACCGGCTCGCCATAATCGGCGAGGGCCCTTGGCGCCGCCGGCTCGATGCGCGGGCGGCGCGGCGCGGGCTCGCGGGTCGGTTTCTCCTTCCCGGCCATGTCGGCAATCTCGTCCCCTGGTTCGCGCATGCGGACGCTTTCGTTCTGTCCTCCGACTATGAGGGCCTGCCCGCCGTGCTGGTGGAAGCATTGGCCGCCGGCTTGCCGGTCATCTCCACGCGCAGCAGCCCTGGTGTATCGGCGCTGCTCGACGGACTCGGCCGGCTGGTCGAGGCGGGAGACGTGCCGGGGCTTGCAGCGGCGATCGCCGCGGACCTTCCTCCCCCGCAGACCGCGGCCGCACACGCCCGGGCCGCCGCCTTCCGGATCGAGCAGGCCGGGCCCGCCTGGCTCGATCTCTTGCGCCGCACGGCCCAACCGGTCTCCGGCCAGGTGCGGCAATCCCGGAGCGAGGCCGTCTCAGGGCAGTGAGAGCGTAAGAAGGTCCGTGCATGTACCGCGCCGAAGTAGCCGACGACCTGACGAAGCCGCTCTTTCCAGCAGCCGCACCAGTGATCCGGCCGGATCCGGCCACGCTGCCGGTCCCCTCCCGTTCCTGGCTGCAATGGCTAGGCGTCGGCATTTCGGCGGCCACCTTCGTTGCGATCCTTTATCAGCTAAGGACGGTCGATCCGGCTGCGGTGCTGGCCCTGGTGCCGCGCACGCCGGCCTTCTGGCTGGTTTTCGCCCTTTATTATTTCGGGCCGGTGCTCGCGGACTGGGTAATCTTCCGGCGGCTCTGGGGAATTCCGGCCTCGGGCCTGGTTGCCCTGACCCGCAAATATGTCGGCAATGAAATCCTGCTCGGCTATATCGGCGAGGCCTATTTCTACATCTGGGCCCGCGATCGCGTGCGGATGAAGGGCTCCCCCTTCGGCGCGATCAAGGACAGCGCGATCCTGTCGGCAACGGTGGGAAATGCCGTGTCCCTCGTCCTGCTGGCTTTGGCCTTCCCGGTCCTCGGGCGGATCGATGTCGGCGTCACCGGGCACGCGCTCTATCTCTCCCTGATTTTCCTGGTGGCGAGCTCAGCTGTGGTCCTCCTGTTTCGGCGGCGTTTGTTCAGTCTGGCGGCGCCGGAACTGCGCTTCGTCGCGGCCGTGCATCTCGCCCGGTCACTCGGTGTGATCGTGTTGGCGGGGCTGATGTGGCACCTGGCTCTGCCCGGCATCTGGCTCGGCTGGTGGGTCCTGCTCGCGGCGCTGCGCCAGTTGCTTTCGCGGCTGCCTTTCCTGCCCAACAAGGACATCGCCTTCGCTGCCCTGGCCGCTCTGCTCGTCGGCGGACGGACCGAGATCGCCGAACTCCTCACCATGATCGCCGGCCTGCTGCTGCTGACTCACATTGCCGCCGGCCTGGCCTCGTTCGCCGCGGGCCTGGCCGGCGGAAAGGAGCCGGCATGAGCGCGCTGCTTCTGCTGGTGGCGGCCGCATTAAGGTCGAGCCCCGATCTCGGCATCGCCGAGGGACGCTGCCGCCCCAATGAACCCGGCCCGGCTTTCCTGGTCAATGTACAGGGTCTCCACGACCGTCAGGGGCGCATCAAGGTCGAGGTCTATCCGTCCAACAACCAGGATTTTCTCGCCGACGACAATGTGCTTCTCAATGCCGGCAAGACCTTCCGCCGCGTCGATGTGCCGCTGCCCGCCGCCGGCCCGGTCCAGCTCTGCATTCGCGTGCCGCAGGCCGGCGCCTACAGCCTGATGGTTCTCCACGACCGGGATTCTAATCACCGCTTCAGCCTGGGCGGCGACGGCGTCGGCTTCGGCGGCAATCCGCGCCTGGGCCTGGGACGGCCAAGTGCGGCACAGACCCGCGTCGTCGCAGGGCCGCAGGTCACCCCGATCAACGTCGTCATCAATTATCGCCGGGGCATGGCCTACCGGCCGCTGGGGCGATGAGGTGAAGATCGTCGATGTCTGCGCCTTCTACGCCCCTGAGGGCGGCGGTGTGCGCACCTATGTCGACCAGAAACTCGCGGCCGGCCCGGCCCGCGGCCACGAGATCGTCGTGGTCGCGCCGGGCCCGGAGAACCGGACCGAATGGCGTGCGCCCGGCGCACGCATTGAATGGCTGGCGTCGCCGCGTCTGCCGGTGGATCGCCGCTATCGCTATTTCGAGTCCAGCGCCCTTCTCCACTCCCTGCTCGACGAAGAACAGCCAGACTTCGTCGAGGCCAGCTCGCCATGGCGTTGCGCATCCGCCGTGGCGAGCTGGCGAGGGCCTGCCCCGCGCGCTCTGGTCATGCACGCCGATCCACTCGCCGCCTACGCCTATCGCTGGCTCGAGGCGTTCGCCGAGCCGGACCTCGTCGACCGGAGCCTCGACTGGGCCTGGCGCTGGTTCCGGCGGTTGGATCAAGCCTTCACCGCCGTGATCAGCGCCAGCCGGAGCCTCTCTGGGCGCCTGACCGCGCAGGGCCTCCGCAACGTCGTCACGGTCCCGATGGGCATCGATCAGGCCTGCTTCTCGCCGGCCCTGCGCGACTCCGAGTTGCGCGCCCGGCTACTTGCCCGCTGCGCGCTACCGCCCGAGGCGACCCTGTTGCTCGGCGTCGGCCGGCATGCACCGGAAAAAAGATGGCCGATGGTGGCGCGCGCGGTGGCAGCCGCCGGCATCACCCACCCGGTCGGGCTGATCCTGGTCGGCGACGGCCGCGACCGGGCGCGGGTCCTGCGCCAGATCGACGGCAATCCTCATATCCAATTGCTCTCGCCGATCGCCGACCGGCTGGAGCTCGCCCGGTTGATGGCGAGCGCCGACGCGCTCATCCACGGCTGCGAGGCGGAGACCTTCTCCATGGTCGCCGCCGAGGCCGTCGCGTCGGGGCTGCCCATCATTGTCCCCGATCGCGGCGGGGCGGCCGATCATGCGCTGCCCGGGAACGGCCTGCTTTACGCCGCCACCAGCGCGATCGGTGCGGCCGAGGCCATAAGGACCTTCATCGACGCACATGCGCCCCGGCCCCGGCCCCGCGCGCGAACCATGGCCCGGCATTTCGATGAGCTGCTCGCGCTCTACGAAGCCTGTGCCGATGGCCGGGCCGCGGCATGAGCAGCGCTGCCATCCGCGCCGCCGGGCGACCGGTGCCGGACAGCCTCGTCCCCGCATTCCGTCCCGCGCTGAGCTGGCGCAAGCCCGCCTGGTGGCCGTCAATCGTCGACCTCTACATCCTTCGGCCCATGCTCGGCTGGTACGCGTCGGTGGTCGGGATCATGGTCGCCCTGCTGTGGCTCGAAATCCTCCCCCGGCTGGTGGATCAGCTCGGCAAAGTGGAAAGCGGGGCCCAACTGGTCCTCGCCACGCTCGTCGCCCTTATTCCCGAATATCTGTCGATCGGCATTCCCCTTGCCGTCTTCCTCGGCACCGCCTTGGCCTTCCGCCGCCTGGCCCTGGCCGGCGAGATGGACGTGCTTGCGGGCGCTGGTCTGTCCGACCGGCGCCTGCTGCGCTGGCCGATCCTCGTTGCGCTTGCCTCCTGCCTGCTGCTCATCGGCCTCCGTGGCTATTGGCAGCCGGCCGGCGAGCGCCGCATCGACGCGATCGGCTGGGCGGTCTCGAACGGCGATTATGGCTTCGGCCTGGAGGCCGGCGTGCCCCATGTCTTCGGGCCCCACAGCAGCGTCTATTTCGACCGGATCGGCCCGGGCCGCGTCCTCGAAGGCATCTTCGTCGAGCAGGGGCCGGCGATTGCCACCGCCCGCACGGCCCGCATCGGCCTGGCACCGGACGGGCAGGCCGTGATCCGCATGGAGGACGGTGCACTGACGACCCAGATGCCCGACGGGACCACGCAGGCCGTGCATTTCCAAAACTTCCTGCTGGCCATTCCCATGCCGGGCCAGACTCCAGTGAAGCGTCAGTCGCACCGCACCCAACTCGATCGCTACACTCTGCCGGACCTGCTCGACCTGCCGCCGCGGGCGCGGGCCGCCGGCCTTACCTCGCCCATGGCGACGGCCGCGGCGTCGGGGCGTGTCGCGACGATCCTGTTCTGCGCCTTGATGCCGCTGCTCGCCTTCGCGCTCGCCATCCCGCCCAAACGGTCGCGCTCGTCCATCGGCCTCGGCATCGGCATCGGCCTCATCGTTCTGTTCTGGAAAGCCGCCGCCCTTGTGGAGGACGCCGCCGTCGCCACGGCGCCCGTCTTCCACGCCGGTCTGCTGCTGGTCTTCACAGCCGCCATCGTCTGGCTGCTGCGCCGGCAATATCGGCTCGGTCACGGCGCCAACGAGGGGGCGCTCGATCGCAGCCTGGGCGGAGTGGCGCGAGGTGTTGCGGCGCGGGTCGGCCGGTGGCGGCGATGACGGAGCCATCGTCTTCCCTGAGGAGGGTGTCTGGCTCCCGCAATGGCGGCTGGCCGCTCTTCTGCCGTCTGCTCCTCTGGGCCACCCGCAACAGCGGGGCCAGCGATCGGGCGCAGGCTCTGCAGAGGAGGCCTGGCGAAAGCCTTTCGGGTCGATCGGGTGCCGCGCCACCTTCTCGTAAGGCGTTTTACGAGAAATCGCCAAAAGCTTCAGCGTCTCGATAATCGATCCGCCGGAGGGTCTAAGCCGCCCCTCGACGGTCAGACCGGTTGGATCTGGAAGTCGAGACGGTCCGTGTCGAAACCGTTTTGCCCGGGGATTGCGCTCAGCATGCGGGCCCGGGCACGCGGCCCCGGCGCGCTGCTGACTATGGCGTGGCCGGAGCCATTCAGGACGACCTGGTCCTCGCCGATCGCGAGAACCGTTCCCTGCAGGGTACCGGGCGCGTAGTTGACCACAACCTGATAGCCGCCCGGATCGTTGCAATATTCACTGATCTGGCCGAGCGTGAATGCAGGGCCGGCCATCCCTCCTGCGCCATCCGCCAGATGCTGCAGCCGGCAGTCCACCGGGACAACCAGGTTGAGCACGTAACTGCCGCTGGTCTGCGCGCCCGCAGGAACGCAGAACGTCATCAAGGAGACCGCGGCAAGGCCGGCAACAATTTTGCGCATTTCCGTTCCCCTGGCGCCAAAGCCATGGAACGGCCCTCTAATCCTGAGGCGTTTGGAAACAGTTAAAGGCACCTCGTGCCGTTCATTCTCGGCCCTGGACCGTCCCATTTCAGGGCTCCCGGGGCGTCAGCGTGCGGATATGGTACAGTTTTTCCCGACTACGGTTGTCCCTACAGGGAAACACCGGTATCCATAGGTTAATCAAGGATTAGCGACTCGGGCAGGCAGCTCTGCCCGCATTGGTGCCGCGGGGGCATTTGGGGAGGGCAATGCGAACGTTTGGGCCGCTTCTGCTGGCACTCCTTGCCGCGAGCCCGGCGTACGCCGAGGATCTTGCCGGCGTTCGCTCGCTGGATCTGAATGTCCAGGGACGGCTTTCCGAGCGTTGCGCCATGGGCCCCATAGAGGATCATGCCTTCGGCGATCTGACCCAGCCTACTGCCGGCTATGACACCCGCGTCCCGCTGAGCTGCAATCTGCCGGTCAACATTACAATCCGCTCTGCACGGGGCGGGCTGGCGAACGAGGCCCATCCCGGCGGCCAGGGCCCCTATGCCGGTACTCTGCCCTACCGGATGAGCGTAACCCTGCCGGTTCGGACGCCGGCGAGCTCGGCGGTCTCGGCAAGCTTCGACAGTACCGATTTGCTGGCGGGTCGCACGATCAGCAGCAATGGTGGCATAGCCGTCGATGGCATGATGCTGAGCATAGTCCTTGGCCGGCCCACGACCGAGGCGGGCCTGCTCGGCGGAAATTACTCGGAAGTAATCGAGATTACCGTGACTCCAGGCTGACGGGTGGCCTGTTGTGCCGCATCCTGCGGATAACCCCAAGTTCTGCAAGTAAACTTTAAGGAGGAATGAAATGCGTAAGATGACTATTGCTGCGATTGCCGGCTTTGCGATGATGTCAGCCCCGGCTGCCTTCGCCCAGCAGACCTATCACAACATCGGCAATTTCGGGAACAGCGCCCCGGGTGGCGCGCCGACGCTCGCCATCAACGGCTTCACCAGCGATGGCCTGCACGCGCTGCCGGACGACACGACCGCGGCGACTCCGACTGTTACCAATTCGTTCGTACTCACCGGCACGGTTGCCAAGGATTGCTCTTATTATAGCGGCGCACCCAGCGGCACGACCACAATCCCGCTCGGCGCCATCGGCGTCCGCAACGGCAACACCGAGACGGTGAACAACCTGTTCAACCAGGTCGCCGCCTTCAACGTCGAGATCACCTCGACGAGCGCCGGCTGCAACACCGATAACAAGGTGACCGTCAGCCACGCTGCGGACGGCCTCGTGAACGCCAATCCGGGCAGCTATGACAGCAACGCCTTCACGGCGAAAATCCCGTACACGATCGTCACCGGCATCCAGAATGCGACGCCCCAGGGGACGACCGGTGCGGGCATCTACCAGTCCTTCACAGTTGCCCCGAACACGGCGTCGAACAACGCCAATTATGGTGCATGGCGGTCTCGCATGACGGTGACGGCGCAGATTCCGGCGCAGTCGCTGGGCCTGGTTGCCGGCACCTACAGCGACACGATCGTCGTGACGCTGGCGGCGAACTAAGCATGACTCCCGGGGAAAGGGGAGCGGCAACGCTCCCCTTTTTCTCGTCAGATGGATTTTGTGTATGCGTTTGATCCGTAACGCCCTCGTTCGGACGAAAAAGGCGATCGCTGCGGCGGTCGTGCTGGTGTGCATCTGCGTGGCCTCGGCCGCGGTGGCAATGCGCGTGTCGCCGATGGTGATCGAGATGAGCACCAGTGGTACCGGTGCCGTTGCCCGCATAGAGGTTCAGAATCTCAATCAGGTTCGCCTGCCGTTCGAGGTGCGCGTCACTCGCGTTGAGTATGACGAGCGGGGCAACGCGACAGAAACGCCTGCCGAGGAAGATTTCCTTGTCTTTCCTCCGCAGGGGATCGTTCCTCCCGGCGGCCGTCAGGTCATGCGCGTCCAGTGGGTCGGCCCCGCCGAAATCCCGGCATCGCGCTCTTATTATTTCTCGGTCAACCAGTTGCCAGTCGCGCTCGATGGTCAGACCGGCGAGCAGCCCGCGGGTCAGGTCCAGATCGTCTATCACATGAAGGCGCTGGTCGTGGTCGCGCCGCCCAATGCCACGCCCAATGTGGAGGCAGTTTCTGCGCGGGCTGCAGACTATGTGCCGAACGTGCCTCCCGGCACGACGCCGCCGCCGCCGGTCCCCGGGATCGAGGTTACGCTTCGCAACACGGGCCGACGCCACGCGATGATGTCCGGGCTGCGCTGGGTGGTCGATGGAACGGGCGCCAATGGCCGCCCGCAACAGGTCATCTACACGCTGGAGGACCTGAACCGTATCATTGGAACAGGCTATGTCGGGCCCTTGAACGGCGTGCGCACGTTTCGCCTGCCTGTCCCGAATGCCTATGGCCCGGGCCCGATCCGGGTTCGCTTCATGCGGTGAGGCGCGCCCGACTCCTTGCCTCCGTCGCCGTTCCCGTTCTTTGGGGTGCCCCCCTTCACGCGCAAGTGACGGTGCCGTTGCCCGGTTCCCGAACGCCGGCGCCGGTATCTCCGACCGCGCCGCCCACGGCTCAAACGCCTGCCGTGAATGTCCCGCTTCCACCACTTCCGTCTCCGAGCCGGACAGACCAGCCGGCCATGCCGCCCATTGGCGCGCACGGCCGACCAGACATCAATCCCTATGAGCGCGACATCGATATGACGGTCCCGCTCATGTATCGCGGCCGGTCGCTCGGCGACATTCCGGTCCGGCTTACCTTTGACGATCAATTTTTCGTGCAGACCACCGGTTTCATGTCTCTGATCGCGCCTCTGGTCAGTGATGCGGCACGGGCGGACCTGCAGACCAGGCTTGGCCCACGCCCCACCTTTACCGCTGACGACCTTGCACAGACCGGCGTTGCTCTCATTTACGATCCCGCCAGCCTTGCCGTCGTGGTCCTGGAGATCGCACCGGAGCGGCGGGCTGTAGAACGCCTGTTCGCGCCGCCGCCGCGGGACACCGAGCAACCCGATATTCAGCCCGCCCATTTCTCGGCCTATCTCAACCTGTCGGCGGTTCAGAGCGTGGTCTGGAACGGCGGCGATACGCCGCTGCCAAGTTTCGGCCTGAATGGAGCCATTCGCCTGGGCCGCTTCGTCTTCGAAGGAGATGGCGCGCTCGGCGACACCGGCGGCTTCGGCGGGAGCGGCGGCTATGCCTTCGAGCGCAACTATGCGCGCCTCGTGTTCGATGAGCCGACCCGCTACCGGCGCTGGCTGCTTGGCGATCTCAATCCGGAAGTGCGCGGCCAGCAAGGCTATGTTCCACTCGGCGGCGTCGGTGTGGTCCGCTCGCGACAGAGGTTCAACGACTTCCAGTCGGCGATCCTGCAGAGCAACCGGCAGCTGGTGCTGCAGCGGCCGTCCAACCTGCGGATCATCCGCAACGGCGTCCTCTTTCGCGACATCCGGCTTGATGCCGGCACCTATGACCTGAGCTCGCTGCCGCTGATCACGGGCAGCAACGACATCCAGATTCAGGTGAACGACGATAACGGCCGGGTGCAGACCTTGTCCTACCAGCAATATCTGGATCCGATCGATCTCGAGCCGGGCGACTATGAATATGGTGCCTATGTCGGGCGGACGAGCACCAGCATCGGCGGGTCGCCCGATTATAACGGACCCCTGTCCTTCTCGGGCTTCTTCCGGAAGTCCTTCTTCAACCGGCCGGCGATCGGCATCGGCCTCCAGTTCAACCGCCAGATCCAGAATATCACCGGCCAGACCCAGTTCATCATCGGCGGGGGTGGCCGGCTGCTCTTCAATGCCGGCGTCAGCAACTCGCGGCGGGAGGGTGTAGGCTATTCCGGCGGGGTCTCCTACGACCAGCTCATCTATCGCGGGAACCGTATCGATTCCTTTTCGATCCGGGCCGATTATCTTTCGCGGCGCTATGGCGGGCTCGGCAATCCCAACCCGAACAACTCAACGTCGTTCAGCTTCAACGGACAATATAACCGGGCGCTCTCCGAAAATTTCCTTTTGCTGTTCTCCGCCAATTACGTGATGCAGCGAAACGGCGGCGACAACTATCGCATCGGCGCGTCGGTCAACTACAATATCGACCGGCGCTGGAGCCTGCGCGGCGGTGTGGACTATAGCCGGATTCCCGGCTTTTCGAACAACGGCGGTTTCGGCTTTACCGTCTCCCTCATTTATCAGCCGAACTACCGGTCGCGTGCCGAGGCACGCTATGACAGCAGCATCGACAGCGGCTATGTTTCCTATCTTCGCGCCAGCTCGAATCAGATCGGCAGCGTGGGCTATGGCGCGTCCCTCAATCGCGATGACAGCCGCCTCACCGGCTCCGGCTATATCGACTATATCGCGAACCGGTTCGATGCTTCTGTGAGCCATTCGAGTTCGGGCAACGGTCTGTCCTCGATCGGCGACACCAACATCACCACGCTTCGGGTGACCACATCCCTGGCCTTTGCCGATGGCGCCTTCGGCATCGGTCGACGGATCAATGACAGTTTCGCCATCCTCTATCCGCACCCGACCCTGGGCGGACGCACCGTCGTGGCAGGCCAGTCGCTGGCCCGGAACGAATATATCAGCGCCAGCGGAACGTTTGGCGGGGCGGTCAACAACTATCTGACCTCATACATCCCGCAGTCGGTTCAATATGACGTCCGGGATCCGCCCACGGGCTATGATATCGGGCCGGGCGTTCTGCGGGTGCGGCCTTCCTACAGGAGCGGCTACGCCATCCAGGTCGGAACGGACGCCTTCGTCACGGCACTCGGCACCCTCCTTCAGCCGAACGGCCAGCCCGTTTCGCTTGCCGGGGGCAGGGCAACCGCCATGGACCGCCCTGACCTGGAACCGGTCGCGTTCTTCACCAACGCGGTCGGCAGGTTCGGCGTCGTCGGTCTGCGCCCCGGCCTGCGCTACAAGGTAGAATTGTATACACCGCGAGGCGCAGTGCCCGCGTTTGAATTCACGGTTCCTCAAGACACTGATGGTTTAGTTAATCTCAGGACCGTTACCGCCCAGCGGGAAAGCGAGGTGTCCCGGTGAAGATGCTCATTCAAGCCGCCTTGGCCGCGGCTGCCGCGGCACTTTTGCCGGGCCCGGCCGCCGCGCAGGCGCCGGCCGCGTGTCAGCTTCGGGTGGACAGCGCCTCGATCAACTGGACGATCCAGAGCTACGATCCGCTGGATAACGGAGTCCCCGCGGCCCTGTTCGATCTCACCTTCCGCAATGAAGGTACTGGCGACTGCACGTTCGTGCCGATCCTGTCGCTGTCGGGCGAGAGTTTCGGTTTGTCCAAGGGCGGCGGCGAGCACATTCCCTATACTGTGCTTGATCGTTTCTCGAACTACGACATGACCCCGCTGAGCGGCCAGACCGTGCTGTCGGTTACCCGTCGCTCCGTCGTACTGGGGCCCGCACAGCAACAGACGATCCAGTTTCAGCTCAGCATGGATCCCGATCAGCTGCGCGCAGATGGTCTCTTCACCCAGCATGCCGTGCTGCAGGCAATGCAGGCCGACGGACTGATCCTCGCGGGTCAGCCGGTCGTTCTCGGCATCGACCTGCTGCCGTCGGCGAGACTCGGCCTGTCCGGCGCCTTCACGATCAGCGGGGGCCGGCCGGTCGTCGACCTCGGCGAACTGACGGAGGGACCGGTACAGCTGCCGCTCCGCCTGCGCGTGCAGAGCACCAGGCGCTACCGGTTGTCGTTCGAATCTCTCCACGGCGGGAATCTCCAGCTCGCCGAGAGCGACTGGCGAATTCCCTATAACGTGACGCTGGGCAGCCAGGCGGTCAGCCTGAGCGGCGGCAGTGGCCAATATCTGGATGAAGGCGCTGCGAGCTATCATGAAGACAGTCTCGCCATGGGTTTCGTCGTTGGCGATACCTCCGCGCGAAGAGCGGGCGTCTACTCGGACGTTCTCACCGTCACGGTGGAACCTCAATAGGCGGCGCCGGGGTGGCGGAAACCCGCGAATTGGCGGTCGCCTATATCGAGCCTGCGGATGGCGGCTGGACGCTGAAGCTCGGCGACGAGCAGCAGAATTTCCCCACCGCCAGCGGCGCGATCTTCCAGGGGATAGAGCGGGCACGGGGCCTGGCGACGCCCGAACGCGAGGTCTGGGTGCTGTGGCGCAACGGCGAGGCCTGGTCCGTCGCCTGGACCTCCAGCGAATAAGCCGGGCGAGGCGGCAAGGGCCTGGCCGTCTCAGGCGGCTGCGCTGTCCCGTTCCTCGATAAGGGCGGTGATCGCGGTCACGGTCATCGGCCGCCCGATCAAAAAGCCCTGCGCGGTGTCGCAGCCCATCCCGGCAAGCGCGGCGAGGCAGTCAGCATCCTCAATGCCTTCGGCGACCACCTTCATGCCGAGCTCGTGGGCAAGGGCGATGGTCGAACGGACCATGATCGCATTGCGGGGATCGGTGGCGATGGAAGTGACGAAGCTCTTGTCGATCTTGAGCTCCGTGGCGGGCAGGGTCTGCAGATAGCTGAGCGACGACTGACCGGTGCCGTAATCGTCGATCGAGATGTTGACCCCAAGCGCGCGCCAGCTCTCCAGCGCCGCGATTGCCCGATCCTGATCCTTCATCGCTGCCGCTTCGGTGACTTCCAGCGTGATCCGGTCGGCGGGCAGGCGGGCGGCGGTGATCTCCCGTTCCAGCAGCACTGCGAAGGTGGCGTCGAGCAGCAGGGTCGCGGAGATGTTGACCGCGATGGAGAGATTCAGCCCCGCGGCGCGCCAGGCCGAGGCGTCGGCCAGCGCGCGGGTGAGGACGTGGAAGGTCAGATCATTGGCCCGACCATTCGCCTCGACAAGCGGGATGAACCGGTCCGGACTGATCTGGCCGCGAACCGGATGATCCCAACGGACCAGCGCCTCGACGCCGACGATCCGGCCGGAGCCGATGTCCAGCTTTGGCTGATAGGCATTCCAGACCTCGCCATTGGCCATCGCCGTCTCGAGTTCGCCGAGCAGTGACAGATGCCAGTCGGTCTCCTCGTCACCGCGGTCGGCGAACCACTCGAAACGGGCGCCCTGCCGGGCCGCGCGCTCGGCCGCGAGCGACGCGTTGGCGGCTTGCTGCCGGCCGCCGGAACGGTCCGGCCCGGCGATACCGAAGGCGAGGCTGATGTCGACGAGACGTCCGCAATCGACCGGACTTCGCATCAGGGCAGCGAGGCCTTCCAGCTTCTGTTCCAGTGTCGCCCTGCTCTCGGACGACTCGAACCAGGCGAGGTGCGCCTCGTCCAGCCGGTAGATCGGCCGCTCCTGGCCGAAGCCGAGGCGGTCGGCGATACGCAGGACAAGGTTCCTCGTCGCCGCGGGTCCGAGGCCGGCCGCGATCGCCGCGAAGCGGTCGATCCTGGCGACCACGACCGTCCCCCGGCCGGCCTCCCGCGCGGCAGCCAGGGCGGCGAGATTGGGAAGGCTGGTCTCGCCATCAATCCGTGCGCGGCGGCGGAGCATGGCGAGGATCTGGAAGGCGAAGGCGACCCCGATCGCTGCCGCAAGCGCGACCACGGCCGGGGCCACCGGAAAGGTCGTGGCGAAGTAGCGCTCGCCGGCGAGGGGGAGGGCGAAAACGCCGGCGGTGCCCGCAGCAAAGAGGGCGGTGGTCGCCCACTGGCGGCGGCTGGACATGGCGAGGAAGACAACCAGCAGGGCGAGGGCGAGAGCCCAGCCGGGATGGGCGAAGCCGGGCGGCGGCCCGGCGATCAGGGTCTCGGCCGCCAGCGCCTGGATCACGACACCCGGGACAACGCCGTGCCGTGGCGTGCCGTAGCGATCGCCCATCTCGACGGCCGTGGCGCCGATCAGGATACGCTTGCCGCGCAGCGCCGACGCGGGCACCCGCCCGGCCAGGATGTCGGCGTAGGAATGGCGGGGGATGGTCGCCGGATCGATCGAATAGTCGATCGGAAAGCTGGTTCCGATCTCCGCGTTCCGTTCGGCGAGCAGCGCGGCCAGGGCAGGGCGCGGCACGCCGCCGGTGACGATGCCGAGAAGCATCGAACGCACCTGCCCGTCCGCATCCGGCTGTACCGTCACCGAACCGAGAAAGGCATGATCGCGCAGCGGGGCGATCGGAATATTGTCGACCAGCTCGTTGCTCCCGGAGCTCAGATTCTGGCTCAGCGTCGCGAGATAGGCGGTGCCTCCGGCGCGCTCCAGCGCAGCCGCGAAGGCATTGTCATCGGCCGGATCGGAGGGTGACGAGAAGTCGATGTCGAACCCGATCGAGCGTACCCCGGCCGCGCGGAGCCGGTCGATCAGGGCGCCATGATATCGGCGTGGGAAGGGCCAGGCGGCAATCTGCCTGAGACTCGCCGTATCGATCTCGACAATATGGACCTCACCGCTCGCCGGATGGGAGCGGAGGCTGTCGCGGACTTCGCGCAGCTGGCGCTCGAGCCCTTGGCCACTGCCGCTCAACAGCACCAGCAGGCCGCACAGCGCCGCGACGGGCACCGCAACCAGCCAGCGCCGGGCGAGCAGCGCGTCGAGGAAGCCGGGCCTCACCGGTCCAGCCTAGTGCGGCCGGCCCGAGCCGCCGAGATTGACGCAGGCGAGGTCGCCCGGCAGGCAGATGTTCAGCCCGCCCGGACGGCCATGGCCGCTGCCATTGCCGGAGCTGCTGTCGTCGCCGCCATCGCTGCCCCCGCCATTATTGTTGCCGGGGCCACCATTGTTGTTGCCGGGGCCGCTATTGTCGTTGCCGCCACCGTTTCCGCTGTTGCCCGGGTCTCCAGCGCCGTTCCCGCCGCCGTTGCCGTTGCCGTTGCCGTTGCCGGTTCCGCCGCCGTTCCCGTTGCCGGTTCCGCTGTTGTCGCCGCCGTTCCCGTTGCCGTTGCCGCCGCCGCCGCCGTTGCCGTTGCCGGTTCCGCCGCCATTGCCGCCGCCATTCCCGTTTCCGGAGCTGCCATTGCCGCCCCCGTTACCGGTGCCGCTCCCGCCGCCGTTGTCGCTGCCGGCGCCGCTATTGTCGGTGCCGCCATTGCCGCCGCCGCGATGGATGCCGTCGCGGACCTCGGCGAGCGCGAGATCGACGCCGCCGGCCTGGCCGGAGACGAGACCGCCCGTCGTATCCGCGAACGAGACCGGCTCCTCGCGCACCGTCGCGGCGATCTCGACCGGTTCGTCCGCCGGCCCGTCATAACGGCCCGCCTCGGCCACCGGGACGGTCGCGACGCCCGGAAGCGCCGCACCGCTGGAGCGGATCGAGCGGTTGACGTCGCCCTGGATGTTGAGCTCCATCAGGTCGCCGGCACCGACCGTGGCGACCATGCCGGGCCGGACCAGCTCCGCCGCGCCACCGTCGACCGTCGAGACCTCGACCGCGCCCTGCGTGACCTGTACCGAGGCGCCGGTCCCGTTGACGGTGACGCTGAACACAGTGCCTTTCACCACGGCGGCAAGATAGGGCGTCTGAACGCGGAAGTGCGGCGTGGCGCGATGCTCGATCCGGTAGAGTGCAGTCCCCGCCTCGCTGACCACCTGAGTCATCTGCGCCATCGTCCGGCCGCCGCTGGCCGGGATTACCTGCGCCGGCGCGCCGGGCAGGCGCACCCGGCTGGCGGGGGAGAGGATCACGTAGTCGCGGCCGTTGACCAGCACCGCGCGGCCGCCGGGGTTCGAGGCCACGACCGCGCCCGAGGCAAGCAGCATCCCGCGGGTGACTGGCCGGGTCTGGCCATCGATCGCGACGCGGACGTCGCCGCTGGTTTCGCTGACCCGCCAGCCGGTCTGGGCGGACGCGGTGCCGCTCGCGCCGAAGGCGAGCAAGGCCAGGCCGATGATCGTCTTTCGCATGGTCCCAACCCTCTCTCGTCCATGAGTTCGAACCTGCGCCTTTAGTCGCTGCGCCTTGAGAAGCCGTGAAGCCGGACGGTTAACCAGTACCTAATTCATTGCTGATGTTGAGCTTTTCGACTTAACCTGGATTTGTTGAGTTGCCTGGAGGTCGGTTCCCCCGGTCGGCCAGGGGCCGCTGCCGATAACCTGGATCAATGCCGCAATGCATTGATGGCAAACGGAATATTTACGACGTTGGGCTAGGCGGAGGGAATGCGCCTGTCCCGTTCCCTTCCTGCCGGAGCTCTCGGCCTGGCTGCCGCCCTTCCGGGACAGGCGGTCGCACAGCAGCGGCCGGTGGACCAGGTCGACACCGCGGTCGTCGCCCGGCAGCAGCAGAGTGAGGAAGAGCAGCCCCGCCACCGCGAAGCGCCGCGGCTGGCCGCGCCCGAGGTCGTCCAACAGTCCGAAGCGATCGAGTCGATCACACCCGGCGCCATCTATGTGGAAGGCGCGACCGAACTCGGCCCTGCAGATTTCGCGCCGGCAGTCGAACCCTATCTCGGACGGCCGCTGGGCGAGGAGGAGTTGCGGGCGCTGACGCGCGATGTCGCGGCGGTGGCGCGTCACGCGGGCTTCGGTCTCGCCACGGCCTGGGTCCCGCGTCAGAGCCTGGTCGCGGGCGTCCTGCGCGTGCAGATCGACGAGGGGCGGATCGACGCGATCGAGGTGAGTGGCAGCGCCCGTATGGCGGTGGAGGCACGGCTGGACGGTCTCGTCACCGGCCGGCCGCTGCGCACGGCCGAACTGGAGCGGCGCCTGTTGCTTGCCGGCGACATGCCGGGCGTCTCGCTCGGCCGCGCCCAGGTGGTCCGTCGGGACGGCAGGAACGTCCTCGTCCTCGCCGCCAATGCAGATCGGGTGCGTGGCTGGGCGAGCGTCGACAATAGCGGGTCGGGGCCAGTCGGGCCGGTCCGCGCGCGGCTGAGCGTCGATTTCAACTCCCTCGCGATCGCCGGGGACCGGCTCAGCATCGGCGGCGTGGTGACGCCGGTGCAGCCGCGGGAATTCCAATATGGCGAGATCAGCTATACCGCACCGATCGGCCGTAATGGCACCGAGGCCTCGGTCGGTGTCTACGCCGGGCATAGTGACCCCGGCGCTGGCCTTCGCGGCCAGGATATCGCCGGACTGAGCACCCAGGCGGAGGCACGGGTCACGCATCCGTTGTTGCGCAGCCGCGCTGCCAGCCTCTGGGGCAGCCTGGGCGTCACGATTCGCGATTCCACGCTCGATCAGTTCGGCGTGCGTGTCCGCGACGATCGTATCGTGAGCGCTTCCGCCATTCTGTCCGGCAACGCCCGTTTCGCTGGCGGCAGACTGCGCGTACGGCTTGCCTATGTGCAGGGACTGGACCTGCTGAACGCCACTGCGCGCGGCGCTCCGCTGGCCTCGCGCGGCGATGCGGGCGGGCCGTTCTCCAAGGTCGAGTTCTGGACGGAGTACGAACGTCCGCTCGGCAGCAGCTTCGGCATCGATCTGCGCGGCGCCGGCCAGCTCGCCTCGCGGCCGTTGCTCGCCAGCGAGGAAATGGGTCTTGGCGGCCGCCAGTTCCTGCGGGGCTTCGACTATTGGGAAATGGCCGGCGACGAGGGCGCGGTGATCTCCGGGGAGTTGCGCTACGATCTGCGCCGCGGCCTGCCCGGGCCGCTGACCCGGCTGCAGCTCTATCTCTATGCCGATGCCGGCCGGGTCACCAACCTGGCCGGCGGCTTCGGCGGCGGCACCCTGGCTTCCGCCGGCGGCGGGGTCCGTGCCTGGCTGCAGCATGGCCTCCAGGCGGGGCTCGAGGTCGGCGTGCCGCTCACCGACGGCGCCTTCGATCCGGATCCCGATCCCCGGTTCTCGTTCAGCCTCGGCAGCCGTTTCTGACCAAGGCCTGAGGCGCATGATGAAAGGCCGCGCTCTCCGGGGAGAACGCGGCCTATCATTCCAGTCGGATGTTCAGGCTTTAGAAGGTGAACTCCGCGCCCATCACGTAGGACCGGCCCCGCGGATCGGCGACGCGCGGCTCCCAGGAGCTGCCCGCGCCGGTATTGCTGTCATAGGTGATCGCGAAGGGCGGATCACGGTCGAACAGGTTCCGGACGCCGGCAGTCAGCCGCAGGCCATGGATCAGGCCGGTATAGCTGACGATGAAGTTGTAGGTCATGTAGGGGCTGACCCGCTCATTATAATCCGGCCGCGTCGCCGAGGCCGGCAGAGCGAAATTCCGGTAGCTGCCCCGGAAGATCTGGGTGAGCGTGAAGTTCCAGTCCTGGTTCTGCCAGCTGATGAAAGCGTTGTGCTTCCAGCGGAGGCCGAGGTCGCCGGTCAGCGTGAAGACGCCGAGCGTGTTCGTGTAGGGGAGATTGGGCAGCAGCTTCTCGCGCTTCACGAGCAGGTAGGTGGCGTCCATCCCCATCCGGAAGACCCCGCCGAAGCCGTCGATCGCGCCGCGGAAGGCGAAGTCGATGCCCTCGGTCCGCCGCGAACCGAAATTGCCGGTCCGCAGGTCCACCTGGGTGATGATGCCGTTGGTGCGTTCGATCCGTTCGGGGAAGGCGTTGATGTTGGCGAGCAGCTGGGTGAGCGTGATCGAGCCGATCGTATTGTCCACAGCGATCCGCCAGTAGTCGGCCGAGAAGCTGAACCTGCTCGACGGCTGGATGACCACGCCGAGCGTATATTGCTCGGAGGTTTCCGGCCCGAGGTTCAGATTGCCGCCGCTCAGCGAGTCAGGCGTGATCGGGTCGCATCCGGGCCGCGGGCCTGTGGTGTTGCCGGTCGGACACAAGGTCGGGTCGACCAGGGTGTTGCCCGGATTTGGCGAGATCGTGGTGCCGTTGAAGATCTGGTTGAAGGTCGGCACGCGGAAGCCGGTTCCGTAGGAGCCCCGGAACATGATCGGTTCCCAGGGCCGGAAGCGGAAGGAAACCTTCGGATTGGTGGTGCTGCCGAAGCCGGTATAATGATCCATGCGGACGGCGCCGATGATGTCGAGGCTGGGCAGGACCGGGACCAGCATCTCCGCATAAGTCGCGAACACGCGGCGATGCTTGGGCGTCAGTGCGTTGATATTGTCGAACGCGACGTTGAAGATATCGGGCTGGTTCGCCGCGGCCGCGGCCGAGCCGTTGAACTCATAGGTCTCGCGACGGAAGTCCATGCCCACGGCAAGCTGCACGTTGCGCCCGCCGATCTGGAAGAGCGAGCCGGACATCGAATAATCCAGCTGCTGGGTCTGGTAGCGACCGCCGTAGAGCGTGGTGCCCTCGGCCGATACCGCCCGGAGTGCGTCGATCGCCGCCTGGGACTGGGTGACGCTGAACGGGTTGATGATGCCCGAGTTGAGCAGGCCGATGAGGCCCGGACCGGAGGCGCCCGGCGCAGTGGGCGCGCGCGGGTCATTGGCCCCTCGGTCGTCGATCGGCGTCGCGGGATCGTTGGCGGTTAGGACGCCGCGATAATAATAGCCGCTGCCGAGCACCGAGGAGGATTCGCTGCGCGCATAGGAGGCGCCGCCGCGATAGGTCCAGTCGCCGAACCACATCGGCCCCTCCAGGCCGAGCGCGGCGCGGAAGGTCTTGGTATTGGTCTGGTACTCACGCGGTCCACAGATGATGCAGCGCCAGCGGCCGGCGATCGGCCGGCCGTAGCGCGCGTCGAGCGCTGCTCGCTCCGCCGGGTTGGTGAACGCCGCCCGGAGCGCGTTGAAGACCTGGTTGTAGGTCGCCGCCGTGTTCGCGTTGAGCGGATAGGCCCAGGGAAGGGTCGTGGCGCTGGAGGACCACTGGTTGGCGGAGAATTGCTTGGACGAATCCGCGTCCGAGCCGGTGATCTCGAGCGACAGCCTGGACTCGCCCACCCGGACGACGCCGCGGCCGAAATAGGTGAGCGTCTGGATCGGCTGCTGGATCGTGGCAGCCCGGCCGGTATCCCAGGCGCAGGCATATTGCGTGCTGGGATTGGCCCACAGCACCTCGTCATAGGCGAGGCCGCCATCCACCGAGTCGCAGCCGGCGCCGCCGGGCAGGTCGAGGATGTTGATGCCGCCGGCGGCCCCGTTCGCCCCGTTGGGCAAGGTGAGGGTCAGGCCGGTCAGCAGCGTCCCGGCTGGAAACTGATTGGGGTTCGCGCCGATGTTGAAGATGGTGGCGATCGGGGTGCCGCGCGTATCGACCGAGAGGCCGCGATTGGGCTGGTTGGTGTTGACGAAATCCCGGTCGGAGCCGCGCAGGATGCGGTTCCAGCTATAGGAGATCGACCCCATGATGTTGAAGCCGTCGGTGTCCAGGTCGCCATAGCCGGCCAAGGCCGAGATGCGGTAGATATTGCCGCCGCCTTGCTCGGTAATGTCGTTGAACGACTGCACGCTGATGCCGCGGAAATCGGTGCGGGTGATGAAGTTGATCACGCCGCCGATCGCGTCCGTGCCGTAAATGGCCGAGGCGCCGTCCTTCAGGATCTCGATCCGCTCGATCGCGGAGAATGGGATCTGGTTGACGTCGACCGCAGAGCCCTGGAGGCCGTGCGCGGCGATGCGGCGGCCGTTGAGCAGCACGAGCGTCGAGGCGCTGCCCTGCCCGCGCAAATTGGCCGAGGACAGGCCGTTGGTGCCGCGCTGGGCCCCGGAGACGACGTCCGAGTTCGAGGCGAGATTGTCCGCGCCGGTGCCGTTGCTGGGCAGATAGGAGACCAACTGTTCCGGGCTGCTGATGCCGTTGCGCTGGATTTCCTGGTTGGTGATGATCTGCAGCGGCAGCGCGCTGTTGTTCGGATCCTGACGGAGGCGCGAACCGGTCACGAAGACCTGGTTGCCGTTATTCTCGTCATTCTGGGCCGGCGTCTGCGCCCCGGTCGGCGTCGTGCCCGGCAGCGTCTCCTGCGCGTTCGTATCCTGCGCGAATGCGGGACTCGCCGCCGCGATGCTCAGTGCGGCCAGAGCCGTGCTCGAAACCAGAAACGATTTCAGCATAGAATCAGACATTTGAATTGCCCCCCTAGAAACCCCTCGACGCAAGTTTGCACCAAATCACAAATCTGTCACCCCCCAGTCTGAATCGATCTTCAATTCTGTTCCGCGATGAGAAGCAGGGCGGCGTCCATCGCGGGTGTCGCGCTGGCGCCGTCCGGCACGTCGTTCGCGTAGAATGAGAAGGTGAGGGTGCGGCCGCTGCGCGCGACCAGATAGCCCGAAAGGGCGGAGGTGGCGTTGAGCGAGCCGGTCTTCGCGAACAGCCTGCCCTCGAGCGCGGTGCCGCGGAACCGGCGCGCGAGCGTTCCGTCGACCCCGGCAATGGGGAAGGTGGCGCGCCACGCTGCGCCCCAGGACTGGGTTGCGGCCCAGCGGAGCAGGGTCACCACGCCCCGCGGCGTCACCCGGTTGTAGGTCGACATCCCCGAGCCGTCGGAAAAGTCGTAGTCGGTGCGCCGGAGGCCGGCCCGGGTCAGCATGCCCCGGACGACAGCAAGGCCGTCGGCGATCGCGCCAGTGCCGCTCCGCCGGCCGAGACGCCGGAGCATCAGCTCAGCATGGAGGTTCTGGCTGAACTTGTTGATCGTGCGCAGGTCATCGGTGAGCGGCGCCGGCGCGAGCCGGAGCAGCAATTGCCGCTCGAGACCGGGTGTCGGGCTACGAGTCGCGGCCGGCACGACCGGCCGATGGCGCGACCAGACATTGCCGCCGACATGGACGCCGCGCGCTTCCAGCAGGGCGCGGAGGCGCCAGGCGGCAAAGTGGGCCGGGTCGTCCACGCTCAGGCGGATCCGTTCCGGCGCAGCGCCCGCCACGATCGTGCCGGTCAGGACGAGGTTGAAGCTGAACGGCAGCCGGTCGATGTTCAGGTCCGTCTCACCAGTCGCGACGGTGACCGCGCGATTGTCGATCCGGTAATAAGGAAGGACGTCCAGCGTCGGCGGCTGTCCCGCCGCGCCCGGAGTCACCCGCAACGGCAATTCATTGTCGTCCAGAGTCAGCGCCGAGATCGCCGTGCCGGACCAGCTGGGGATGTTGTTCCAGCTCATTCCCGGACTCCAGCGCTGGTCCGGATAGAAACTGTCGTCGCCGACGACATTGCGGACCCGCCGGGTCCGCGCCGCCACCGCGTCGGCGAGTGCGGCGAGGCAATCGTTGGCGCAGTCCGCGGCGCTGGAGAGGCGGGCGTCGCCAAAGCCTTCGATGATCACGTCCGGCGCCGCGCCGCGCTCCCTCTCCAGGGCGACCGAGGCGCCGCCGGCTGTGTCGGGCTGGTCGAGCCCGGGCAGCGACGCGAAGGCGGCGGCAGTGGTGAAGAGCTTGGTGTTAGACGCGGGCATGAAACGCCCGTCCGGCGAAATCGCGACCAGCTCGCGTCCGGCCTCGTCTGCGACCACCAGGCCGAACCGAACGCCGAGACCCGCCTCGCTCAGCCGCGCTTCCACGCGTTGCTGGAGCGCTTGCTGCGCCGCGATCGGCGAAGCTGCGCCGATCGCAAGCGCGACGATCAGGGTCCGAAGAGCCGCCATGAATCCTCCCGTTCGCCCGGAACCTACGGCGAAACCGCGTGGTAGAAAACAGGGCGCGATACGAGCCGAAATCGTGTAGCCCGAGGGCGATGACGTCCGCTCTGTTCAGGGTCGACCCGCGCGACGATGTCGCGGTGGCGCTCCGCGATCTGGCGGAGGGGGAGGCGCTGGATATCCGCGTCGCGGAGGCAATCCCCAAAGGGCACAAGGTGGCGCTCCGCCCGATCGCGGCGGGAGAGGCAGTGCACAAGTTCGGCTTCCCGATCGGGCGGGCGATCATGGACATTGCCCAAGGCGCGCATGTGCACAGCCATAATCTCGCAACGGCGCTGGGCGCGCGGGGAGACTATCATTGGCACGCACCATTGGCGCAGCCAGCCGCACCCGCTGCCGCCCAGGGCTTTCTCGGCTATCGCCGCGCCGACGGCCGGGTCGGTACGCGCAACGAAATCTGGGTGATCCCGACCGTGGGCTGCGTCGCGCGGACGGCGGAGAAGATCGCGACGCGCGCCGCTGCTCGCCATGCCGGCCGGGTCGACGGCATTCACGCCTTCGCCCACCCTTTCGGCTGTTCGCAGCTTGGCGACGATCTGGACGGGACGCGCGGCTTGCTCGCCGCACTCGCCAGCCATCCAAATGCCGGCGGCGTGCTGCTCCTCGGCCTCGGGTGCGAATCCAACCAGCTGAGCCAATTGCTTCCCGGCATCGCCGCGGGCGCGAATGTTCGAACGCTTGGCGCGCAGGCGGCTGGCGACGAACTGGAGGAGGGGCTGGCGCTGGTCGACCAGCTCGTCGAGATCGCAAGCCATGCGCGGCGCGAGCCGGTGCCGCTCTCGGCCCTTGTGCTCGGCGTGAAGTGCGGCGGCTCGGACGGTTTTTCCGGCCTGACCGCCAATCCGCTCGTCGGCCGGATGAGCGACAGGGTGACCGGGGCTGGCGGCGCCGCGATCCTGACCGAGATCCCGGAGATTTTCGGCGCCGAGCAGTTGCTGATGGCGCGCGCGGCCGATGAGGAGGTGTTCGACGGGATCGGCAGCCTGGTGAACGGCTTCAAGGCCTATTTCACTGCGCATGGCGAGGGGCTGTCGGACAATCCCTCGCCCGGCAATATCGCCGGCGGCATCACCACGCTGGAGGAGAAGAGCCTCGGCGCGGTGCAGAAAGGCGGCCATGCGCGGGTGACGGACGTCATCGGCTATGGGCAATGCGTGCGCCGGCCGGGGCTGACCTTGCTGGAGGCGCCGGGCAACGATGCCGTGTCGTCGACCGCTTTGGCGGCCGCGGGGGCGACGGCGATCCTGTTCACCACCGGCCGCGGTACGCCGCTCGGCTTCCCGGTGCCGACGATCAAGATCGCCTCGAACAGCGACCTCGCCCGTCGCAAATCGAACTGGATCGATTTCGACGCCGGCGCGGTGCTGGAGGACGGCTTCGAGGCCGCGGAGGCGGAGTTGCTAAAGATGATCCGTGCCGTCGCCTCGGGGCGGGAGACCGCGGCCGAGCGCAATGACGAGCGTGAGATCGCGATCTGGAAGAGAGGCGTAACGCTTTAGATAAAGGGCGCGGAAGCCGGGGCCCCCGCGCCCTCAAAGTCAGGCGTTCAGCGGAATGGCCGGGCGCACGACGATGTCGTCGCTCAGCGGCTCCCCGCGCACGAAGGCGAGCAGGTCCGCATTCACGATCTCGGGATGGGTCTGGGCGCAGCCGTGCGGCAGATCCTTGTAGGTCCGGAGCGTGCCGTTCGGCAGCAGCTTCACCGACAGCGGCCCGGAATCGGCATAAGGCACGATCTGGTCGTCCTCGCTGTGAATCACCAGCACCGGCACCTGGATCGACTTGAGATCCTCGGTGAAGTCGGTCTCGGAAAAGGCTTTGACGCACTCATAATGCGCCTTCACACTGCCCATCATGCCTTGCCGCCACCAATTGTTGATCAGCCCTTGCGAGACAGTCGCGCCCGGCCGGTTGAAGCCGTAAAAGGGGCCGGACGGGACATCGAGGAAGAACTGCGCGCGGTTAGCGGCGGTGGCGGCGCGGAACTGATCGAACACCTCGATCGGCAGGCCGCCGGGGTTGGAGTCCTTCTTGACGATGACCGGCGGCACCGCCTCGAGCAGCACTGCCTTCGCGACCCGGCCCGGCTCGGCCCGCGCAACATAGCGCGCGACTTCGCCACCGCCGGTCGAATGGCCGATATGGATCGCGTCGCGCAGGTCGAGCTCCGCCACCAGGGCGGCGACATCGGCGGCATAGGTGTCCATTTCATTGCCGCCGTCGGTCTGCGACGAGCGGCCGTGGCCGCGCCGGTCGTGGGCGATGACGCGATAGCCCTGGCCGAGGAAGAACATCATCTGGTTGTCCCAGTCGTCCGCGCTGAGCGGCCAGCCATGATGGAAGACGATCGGCTGGGCGTCTCTCGGACCCCAGTCCTTGTAGAAAATCGCAGTGCCGTCAGAGGTGGTGATGTAACCCATGGTGCGTCTCCTGCACGAGGCGGGGTTGAGGGGGAATCGAGTCGCCAGGGCAGGTCGGCTATAGGCCCCGGACCGTTACCGCGATAAGACTTTGTTTCGGGCGGAGGCGTGGCTGCGCCCGGACGTTCACGGCGCGAAAGGAGCGGGGATGGAGGCCTATATCGTGGCGGCGGTGCGCACCGCCGGCGGGCGCAGGAACGGCCGTCTGGCCGGCTGGCACCCCAACGATCTCGGCGGCGCAATCCTCTCGGCGGCGGTGGAGCGCAGTGGCATCGACCCGGCAGCGGTCGATGACGTCATCATGGGCTGCGTCAGCCAGGCGGGCGAGCAGGGCCTGCATATCGGCCGCAACGCCGTGCTCGCCTCCATCCTGCCGGAGAGCGTGCCGGCGGTCTCGATCGACCGGCAGTGCGGCAGCTCGCAGCAGGCCATCCATTTCGCCGCCCAGGCGGTGATGTCCGGCACGCAGGACGTGGTGATCGCGGCCGGCGTCGAGAGCATGAGCCGCGTGCCGATGGGGATCACCGCTTTGGCCGGGACCGGCGCGAAGCCGTTCAGCCAGAAGGTGCTCGACCGGTTCGGGACGAGCGGCTTCAGCCAGTTCCAGGGCGCCGAGATGATGGCGAAGAAGCATGGCTTCTCCCGGGAGGAGCTCGATGCCTATGCGCTGGAAACCCACCGTCGGGCCGCGGTAGCGACCGAGCGTGGCGATTTCGCCGAGGAGATCGTGCCGCTCGAAGTCGACCTGGCGACCGGGCGGGAGATACACCAGGTCGACGAGGGCATCCGCTTCGACGCCAGCGCCGAAGGGCTGGCGAGCCTGAAGAACCTGGCCGAGGGCGGGGTGATCACCGCCGGCAATGCCAGCCAGGTCTGCGACGGCGCTTCGGCAGTGATGGTCGTCTCCGGCCAGGCGTTGAGGGACCATGGCCTGACGCCGCTGGCGCGGATCGTGAACCTGACGGTGACCGCCGGCGATCCGGTCATCATGCTGGAGGAGCCGCTCTTCGCCACGGACCGGGCGCTGCGGCGGGCCGGCCTCTCGATCGCCGACATCGATCTCTACGAGGTGAACGAGGCGTTCGCGCCGGTGCCGATGGCCTGGCTGAAGCATGTCGGCGCCGACCCGGATCGGCTCAACGTCAATGGCGGCGCGATCGCGCTCGGCCACCCGCTCGGCGCTTCAGGCACCAAGCTGATGGCGACTTTGGTCCATGCGCTTCGGAAGAACGGCAGGCGCTACGGCCTGCAGACGATGTGCGAGGGCGGCGGCATCGCCAACGTCACCATCGTCGAAGCGCTCTGATGGCCGGACCGCTCGCCGGCATCCGGATCGTCGAATTTGCAGGCCTCGGTCCGGCGCCCTTTGCGGCGATGATGCTCGCCGATCATGGCGCTGAGGTGATCCGGATCGACCGGCCCGGTGCCGTCCTCGATCAGGCCGACCCCGCCTTGCGTTCGCGCAGCTCGGTGACGCTCGACATCAAGACGGCTGAAGGCGCGGCCCGGGCCTGCGCCCTGTGCGCGACGGCGGACGGACTGATCGAAGGCTTCCGCCCCGGCGTGATGGAGCGGCTCGGGCTCGGCCCGGACGTGCTGCTCGCCGCCAACCCGAAGCTGGTCTACGGGCGGATGACGGGCTGGGGGCAGGATGGGCCGCTCGCCCAGGCCGCCGGCCACGACATCAATTATATCGCGCTCTCCGGCGTGTTGCACACCGTCGGCCGTGCCGGCGAGAAGCCGGTGCCGCCGATCAATTATGCCGGAGATTTCGGCGGCGGCGGCATGCTGCTCGCTTTCGGCATGGCCGCCGCCTTGGTGGCGGTGAAATCCGGCGGACCGGGGCAGGTGGTGGACGCGGCGATGACCGAGGGTTCCTCCCTGCTCGCCGGCATGCTGCGCTGGCTCGGCGAGACCGGGCGCTGGCGGGACGAGCGCGGCGTCAACCTGCTCGACGGCGGCGCCCCCTTCTACGACAGCTACGAGACCGCCGATGGGAAATATGTCGCGATCGGGGCGATCGAGCCGCAATTCTACAAGATGCTGCTGGAGGCCCTCGGCCTCGGCGACGATCCGGAGTTCGCGGGCCAGATGAATGCCGCCGCTTGGCCGGCGCTCAAGGACCGTCTCGCGACGATCTTCCTCACGAAGACCCGTGCCGAATGGTGCGCCTTGATGGAGGGGACGGACATCTGCTTCGCCCCAATCCTGTCACTGGCCGAGGCGCCGGAGCATCCGCACAATCGCGCCCGCGGCGCCTTCGTCGCAGTGGGCGACATGATCCAGCCGGCGCCGGCGCCGCGCTTCTCGGCAACCCCCGCCGACCCGCCGCGCGTGCCGCCGGCGGCCGGTGCCGACAATGGGACTTTGTTCAGCTAGGGCAGCAATTCTTTCAGCGGCACCGCAGCGTCGGCTAGTGCCGCCTTGCCTGGCGCAGCCCCGGCCTCGACCAGCTTGCGGCCCTGGACATAGTCCCTGACCATATTGACGCAGTCCAGCGCGATCACGTGGCCGGCCTTCAGGTAGACGACCGAGAAGCTCCGTGCGCCCGGATCGCCCCGCACGACGAGATCGTCCTGACCCTGGCAGAGGCCGACGGTCTGCAGCCTGAGATCATATTGGTTCGACCAGAACCAAGGCGTCGCCACATAGGGCTCCGGCGCGCCCATGATTGCCTTCGCCACCACATTCGCCTGGTCGTTGGCGTTCTGCACGGATTCGAGACGGATGCGCAGCCCGCCGGCGAAGAGGTTCTCGTGCGCGGCGCAGTCGCCGATCGCATAGACGTCGGGGAGGCTGGTCCGGCAATATGCGTCGACATGGATGCCATTGCCGGTGTCTGCGCCCGCCGCGGCGAGTGGGCCGATGGCGGCGTCGATGCCGATGCCGGCGACGATCAGGTCGGCGGGAATGATCTCGCCATCCGCGAGCTTCACGCCATCGGCAACGATCGAGTCCAGGCCGGTGCCGGTGCGGACCTCCACGCCATGGGCGCGATGCTCGGCCTCGTAGAAGTGTGAGATGGGTTCGCCGGCGACCCGGGAGAGGACGCGGTCGAGCGCCTCCAGGAGCACGACCTCGCGGCCGAGCTTGCGGAGCACCGCGGCCGCCTCGAGCCCGATATAGCCGCCGCCGATCACCGCGACGCGCTTCACCCCGGGCAGTTCGGCGAGAAGGCGGTCGACATTGGCGCGGTCGCGGATCGTGTGGACGCGCTCGAAGCCCGTGCAGGCCAGCCGCTTTGGCGTGCCGCCCGCCGCCCAGATCAGGGTGCCGTAGCCGAGCGTTCGGCCGTCCGCGAGCGTCACCTTCTTCGCCGCCGGATCGATGGTGGTCACGGCCTCGCCGAGGACCAGCTCCACCTGCCGCTCCGCCCAGAAAACGAGGGGGCGGATCAGCAGCCGCTCGAACGCCTTCTCGCCGGCCAGATAGTCCTTGGACAAAGGCGGCCGCTCGTAGGGCGGGTGCGGCTCGGCGCCGATAATGGCGAGCGTACCGGCAAAGCCGAGCTGGCGGAGCGCGATCGCCGCCTGGGCGCCGCCATGGCCGCCGCCCACAATGAGAACGTCGTACGAGTTCATGCCGCTGTCCTGCGGCGCGGGCGCTGATTTTTCAATTGCGCCGTCCGGTGCGGGCCGTCAGGGATCGCGGCCATGCAGCAGATGATCGACCGCCACGGGCTCCAGGTTGCCGAGCCGCTCGTCCGTTTCCTGGAAGAGGAGGCGCTGCCCGGCACCGGCCTCGATGCCGACGCCTTCTGGCGCGGCGTTGGGGAGATTTTCGCGCGGCTGACGCCGGAGAACAAGCGGCTGCTGGCGATCCGCGATGAGCTTCAAGCGAAGATCGATGCGGAGCCGGATCGCAGCGGCGACGCCGCCTTCCTGCGCGAGATCGGCTATCTGGTGGACGAGCCCGCGCCATTCACGATCGACCCCGAGAATGTGGATGATGAGGTCGCCCGCATCGCCGGGCCGCAATTGGTCGTGCCGGTGCTCAACGCCCGCTTCCTGCTCAACGCCGCCAATGCCCGCTGGGGCAGCCTCTACGACGCGCTTTACGGGACAGACGCACTGGGGAGCTTTCCGCAAGGAGAGGGCTACGATCCGGAGCGGGGTAAACAGGTCATCGCCCAGGGGCGCGCTTTTCTGGAGAAGACGTTCCCGATCGACGGTGACACCTGGAATAATCCCCACCTCTGGTTTCATCCCGAGGGAGACCACTTCCTCGCCGACATTCGGGACAGCGAACGTTGGCTCCTCGACCCGGCGCAACTGGTCGGCTTTGACGGCGATGAGCAGCGGTGCAGCATTTTCCTGCGCAACAACGGCCTTCTGGTTGAACTCGTCCTCGACCGCAGCCATCCGATCGGCCGCACCGATCCTTTCGGCCTCGCAGATATCCGCTTGGAAAGCGCGCTGACTACCATCGTCGATCTGGAGGACAGCGTCGCGGCGGTGGACGCCGAGGATAAGGTCGCCGCCTATCGCAACTGGCTCGGCCTGATGAAGGGCGACCTCACCGCCAGCTTCGACAAAGGCGGGCGGAGCGTCGATCGTGCACTGAACGGCGACCGCGACCTGGGCGGCCTGACGCTGCCCGGCCGTTCGCTTCTGTTCGTGCGCAATGTCGGTCACCTGATGACGACGCCGGCCATCGAGCTTCCGGACGGCAGCGAGGCGCCCGAGGGGATTCTCGACGCGATCGTGACCAGCCTGATCGGGATGCACGACCTCAAGGGCCTCGGCCGCTTCCGCAACAGTCGCGCCGGCTCCATCTATATCGTGAAGCCGAAGATGCACGGGCCGGACGAGGCGGCCTTCGCCAATGATCTGTTCGACGCGGTCGAGGATCTGCTCGGCCTTGCCCGGCATACGATCAAGGTCGGCCTGATGGACGAGGAGCGCCGGACCTCGGCCAATCTCGCCGCCTCGATCCACGCGCTCCGTCACCGCATCGTGTTCATCAACACCGGCTTCCTCGACCGCACCGGCGACGAGATCCACACCTCGATGCGTTCCGGGCCGATGATCCCCAAGGCGGAGATGAAGGGCTCGGCCTGGATCAAGGCCTATGAGGACCGCAACGTCCGCATCGGCCTCGCCACCGGCTTCTCGGGGCGGGCGCAGATCGGCAAGGGCATGTGGGCGGCGCCGGACCTGATGGGCGACATGCTGACGCAGAAGCTCGCCCACCCGCTGGCGGGCGCCAACACCGCCTGGGTGCCGAGCCCGACCGCCGCGACCCTGCACGCGCTCCATTATCACCAAGTCGACGTCTTCGCCCGTCAGGCAGAGCTTGCCGGCGAGCCGCCGCCGCCGCTCGATGCGTTGCTGACCGTGCCGCTCGCGACCGGCCGGAACTGGACGCCGGAGGAGGTGCGCGCCGAACTTGATAACAATGCCCAGGGCATATTGGGCTATGTCGTCCGCTGGATCGATCAGGGCGTCGGCTGCTCCAAGGTGCCGGACATTCACGATGTCGGCCTGATGGAGGACCGCGCGACCTTGCGCATCTCCTCCCAGCATATCGCCAACTGGCTGCTGCACGGCGTCTGCACCGCGGATGAGGTGGAAGCGGCGCTCAGGCGCATGGCCGCGCGGGTCGATGCGCAGAACAGTGGCGATCCATTCTATCAGCCGATGTCCGGGAATGAGGAAAAAAGCCTCGCCTTCCAGGCGGCCCGCGCCCTGGTCTTCGAGGGTACGGCGCAGCCCAATGGCTATACGGAGCCGCTGCTCCACGCCTTCCGCCGCCGCGTGAAGGGGGAGCCAAATTAGCCATCCCGGCCTTCGCCGGGATGACTACTCCTCTCGATACTCCCCTTGGATTACGCCAAACTGTCACATCTTCGTCACGGAACCTCCCGAAAACAGCTATAGCCGGGTCAAATGGACGGCTGCGCCGGACAGGGGGAAGGACCTGCCGAGATGATGAATGGCAAGCTGCTGCTGGTCGAGGACGATCCCGCGCTCGCGGATCTCCTCAAGTGGCATTTCGAGCGCGAGGATTTCCATGTCGCGCACACGCCGGACGGCGACGAGGCGTTGTTGCTTGCCGCCGAGACGCCGCCGGACATCATCCTGCTCGACTGGATGATCGAGGGGATTTCCGGGCTCGAAGTCTGCCGCCGCGTCCGCCGCGCGCCGGAGACCGCGAACGTGCCGATCATCATGCTGACCGGCCGTGGCGAGGAGGCGGACCGGGTCCGCGGCCTCGAGACCGGCGCCGACGATTATGTGACCAAGCCGTTCAGCCCGCGCGAACTGGTGGCCCGGGTCCGTGCGGTGCTGCGCCGGGTGCGGCCCGCGCTGGCCGGGGAATTGCTGAAGTTCGCCGATCTCGAAATGGACATCGTCAGCCACAAGGTGAAACGCGGCGGCAAGACGATCCCGCTGGGTCCTACCGAGTTCCGGCTGCTGCGTCATTTCCTGGAGCATCCCGGCCGCGTGTTCAGCCGCGCGCGCCTGCTCGATTCCGTCTGGGGGCGGGATCGCGACATCGAGCTCCGCACCGTCGACGTCCATATCCGCCGGCTTCGCCAGGCGATCAACATCGGCGGCAAGCCCGAGCTGATCCGCACCGTCCGTTCCGCGGGCTATGCGCTGGACGACGATGGCGGGTGAAAATGGGGACGGTTCCGCGTAACTGTCCCAGCTAGCTTATGGCCGCACGCACGCTCAGCCTTCGCGAGAAGCGCCTGATCCAGGCCGCGGTCGTGCTCGCCATCGTCGTGCTGATTTCTCTGCTTCTGCGTGGTGGCGGCGGGGGCGCGCCGGTACAGAATCCTGTCGCACCCGTCGCCACGGTCGCCCCGCCGTCGCCGCCAACCTACGCGGCCCCGCCATCGCCGTCCGCGCCGATAGCAGTCCCGATCGCGTCTACACCGCCGCCGGCTGCGGCTGCCGACGTTTCCCAGCTGAAGCTCTACGGCCTGCTCGCGAGCGGCGCGGTGGTCGGTTATCCGGGTGGCGGGCAAAGGCTGGTTCCCGTCGGGCGCGAGGCGCTGCCGGGCCTGACCCTGGTCCGGGTCGAGCAGAATGTTGCGGTCTTCCAGGGTGCCGGCGGGGAGGTCCGCCTCGGCTTCGACGGTGTGGCCGCTGCGCAGCCCGGAACAACCGCTCCGCCGCTCCCGGCAGTGCCCGGCGGCCGGGAGGAGACTCTACGCTACCGGCTCGGCCTTACGCCACGCGTCGTCAGCAACCAGATCAGTGGCTATACCGTCCGCTCGAATGTCGAGATGCCCGCACTGGCCCGGGCCGGCATTCGCCCCGGCGATGTGATCCTGTCGGTCAACGGCCGCGTTTTCGACGAGCAGCAGATGCAGGACCTGGCCCGGATCATCGCCGGTCGTGCCGGCGTCCGATTCGAAGTGGAGCGCGGCGGTCGACGGCTTCAGCTAAGCCTGCGGGCGGGTTGAACAATCTCTCAAGCATGACTGATCCGTGACGGAATCACGTCGCCGAAATGACAGTTAAGTGACGGAAATTAAACGCATTTTCGCGCCGACTCTGTAACAAAAGCATCATCCTCCGGCCCTAGCGCAGCCCTCGGAAGGCGGCTCTCCAAGCGAGTCGCCCGCAACGCGAAGCCGGGGGTTTTCCACCAATGTCGACGAAGCATCGTCCTCTCTTGAACGGGGTGGCGCTCGCCGTCCTGACCATGACCTGCGCCCAGACGGCGTTCGCCCAGGACGCGCAGCCGGGCGCCGCGGTCGCTAGCGAGGCGGAGACGGGGACAGGTGCGGAGCCCGCTTCTGCGGAACCCGCCGCGCCCGAGGCGAACCAGGGTGTTGGTGACATCGTCGTCACCGCGACTCGCCGCGAAACCAACCTCCAGCGGACGCCGCTGGCGATCAGTGTGGTCAACACGCAGGCGCTGCAGGACCGCCACGTCCAGAGCCTCTACGACTTCGCCGATGGCGCGGTGCCCAGCCTGCGCGTCGCCACTTTCGAGGCGCGCCAGTCCGCGCTGACCGTCGGCATTCGCGGCATCGTGCCGCTCGACGCCAACCAGCCGGCCCGCGAGCAGGGGGTCGGCATCTATATCGACGGCGTCTATCTCGGCCGGCAACACGGCCTGAACGCCGCCTTGTTCGACGTGCAGCGGATCGAGGTGCTGAAAGGCCCGCAGGGCACTTTGTTCGGCCGCAACACCGAAGGCGGCGCGCTCAACATCGTCACCGCCCGCCCGACCGGCGAGTTCGGCGGCCGGCTGACCGCCAGCATCGGCAATTTCGGCAGCTACAATGGCGAGGTTCACCTCAACCTGCCCGAATTCTACAATTTCCGGGTGAAGCTGGACGGCGTCATCCAGCACCAGGATGCGACCACCCGGGATCCGCTGGCCGGCTCGACCGGCTGGAATTATTACGACCGGCGCGGCTATCGCGCCGAAGTGGAATGGCGCCCGATCCAGGGCCTCACGATCGATTTCGCCTACGATCGCAGCCGCGACGCGAACACGCCGTTCTACAGCCAGTTGCTGAACTACAATCCGAACAATTGCGTCGCCGGGACCCAGGCCTCCCAGCCCGCCTGCGCCCTGCCGGGCACCGCCTATACGAACCTGACCGGCACGGTGAAGCCGCTGCTGCCGGGCGTGGTGGTCAATGGCGACACCCGCATGCGCGTCGCCGATATCGGCGTGCCGCAGCAGCCGAGCGTCGACCGCACCCACGGCTACACCCTCCATGCCACCTGGAACGCCACGCCGGAACTCGAGCTGCGCTCGATCACCGCCTGGCGCGGTGTCAATGCGACCCAGTGGGACAATAGCGGCGGCGCGCACCGCGTGCCGGTCGTCGCCCCGGGCTGCGTCGGCGCGGCCTGCAATTTCAGCCGCTACAGCCTCGCCAATCTCGAGCAGAGCCAGTTCAGCCAGGAATTCCAGGCGGTCGGCACCATCGGCCAGATCGATTATGTGTTCGGCCTCTATTATTTCACCGAGCATGTCAGCGACGACGCGGCCACGCCGAACTCAAATGCGATCACCGGCTATACCACGCCTGGCCAGACGACCGGCTACCAGTACATCATCCTCGATCCCTGCACCGGTTCCTCCGGCTTCGGCTCGCAGCCCGGCTGCCGGTCGATCGATCGCGCCTCGGAGGTACATTCGAACAGCTACGCGGCTTATGGCCAGATCACCTGGAATGCGACCGACGCGCTCCACCTGACCGTCGGCGGCCGCTGGACGCGCGACCACAAGGAAGGCGTCCTGCACTTCTCGCGCAACGTCAATTACGACACCAATCCGGCGGCCGCGATCGCCGCCGGCTACCAGCCGCTCGACCGCACCTGGACCCGCTTCAACCCAACGGTCACCGTGGCCTACGACATCAGCCCCACGATCCACCCTTATGCCCGCTTCTCGACCGGCTACCGCGCCGGCGGCGCCAGCTCGCGCACCGCCAACTATCAGGCGTTCGGCCCGGAGGACATTCGCTCCTACGAGATCGGCGTGAAGACCGACCTGTTCGATCACCATGCCCGCCTCAACCTGGCCGGCTACATCATGGATCGCGACGACAGCCAGGTGGACATCAGCTCCATCCAGCCGTTCAACGGCTCCAACTTCAACAACCTGGTGACGATCAACGCGCCGGGCACGACGAAAATCCGGGGCTTCGAGGCTGACCTCACGGTCAACCCGGTGGAAGGGCTGCAATTCACCCTCGGCTACGCCTATACCTATACGCGGATCCCGCTCGTACCGATCACCTATACGGCGGGCGGCAACAGCACGACGGTGCTGCAGCGCTTCTACATCGTCTTCACGCCGCGCAACGCGGTGAGCGGCGCGATCGACTACCGGCTGTCGATCGGCGGCAACGGCGCGGCGCTGCGCTTCCACCTGGACGGCAATTACGCCCAGGCCACCCAGTCGTTCGACCAGTTCGCGACGAAGAACGACTCCTCGCTCCTGTTCAACGCCCGCCTCGCGCTGGCCGACATTTCGATGGGGGCAGGCGGCCAGCGCATGACGGTCGCTCTGTGGGGCCGCAACATCTTCAACGAGCAGCACGTCTATCGCCGCGACCCGTCGAACAGCCTGCCGGGCGCCCCGACCACCAGCGTCACCACCGGCAGCATCAACAACATCCTCGGCGATTACGGCAATTTCAACGCGCCGCGGACCTACGGGATCGAGGCGACCGTCAACTTCTAGGACCCCGGGAGAGCCCGGCGATCGACCCCCGCCGGCTCACCCCGAAACTGAAGCGCCCGCCGGAGACGGCGGGCGCTTTTTCTATGCCGGTCCGAAAACTTCTAGCGGCTGGCGGTCATCACCGGCCGCGCGGCGGCGGCAAGCGCCTCTTGGGCGAGCTCGTCGGTGGAGCGCATGCGCCCGCCGGCGGTCTGCACATCATATTGGACGCGCGAGGCGAGCACCCGGCGCCAGGTGGAGACCGCTGCGTCGTGACGGCCGCTCAGCCAGTAGACGGCGCCGAGATTGAGCAGGCGCACTGGATCGCTGCTGTCCAGATGGCGGTCGTTGAGCAGGGCTTCGGCCCGGGCGAGATCGCCCTGCCGGATCGCCACCGCGGCGAAGGGATCGGGGGCCTGGACGGTGATCGTCGCCGGAGACTGCGCCGCGATGGCCGAAGTGGAGAAGCACAAAGTGCCCAGGGCGATCAGCGGCACTTTCCTCATGGCAGTCCTCCCAGAATGCGTTGGAGGAACTGTTACAGGAATATGACATTTTGAACAGACTTTTGTGACTCCCGCATGATGTTTTCAGGAAACGTGCGGCGAATGAGTCACAGCGTCGCGTCGGTTGCGGTTGATGGGGGAAGGGGGATGTCGGTGAGGGGCGCTAGGCCCAGTAACCCGCTGCTTCGCTCGCCGCGCGCAGTGCCTCTTCGGCAGAGGCGATCGCTTCGGCGGCCGCGGCCCGGCGGCGCAGGCGCTCCGCATTGCCGCGCAGGCCCTGGGCGAGCCTGGTGGTGATCGTCTGCGCCGTCTCGGCATCGTTGAGATCGCCAAGGCTTTCCTGCAGCGCCTTCAGCGCCGCGACGAAGCGCTCGCGCCGGGAGAGCTTCGGCTTCTTCGCGGAGAGGCCCGCGAGGAACTCGGCCGAATAGCGCAGTTTCTTGACGTCCAGCCGCAAGCGGTGGCGGTCGTCGGCGTCGGTCCTGCCGAGCCTGGCGCCGTTGCGCTTCACCCGCCGCCACTGCCGGTCGAGCTGCTCGACGGCAAGACCGGCAAGGTTGCGCTTGGCCCGGTCGCGGAAGCGCCAGGCACCAGCCTCGATCCAGAGCGACAGCTTGAGCATCAGCGCCCTGACCCGCTCCGAGCCCAGCGCCGCCTCAACCCGCTCATAGGCCTTGGCGCGGGCCTTGAGCAGCCGTTCGTGGACGGTTTTCGCGGCGCGCAATCCCTCCTCGCCGGCCAGCAGCACGTCGAGATTGCGGGCGTCGCCGAACTGGCCGGCGAGCCAGCTGATCTCTTCCCTGAGCTCGGGATAATCCTTGCCGCGCACCGTCGGGCGGAACAGCGACAAAGCGGAGCGCAGCCGGCGGAGCGCGATCCGGGCCTGGTGCAGCGCGTCGGCATCGCGCCGCCCGAGCAGCACGATTTCGTTCAGCCGGTAGTGACGGAGGCAGGCCTGGGCGACGATGCGGAAGGCGTCGCCCTCGCTGATCCGGATCGGCAGCGCGATCGGGTCGGCCCTGGCGGGCTCGCCCAGCGCCTTTTCCGCCAGCGCATAGCCGCGCTCCGCCTTGCTCAGCACGCCGAGCCTCAGCGGCAGCGCCGCGCCGATCTCCCCGGCCAGGGCGAAGAGCGCGCGTGGCTTGCCCGACTTGAGCTCGAGCTCGAGCTCGCAGAGCGGCGATTCCGTTTTGCCGGCGGTCACCTTTCCCTCGTCCAGCACCACTTCGATCACGCTGCCTCGGTGAGTCACCAGCCAGGTCGTCCGGCGAAAGCGCGAACGGACCTGGAGCTTCAGGGGGCCGGCTTCTTCGGCGTCGAGCAGTTTCTTGAGCGGCGTCCTGGCGAGCGCGGCCTCGTCGGGCGCGAAGCCGGGGACGTCAGCCTCCCATTCGTCGCGGACGAACAGGCCGGCCGCGGCCGCGCGTTTGTGCTTCACCGCCTGGATGAAGCGGCCGCCCCCCTTGCGCACGCGCAGCGAATAGCCGGCGCGGCGGACGATCCCGTCCTTCGTGTCGAAATAAGCGGTGTCTGCTTCGATGATCGCCGGGGTCAGACCCGTCAGCGCCGGACAGGCTTTCAGCGCCTCGGCATCCGTGGCCGCGACGTCGAATTTCAGCTCGACTTCGTGCGACATGGCCTCCCCGCCGAGCGCTTCCCCCGCGTCCCGGATCGCACGTTTATGTTACAATTTGGATTAGTTTTTGCGTCAGTCGCAAGGGTCCGCCCTCAGGCGAGGATCGACCTGTCTATCTGCGGGACGCTGGTGACGCCGGTCAGCGCCATGGCGACCCGCATCTCGGCTTCGACGATCTCGAGCAGTTTCGCCACGCCCGCGCCGCCCTGCGCGGCCAGGGCGTAAGCCCAGGCGCGGCCGAGCAGGACCGTGTCGGCGCCCAGCGCCAGCATCCGCACGACATCGAGGCCGGAGCGGACGCCGCCATCGGCGAGGACGGCGATCCGGCCGCCTACTGCCTCGGCGATGGCGGGGAGGGCGTGCGCGGTCGAGGAGACGCCGTCCAGCTGGCGGCCGCCATGGTTGGAGACGACGATGCCGTCGGCGCCCGAATCCACCGCAGCGCGCGCATCATCGGGGTCCAGAATGCCCTTGATCACGAACTTGCCCGGCCATTGCGCACGCAGGCCTTCAATGTCCTTCCAGGTCAGGGACGCGTCGAAATTGCTCGCCGACCATTTCAGGAAATCCAGCAAATTGGTCTGCCCGTCGAACAGATGCGCGACATTGCCGAGCGAATGGGGGCGCCCCCGGACACCCACATCCCAGGCCCAGCCCGGTCTGCCCATCGCCTGGAGCAGGCGGCGTGCCTGGCTGCGGAAGCCCGGCGGGGCATGCAGGCCGGAATGCGTGTCGCGGTAGCGCGAGCCCGGGGTCGGGAGATCGACGGTGAAAAGCAGGACGGGGCAGCCATGGCCTGCCGCTTTGGCCAGCATGTCCCGGGTGAAGCCCCGGTCCTTGGTGATGTAGAGCTGGAACCAGATCGGCCTTTCGGTTCGCGCCGCGACCTCGTCCAGCGAGCAGCAGCCGACCGTGGAAAGGGTGAACTGGAGACCGGCGGCCTGCGCCGCTCGCGCCGCCTGCACCTCGCCGCGGCGCGCATACATGCCCGACAGGCCGACCGGGCCGAGCGCGACCGGCATGGCCAGTTTCTGGCCGAGAATCTCGGTGGAGAGGTCGATGTGGGATACGTCGCGCAGCACGCGTTGGCGGAGCGCTACCTCGGCCAGGTCCGCGACGTTCCGGCGCAGGGTCACCTCGCCATAGGAACCGCCGTCGACATAGTCGAACAGGAAGCGGGGCAGCCGCCGCCGGGCGGCCTCGCGGAAATCGGCGACGGAGGCGATGCGCATGGGCGGGACTATAGCCCGAGACCGTCCCAGAGCAATTTGCCGCCGGTCAGGACCATCAGCAGATAGACGATCGTGTAGAATCGTTCGGCCGAAACCCGCCTTACCAGCCAGACGCCGGCGAGGCTGGCGAGGATGGCGAGCGGCAGCAGCACCGCGGTGGCGATCATGTTGTCGCGGGTGAACTGGCCGAGCGCGACATAGGCCGGCACCTTTATCCAGTTGAGTGCGGCGAAAAAGATCGCGGTGGTGCCGATGAAGACGTCGCGTGGCAGCCGGCGGGGCATCACCCACATCTGCCAGGGCGGGCCGCCGGCGTGGGCGATCTGGCTGGTGAAGCCGGTGGCGATGCCGAACAGGCCGCCGACCCACAAGGGGGAGTTGCGCGGCGCGGCGATCCGCCCGCCGCGCTCGATCCAGAGGCGGTAGGCGCCGAACAGGATCGAGATCGCGCCGACCGCGGTGAGCAGCGCGTCCGCGGGCACCGAGGCCGCGAACAGCCAGCCGAGGGCGACGCCGAGGATCGCGCCGGGCAGCATGACCAGCAGGATCTTCCTGTCCCAGGTCTTGCGAAAGGCGGTGACCCCGATCGCGTCCTGAACGATCAGGACCGGCAGCAGGATCGCCGCGCCGCGCACCGGCGCCACGCCAAGCGCCATGATCGGCATCCCCAGCGCACCGAGACCGGCGAAGCCGCCTTTGGCGAGGCCGATCAGGATGACGGCGGGGATCGCGGCCAGATAGAAGCTGAGGTCGGTCGGCATGTTCCCCCGTCGATGTCTCCAAAGCCGTCATTCCAGCGCCGCCGCCGTCATTCCAGCGCAAGCTGGAATCTCACTTCTTCGTTCCGGCCGTCGACAAGGCAATGGGATTCCAGCTTGCGCTGGAATGACGAGATCAGGTCCAAGGCGCCCCTAGCCGACCGTGGTCCGCTCCAGCTTCGGCGAGAGCAGATGGATGGCGATCAAGGCGAGGAAATAGGCCGCCCCCGCCACCGCGAACAGCGGCGCATAATTCTCGCCATGGCCGAGCACGACGCCGGCATATTTGGAGAAGAACATGCCGCCGATCGCGCCGATCGTGCCGCCGATGCCGATCACCGAGCCGACGGCGAAGCGCGGGAACATGTCCGAGGGCAGGGTATAGAGATTGGCCGAAAAGGCCTGGTGGGCGGCCGCGGCAACGCCGATGATCAGCACGCTGACCCACAGATTCTGCACCGAGGTGGCGAACACGACGGGCAGCACGAACAAGGCGCAGATCAGCATGGTCAGCTTGCGCGCCTGGTTGACGCTCTTGCCGCGCTTCAGGAAATGACCGGAGAGCCAGCCGCCGGCGATGCTGCCGACGTCCGAAATCAGGTAGATGCCGCCGAGCGCGAAGACCGCCACCGGCGTCGTCCAGTGGACGAGGTCCAGATTGTACTGCTTGCCGAGATAGCCGGGCAGCCAGAACAGGTAGAACCACCAGATCGGGTCGATGAAGAACTTGCCGAGCGCATAGGCCCAGGTCTCGCGGCGCTTCAGCAGCTTCAGCCAGAGCCATGCGGGTTTCGCCTGCGGATCGGCCGGATCCTGGTTGATATGATCGAGCTCGGCCTGCCCGACCTTCTTATGGTCCGCTGGCCGGTCGCGGTAGATGGCGAGCCAGGCGATCAGCCAGATGATGCCGAAGATGCCGGTGAGGAAGAAGGTCATCCGCCAGCCGATCGCGGGGACCAGCAGCCAGATGAGCAGGGGCGTCAGGATCGCGCCGACATTGGCGCCGGCGTTGAAAATGCCGATGGCGAGCGCGCGCTCCTTGACGGGGAACCAGTCCGCCACCGCCTTCACGCCCGCCGGGAAATTGCCGGATTCGCCGATGCCGAGGCCGAAGCGGGCCATAGCGAACTGGGCGGCAGAGTGCACGCCGCCATGCGCGATATGGGCGATCGTCCAGATCACCACCGCGATCGCATAGCCGAGCCGGGCGCCGATCCAGTCGACGACCTTGCCGAAGGTCAGGTAGCCGATCGCATAGGCGGCCTGGAACCAGAAGATGATGTTCGCATAGTCGCCGGGCGACCAGTGGAGCTCGTCGCGGAGCGTCAGCTCCAGCACGCCGATCATCTGCCGGTCGACATAGTTGATCGCGGTGGCGGCGAAGAGCAGGCCGCAGATCACCCAGCGATAGCGGCCGATCCTGCTGGTGGCCTGCTGGACGATCTCGCTCCCCGACTCCGTCATCCCCAACTCCCTTGGGCCTCTCCGGCCGTTCTTTCTTATTCCGGCCTGGCGGCAACGAGGCTGCAGCTCAAGGCCAGCCCGTTGCCGAAATCCGCCTCCACCAGCTGGCCGGGTCGGGCCCGGTGCACGCCGGTGACCGCGCCGGACGAGATCCACTGGCCGGCCGTCAGCGCGATGCCGCGTCGCGCCATCAATTCGAACAGGAAGCGGGCGGCGCCGATTGCGCCGTCCGGAAAGGCCTCGGCCCGGCCGGTGCCGGCAAGCGCGCCGCCGATCCGGCAGGTCACCTCCCATTGCTCGAAGCCGCTCGTTCGCCAGTCCGCAATCTCCGGGCCGACGACGAGGCCGTTATTGTTGCCGAAATCGGAGACCACCGCGATCGGCCCGATCTCGTTGATCGTACCGAGCGGTGAGCTGGCGATCTCGATCCCGGCATGGACGGCATCGATCAGGCCGGCGGCCTCGTCCAGCGTGAAACTTGTCTTGCCGGCGGGCGGCGTGGTGCCGATCCGGAGCAGGAACTCCGCCTCGCCGGCGGCGAAGCCCTCGGCGAAGACCGGCATCGCCGCGCCGGCTGCGGCCCGGTCGAAGATCGGTCCGGCGATCCGGTCCGTGCCCAGCCGGCCGATCAGGGGCTCGGCCACGCGCCCGACCTTCCAGCCGATGACCGGACGGCCCCAGGCGGCGATTGCGGCGTCCTGGATCGCATAGGCGTCGTCGAGCGTGGCGGGGAAATCGCCGGGATAATCGTCGAGGCCGGTGGCGGCGCGGCGCGCGGCGAGGAATCGGCCGGCAATGCGGCTGCGGTCGTCGACGAGGATCACGCTCTCTCCATTCTTCTTTTTCTTTTTCTGCTAACGGAAACCGGTGTCATAAGCAACCGCGCGTGAGCGACCTTCGCCATTTTCAGCCCCTTCGGAGCGCGGCTGCGGCCCGGGCGCGAACCTTTATCGCTTCGGGATCAACGGCCTGGCCGCGCGGCACGAGCCAGGAGCCGCCGACGCAGGCGACCGCGGGCTCGGCCAGCCAGGCCGGGGCGCTGTCCTGGGTGATGCCGCCGGTCGGGCAGAAGCGAACCTCGCCGAACACCGCGGTCAGCGCCTTCAGCACCGGCAGGCCGCCCGCGGCCTCGGCCGGGAAGAATTTGAGCCGGGTGAAGCCGAGATCGCGGGCGCGCATGATGTCGCCCGTGTTGCTCGTCCCCGGCAGGAACGGAGCCCCCGCCGAGGCCGCTGCCTTGCCGAGCGGCTCGGTCAGGCCAGGGCTGACGATGAACTCAGCGCCGGCGTCGAGCGCGGCCGCAAGCTGGGCCGGATCCAGCACCGTCCCCGCACCGATCACCGCACCGGGCACCTGCTTCATCCGCCCAATCGCCTCGAGCGCGACAGGTGTGCGAAGGGTGACCTCGAGCACCGGCAGGCCGCCCTCGACCAAGGCTTCCGCAACCGGCTGCGCATCCTCGACCCGGTCGATCACCAGCACCGGAATGACCGGCGCCAGGGCCATTATATCGTCGATCGTGCGCATGCCGGTCAGTTTGCCTTGAGCATCATGGAAACCGGTGTCAGATTAATGCCGCTCGCCTTTGCGGGCAAGGGCGCGCTAATCCGGCGTCATGGGAGCGAAGGGCAAGGTGGCGAAAGCCGAGGACGGAAACGGGGTGCGGGCCGCGCGGTCGACGATCAACGATGTCGCGCGCCTCGCCGGCGTGTCCAAGAAGACGGTGAGCCGGGTGATCAACAACTCGCCTTTGCTCAACGAGGAGACCCGCGGCCGGGTCGAGAAGGTGATCCGCGAGCTGGGCTATGTGCCCAATCCGCAGGCCCGGGCGCTGGCACTCAGGCGCAACTTCCTGGTCGGCCTGATCCACGACAATCCCAATGCGCAGATGGTGCTCAACATGCAGCAGGGCATCCTCGAGGCGCTGCAGGGCACCGAGTTCGAGATGGTTGTCCGGCCGGTGGACCGCAATAGCGCCGCGATGCTGGACGATGTCCGCGTCTTCCTGGAGCGGCAGCGTCTGTTCGGCGTCGTGATCCTGCCGCCGATCAGCGAGAATGACGCGCTTGCCCGGCTTTGCGACGAGGTGGGCTGCCGCTACGTGCGGATGGGCTCTGCCCAGCTCGACGATCCCGATCACATGGTCGCGTCCAACGACCGCGAGGCGGTCAGGGAAGCGACCGACCATCTCATCCAGCACGGCCACAAACTGATCGGCCTGATCGAGGGGCCGGACGGTTTCCGTTCGGCGCGCGAGCGGCGGCAGGGTTTCGAGGACGCGCTGCAGGCGGCCGGGCTGACCCTGCCGCGCAGCCTGATCGCCCAGGGCAATTACACGTTCGAGACCGGGGTCACCGCCGCGAATCGGCTGCTCGACCTTTCGCCGCGTCCGACCGCGATCTTTGCCAGCAATGACGAGATGGCCGCCGGCATCGTCTTCGCCGCGCGCGAGCGGGGCATATCGATCCCGGACGAGCTCAGCGTCATCGGCTTCGACGACACGCCGATCGCGGCGCATATCTGGCCGCCGCTCACCACGGTGAGGTGGCCGATCGTCTCTATGGCCCGCGCCGCCGCGCGCAAGCTGGTGGGCGACATGGTCGGCGGACAGGCGGCCGGGGAGCAGCCGAGCGAATTGCCGTCGACCTTGGTGAAGCGGGCGAGCGTGGCGCCGCCGCCCGCGTCCTGACGGTTGAATGGAGCGCTGACACCGGTTACCAAGCGCCAACGCCGCTTAGGAGAGTCGGATGTTCGAGAGGACCTATTACGCCACCCATCCGGACATGATGGAATGCGTCAGCAATGACGAACTGCGCGACCGCTACCTGATCCCCGGCCTGTTTCGCGACGGCGAATGCGTGCTGAACTACACCCATGCCGACCGCTTCGTGATCGGTGGCGTGCAGGTTGGCGCCGCGGCGGTGCATCTGCCGGCGCAGACCGAGCCGCCCTCGGCCGCGGGTCATCCCTTCCTGGAGCGGCGCGAGCTTGCCATCGTCAATGTCGGCAGTGTCGAGGGCAGCGTCGCCGTCGATGGCGAGGTCTTCGCGCTCGGCAACAAGGACTGCCTCTACGTCACGATGGGCGCGACGGATGTGATCTTCTCCGGCGAGGGCGCGCGCTTCTATCTCGCCTCCTGCCCGGCCCATAAGGCGTTCGCCACGCGCAAGCTGGAGATCGCCCAGGCCAATGCGCTGGACCGCGGCAGCCTCGAGGAATCGAACGAGCGGACCATCTACCAGCTCGTCATCCCCGGCGTCTGCGACAGCGCGCAACTGGTCATGGGCCTCACCGTGCTGAAGCCCGGCAGCGTCTGGAACACGATGCCGCCGCACATTCACGAGCGGCGCAGCGAGATTTATTTCTATTTCGAGCTGGACGACCTCGCCAAGGACCGCGTCTTCCACTTCATGGGCGAGGGCGAGGCAACCCGGCACCTGGTGGTGCAGAATGAGGAAGCGGTGATCTCGCCGCCCTGGTCGATCCATATGGGCGCGGGCACCAAGGCCTATGCATTCATCTGGGCGATGGCGGGGGAGAATCAGGATTATACCGACATGAACGTCCTCGACATCTGCCAGCTGGCGTGAGGGGGAAGCCAGGATGCGCATCAGATTCGTTCGTCCCGAGCGAAGTCGAGGGGCGCTGGCATTGAGTCATCACGGGCGCCCCTCGACTACGCTCGGGACGAACGGAGTTTTGCATGACGTCACAGTTTGATCTGACCGGCAAAGCGGCCATCGTCACCGGCGCGAACACCGGCATTGGCCGGGCGATTGCGGTGGCGCTGGCCGAGGCCGGCGCGGACGTGGCGCTGGCCGGGCGGTCGCCCGCCGATGAGACGGCGGCACAGATAAGGGAGCTGGGGCGCGGCGCCGTCCCGATCGAGGCCGATCTCTCTACGACCGCGCCGGTGCAGAAGGTCGTCGACGAGACGCTGGCGGCGTTCGGGCGGCTCGACATCCTGGTCAACAATGCCGGCATCATCCGCCGCGCCGACGCCACCGATTTCTCCGAGGCGGACTGGGACGCGGTGGTCGACACCAATTTGAAGAGCCTGTTCTTCCTTTGCCAGGCGGCAGGGCGGCAGATGCTGGGGCAGGGATCGGGCAAGATCGTCAACATCGCCTCGTTGCTGAGCTTCCAGGGCGGGATCCGGGTGCCGAGCTATGCCGCGGCCAAGTCGGGCGTCGCCGGCCTGACCAAGGCGCTGGCGAACGAATGGGCGGGGCGCGGCGTCAATGTGAACGCGATCGCTCCGGGCTATATTGCAACCAACAATACCGCGGCGCTGCAGGCCGATGAGACCCGCAACCGGCAGATCCTGGAGCGCATCCCTGCCGGGCGCTGGGGCGACCCGAAGGACATAGCCGGGGCGGCGGTGTTCCTCGCTTCAAGCGCAGCCGATTATGTGAATGGCCACGTGCTGGCCGTGGACGGCGGGTGGCTGGGCCGTTGATCGGCCGTCGCCCGGTGCTGGCCGGGCTGGCGGCGGCGCCCTTCCTGATGGCGCAGCGCGCGCCCGAGGCTGCCGGGGTCCAGGCCTTTCTCGGCATTCGTTATGGCCGGGCCGAGCGCTTCCGGGCGCCACGCCCAGCCTTCGATCCGCCGCTCGGCCGCTATGGGCCGTCCAGCCCGCAGCAGGGCCGTTCCGGTCTGGCGGTCGGCGAGGACTGCCTGTTCCTCAATGTTTGGACGCCGGCGCGGGACGGGCGGCGACGGCCAGTCATGGTCTACTTTCATGGCGGCGCCTATTCGACCGGGACGCCGGTCAACCCGCAGCTGGACGGCGCGCGGTTGGCGGCGGGTGGCGACGTCGTGGTGGTCACGGTCGCGCACCGACTGAACGTCTTCGGCTATCTCTATCTCGCTCGGCTCGATCCGCGTTTTCCGGACAGCGGCAATTGCGGGCAGCTGGACCTGATCCTCGCGCTGCAATGGGTGCGGGCCAATATCGCCGCTTATGGCGGCGATCCGGGGACGGTGATGGTCTTCGGCCAGTCGGGCGGCGGCGCCAAGATCGCGACCTTGATGGGGACGCCCGCCGCGCGCGGCCTTTTCCACCGCGCGGCGACGATGAGCGGGCAGCAGGTGACGGCCTCGGGCCCGCTCCATGCGACCGAGCGGGCGCGGGCCTATATGGCGCGGCTGGGCGCGGATCGGGTGGACGATCTGGTCGCCATGCCGGTCGAGCGGCTGGTCGAGGGGCTGGCGGCGACCGATCCCTATCTCGGCGGCGGTGTCTATATGGGGCCGGTGCTCGACATGAAGTGGCTGGTCCGCCACCCCTTTTGGCCGGACGCCAATCCGCAGGGCAATGCGATCCCGATGATGCTCGGCAACACCCAGGACGAGACCCGCGCCTTCTATCCGCCGGATCATCCGAAGGTCGTGGGTCTGAGCTGGGACAATCTCGCCGAGCGGATGGCGCCGGAACTGCGTATCGACGCGCTGCCCGAATGGGTGGTGGACGAGTATCGCCGGCATTTCCCAGCTTATTCGGCGGAGCAGATCTTCTACGCGGCGACCACGGCCGGGCGGAGCTGGCGCGGGCAGGTGATCGAGGCCGAGGAGCGGGCGCGGGCCGGCGTGCCCGGCTATGTCTACCAGCTCAATTTTCCGGACCCGGCGCCGCACGCTTCGGACATTCCATTGGTATTCGGAACCTGGCAGGACCCAGCGGCGCGGCCGGTCAGCGAGGCGATGATGTCGGCCTTTGTCCGCTTTGCCCGCACCGGCAATCCGGGCTGGGCGCCCTATAGCTTGCCGCAGCGGCAGACGATGATCTTCGACACCGCGCCGCACCTGGAGAGCGATCCCCGCCGCTGGGAGCGGGAGCTGTTTGCGCGAATCCCGTATATCCAGCCGGGGACCTGAACGCCCGGTTTTCCGCGGGTCAGCGGGCGAAGAGCTGCGCTTCCGTAATGCGCAAGATCGTGGCGTCGGCCAGATGATAGCGCACGCCGGTGCAATCGCAGTAGATGCGCTTCCCGAGCAGCGCCGGCATATTGTCCCGTGCGAACATCTGCTCGAACCGGGTACGCACGCGCTGATTTGCGAAGACCGGCCAGATGAAGGCGTCGATATTCCCCTCGGGCCGCAGGTTGAACCCAAAGTGGAGCTCATCGATGACGGTGAAGCGCGCCGTCGTCCGGCAGGCGCCGCAGGTCGCCGAGCCATCGCGTATGGCGGCCTCAGGGCTCCAGTCGTGGGGGGAAACCAACACGGGAGGCGGCGGGGGTGGCGGCGGCCCAGGGCGGCCCCAGACCGCCGCCGGTAGCGCCGCGACCAGAGTGAGAAGACAAAGCAAGCCGCGACGCATGAATGTTATGTTATCACATCCAAGTGAGGGCGCAAGTGGCGTCAGCGCCGCTCCTGCCGCATCTCGGCGTCGCGTCGTGTGGTCGGCTGCTGCGGCTCGTCATGCTGGCCGGGATAGCGCCCGGAGCGCGGCTCCATCGTCGCGAGGTCCCAGTCGGCCTCCACGAACGGCGCGCGGACCGGCTCGGCCCGCGGATAGCCGCCGACCTGGGTCTCGTTGTCGATGATCTCGCCGCGCCCCTCGACGACGTCGAAGATCACCCGGATGTCATGCGGGTCGCGGTCCCAGGGGCGGGCGCCGGCGTTGCGCAACACGTGCGTCTCGACCTGGTTGGCCGGGAGGACGGGAAGGCCCGCGGGCCAGATCACCGGGCGCGGCACCTGGATGATCCGCGCCGGGCTGGTCGTGTAGCGGCCGAGCATCGGCAGCGGTCGGCCCTGTCGGTCCACGGCGATATTGTCGCGGCCGTGATATTCGAGGTCGCCGACCCCGCCGATGGTGAGAAAGGCGATGTCCTCCCGGGTCGAGAAGCCACCGCGCAGCACGTTGCCGACCGCACTCAATTCGCCGAGCTGGTGGGGATGGTCGCCCCATTCCAGGTCCATGAGATTATAGTGGATCGCCTGCGCACCGGGATCGAAGATCAGATTGTTGACGACAGCGGCGTGGACGCCGCCCTTCAGCAGCGGGTTGCGCTCGTAATTGTGCGCATAGACGTTCCGCCAGATCAGGATGTTGGTGGCGTTGTCGTGGATCAGCGAGCCTTTGGAATGCTCCCCCTTCGGATGCGAGCCGTGTGCGATCCCCTCGGCCAGCAGATTGTAGGAGAAAGTGACATTGTGGCTAGCGCCCTGCCGCCATTCCGCTGGCGTACTGCCTTGGAAGCGCGGGCCCGAGGCGGACAGATTCTCGTCCAGCGCCCAGGTCATCGTGCAATGGTCGACGATCACGTTCCAGGCGCCGACGGTGGAGAAGGCGTCCGCCTCCCAGCCCGACCGCCAAGCCTGGCCCGAGACGCCGGTGCGGATGCGGATGTGGCGGACGATCACATCATGGGTGCGCACGTCGATGCCGCCGCGAATCAGGGTGATGCCTGGCGACGGCGCGGTCTGGCCGGCAATGGTCAGGAAGGGCTGGTCGATGTTCCAGGTGGCGAGGCCCATGTCGATCACGCCGGCCACTTCGAACACGATGATTCGCGGCCCTTGCGCCTGTAGTGCGGCGCGGAAGGAACCTGGGCCGTTCGGGTTGAGATTGGTGACGCGCAGGATCCGGCCGCCGCGGCCGCCGGGAGTCTGCGCCGCCCAGCCCTGGGCGCCGGGAAATGCAGATGCCGTCGCGCGAGTCTGTGCCAAAGCGGGCAGCGGGAGCAGCGCAAGTACCAGAAAAATAAGGCGTATCAGCGACATTCATCCCTCCCGTCGGGTGGTCTTGACAGCGAGCCGCTTCCGGATCAAAGTCCTTATGACACCGGTTACTTCATCGGGAAACCGGAAAAGGCGACTGCGGCAAACGCAGCGCGAAGGAGAGGGAGAAAGGGGCGGCCGACCCGAGGCCCGCTGATCCTCCAGCCTTCCGCGCGACTCTGGCGCAGGTTTTTTTGGCCCGGCATAGACACCGGTGTCACAAGCCCTTCGGGGCCAGGTAACGGGGCCCGTGCGGGTCGTGAACAGGGAGGGGGACGCGTGCTACGCGCGTCCGGCTTGGAAGGATCGGACATGATTTCGAAGCTCGACATCACGCCGCGCACGCGCATCGTCATGGGCCTGCTGGGCAGCGTTGCCTGGCTGGCGGCAGCGGCGCCCGCCGCCGCCCAGAGCGCAGCCCCGCAGACCGCGCCCGCCGCGGATGCCGCCCAGCCGGATGCCGGCGCCGCAGCGCAGCCGCCGGAAGCGCAAGGCGGGGATAACGAGGTCGTCGTCACCGGCATTCGCGCCTCGCTCAACGCGGCGCTGAACCTGAAGCGAGACACCGTCTCGTCCGTCGACGCGATCGTCGCCGAGGACATGGCCCGCTTCCCGGACCAGAATCTCGCCGAGGCGTTGCAGCGCATTCCGGGCATCTCGATCCAGCGCGACGCAGGCGAGGGCCGGGCGATCACCGTCCGCGGCCTCAGCTCGCAATTCACCCGCGTCCGCCTGAACGGCATGGAGACGGTCGCCACCTCGACCGACGGCGCCTCCGCCAATCGCGACCGCGCCTTCGACTTCAACGTCTTCGCCTCCGAACTCTTCACCTCGGTCGTCGTGCACAAGACCGCCGAAGCCTCGCTCGACGAGGGCTCGCTCGGCGCGGTCGTCGACCTCAACACCGGCAATCTTTCCAGCACATTGGGATCCTAAGCTTAGAATTCCACGTGGACAAGTTGTCGCGGCCGCTTCTATAGTGTCACCTAAATACTAGTGACTCCAGCGTAACTGGACTGGCCACAGTTAGGCCGCAAATGTAATCACACTGGCTCACCTTCGGGTGGGCCTTTCTGCGTTCGCGAGTGGACCCGATAAGCTCATGGAGCGGCGTAACCGTCGCACAGGAAGGACAGAGAAAGCGCGGATCTGGGAAGTGACGGACAGAACGGTCAGGACCTGGATTGGGGAGGCGGTTGCCGCCGCTGCTGCTGACGGTGTGACGTTCTCTGTTCCGGTCACACCACATACGTTCCGCCATTCCTATGCGATGCACATGCTGTATGCCGGTATACCGCTGAAAGTTCTGCAAAGCCTGATGGGACATAAGTCCATCAGTTCAACGGAAGTCTACACGAAGGTTTTTGCGCTGGATGTGGCTGCCCGGCACCGGGTGCAGTTTGCGATGCCGGAGTCTGATGCGGTTGCGATGCTGAAACAATTATCCTGAGAATAAATGCCTTGGCCTTTATATGGAAATGTGGAACTGAGTGGATATGCTGTTTTTGTCTGTTAAACAGAGAAGCTGGCTGTTATCCACTGAGAAGCGAACGAAACAGTCGGGAAAATCTCCCATTATCGTAGAGATCCGCATTATTAATCTCAGGAGCCTGTGTAGCGTTTATAGGAAGTAGTGTTCTGTCATGATGCCTGCAAGCGGTAACGAAAACGATTTGAATATGCCTTCAGGAACAATAGAAATCTTCGTGCGGTGTTACGTTGAAGTGGAGCGGATTATGTCAGCAATGGACAGAACAACCTAATGAACACAGAACCATGATGTGGTCTGTCCTTTTACAGCCAGTAGTGCTCGCCGCAGTCGAGCGACAGGGCGAAGCCCTCGGCTGGTTGCCCTCGCCGCTGGGCTGGCGGCCGTCTATGGCCCTGCAAACGCGCCAGAAACGCCGTCGAAGCCGTGTGCGAGACACCGCGGCCGGCCGCCGGCGTTGTGGATACCTCGCGGAAAACTTGGCCCTCACTGACAGATGAGGGGCGGACGTTGACACTTGAGGGGCCGACTCACCCGGCGCGGCGTTGACAGATGAGGGGCAGGCTCGATTTCGGCCGGCGACGTGGAGCTGGCCAGCCTCGCAAATCGGCGAAAACGCCTGATTTTACGCGAGTTTCCCACAGATGATGTGGACAAGCCTGGGGATAAGTGCCCTGCGGTATTGACACTTGAGGGGCGCGACTACTGACAGATGAGGGGCGCGATCCTTGACACTTGAGGGGCAGAGTGCTGACAGATGAGGGGCGCACCTATTGACATTTGAGGGGCTGTCCACAGGCAGAAAATCCAGCATTTGCAAGGGTTTCCGCCCGTTTTTCGGCCACCGCTAACCTGTCTTTTAACCTGCTTTTAAACCAATATTTATAAACCTTGTTTTTAACCAGGGCTGCGCCCTGTGCGCGTGACCGCGCACGCCGAAGGGGGGTGCCCCCCCTTCTCGAACCCTCCCGGTCGAGTGAGCGAGGAAGCACCAGGGAACAGCACTTATATATTCTGCTTACACACGATGCCTGAAAAAACTTCCCTTGGGGTTATCCACTTATCCACGGGGATATTTTTATAATTATTTTTTTTATAGTTTTTAGATCTTCTTTTTTAGAGCGCCTTGTAGGCCTTTATCCATGCTGGTTCTAGAGAAGGTGTTGTGACAAATTGCCCTTTCAGTGTGACAAATCACCCTCAAATGACAGTCCTGTCTGTGACAAATTGCCCTTAACCCTGTGACAAATTGCCCTCAGAAGAAGCTGTTTTTTCACAAAGTTATCCCTGCTTATTGACTCTTTTTTATTTAGTGTGACAATCTAAAAACTTGTCACACTTCACATGGATCTGTCATGGCGGAAACAGCGGTTATCAATCACAAGAAACGTAAAAATAGCCCGCGAATCGTCCAGTCAAACGACCTCACTGAGGCGGCATATAGTCTCTCCCGGGATCAAAAACGTATGCTGTATCTGTTCGTTGACCAGATCAGAAAATCTGATGGCACCCTACAGGAACATGACGGTATCTGCGAGATCCATGTTGCTAAATATGCTGAAATATTCGGATTGACCTCTGCGGAAGCCAGTAAGGATATACGGCAGGCATTGAAGAGTTTCGCGGGGAAGGAAGTGGTTTTTTATCGCCCTGAAGAGGATGCCGGCGATGAAAAAGGCTATGAATCTTTTCCTTGGTTTATCAAACGTGCGCACAGTCCATCCAGAGGGCTTTACAGTGTACATATCAACCCATATCTCATTCCCTTCTTTATCGGGTTACAGAACCGGTTTACGCAGTTTCGGCTTAGTGAAACAAAAGAAATCACCAATCCGTATGCCATGCGTTTATACGAATCCCTGTGTCAGTATCGTAAGCCGGATGGCTCAGGCATCGTCTCTCTGAAAATCGACTGGATCATAGAGCGTTACCAGCTGCCTCAAAGTTACCAGCGTATGCCTGACTTCCGCCGCCGCTTCCTGCAGGTCTGTGTTAATGAGATCAACAGCAGAACTCCAATGCGCCTCTCATACATTGAGAAAAAGAAAGGCCGCCAGACGACTCATATCGTATTTTCCTTCCGCGATATCACTTCCATGACGACAGGATAGTCTGAGGGTTATCTGTCACAGATTTGAGGGTGGTTCGTCACATTTGTTCTGACCTACTGAGGGTAATTTGTCACAGTTTTGCTGTTTCCTTCAGCCTGCATGGATTTTCTCATACTTTTTGAACTGTAATTTTTAAGGAAGCCAAATTTGAGGGCAGTTTGTCACAGTTGATTTCCTTCTCTTTCCCTTCGTCATGTGACTTGATATCGGGGGTTAGTTCGTCATCATTGATGAGGGTTGATTATCACAGTTTATTACTCTGAATTGGCTATCCGCGTGTGTACCTCTACCTGGAGTTTTTCCCACGGTGGATATTTCTTCTTGCGCTGAGCGTAAGAGCTATCTGACAGAACAGTTCTTCTTTGCTTCCTCGCCAGTTCGCTCGCTATGCTCGGTTACACGGCTGCGGCGAGCGCTAGTGATAATAAGTGACTGAGGTATGTGCTCTTCTTATCTCCTTTTGTAGTGTTGCTCTTATTTTAAACAACTTTGCGGTTTTTTGATGACTTTGCGATTTTGTTGTTGCTTTGCAGTAAATTGCAAGATTTAATAAAAAAACGCAAAGCAATGATTAAAGGATGTTCAGAATGAAACTCATGGAAACACTTAACCAGTGCATAAACGCTGGTCATGAAATGACGAAGGCTATCGCCATTGCACAGTTTAATGATGACAGCCCGGAAGCGAGGAAAATAACCCGGCGCTGGAGAATAGGTGAAGCAGCGGATTTAGTTGGGGTTTCTTCTCAGGCTATCAGAGATGCCGAGAAAGCAGGGCGACTACCGCACCCGGATATGGAAATTCGAGGACGGGTTGAGCAACGTGTTGGTTATACAATTGAACAAATTAATCATATGCGTGATGTGTTTGGTACGCGATTGCGACGTGCTGAAGACGTATTTCCACCGGTGATCGGGGTTGCTGCCCATAAAGGAGGCGTTTACAAAACCTCAGTTTCTGTTCATCTTGCTCAGGATCTGGCTCTGAAGGGGCTACGTGTTTTGCTCGTGGAAGGTAACGACCCCCAGGGAACAGCCTCAATGTATCACGGATGGGTACCAGATCTTCATATTCATGCAGAAGACACTCTCCTGCCTTTCTATCTTGGGGAAAAGGACGATGTCACTTATGCAATAAAGCCCACTTGCTGGCCGGGGCTTGACATTATTCCTTCCTGTCTGGCTCTGCACCGTATTGAAACTGAGTTAATGGGCAAATTTGATGAAGGTAAACTGCCCACCGATCCACACCTGATGCTCCGACTGGCCATTGAAACTGTTGCTCATGACTATGATGTCATAGTTATTGACAGCGCGCCTAACCTGGGTATCGGCACGATTAATGTCGTATGTGCTGGGGAAAG
>JADMIO011432760.1_pt1 | contig 56100 bp, 60 predicted proteins | sample 8958161 | NCBI WGS metagenome assembly JADMIO01 (sample SAMN16585339, study PRJNA669376) | soil metagenome | isolation source: Crop rotation soil | place: USA: Cullars Rotation, Alabama | collected 2011
GCCGCGACTTCAAGTCACGTGAATTCCAAGCTTCGGATCCCACTGTGCTGGAAAGAGCGCGACAACGCGCATTTCACGGTCGTGCGCGGCATTGATGGCCGCGACCACGTTCTCGGAATTGCCGGAGGTGGAAATCGCGAGCAGCACGTCGCCTTTGGCGCCGAGCGCGCGCACCTGCTTGGCGAAGACCTGCGCGAACGAATAGTCGTTGGCGACTGCGGTCAGAATCGATGTGTCGGTGGAGAGCGCAACCGCCGGCAGCTCGGGACGCTCGCGTTCGAAGCGGCCGACCATCTCGGCCGCGAAATGCTGCGCGTCCGAGGCCGATCCGCCGTTGCCGCAGGACAGGATCTTGCCATTGGCGAGAAGACAATCGGTGAGGACGTGCGCCGCGCGGGCGATGGCCGGTGCGAGGCTCTCGATTGAGTCCTTCTTGAGCTGAGCGCTTTCGGCAAAGTGCCGGCGGATGCGGTCGATGGTCGGCGTGTCCATTGCGTCACGTCATGGGGGGGCGCGATGATTGTAGCAATAATGGCAAAGGCTCCGCTCATGGCGCGCAGCCTAATTGTCATCGCTGATGATGTCCTTGAGCCAATCGATGCGCGACGCATCCAGCGCATCGCACACGATCGCATCGAACCGGCACGGCGGCGCGTGTCGCAGCCGCGCCAGATAAAGCCCCGCCGCCTTGAGCAGGCGCGCCTGCTTTGCCGCGGTGATGCTGGCCGCGGCACCACCATAATCGATCGCTCTGCGCAGCCGCACTTCCACGAACACCAGCGTCACGCCGTCGCGCATCACCAGATCGATTTCGCCGCAGCGCCGGCGAAAGTTGCGCTCGACGACGCGCAGTCCGCATCGCTCCAGAAAATGCGCGGCCATCGCTTCCGCGGTCGCGCCGTCGGCTGCACGCTGCGTGAGCGTTGCATTGCGGCGCTTCGCGGGCGGCAACAGCGGCTTTCCGGATCAGGCGCGCAAGGTGCGGCGCAACCTGTCAGTGCGGCGCAGCCGGCACGATTTCGCCGTCGCGAAACTGGAGCAGGATGCCCTCGCGCGCGAATTGCCGCGAGGGCTCCAGCGTCAAATGCCCGGTTGCGCCGTCGAACTCGAGCGTGCGCGGCGGACCGTTGTCGAATGCGTGCGCAACGTGGAAGGCGTCGATGCCGAGCGCGTAAAGACGATCGAGCGATGCGTTGCCGAATTCGCGTCGGGGAATGTCGCCGTACGTAGCGGTGAGAGGCGGCGTGAGCCATGGCATCTCGATGAAATAGACGTCGTCCAGGTCGCGACGGCTGTCGCGTAGCTGGCGGTCGTTCACCTGGCTGCTCGTGTAGGCGGGGATCTGGCCGACATACGGCTTGGCGAGCGCGACATCGTCGGCGTCCGCCGCGATAATCATGGCATCGATATGCGAACGGCCGATGTCGCGGCGCAGAAGCGTCAATGCATCCGGCGAACGGCCGAAATGAAACGACTGCGGCCGCGTTCCGCCGACCATGATCCATTCCGCAATGAAAGCGGCGGCGAAACGCTTTTGCAGCGGCGAGTCGCTTGCCAGCACCGCCACGCTTTGCGCACCCTCCTTCTGGATTCGTTGCGCGAGTTGGCGTCCTTCGCTTTCGATGGAGAGCGCCAGCGTATAGATTCGATCGGGCAGCGGCGTGGCCTCGTCCAGCTGATTGAGCGCGATCGTCCACGGGATGTCGCCACCGGCGCCGGCAATGCTCTTGATGTCGTCGCGCAGGAGCGGCCCCACGACCACGCGTACGCCCAGATTCTTCGCCTCGACGAAAGCGTCCTTTGCACCGCCGTCGGTATGTGCAACGACACTGAATTTTTCGTGGCCGGCGGTTGCTGCCGCGCTGAATCCCGCGAGCACCGCTTCGCCGGCGGCGCCGTACGTCGGCGAGCCGAGCGGCAATACGATGGCGATGGTCGCCGGCTCCCGTTCGGGCGCCGGAGTAATGGGCTCCGGCGAGGCCAGAGGTGCCGTCGTTGTCGGCGGCGTGGCGATCGATGGCGGCCTAATCACCGGCGCCGGCGTCACATGCGGAGGCACCTGGCTTGCCGCAGGCGCCTGCGCGAAGGAGAATGCGGCAGGCGCGAGCGTCAAAAGCGCGAGCAGCGCACGCGAAACCGCGCGTTCGCCACATCTACGCAGGCGATTGCACCATGCGCTCAAGGCTGCGAAAGAGCGGAACTCGACATGCAGCGGATGCATGAACTGCGGCGCGGTGACGAAGTGGAGGCGGCGGCCGGGGAAGGGCTGCGATTCAGAGCGCAGCCGGGCACATTATATGTGGTCGCCACGCCGCTCGGAAATCTGCGCGACATCACGCTGCGCGCTGTCGATATCCTGCAGACGGCCGATGCGATCTTCGCCGAAGACACACGCGTCACGTCGGTGTTGCTGCGGCATTATGGAATCGCCACGCGGCCCGGCGCGCTGCACGCGCACAACGAAGCGCGCCGCGCAGACGAGATCGCTGCAGCGCTTCGCGCCGGCCGCAGCGTTGCACTGACGAGCGATGCCGGAACCCCGGCTGTCAGCGACCCCGGCGCGCGGCTCGTGCGGAGCCTGCGCGAAGCCGGCTTCCCGGTCGTGCCGGTGCCCGGCCCCAATGCCGCGATTGCTGCCATCTCTGCAGCCGGCCTCGCAGCCGACACGTTTCTGTTCATCGGTTTCCTCCCTTCCGCTGCGAGAGCACGCAGCGAGGCGCTCGAATCGTTTGCACCTCTCGATTGCGCGCTCGTCATATACGAGGCGCCGCATCGGGTCGTCGCCACCGTTCAAGCCATCGCCGCCATTTTCGAAGATGCACGAGAGCTCGTCGTGGCGCGCGAATTGACGAAGCGGTTCGAGACCATCGTGCGCATGCCTCTACGCGATGCAGAGGCCTGGTTCGCCGCGGATGCCAATCGTGCGCGCGGCGAGATCGTGCTCATCGTCGATGCGCCGCGGCGAGGCAGCCAGGATCAAAGCACGCAAGCGCTGACGGCCGATACGGAGCGTCTGCTGCGCGCGCTCTTAGCCGAGCTGCCGCCGTCGCGCGCGGCGCGAATCGTTGCCGACGTGACCGGCGCACCGCGTGAGCGTCTTTACGAGCGGGCACTTGCGCTCAAAGGTCGTGCGCCGGGATGAATGCGCCGCATGTGCCCGGTTGGGACGCACAGCTCGATCTCGACTTTGCGCGCCGTGGCGATCGATCGTTGCTGACGCGCGCTCGTCATACCGGGCCGCTGGTCGTGCAGAAGCCCTTGTACCCGGAAGGCGAAGCGCTTTGTCAGGTCATCGTCGTGCATCCACCGGGCGGCATTGCAGGGGGTGACCGGCTCGCGCTTACGGTCGATGTGGACACGGCCGCTCATGCGCAACTCACAACCCCCGGTGCGACCAAGTGGTATCGATCGGCGGCTCGACCGGCGCGGCAGACGATTGCGCTCACGCTTGGCAAAGACGCAATATGCGAATGGCTGCCGCAGGAGACAATCGTATTCAACGGCGCGCACGCGCAAACGACGACGCGAGTCGTGCTTGGCGATGGCGCGACATTCCTCGGATGGGACATCGTGTGTCTCGGCCGTATTGCCTCGGGCGAGCGATTCGAAAGCGGCGGTTATCGGCAATGCGTCGAACTGGTGCGTGGCGACGCGCTCATATGGACCGAGCGCACGATCGTCGATCCGGCGAGCGCGTTCGCACGCTCGGCAGTCGGCCTCGCGGACTGCCCGATTTTCGCGACATTCGTTGCGGCCGCGCCGTTGATCGAGGACAATGCCTTCGCCGATTGCCGGCGTGCCGCAGCCCGCGCCGCGGCTGGAGCCTGCGCCGTAACGCGTTTGCCGGGGGTGCTGATCGCGCGTTACCGCGGCGATTCGACGGAGGACGCGAGACGCTGCTTCGTCGACGTGTGGTCGCAATTGAGACCGGCGCTTTGCAAACGCGATGCCGTGACGCCTCGCATCTGGAACACATGACGTGGAATTGACGCCGCGGGAACGCGACAAGCTTCTGATCTTCACAGCCGCGCTCTTGGCCGAGCGCCGCCTCGCTCGGGGCGTCAAGTTGAATTATCCGGAAGCGGTCGCGTACATCAGCGCAGCGATCATGGAAGGCGCGCGCGATGGGCGCACCGTCGCGGATCTGATGCGCCACGGCGCAACGCTGCTCGCGCGGGAGCAGGTCATGGATGGGGTGCCCGAAATGATTCCCGAGATCCAGGTCGAGGCGACGTTCCCCGACGGCACCAAGCTTGTTACCGTGCATCACCCGATCGAATGATCCCGGGCGAATTGATGCCGCAGGACGGCGAGATCGAGTTGAACAGCGGCCGCGCGACCGTCACGTTGCGCGTTGCGAACACGGGCGACCGTCCGATTCAGGTCGGATCGCATTACCACTTCGCGGAGACGAATGCTGCGCTCGACTTCGATCGCGCGCTTGCACGCGGTTTTCGCCTCAACATTGCGGCGGGAACGGCGGTGCGCTTCGAACCCGGACAAACGCGAACGGTCGAGCTGGTGGCGCTTGCTGGGGATCGCATCGTGTACGGATTCACCGGTGCCGTGATGGGTCTGCTCGCATCGTGAAGATCACGCGCCGCGCATACGCCGAGATGTTCGGTCCGACCACCGGTGATCGCGTGCGTCTCGCCGACACCGATCTCATCGTCGAAGTCGAGCGCGATCTGACGATCTACGGCGAAGAGGTGAAGTTCGGCGGCGGTAAAGTCATTCGCGATGGCATGGGACAGAGCCAGCGCGCCTCCAGGGATTGCGCCGATACGGTGATCACGAACGCGCTGGTGATCGATTGGTCGGGGATCGTCAAATGCGACGTGGCGATCAAGGACGGTCTCATCGCCAGGCTCGGCAAGGCGGGCAATCCGGACATTCAGCCCGGTGTCGATATCGTCATTGGGGCGGCGACCGAGATCATCGCCGGCGAAGGCATGATCGTAACGGCGGGCGGCATCGATTCGCACATCCATTTCATCTGCCCGCAACAAATCGACGAGGCGCTGATGTCGGGCGTGACGACGATGATCGGCGGCGGAACGGGACCGGCCACCGGAACGTTCGCGACGACGTGCACGCCGGGTCCGTGGCACATTCATCGCATGCTCGAGGCAGCGGACGCTTTTCCGATGAACCTCGGCTTTCTGGGCAAAGGCAATGCGAGCCTGCTGCCGCCGCTCGTCGAGCAGATCGAAGCGGGCGCCATCGGTCTCAAGCTGCACGAAGACTGGGGAACGACGCCCGCCGCCATCGACGCGGCGCTCAAAGCCGCGGATGCGATGGACGTCCAGGTCGCCATTCACACCGACACCTTGAACGAATCCGGCTTCGTCGAAACGACATTGAAAGCGATCGGCGGGCGCACGATCCACACCTATCACACCGAAGGCGCAGGCGGCGGTCATGCGCCCGACATCATCAAGGCCTGCGGCGAGCCGAATGTGCTGCCGTCGTCGACCAATCCGACGCGGCCGTACACGGTCAACACCATCGACGAGCATCTCGACATGCTGATGGTGTGCCATCACCTCGATCCGGCGATTGCCGAAGATGTCGCGTTCGCCGAATCGCGCATTCGCCGCGAGACGATCGCAGCCGAGGACATCCTGCACGATCTCGGCGCGTTCTCGATGATTTCTTCGGATTCGCAGGCGATGGGCCGCGTGGGCGAGGTGATCATTCGCACGTGGCAGACGGCGCACAAGATGAAAATGCAGCGCGGCAAGCTCGCGCAGGATCCGCAGCGGCACGACAATCAGCGCATCAAGCGCTACGTTGCGAAGTACACGATCAATCCCGCGATTGCGCACGGCATCGCGCACCGCGTCGGCTCCATCGAGCCCGGCAAGATCGCCGACCTGGTGCTATGGAAGCCGGCGTTCTTCGGCGTCAAGCCGTCCTTGATCCTGAAGGGCGGCATGATCGCGGCGGCCGCCATGGGCGACCCCAACGCATCGATCCCGACGCCGCAGCCCGTGCACTACCGTCCGATGTTCGGCGCGTTCGGCAAAGCGCTGGCGACATCGGTTACGTTCGTCTCGCGTGCCGCGGTCGATAACGCGGCGGTCGCGAAGCTTCGTCTTGGCAAGCCCTTGGTGGCGGTGCAGAACACGCGTCGCATCGGCAAGCGCGACATGAAGCTGAACGATGCCCTTCCGCGCATCGAGGTCGATGCCGAGACGTACGAAGTTCGCGCCGACGGCGAAGCGCTGACCTGCGAGCCCGCTCGCGAATTGCCAATGGCGCAACGCTATTTCCTGTTCTGATGTTGCAATGCTGATCGTCCAGGAGCGCATCGCGCCGCCGCAACCGCAGGTCGATGCAGTGCTCGTGCTGCCGTTCGCGGAACGGCGCAAGAGCCGCTTGCGCACCTCTGTTACTGACGGCGAGGAGATCGGGATTTTCCTCGAGCGCGGGACGATCCTGCGCAATGGCGACTGCCTGCGTGCGGACGACGGCCGTGTCGTTCGCGTAGTGGCGGCGAACGAGGACCTGTTCGAGATCCGCTGCAACGAGCCCGAGGGCCTCGCTCGCGCCGCGTATCACCTCGGCAATCGACACACCGCAGTCGAAGTGCGCGCCGACAGCCTGCGCATCGCTGCCGATCCCGTGCTGCTGGACATGCTGCGCGGTCTCGGTGCCGTCGTGACGGCGATGCATGCGCCGTTCGAGCCCGAAGCGGGTGCTTATGGCGCAGGCACGCATTCGCATTCGGGTGAGGCTAAGCACAGCGGCATCATTCACGATTTCGCCGATCGCGCGACGAAATGAGCGCCTCGTGACGGATGCCATCGACGATTCTCTGCTGCGACTGGTGCGGCTCCTGCATCTCGCGAGTCCGACGCTTCCGATCGGCGCTTACAGCTATTCGCAGGGATTGGAATGGGCCGTGCACGACGGCACCGTGCGCGATGCGGCAGGCGCGCAGAACTGGATCGGCGACGTGCTGACTCTCGTGATTGCCAATGGAGAAGCGGCGATCGTTACACGGCTGCTGTGCAGCAGCGGCAGCGATCCGCGCGCATTCACACAGTGGAACACCTGGTTCCGCGCCTCGCGTGAGACCGCGGAGTTGCGCGCGGAGACCGAGCAGATGGGACGCTCGCTTGTCACGCTTTGCAACGAGCTGCGATTGCTCGACGGCCGCGCGCGCGATCTCTTGCCCACCCTCGCGCCGATCACGCTTCCCGCCGCGTACGCGTTGGCGGCACGTGCTTTCGACATTGCGGCGGAGCCGGCGCTCACGGCGTACCTCTGGTCATGGCTCGAGAACCAGGTGCTCGCGGCGATCAAGCTCGTGCCGCTCGGGCAAACCGCCGGCCAGAGGATTCTGCTGACGCTGGGCGCGCGCATTCCGGATGTCGTCGCACGCGCCTTCGCCCTCGACGATGCGGATATCACGACCTTCGCTCCCGGTTATGCGCTTGCCAGCGCCCGTCACGAGACGCAGTACACGCGCCTCTTTCGCTCATGATGCGGAGATAGCGAGATGGCGCGAGCGCAGCCTTTGCGTGTCGGTATCGGCGGCCCGGTCGGATCGGGCAAGACCGCGCTCACGCTCTGCCTCTGCCGGGCGCTGCGCGATCGCTACCAGCTCGCGGTCGTCACCAACGACATCTATACCGAAGAGGATGCGCAATTTCTCGTGCGCAACGAAGCGCTGTCGCCGGATCGCATCATCGGCGTGGAGACCGGCGGCTGCCCGCATACCGCCATCCGCGAAGATGCCTCGATCAACCTCGAGGCGGTGGAGCGCCTGACGGAGCGCTTCGGCAATCTCGACATCGTGTTCGTGGAAAGCGGCGGCGACAATCTCGCCGCGACCTTTTCGCCGGAGCTCTCCGACCTCACCCTTTATGTGATCGATGTTGCGGCCGGCGACAAGATCCCGCGCAAGGGCGGGCCGGGTATCACGCGCTCCGACCTGCTCGTCATCAACAAGATCGATCTCGCGCCGCTCGTCGGCGCCTCGCTCGAAATCATGGCGCAGGACGCGCGACGCATGCGCGGCGAACGGCCCTTCGTGTTCACCAATTTGAAGAGCGGGTTGGGTGTCGACGAAGTCGTTCGCGTGGTGATCGAGGGCGGCATGGTCGGCATGCACAAATAAGGCGTCGCCATTTCGGTGCACGCTTGTGCACCAGTGCACCGGTTTGGAATCGAGCGACGGCCGCTTGCGACCGCAGCGATTGCCTGCAAGGCGCGTCGCCGCGGTTTTACATCCCGCAAATCAAGCTCTTATGCCCACGAAATGCGCATGGCATGGATCGTGCGGTAGCACTCGCGAGAGCGGACGGTCTGACTTGAAAAAGCCCAAAAGCACTCACGCTCATCGGAGCAGCACCTCTTTGTCATAGAGGCATTTCTCATCATCAACGCGGGGACAGTCCATGCATAAACGAATTTTCTTGAAAAGGCTGGCGCTTGCTTCGGCGCTCGCTCTAGGCGGCTTCGCCACCATGCCGGCGCTTGCCGCCGACACGATCAAGGTCGGCGTGCTTCATTCGCTGTCGGGCACGATGGCAATCAGCGAAACAGTGTTGAAGGACGTGACGCTGATGGCGATCGACGAGGTGAACGCCAACGGCGGGCTGCTTGGCAAGAAGCTCGAGCCGGTGGTCGTGGATCCCGCCTCGAACTGGCCGCTCTTTGCCGAGAAGGCGCGCCAGCTCATCTCGCAGGACAAGGTCGCGGTCGTGTTCGGCTGCTGGACTTCGGTTTCGCGCAAGTCGGTGCTGCCGGTCTTCGAAGAATTGAACGGGCTTCTCTTCTATCCGGTGCAATACGAAGGCGAAGAACTCTCGAAGAATGTGTTCTACACTGGCGCGGCCCCCAATCAGCAGGCCATTCCGGCTGTCGAGTACCTGATGAGCAAGGAAGGCGGCGGCGCCAAGCGCTGGGTGCTGCTCGGGACCGACTACGTGTACCCGCGCACGACGAACAAAATCCTGCGCGCGTTCCTGAAATCGAAGGGGGTCGCCGATACCGATATCGACGAGAAGTACACCCCGTTCGGGCACAGCGATTATCAAACGATCGTTGCCGACATCAAGAAGTTCGCGGCCGGCGGCAAGACGGCGGTAGTGTCCACGATCAATGGCGACTCGAACGTGCCGTTCTACAAGGAGCTCGGCAATCAGGGCCTGAAGGCCACCGACGTCCCAGTCGTTGCGTTCTCCGTCGGCGAGGAAGAGCTTCGCGGCGTCGACACCAAGCCGCTCGTCGGCCACCTTGCTGCGTGGAACTACTTCATGTCGGTGAAGAATCCGGCCAACGACGATTTCAAGAAGAAGTGGGCCGCGTACGCCAAGGCGAAGAAGCTGCCGGGCGCGGACAAGCCGCTGACCAACGATCCGATGGAAGCAGCCTATGTCGGCTTCCACATGTGGGCGCAGGCGGTTACCAAAGCCAAGTCCACGGATACGGACAAGGTGATCGCGGCGATGGGCGGCCAGACGTACACGGCACCCGACGGCTTCACCATCAAGATGGATGAGAAGAATCATCATCTGTGGAAGCCCGTCCTGATCGGCGAGGTGCAATCGAACGGTCAGTTCAACGTTGTGTGGAAGACCTCCGGTCCCGTTCGCGCGCAGCCGTGGAGCCCGTTCATCGAAGGCAACGACAAGAAGAAGGACACGCCGGACAAGCTGTAATTTCTTGGCGGCGCATGCCTCCAAACGCGCAAGCGGAGCCGTCGGCAATCAAGTCAAAAGACGAGCCGTTGTAGTACGCTCTCGGGCGGCAGCTCCCGATCACGGCTGCCGCCCGTCCTGTTTTCTGAACGAGCGGACGCTTGTCTCGCGGTAACCCACCACGTTCTCACAATGACCATGATTCCGATTCGCAAAACATCATGACGACGCGGCTGCGGCCGATCGGCCGCTCGTGGTGGAGGCTCGTCGTCGCGTTCGCCGCGGTGTGTTGCATGTCGCGCGCGCTGGCGCTTTCGCCGGAAACCGTTCACGATCTCGCGCTCGGCGAGAACGAGCAGAAAGTGAAGGCCATCGCGGCGGTTGTGGCGGCGGCTGATCCCGGCGCGCTCGAGCTGCTGCAGGCCTTTGTCGAGGGCGAGGTGCAAACAGCCGGCGATCAGGTGCTGCGCGTCAAGGACGGCAAGGCCATCGATCTTGTCACCGGCAGCAAGGTCGATCCGGTACCGGCCAACGTCGAGGACGTCATTCTCAACAATCGCGTACGGCGCGAGCTGGCCACGGCCATCGCCGCACTCAAATTGAGCTCGCCGGATCGCGCGGTACGCTTGAACGCGGCGCAGGCGCTGCAAAGCGGCGCCGAACAAGACATGCTCCCGGCCATCCAGCGTGCGCTTGGAAAAGAGCAGGATCCCGAGATCAAATCGCTCCTGACGCTCACACAAGCGACCGTGCAATTGAGCAGCAGCGACAAGGCGACGCGCCTCGGCGCGATCCGCGCCCTGGCGGAAAGCCGCGATCCCAACACCAAGAAACTTCTGCTCCCGTTGCTCGAAAAGAAAGGCGCCGCGTTTGTCGAGAGCGACAGCGAGGTGCGCGCGGAAGCCGAATCGTCGCTGCGCGCGATCGAGAGCCGGCTCGCGCTGGGCGAAATGGTCGGACGCGTGTTCAGCGGCGTCAGTCTCGGCAGCGTGCTCCTGCTCGCGGCGCTGGGTCTTGCCATCACGTACGGCCTGATGGGCGTCATCAACATGGCGCACGGCGAGCTCATCATGATCGGCGCTTACGCGACTTACGTCGTGCAGAATTTGTTTCGCAGTTTCGCGCCGGGCGCATTCGACCTCTACCTGCTGGCCGCGCTGCCGGTCGCATTCCTCACCTCGGCGCTGGTCGGCATGGCGCTCGAGCGCACGGTGATCCGCTTCCTGTATGGACGTCCGCTCGAAACGCTGCTCGCAACCTGGGGCATCAGCCTGATCCTGATTCAGACGGTGCGCACGATCTTCGGCGCGCAGAACGTGCAGGTGGAGAATCCCGCCTGGATGTCGGGCGGCATTGAACTTCTCTCGAACGTGGTGCTGCCGTGGAGCCGCATCGTGATCATCGGCTTCGGCGCGGCGGTCGTGGTGCTCATCTGGATTTTGCTGACGCGCACGCGATTGGGGCTTTTCGTGCGCGGCGTCACGCAGAATCGTCCGATGGCGAGCTGCCTCGGCGTTCCCACCGGTCGCGTCGACACGTACGCGTTCGGACTGGGCTCCGGCATCGCCGGCCTTGCCGGCTGCGCACTCTCGCAGATCGGCAACGTCGGCCCGGATCTCGGCCAGAGCTATATCGTCGATTCGTTCATGGTCGTGGTGCTGGGCGGGGTAGGCCAGCTTGCGGGCACCGTCTATGCGGCCGTCGGGCTCGGCATCGTCAACAAGTTCCTGGAAGCGGTGTCCGGCGCGGTTCTCGCGAAGATCGCCGTGCTCGTCTTCATCATCGTGTTCATCCAGAAGCGACCGCAGGGTCTGTTTGCGCTCAAGGGCAGGATGGCCGATAGTTGATGCGTGACGCCGAACTCACGATGAACGACGCGCACGCTTCCATCGCGCCGGCCATACCGTCGCCTGCAACGGCCGCGGCGCTGAACGCCGTTGCAGCGCCGCTCGCGATAACCCGCCGTACCCTCTTCAGTGCACGCGGCTGGGTGCTTTTCGGTGCGGCGGCCGTCGTGATCCTCGTCATCATGCCGCTTGCCAATCTCGTGCTGCCGGCAGGCCATCCGCTGCATGTGTCCGATTACGCGGTCACGCTCGGCGGCAAGATCATGTGCTACGCGATCGTGGCGCTGGCGATGGATCTCATCTGGGGCTACACCGGAATCCTTTCGCTGGGCCACGGACTTTTTTTCGCGCTCGGCGGCTACGCCATGGGCATGTATCTCATGCGCTCGATCGGCCGTGAAGGCGTCTATCACAGCGATCTGCCGGACTTCATGGTATTTCTCGACTGGAAGGCGTATCCCTGGTACTGGAGCTTCACCGACCACTTCGGCTACGCGATGCTGCTGGTCGTGCTCGTTCCGGGGCTTCTTGCACTCGTGTTCGGCTATTTCGCTTTCCGCTCGCGGATCAAGGGCGTGTATTTTTCGATCATCACGCAAGCGCTCACGTTCGCGTTCATGCTGCTCTTCTTCCGCAACGACACCGGGTTCGGCGGCAACAACGGCTTTACCGATTTCAAGCGCATTCTCGGGTTCACTATCGCGACGCCGCAAACGCGCATGGCGATGTTCGCGATCACCGGCAGCGTGCTGCTGCTCGCGTTTCTGCTCGCGCGTTATCTGGTGGTGTCGAAATTCGGCCGCATCCTGACCGCCATTCGCGACGCCGAGAGCCGCGTCATGTTTTGCGGCTACAACCCGCTGTACTACAAGCTCGCCATCTGGACGTTGTCGGCGGTGATCTGCGGCATTGCCGGAGCGCTCTATGTTCCGCAAGTAGGCATCATCAATCCGGGCGAGATGTCGCCGGCAAATTCAATCGAGATCGCGATCTGGGCCGCCGTCGGCGGGCGCGGCACGCTGGTCGGGCCGATCCTCGGCGCGTTCCTCGTTAACGGCGCCAAAAGCTATTTCACCGTCGCTTTGCCGGAGTATTGGCTGTTCGTGCTCGGGCTGCTGTTCATCCTGGTCACGCTCTTCCTGCCGCACGGCGTGGTGGGCGGGCTCGCCAGATTGTCGCGCTCGCGCAATCGGCCGGCGACAAGCGCGTGAACGCGGAAGCCCTGCACGTCCTGGATCCCGGTCAAGCCGCCGGGCTGTCGCAGGCGGGAATGCGCATCGCCGGTGAGACCGTCGACACGACGCACGGGCCGATCCTCTATCTCGACGGTATTACGGTGAGCTTCGATGGCTTCAAGGCGCTGAACAACCTGAGCCTCACCATCATGGACGGCGAGCTTCGCTGCATCATCGGACCGAACGGCGCGGGCAAGACGACGATGATGGACGTGATCACCGGCAAGACGCGTCCCGACAGCGGCAGCGCATTCTTCGGCCAGACGATCGACTTGACGCGCTTGACCGAGGCCGAAATTGCGCACGCCGGCATCGGCCGCAAATTTCAGAAGCCGACCGTGTTCGAGCGGCACAGCGTCTTCGAGAACCTCGAGCTCGCGATGAAAGCCGACAAGCGGGTGCGCGCGGCGATCCGTGCGCGGCTCGCCAGCGACGATCTGGATCGCATCACCGAGATCCTCGATCTCATCCATTTGCGCGATGAAGCCGACCGCCTCGCCGGCTTGTTGTCGCACGGGCAGAAGCAGTGGCTCGAGATCGGCATGCTGCTGATGCAGGAGCCCCGTCTTCTGCTGCTCGACGAGCCGGTCGCCGGCATGACCGACGAGGAGACGGAACGCACCGCCGAGCTGTGCCAATCGCTGGCAGGACGCCACTCGGTGATCGTCGTCGAGCACGATATGGATTTCATTGCGTCGATTGCACGGACTGTGACCGTGCTGCACGAAGGTGCGCTGCTCGCGGAAGGGCCGATGGACACGGTGCAGGCGGATTCGCGCGTCATCGAAGTCTATCTCGGGCGCTGATTGCCTTGATCCCATGCTGACCGTCTCCTCGCTCAATCAGTACTACGGCGGCAGTCATACATTGCGCGACGTCGCTTTCGAAGCGCCGTCGGGCGCCGTGACGGCCATTCTCGGACGCAATGGCGTGGGGAAGACGACGCTGCTCAAATGTCTCGCGGGTCTCGTGCCGGCACGCTCGGGCTCGATCCGGTTCGAAGGTGTCGACGTCACAAGAATGCCGCCGTACAAGCGAGCGCGCCTGGGCTTTGGCTACGTGCCGCAGGGGCGCGAAATTTTTCCGCGGCTCACGGTCGAGGAAAATCTGCGGCTCGGGCTCGCGACGAAGCCGGCGGGCAGCTCGATTCCGCAACGCGTGTTTGAAATGTTTCCGGTGCTCTCCGAGATGCTCCATCGCCGTGGCGGCGATCTCTCCGGCGGCCAGCAGCAGCAGCTCGCGATCGGACGCGCTTTGGCGATGGGGCCGAAGCTCCTGGTTCTGGACGAACCAACCGAGGGCATTCAGCCGTCGATCATGAAGGACATCGAGCGCGCCATCCGCGAGCTGGCGGCGCAGGGCCAGATGGCGATTCTTCTGGTCGAGCAGTACTACGATTTCGCGCGCTCGCTTGCCGATCGTTACATCGTGCTGTCGCGCGGCGAGGTCATCAAATCCGGACGCGGCGAAGACATGGAGCGCGACGGCGTGCGCGCGTGTCTTACGGTGTAGGGTGGGTTGGCCGAGCGTCCTGCTGCTATACGCTCGAACCTAAGCGCTAAACGTCGCGGCTCGTTGTCGCGGCCGGATCGACGCCGCGGCGTGCCGCCATTTCCTTGCCGATCTCGGCGATCATGGCGGCGTCGCAAACCTCCATCGCCAGCGGAATGAGCTCATTCTCTTCGCGCGCGATGTGCGATTCATACGCCGCCGCGAAATCGGCAACGGTCTTGGGCGACAGATAATCGCCCTGCGCAGCCGCAATTGCGGATAGCAGAGGTCGCAGCCGACGCCAGCTCTCGGCAATCACCAGGTGCTCGTTCTCGAGATCGTCGATAAGCCCTTGCGCCTCGACCGGCAGTATGCGCAGCAGTCGCGGAAAAACACTCTCTTCCTCGTCGGCGTGGTGATTCGGTGCAGCGCTGTCGAAGTACTTGAGAATGCCGCGCGCGGCGGCGCGCGCTTCGGCGTCGCATCCGTTTTCCGGCAGATGACGCTGCAGCCGCGCGAGCGTGGCGAGATTGCGCTCGATGCGGCGATGGCACGCCGTCAGCATGCCCAGCGGATCGTCGAAGGTCGGGGCAGGTTTCTGGCTGAGAATATCGATCGGCATACGCGGCTCGTTCGGGATTTCAGTTGAATCGCACGTAGGTGAAGTCGAGCGGATGATTGTCGATGCCGCGCGGCGGCGGCGCGATCCAGTTGGCGAAGCGGCCCGGCTCGACGACGCGTCCCATGAGCGAAGCGACGAACGCGCGATCGCCCGGCGACGGCAGCCAATCGATCGCTTGCCGTTGCCACTGCGTCGCGTCGACGATGTTGCCTTCGGGATCGATGTGCGCGGCAGCAAGCGGCCCGATGCGGCGATTGAACGCCTTGTGCGGCGCCTTGAGGCGCATCGATGTGCCGGTCTTTTCGACGATCCTGTTCCAGCGCGTGATGCCGGCGACGGCATCCTTGATGAAGTCGTCGCGCAGACGCTCGTTCAGCGCATTCAGCGCGGGCGCGTCGACGGTGACGAGTCTGCCGTCGCGGATTTCGAGCACGGGATAGGTAGCGCCGTTCAGCAGGTGATCGTCCTCGATGCGCGCCTCGTTGAAGCGTCCCTTCAATCCGGTCGAATAGAAGGTCGCGGCATTCGACGAGACGTCGGCGCCGAAAAGATCCATCGTCACGCTGAAATGGAAATTGAGATAGCGTTGGATCGTCGGCAGATCGATGACGCCTTCGGCGCGCAATCGAGCGGGATCGTCCGTGCCGCAGGCGACCATCGCATCGCAGGTGCGGGTGATGATCCGTGCGAGTCCCGACTGGCCGATGAACATGTGATGCGCTTCCTCCGTCAGCATGAAGCGGGTGGTGCGCGCGAGGGGATCGAAGCCCGATTCGGCGAGTGAATAGAGCTGGAACTTGCCGTCGCGGTCTGTGAAATACGTGAACATGAAAAACGACAGCCAGTCCGGCGTGGGCTCGTTGAACGCGCCCAGTATGCGCGGATTGTCGGCGTCGCCCGATCGGCGCTCGAGGAGCGCCTCGGCTTCCTCGCGCCCGTCGCGTCCGAAATGCGCATGCAGCAAATAGACCATCGCCCAGAGATGACGTCCTTCTTCGACGTTCACCTGGAACAGGTTGCGCAGGTCGTAGAGCGAGGGGCAGGTAAGCCCCAGATGACGCTGCTGCTCGACCGAAGCGGGCTCGGTATCGCCTTGCGTGACGATCAATCGTCGCAGGTTGGATCGGTATTCGCCGGGAACCTCCTGCCAGGCCGGCTCTCCCTTGTGCGCGCCGAATCCGATAAGCCGATCGGTTTCCGCAGGGGCGAGAAAGATGCCCCAGCGGTAATCGTGCATCTTCACGTAATCGTAGTGCGCCCATCCTTTCGGTTCCGCACTGACGGCGGTGCGCAGGTAGACATCGGTATCGCGCGTGCCGGCGGGCCCCATGTCGCCCCACCACTTCACGAACTCGGGTTGCCAGTGCTCGAGCGCGCGCTGCAGCGCCCGGTCACCGGCTAAATCGACGTTGTTCGGGATCTTCTGGTTGTAGTCGATGCTCATGAAATGCTCGAGGGCACAGGCATTTTAAAGTCTAAACGCGCTCGCGCTTGAATCCCGGTTTGATGCCGGTGCCGAACACTTTCAACGCGCCGGTTTCACCGACGGCGTTGGGCCGGCTGAAGATCCAGTTCTGCCATGCGGAAAGGCGGCCGTAAATGCGTGTGGCCATCGTCTCCACCGGTCCGAAGCGCAGATTGGCTTCCAGGCCGGTCAATGCGTCGGGCGACAGGCTCGCGCGCTCTTCCAGCGCAACGCGGATTTCATCGTCCCAATCGAGCTCGTCAGGCGTCGCGGTGACAAGTCCGAGATCGAGTGCTTCCTTCGCGCCGAGCGCACGGCCCGCCGCAGCGTGCAGCCGTTCGAGCGTGGCGGCGTCGCCATAAAATCGCGCACTCAGGCGCGACGGTGCGTTCAACGTTTCGTACGCGCCGAAATTCATGGCCGACATGGCCACGACAGGTCCATCGACGGCGTCGTCAGGTGTACTTTGCCCGAGATCGAGCATATAGCTGCGATCGCACACGAGCGCGAGCTCGAGCAGCGTGCCGACGAAGCACGAGTCGCGCTCGATCAGCGCGAAGACCGTGCGCGACGTGACGTCGAAGCGGCAAAGGGTGCGCCGGATGAGTCCGATCGTTTCGCGCACGAGCCAATGCCCGCGATGCCGCTCCAGTGACGCATCCGCTGCCACGACGCATTGCGCGTCGCCGCGCGTGTTGACGATCCAGGTACCGATCTCCGGCTCGTTGGTGCGCAGGAGCAGGATCGCATCGTCCAGCTCGCGCGCCATGGCGAGCGGCCACCATGCGTCGCCTTGGCGAAGGATCGAATCGATGTCCTGCGGTGGCGGCGTCGACGGAGCGTGCACGGTCAGGACGGCATGGCGCGAGCCGCGATCGATCTTCACATCGACATGAGGGTAGCGATAGGCGTCGGCATCGACCCGTCGCAGGAGTGGCGTCAGCGGCACGCCGGCGGCGTCGCGCGGGCGATCGCTTTGTGCGGCCAGCGCGAGCGCACGCTGCTGCACAACTTCGGCGAATTGCTGCGGCTTGGCATGATCATCGATCAGGCGCCATTCCCTGGCACGCGGTGCGCGCACGCCTTCGACGAGCGTGCAGAAGATATCGGCATGGTCGCGCCGCACATGCCGCTTGTCGGTCAGGCGCGTCAATCCGCCGGTGCCCGGCAGCACGCCAAGGAGCGGCACCTCCGGCAAGCTGACGGCGGCACTTCGATCGTCGATCAGGATGATTTCGTCGCATGCGAGCGCCAGCTCGTAGCCGCCGCCGGCGGTCGTGCCGTTGCATGCCGCGATGAACTTGAGACCCGAATGCCGGCTCGCATCCTCGATGCCGTTGCGCGTCTCGTTCGTGAACTTGCAGAAGTTGACCTTCCACGCGTGGCTCGACATGCCCAGCATGAAGATGTTCGCGCCCGAGCAGAAGACCCGCTCGCGGCCGCTGGTCACGACCACGCAGCCGATTTCCGGGTGCTCGAAGCGAATGCGTTGCAGCGCATCGGCGAGCTCGATGTCGACACCCAGGTCGTAGGAATTGAGCTTGAGCTTGTAGCCGGGAACGATACCGCGATCCTCGTCGACGTTGAGCGACAGAGTCGCAACCGCACCTTCGAACGCCAAATGCCAATGCGCGTAGCGATCGGGCGAGGTGTCATAGGTGTAAAACGGCGTGCGCGCGGCAGCCGAAGTTGCCGGCTCGATGGCGGTGGTGGACATGGCGCTCGCCGTGGACATCTCGTGGAATAGCGTGAAATATAATGCCTGATCGGTCGCGAAGGTCAACGCGGGAATGCCGGCAACGGCGCTCGCCAGCCAAGGACCGCGCATCCAACGAATGAGTAAACGGGAAGCTTCAATGCCGTCCTTGAGCGCCGCTGATCACCGGACGCAACCGCCGCGAATCCACATTCCGCGAGACTACAACGCGGCGCACGATCTGCTCGCGCGCAATCTTGCCGCTGGCCGCGCAAACAAGATCGCCTACATCGACGATCGCGGTGCCTACAGCTTCGGCGAGCTGGAAGAGCGCGCAAACCGTTGCGCCAATGCGCTTACTGGTTTAGGACTGCTGCCGGAGCAGCGCGTTCTCATCTGCCTCCTCGACAGCATCGATTTTCCGGCTGCATTTTTGGGCAGCATCAAGGCGGGAATCGTTCCTGTAGCCGGAAATACGCTTCTCACGCCGAACGATTACAGCTTCATGCTGCGCGACAGCCGGGCGAGCGCACTCGTCGTCTCGGCGCAGATACTGCCGCAATTCGAGCCGATCTTCGGCAGCGCTCCGCATCTGAAACATGTGATCGTGTCGGGCGCGTTGTCGCAACAGCATGCCACTGCGTATCAGTCGCTCGACACGCTTCTCGCCGCCGCCGCAACCGAATTCGACGCCGTCGATACGACCGCCGACGACATCTGTTTCTGGCTGTATTCGTCGGGATCGACCGGAGTGCCGAAGGGCACGATGCACGCGCATTCGAGCCTCATACAAACCGCCGAGCTTTACGCGCGTCCCGTGCTCGGCATTCGTGAAGACGACGTCGTGTTTTCGGCGGCAAAGCTTTTCTTCGCCTACGGCCTCGGCAACGCGCTCACGTTTCCGCTGTCGGTAGGCGCAACGACCGTGCTGATGGCGGAACGGCCCACACCCGTGGCGGTTTTCGCGCGCCTCAGAAAAGAGGGGCCGACCATTTTCTACGGTGTGCCGACGCTTTTTGCCGCACTTCTCGCAAGCCCCGATCTGCCGCGGCGCGACGAAGTGAGGCTGCGCTGCTGCACCTCTGCCGGCGAGGCGCTGCCGGCGCAGATCGGCAAGCGCTGGACCGATCATTTCGGCGTCGAAATTTTGGATGGCCTGGGCTCGACCGAAATGCTGCACATTTTCCTGTCGAATGCACCGGGCAAGGTGCGCTATGGCACGACGGGTGTGCCGGTGCCCGGCTACGAGTTGCGTATTCTGGACGACGACGCCCGGCCGGTCGTTCCCGGCAACGTGGGCGAGCTGCAAATCAGCGGTCCGACCAGCGCCATCGCGTACTGGAACAATCGTGAGAAGAGTCGCGACACGTTTCAGGGACACTGGACGCGCAGCGGCGACAAGTATTCGGTGGACGCCGACGGCTATTACATCTACGCGGGGCGCACCGACGACATGCTGAAGGTGAGCGGCATGTACGTGTCGCCCGTCGAAGTCGAGTCGGCGCTCATCACGCATGGCGCGGTGCTCGAAGCCGCCGTCATCGGGCGGGGCGACGACGACGAGCTCGTCAAGCCCATGGCGTTCGTCGTTTTGAAGGACGGCCGTGCGCCGTCGGCGGAGCTTGCGGACGAGCTGCGGCAGCACGTCCGATCGAGCCTTGCGCCGTTCAAATATCCGCGGTGGATCGAATTCATCGACGAGCTGCCGAAGACGGCCACGGGTAAGATTCAACGCTTCAAGCTTCGCGCAAAGGTCGCGCAGTCGATCCATCAACGGAGGAACGCATGAATGCATCGCACCGTTTTTCACCGCCTGCCCGGCGACTCGCACCGTCGCTGCTGCACGTGTGCCTGTTCGCCATTGCCGGTATCGTCGCTTCGTCGCCGGCGGTGGCGCAGCCGGCGAAGGTCAAGGTGGGCTTCATGCTGCCGTACACCGGCACGTATGCGGCGCTCGGCACCGCAATCACCAATGGCTTCAAGCTCGCGGTGGAGGAAAACGGCGGCAAGCTGGGCGGCCGCGAGATCGAATACTTTACCGTCGACGACGAGTCCGATCCGGCAAAGGCGCCTGACAACGCGAACAAGATCATCAAGCGCGACAAGGTCGACGTGCTGATCGGCACCGTGCACTCCGGCGTCGCGCTGGCGATGGCGAAAGTGGCGCGCGACAACAACACGCTCCTCATCATTCCGAATGCCGGTGCAGGCGATATCACCGGGCCGCTTTGTGCGCCCAACATTTTCCGCACCTCGTTTTCAAACTGGCAGCCGGGCTATGCGATGGGCAAGGTGGCGGCCGAGCAAACCAAGAAGACAGCGGTCACGTTCACGTGGAAATACGCCGCGGGCGAAGAATCGGTCGGCGGCTTCAAGGAAGCGTTCGAGGCGGGCGGCGGCAAGGTGGTGAAGGAACTGTTTCTGCCCTTTCCGCAGGTCGAGTTCCAGTCTTACCTGACGGAGATCGCTGCGCTCAAGCCGGACGTGGTGTACGCATTTTTTGCGGGCGGCGGCGCCGTCAAGTTCGTGAAGGATTACGCGGCGGCGGGGCTTAAGAATTCCGTGCAGCTGGTGGGCCCGGGCTTTCTCACGGACGGCACGCTCGATGCGCAAGGCGATGCGGCGCAGGGCATGCTGACCACGCTCCATTACGCGGACGGTCTCAACAATCCCAAGAATCGCGCGTTTCGCGCGGCGTACAGCAAGACGTTCACGGGCGAGCCCGATGTCTACGCCGTCGGCGGCTACGATGCCGCGCAATTGCTGAATGCGGGTCTCACCGCGGTCAAGGGCGACGTCACGAAGCGAAGCGAGCTGGTGGCGGCAATGGAGGCGGCCAAGATCGACAGCCCGCGCGGCGCGTTCACGCTGTCCAAGTCGCACAACCCGGTGCAGGACGTGTACCTGCGCCGCGTCGAGGGACGCGAGAACAAGATCGTCGGGGTCGCAGCGAGAGCGCTCGCCGATCCGAGCCGCGGCTGCAAGCTTTAATGGGAACGCTGGGCGCGTCCGCGCACCCAGCGACTCCGCCGTGGATCTCTACTCGTTCCTGATTCAGCTCCTGAACGGCATCCAGTACGGGCTGCTGCTGTTTCTGGTCGCGAGCGGGCTCACGCTCATCTTCGGCATCATGGGCATCATCAACCTGGCCCACGGCAGTTTCTACATGATCGGCGCGTACATGGCGTTTTCGCTGTCGTCGCTGACCGGCAACCTGTTTCTCGCAATCGTCATCGGCGTGGTGCTTTCGGTCGCTCTGGGCGTCGTCCTCGAATGGGCGCTCTTCAGCAGGCTCTACGAGCGCGATCACCTCGAGCAGGTGCTTCTGACCTACGGCCTCATCCTGGTCTTCGAGGAGCTGCGCAGCCTCATCATCGGCAACGACGTGCACGGCGTCGACGTGCCTGCCGTCTTCAACTGGTCGATTCCCTTGACGGCGACGCTGTCCTATCCCGTGTATCGCTTGTTCATGTCGGCGGTGTGCATCGTGCTCTCGGCGCTTCTTTACCTTCTGATCAAGCGCACCCGCATCGGCATGATGATTCGCGCCGGCGCGTCGAACCGCGAAATGGTGCAGGCGCTCGGGCTCAACATCAATCTCGTGTACCGCGTCGTGTTCGCGCTCGGCGTTGCGCTCGCCGCGTTTGCCGGCATGATCGCGGCGCCCGTCTCGTCGGTCTATCCGGGCATGGGCACGCAGGTGCTCATCATCTGCTTCGTCGTGGTGGTGATCGGCGGCATCGGCTCGATTACCGGCGCGCTTGTGGCGGCATTGCTGATCGGTATCGCCGATACTTTCGGCAAGGTGCTGCTGCCGGAAGCCGCCGGCGTCACCGTGTATGTCCTGATGGCGGCAATCCTGCTGTGGCGGCCCGAAGGCTTGTTGCGACGTGTCTGACGCCGCGTCGCGCAAGCCGGCCGGCGCATTCGGCAGCACACCCGGCGCGATTGCACGAGCGCTGACCGGAAAGGCGGCGGCGTTGACGGGCGCTCTATTGCTGCTCGCTGCGTTTCCCTTCGCCGGCGCGACGTTCTATACCGAGCTCGTGATGAAGGTGATGATTCTCGCGATATTCGCGTTGTCGCTCGATCTACTCGTCGGGTACACGGGGCTCGTATCGTTCGGTCATGCCGCATTCTTCGGCATCGGCGCGTATGCACTGGGTCTCCTCACGCCGAAGTACGATCCCGCGAGCCTCTGGCTCACGCTGCCCGCCGCCATTCTCGCGGCCGGTGTCGCTGCCTTCGTCGTCGGCCTGCTGGTGGTGCGGGTGAAGGGCGTCTACTTCATCATGGTGACACTCGCGTTCGCGCAGATGTTCTATTTTCTTTTTCACGACACTAAGTTCGGCGGCGGCTCCGACGGCATCAGCATGAACTTCAAGCCGCTGGCGGCGATCGGCACGCTCGTGCCGTTCGACCCCGGCAACGCGACGCAGGCGTATTACTTCGTGTTCGTCATGATGGTTGCGGTATTCGTCTTCCTCAAGACGATCCTGCGCTCGACATTCGGACGCGCGCTGCAGGGCATTCGCAGCAACGAGCTGCGGATGGTCTCGCTCGGATATCCCGTGTACCGCTACAAGCTTGCGAGCTTTACGCTGGCCGGAGCGCTGGCGGGTCTCGCCGGGTACCTGTCGGCGATGCAGTTCGGATTCGTCAATCCCGAGCTCCTGTCGTGGCATCAGTCCGGCAATGTGCTGCTGATGCTGATACTGGGCGGCAGCGGCAGCCTCTATGGCGCGGTCGCCGGCGCGTTCGTGTTCGTCGCGCTGCAGGAGATCTATTCGACGTTGACGACGCACTGGCAGTTGCCGCTCGGCCTCACGATCATCGCGCTCGTTGTCTTCGTTCCCGGCGGGCTTGCGAGCATCGCGCAACGCCTTCGCGCATCGACGCCGGAGGTCGCGGAGGATGAGTGAGGTGCTTCTGCGCACGGAACGGCTGTCGCGACGCTTCGGCGGCCTGATGGCGGTGAGCGACGTATCCATCGAGCTCCAACGCGGCAAGCTGCACGCGGTGCTCGGCCCCAATGGCGCGGGCAAGACGACGCTCATCAACTTGCTGTCCGGCGATTTGCCGGCCACGGCCGGCGTCATCCATTACCGGCGGCAGGACATCACGCACTTCGCGGCCGATCGCAGGTCGCGCATCGGCATTGGACGCAGCTACCAGAAGACGAACGTGTTCCCGGCGTTCACCGCGTTCGAGAATTGCCGGCTCGCCGCGCAATCGCGCTGCCCGCGACCGTTTCATGTGTTTGCCGATGCCGCGTCGTTTGCATCGTTGCGCGAGTCGGCACAGCGCGCGCTCGAGGCGGCGGGCATCGTCGCGCGCGGCGAGAGAGTTGCCGCCACGTTGTCGCACGGCGAGCAGCGGCAGCTGGAAATTGCGATGGTGCTTGCGACCGATCCCGACGTCATGCTGCTCGACGAGCCGCTCGCCGGTATGGGCGTGGAGGAAGCTACGCGCATGGTGCAGCTCCTGCGGGGACTTGCGCGCGATCATGCTGTGCTGTTGGTCGAGCATGACATGGATGCGGTATTCGCGCTGGCGGATGTGATCACGGTGATGGTCAACGGGCAGGTGCTGGAGAGCGGGCCGCCGCAGCAGATCCGCGCCAGCGAAGCGGTGCGTGCCGCTTACCTGGGTCACTGAACATGGATTTGCTTGGAGCACATGGTCTGCACGCGTACTACGGTGCGAGCCATATTCTGCATGGTGTCGATTTCGCGATCGCGCCCGGCGAAACCATCGGCCTCATGGGCCGCAACGGCATGGGCAAGAGCACGCTGATTCGCAGCATGCTGGGCATCGTGAAGCCTCGACAAGGCGAGGTGCGCGTACGGGGAAAGCCGATGACCGGCGCTCCGCCGTATCGCATCGCACGTCAAGGGATCGCGTACGTGCCCGAAGGCCGCGGCATCTTTCCCAACCTGAGCGTGCGCGAGAATCTCGTGATGGCGGCGCGGCCAGGTTTCGCGGGCAGCGCGGAATGGACGCTGCCGCGCATCCTGGAAATATTTCCGCGCCTTGCCGAGCGGCTCGATATCGGCGGCGCGCAGCTTTCGGGGGGCGAGCAGCAGATGCTGACCATCGGCCGTGCCTTGCTGACCAACCCCGACGTCCTGATCCTCGACGAAGCGACCGAAGGGCTGGCGCCGCTGATCGCGCAGGAGATCTGGCGCATTTTGCGCGAGATACGCGCGCGTGGTGTGGCCACGCTCATCGTCGACAAGAACTACGCCGCCGTCGCCCAGGTCGCGGATCGCAACATCGTGCTGGTCAAGGGTCGCGTGGTGTTCGAAGGTGACAGCGAGGCGCTGTTGCGCGACCCGGCGCTGCTGCAGAAGCACCTCGGCGTCTGATCGGCACGCGGTATTCGCTCGCGTCATGCCGTTTATCGATATCGGCAATCACCGCATCGATTACGAACGGATCGATGTCGGCCAGACGGCGCGTCCGACGCTCGTGTTTCTGCACGAAGGCCTGGGCTCGATTGCGATGTGGCGCGGCTTTCCGAATCGCGTGGCGCATGCGACCGGCTGCAATTCGATCGTGTATTCGCGCTACGGTTATGGCAATTCGGATCCTCTCACGGCGCCGCGCAGCGTGCGCTACATGCACGACGAAGCGCTGATCGAGCTGCCGATGCTGCTGGATCGTCTCGACGTTGCAGCGCCCATTCTGATTGGCCACAGCGATGGCGCGTCGATTGCGCTCATTCATGCGGGCGCCGCCGAACGCGAGGTCGGAGCGCTCGTGCTTCTTGCGCCTCACGTCATCGTGGAGGACATCTCGATCGCCAGCATCGCGCAGGCGCAAGTTGCGTACGAAAAGACCGACCTGCGGGCGAAGCTCGCGCGCTATCATCGCGATGTCGATTCGGCATTCCGGGGATGGAACCGGATCTGGCTCGATCCGGCGTTTCGCGACTGGAATATCGAAACCTACCTGCCGCAGATCCGTTGCCCCGTTCTCGCGATACAGGGCGAAGACGACGAATATGGCACGATGGAGCAGCTGCGGCGCATCGAAGCGCTTGTGCGCGATGCCGAGCTTCTCCAGCTCGAGGATTGCCGTCATTCGCCGCATCGCGATCAGCCCGAGGCGGTCCTCGACGCGATCACGCGCTTCGTTGATCGTGTCACGGCGAAGTAGCGCGAGCCCGCCGCATGAGTATCAAGCCTTTACGCTGGACAGATTGGCGCGGCGGCAGGATCATTGCCGCTCCCGAATGAAGACCAAGAGCAGGCCGCGATGCCCGACGTGATGGCAGGGTTGAAAACCGGACTGGCCGCCGAGACGGAACTGGTCGTGGCCGAGCATCACACCGCGCCGCACGTCGGCAGCGGCCACGTTCATGTCCTCGCGACGCCCGTGATGGTCAACATGATGGAGGCAGCGGCGTTGCGCGCGGTGGACGGACTTCTGCCCGACGGCTATCAAACCGTCGGCACGCGCCTCGACATCGGCCATTTTGCGGCCACGCCGGTGGGCATGAAGGTGAAGGCGCGCGCCGAAGTCATCGAGATATCCGGCCGCGCGATCACGTTCCGTCTCGACGCCGAAGATGAAAAGGAGCCGATCGGCAACGGCACGCACGAGCGTATCGTGATTAACGTGGCGCGCTTCGATCAGCGCATGGTTGCCAAGCTCGGCAATGCTTCCTGAAGCGTGGCACGCCGGCCGATCCCTTTCGCCGTTTCAGCTATGATTCCATGATGACGCGGGTCGCTGACGCCGATGGTGGCGCGGCGTTGCATGCGAAACGCTCGTTCGTCGGATCGTAAGGAGAAGAGCGATGTCCGCAAAGACACCGGAGGACCTGGACGCATTGTTCGCACGTGCCTTGAACAGCGGCGACATCGAGGGGCTGATGCGCCTCTACGAGCCGCAGGCAGCTCTGCGCCCCGCGCCCGGACAGACGATTCAGGGCGCCGCCGCGATACGCGAGACGTTGACGGGCTTCATCGGAATGAAGCCGACGATGTCGGTCGACGTGAAGACGATCGCGCAATGCGGCGATATCGCGCTCACCACGGCGAGATGGAAGCTTGACGGCACCGGCGCCGACGGCAAGCCGGTGCAGATGACCGGGCAGAGCGTCGAAGTTTCGCGGCGGCAGGCGGACGGATCGTGGCGATTCGTCATCGACACCCCTTGGGGCCTCGAATGGGAGGCGTAAGACAATCGCTCGCCTGCATCATCACGACAAGATGGAACCGCTCGCGATTTTGTTTGTGCTGCCCGCGCTTGCCGGCGTAACCGCGGAGATCGTGTTCCGCGATGCGAGGAATGCGTCGATTGCCGCTGTCATCGCTTCGATCCTCATCGTATGCGTCGGACTGAAAGCGCTGGGCTCCGCCGAGACGTGGAACTGGCTTGCCGCCATACTGGTGTTGCCGTTGCCGATCGCCTTCGCGCTCGCTGCGGTGGTCGTGCTCTATGGCCGCTCGCATGTCCCGCGCCGGCACAGGCGGCGCGACGGCTGACGCGCAGGCATTCGACGACAAACTCCGCGGCCTCATCATGATGCAGATTCGAGCGCTGACGCTGCGCGATGCCGTCGCTTACCGCGAGCTTCGCTTGCGCATGCTGCGCGAGCATCCGGATGCCTTCACGTCGAGCTTCGACGAGGACGAGCAGAAGCCGCTATCGTGGATCGAAAGACGCATTGTCGCCGGCACCGATTCACCCCACGATTTCGTCCTGGGTGCGTTCGGCGAATCCGGCGAGCTCGTCGGCACGGTGGGGCTGGCAGTCGATGCGCGTGCGAAGGAGCGGCACAAGGCGCGTCTTTTCGGAATGTACGTTGCGCAGGAAGCGTCCACGCATGGCGTCGGCCGCGCGCTGCTGGCGCAATGCATCGAGCGGGCACGCTCGATCCCGGGTCTCGAGCAAGTCCATCTCACTGTCACCTCGACCAACGGACGCGCCGTGCGCCTTTACGAAGCCGCAGGATTTCGTGCATTCGGTCTCGAGGAGCGCGCGATCAAGGTCGGCGATACGTATTATCCGAAAACGCACATGACGCGCTTCCTCCAGGTCGCCGACGCGGCGGAGCACGATGCGCCGGATGTCGATGCGGTGGGAGCGAAATCGGATGCGGTGAAGCAGATCACGCTTGCCCAGGCGCTCGCGCAACTTGCGGAGACGGCCATGCCGCGTTCGATGGAGCTTTTTCGCCACGGCAGTCTGCTGGTGAAGTGGTATGCCCCGCGCGGCAGCGATTTGCAGCAGCCGCACACGCGCGACGAAGCCTACGTTGTGGGCTGTGGCAGCGGCGAGTTCGTCCAGGGCGACAGGCGCATGCGCATCGCGCCTGGCGATTTCCTGTTTGCTGCCGCGGGAGTTGCCCACCGGTTCGAGCGCTTCAGCAACGATTTCGGCGTTTGGGTCTTCTTTTACGGCCCCGAAGGCGGCGAGGTGCTGGCGCACGCCGCCGATGTTCCTGCGGAGTCCATCCGCTAACGTGTCAGGAGTCCGACGGGCTCCGCTATTCGCGACAGGAGTTGCCATGAACGAAGAGACGTTCAATTTGAGCATCCGCAAGTTTCTGAAGATGGTGGGCATCAAATCGCAGCACGAGATCGAGCAGGCTGTCTCGAAGCTCATGGCCGCTGGCGCGATCAGCGGAACGGAGTCGTTCCCGGTGCGAGCGACGCTCGTGTCACCGGAGCTCAAGATCGACGTCGTGTTCACCGGCGAGATCAAGCTGCAGTGACAATGACGGCGACCCAGGCATCGCGCGCGGCGCAGTTTCGTCATCTGCACGAGCGGCCCGGCATCTTCGTCATTCCCAATCCGTGGGATGCCGGATCGGCGAAGCTTTTGGCATCGCTCGGTTTCGAGGCGCTCGCGACCACCAGTGCCGGTTTCGCGTTCTCGGAGGGCAAGCCGGATGCCGAAGGCGCGGTCACTCGCGACGATACGCTGCGCAATGTGCGCGCAATTGTCGACGCCACCGCGTTGCCGGTTTCGGCGGATCTCGAGAACGGCTTCGGCGATGAGCCGTCCGACTGCGCCGACACCATCCGACTCGCGGCGCAGGCGGGGCTTGCCGGCGGCTCGATCGAAGATGCGACCGGCCGCGCGAACGATCCCATCTATGCGTTCGACCGCGCTGTCGAGCGCGTCAAGGCGGCAGTCCGCGCGGCACGTGCTCTGCCTCACGACTTCGTGTTGACCGCGCGCGCCGAGAATCTGATCAATGGCCGTGACGATCTCGACGACACGATTCGCCGCCTGCAGGCGTTTGCCGAAGTCGGCGCCGACGTGCTCTACGCGCCCGGCTTGAAGAAGAGCGAGCACATCGAGCGTGTGGTCAAAGCCGTCGCGCCGAAGCCGGTCAACGTCGTGATGGGGCTCGCCGGCCCTGCGCTCGGCCTCGACGTTCTGGGCGGTCTCGGCGTCAAGCGCGTGAGCGTCGGCTCGGCATTCGCGCGCGCGGCTTACGGCGCGTTGATCGACGCGGCGCGCGAGGTGCGCGATCGCGGCACGTTCACGTTTGCGCAGCGAAGCGTTCCGTATGCCGAGATCAACGCGCTCTTCAGGAGCGAACGGCCGGGCGGACCGGCGCTCTCTTCATGAGCGATTTCATCGACGCCATCGCCCGGGTGCGCGGTTCCGTTGCAGCGGTGATGAAAATAACGAGGGAAGCGCCTGTCAAAAGCTCGGAGGGAACGCTGCCGGCGTTCGGCGTGTCCTTTGTCGGTACTGCATGGTGTGTCGTAGCCGATCGTTATTTCGTCACGGCGCATCACGTGCTCAACAACGGGAGGCCGCGCAATGAGCAGGATCGCTTCGTCCTTTTTTTCGTGCCCGACAACGGCCTCATGGGTTATCACACAGACCTCACCGAGTTTGTGCACGAGGACGCCGACAACGATATGGCGATCGTCGGAATTGGGTCCATGCCCAACGGCATGAGCGGCATTCCGGCCCTGCCGATCACGGTGGATCGTCCCATCGACGGCACGCGGGTGCTGACCTACGGCTTTCCGTCGCCGGTGATCACCGCCGCGACCGTGGACGTCGAAGGCAACTGGGGCGGTGGACAATTGCTGCTCAAGAGTCATGCGAACGAGGGCATCATCGCGGGACAGTACGATCAGGCGGATGCCCACGTGTTCGAGCTCAATGTCGGCTGGCATCACGGCGAGAGCGGCGGCCCGGTGGTGCGCATCGAGCCGCTTGCCACCTTCGCGCTGATGCAGGCGTATCGCGGCATTCAAAGCCCAACGGGCGTTTATCCCGGCCCGCATCAAGGCCGTTCGATCGACGCGATTCGCGATGCGCTGCTGCCGCTCGGTGTGTCGGTCGTCCCCTAGCAGTGGGGCGCGTCGAATTCATTTTTCCTGCATTCGGTCTCTTCGCATGATCACCCGCAGAAAATTCGTGTGCGCCGTCGTGCCGGCCGGTTTCGTCGCGCTCACGCCGTTGCTGCCGCGCGTCCATGCGCGGGCGGTCACGCCGCGCGGCGAGCTCACGGCCGACGAGCGCGTGACCATCGGCGTATTCGAGAAGTCGAAGCGCTCGGTGGTATTCATCTCGACGTCCGAGCGCGTGCGGGACCTGTGGACGCGGAACGTGCATAGCATCCCGCGCGGCACCGGATCGGGTTTCGTCTGGGACGAGCAGGGCAACATCATCACCAATTATCACGTGATCACCGGAGCGTCCGAGGCACGCATACGCCTGAACGACGGTCGCGACTATCCGGCATCGCTCGTCGGCGCAAGCCCGTTTCACGATCTCGCCGTATTGCGCATTTCCGTGCCATCGAACAAGCCGCCGCCGTTGCCGGTCGGCAGCAGCAACGATCTGCGTGTCGGGCAGCGCGTGTATGCGATCGGCAATCCGTTCGGGCTCGACTGGTCGATGTCGATGGGCATCGTGTCCGCCCTCGATCGCTCGCTCGAAGGCGAGGGCGGCAACACCGTCGAGCATCTCATTCAGACCGATGCGGCAATCAACCCCGGCAATTCGGGTGGCCCTCTGCTCGACAGCGCCGGCCGGCTGATCGGCATGAATACGGCCATCTACAGTCCGAGCGGCGCGTCGGCAGGCGTCGGCTTTGCGGTGCCGATCGACACGATCAACCGCGTCGTGCCGGCGCTCATCGCTCACGGCAAGTACGTGCAGCCGTCGCTCGGCATCGAGATGGACAGCGACATCAACGACGTGCTGAGCTCGCGCCTCAAGACCGAAGGCGTATTCGTGCTGAGAGTCGACCCCGGCGGTCCCGGTGCAGCGGCCGGTCTGCGCGCCGCGCGCATCGAGCGCGGCTCGAGCGTTGTGCCCGGCGATGTGATCGTGGCGATCGACGACAAGCCGGTCGGCAGCGTATCGAAGCTGCAGGCGCGGCTCGACGATTTCAATCCCGGCGACCGCGTGCGCCTCGGCATATTGCGCGACGGCAAGCGCACGAATGTGGACGTCACGCTCGCCGCCGGTCGTTAGTTCCCGCTGCAAACGGTGGCCGGTGACGCTCGCGCAATTCCGCTTCTACGAGGAGCTGAACGACTTTCTCGCTCCCGCACGCCGCAAGCAGCCGTTCGACTATGCGTTCAACGGCACGCCGTCGGTCAAAGATGCGATCGAGGCGATCGGCGTGCCGCACACCGAAGTCGATCTCGTGCTGATCGACGGTGAATCGGTGGATTTCGCTCGACGATTGCGCGGTGGCGAGCGCGTCGCCGTGTACCCCGTTTTCGAGCGCCTCGACATCGCATCGATTACGCGATTGCGGCCGACGCCGCTGCGCGAGCCGCGCTTCGTGCTCGACGTGCATCTGGGCAAGCTCGCGCGCTATCTGCGCTTGCTCGGCTTCGATACGCTCTATCGCAACGATTACCATGATGCGGCAATCGTCGAACTGTCGATCGGGCAGGCGCGAATCATCCTGACGCGCGATCGCGGGCTCCTCAAGCACGGCGCGGTCACGCACGGCCACTGGGTGCGCGCCACGGCGCCCGCTCTGCAATTACGCGAGATCGTAAGCGCTTTCGATCTTGCCGGCAGCAGCCAACCCTTTACCCGATGCATGTCGTGCAACGGCGTTCTGCGCGAAATTGCGAAGGAAGACGTGACCGATCGCGTGCCGCCACGGGTCGCCTTGCACTTCGACCGCTTCGTGCAGTGCGGCGATTGCGGCCGCGTGTATTGGCCGGGTTCGCATTACGAGCGGCTGCGGCGCCTGATTGCCGCAACGGAAGGAGCGCCATGAACGACGCGCTTTTATGGCTTGCGAGCGCCGGGCTGATCGTGCTCGGCATGGTGGGCACCGTGCTGCCGGGATTACCCGGGACCGCGCTCCTGCTCGGCGGCATCGTGCTCGGCGCCTGGATCGATAACTTCACGCGGATCGGCTGGGGAACGCTCGTCCTCGTGGGTGCGCTGGCGATCGTCTCCTGGGTGCTCGACTATTCCGCAGGCTTGATCGGGGCGACGCGGGCAGGCGCGAGCCGATTAGCGCTGATCGGCGCAATGTTGGGGACGATCGTCGGCGTATTCATGGGCTTCGTCGGCGTGCTGTTCATGCCGCTCGTCGGAGCCGCGGTCGGCGAATTCATCGCGCGCCGCGATCAGCAGCGCGCCGTCACGGTCGGCGTGTCGACGTGGATCGGCATCATGCTGGGCGTGCTTGCGAAAGTGGTCACTGCCTTCGTCATGGTCGGTATCTTCATCGTCGCGCTCCTGATCAACCGCTGAAGCGACGCCGCGTTTCCTCATCGCCCGAGCGCGCGAGCTGCCCCTCGTAAATCGAGCGCACGGTGTCGATGGTGTCGGCATCGGCCGCGCTCTTGTCGGCGCGGTAGCGCTTCACCCGCGCAAAGCGCAAGGCCAGTCCACCCGGATAATGCGGGCTCGCCTGGAGATCGTTGAAGGCGATCTCGACCACCAGCTCGGGCCGCACGTGCACGGTCCATTCGTCGCGGCCGATGGCGCGCTCGAGGAGCGCCTGCGTTTGCCACGCGAGCATTTCATCGGTCATGCCCTTGAATGTCTTGCCCAGCATGACAAAGCCGCCGCTCTGCGGATCGCGCGCACCGAGATGCAGATTCGACAGCCAGCCCTGACGCCGCCCATGCCCCCACTCCGCCGCGAGCACGACCAGATCGAGCGTGTGCAGCCGCTTGATCTTGAGCCACGACGCATCGCGCTTGCCCGCCTCGTATGGCGAAGCCAGCGATTTGGCCATCACGCCTTCGTGCCCGCGCTGCAGCGCATCGTCATAGAACGCCTCGGCGACTCTCTCGTCATCGGTCGTCATGCGCGGCATCAGAAGCGAAGCGGGCAGCGCATCGGCGAGCGCACGAAAGCGCTCCCCCGCGGGCGCCGAGGCGAGCGATTGGCCGTCGACGTGCAGGCAATCGAAGAAGAACACCGACAACGGCAGTGACGATTGCAGCGCGTCGACGTCGCGCGTGCGGCCGAATCGGCGCATCGTGACCTGAAACGGCTGCGGCGCGCCGTTCGCGAGCAGCGCGATCGCTTCGCCGTCGAGGATCAACTCGCGCGCTCCTGTCCTGCGCAGCGCGTCGACGATCTCGGGCGCCGACGCCGTTACGTCATTGCGGCTGCGCGTGAAGACGCGAACATCGTCGCCGGATTTATGGACCTGCACGCGTGCGCCGTCCAGCTTCCATTCGAATGCCGCGGTGCCGAATGCTCGCAGCGCTTCACCGATGTCGTCGGCCGGTTGCGCGAGCATCGGTGCGATCGGCTGCATCGGCACCAGCGCGTATTGCTCGAGTCCGGCGCCGCCTTGGGTGAGCGCCGCGTGCGCAACGCTGGCGATGCCATTGGCCACCATCGCGGCGTGCCGGACGTGCGATGCCGCGAGCGATGCCGCCGACGCGACGGCGTCGACCATCAGCGACTCGAGCGCGCCCTGCCGCAGCTCGCCGACCATGAGCCGCAGGATGAAATCCCGCTCGTCCTCGGTAGCGCGTGCAAGAAGCTCGCCCAGGATGCGCTTGCGCTCCGTTTTCGAGCCGCCGCCGCTTGTCGCTGCGATGCGCGAGAGGGTATGGTCGAATTCGCCGAGCGTGATTGTCGCCTGATCGGTCGAGCCGTCCGGTCGCGCATCGCGCAGAAGCGCGTAGCCGATTCCGGTTTTGCCCTGCCGCGTCTCGCCCGACAGGTACGCGACGGCGATTTCGATCTCGTCTGGCGCGAGACGTTTGAGGCATGCGGCCAATTCGGCAATCTTCGCGTTGCGGCTCGGGTTTTTCGCGACGCGATTGGATGTGGCGACGATGTCGGCGAGCAGTGTCATCGAGAGCGCTTGAAGCGCAGCCGTACGAGGCGTCAGGCGGCGAACGCGGCAAGCCTTTTGAAGGCGCGCACCTTTTCGCTGCGATCGATCTTCGCGGCGTTCAGCGCATTGCGCATCACATCGATCGTCTTGTCGTACGTTACCCGGTCGACGGGAAATGGCGTGCCGTCCTTGCCGCCGTGCGCAAATGCAAAACGTGCCGGATCGCGGTAGCTCGCCCTTGCGCCGTAGATCAATTCGGACGTGAGCGCGAGCGCTCGCAATGTCTTGGCGCCCACACCCGGAATCGCCAGCAGCGATTCGAAATCGGCAGGCGCCTGCTCGTATGTTTGCAGGAGCACTTTGCGGAGCCGGCGCGGATCGATGTCGATCGTGCGCACATCGTGCCGTCTCGGCATGTCGAGGAGCGGCAAGTGCGAGACTGCCTCCAGCGTGACCTCCGGCTTTTGCGCCGCGAGCGTTGCCGATGCGCTGCGCACCTGCGCGCTTTCGGCCGCGACCAGATTCAGCGTCTCCGCCGATTGATCGCAGCAGATCGCCGTATGCGGCTCGCTTGTGAAATCGGCCACATTGTCGGAAAGCCAGTGATATCGCCGCGCCATGGAAGTCGCATCGCTCATCCCCTGCTGCACGATGCACCATTGTCCGTCGCGTGTGAAGATGAACGAATGATGGTAGAGCTGATAACCGTCCTGCACGGCTGCGTTGTCGATCTTCGCCGACAGGCGGCTTGCATACACAAGCGATGCCGGATCGCGCCCGAGCGTTTCACATGACGCAGCGATCTCCGCCGGCGTCTTGCGCGAGGTCGCGCCCTTGCCGCCGGCGACGAAGAGACCCAGATCGTTGTGCGTGCCGCGCAGCGCTTCCTTGAGCGCACCGCAAACCGTGGTGGTGAGACCGCTCGAGTGCCAATCGAAACCGAGCACGCATCCGAACGCCTGAAACCAGTGCGGATCGGACAAGCGGCGCAGCACTTCGGCGGCTCCGAATTCGCGGACGATCCAGGTGACGATCTCGCGCGACAGCGGCACCATGCGCTCGAAAAGATAGCGCGGTGCGGAGCCTCCGTGCAGCGGCAGATGCGCAAAGCCCGTTCGCAAATCAGTGTCCGATCAGCGTTGGCTTTTGCTTTTCCCGTCGAGCGGCGCGGCGGCAAGCGCCGCGCGCAGCGCCGCGACATCGGCTCGCAATTGGCGGAGGTCGTGCTGAAACTGCTGCCGAAGGTGCGGCTCTTCGGCAGCGCCGAACGCCGCGATCTCGCGCCGCAGCTCTTTCACGTCGTGATGCAGCTCCTCGCGCAGCTTGATCTCTTCGCTGTCGATCAGTGCCGCGATCCTCGTCTGCAGCTCCCGCACGTCGCGCTGCAGATCGCGCCGCAGCTGCGTTTCTTCGCCGCCGATGAAGAACGCGACGATGTTCGCCGTGAAGAGCGCAATCAGGGAAACGCCGATGAGCGCGGTGAACGCGGCGAAGAGGCGCGAGGCGCCGGTGGTCGGCACCACGTCGCCGTAGCCGATCGTCGTGCCGGTGACGAAAGCCAGCCACAGTCCGTCCCAATAATTGTTGATGGTCGGCTCGAGCCAGTAGAGCATCGCACCCGAGCTCAGCATGATCGCGACGCCGGCGGCAACCAATATCGGTGCGCCGCGACGCGTGAAGAGAATGCCGAAACCCGTCACCGTTCGCGCCAGGACCATGCCGCCCACCGCGACTCGCGCGACCCGCACGAGCGCAATCCAGTTCGAACTCGCGCCCAGCATGGCCGCCGCCGCACCGAGGAGGATGACGACGTTGAGCCAGTTCTCGACGAGATAACGCCCGCGGTGGCTCGTCAGATAGAGCATCAATATCATCTCGCCCAGAAAGGCGACGAACACGATAGCATCGAGGGCGTTCGCGATGCGATGCCACCCCGAGCCCGGCTCCGCGCTGTCCAGCATGTAGGCCGGTACCGCGAGCAGCGCCACCACGACCATGACCCAATGCAGCTTCGCCTCGCAGCGAAGCGCGCGCGGGTTGTCGTCGTGACCGAGGCCGGCGAGGCCGATCCATATCAGCGGATTGTGATTCATCGCGCGTGACGATTGCGCCAAAACGGCGCGGGCGTCAGCATCGTATCGTGCAAACTGCTTCGGGGAAAGTTCAGTCGAACATGGCGGGGCCGCCGCCTCCGCGCGGGGCGACACCTCTCGTGCGCGAAATTTCAGGCAATCATTGGGCCGTGGCGTCAACGGCGCTGGCCGACGTGGCGCTCAACGCCGCGCGCAGGCGGCGCACGAATTCGGGTGCGGGCGGCGAGTCGCTCGTTCCAAGGTGCAATACGAAGTGCTCGACCACGTCGGGCGCGATGCGGTCCAGTATCCACACGCCCGCATCGACCAGCGGATCGACGTCGGTAAATGCGCCGTCCGGCATTGCACGGTAGACGAATTGACCGTCCTGATGAAATGGCGCGACATCGGCGATGGCATTGCGCCATTCCGCCGGAATGGGCGAGAGCCCTTGCGCTTCGCTATGCCTCAAGGCTATATCGAGCGAATGCCCCACGCGCTCGTGCAGAGCGGCCATGGTTTCGCCACGCGAGCGCAGGAACGCCTTGAGTGCGAACTCGATTCCCTGAGCCGCCACATGATACGGCGCCTGCGACTCGATGCACTTGATGCGGATTTGCTGGCACAGCGAGCGCGATGCACACAGATATTCATGGGCATAGCGCCAAAGCGCGAGGGGAGACGTGCGTGCTGCTTCATCGACGGTGGAACCCATGTGCTGCGATCCTCGAATGGTGGGCTTCAGCGTTGGTGTGCGGTCGTGCAAGCGAAGTTCCGGCGCAAAAAACAAAAGCACCGCGCCGTCACCAGCGCGGTGCCTTACGATTGCTTTGTTGCCGCCGGTGGTCCGGCGGGTGAAGCGGCCCGGAACGAACGATCAGCCGTGCGCCCAATAACCGTCACGAAGGACCCAGCGGTCCCCGTGGCGTTCCCAATGATGCGCGACCCAGTGACGGCCCGGGTGCTCACGGACCCAGTAACCGTGCGTCCAGACATAGCGATGCCCGTTCCAGCGATGGTAGCCGGGGGCCCAAACATACCCCGCGCGCGGCGCCGGAACCGCTTCCACAACCGGTGCGGGTGGTGCAACGTTTACGTAAACCGCTGCGCGCGCCTGGCTTATGCCCGGCGCGGCCAATCCTGCCGCGACGAGCGCGGCCGCGATAAGGTTCTGAATTCTGATAGCTCGCATCAAACCCTCCTTGTCAAATGAGGTCGAAGCCTCGCGGATGCGGCGACTTGCAGCGTCGACGCACGACTCATAGGACATGCAAAGACGTCGCCGGTTTGTCCTCGTTGCTGTCATTGCGCCCGAATCAGACGCAGCCTACCTTCGTGTAAGGCGTCAGCCGACAAAAGTAGTAATCTTCGCCATGAAAGAATGCACCGCGCCGGCTGCACCATTCGGCCCGCGACGATGACGCGCGCGGTCTCCACCCTGGAGAACGATCATCCGCCTCTCACTTCGTTTCCTCGTGCCGCTGCTGCTCGCGCTTGGCGTCTTCGCCTACTGGGCGGTGCCGCTCGCGGACGCGCTGATGCAGCGATGGTTCGTGCGCGATCTGGACGTGCGCTCGACATCGCTCGCTTCCGCCGTGCAGGAGCCGCTTTCATCGCTGGTGGCCAGCGGCTCGACGGCGAAGATAACGGCGTTTCTCACGCGGATGACGCAGGACGAGCGCCTCTACGCCGTCGGCGTCTGCTTCGATGCGCGTGCCGAGCCCGTCGCGACGGTCAACTTTCCGCACGAAATCAAATGTGCCGCGCTCGATCAGTACAAGGCCGAGGATGGCTACGTGCTGCACTCTCCGCACGGGCCCTTGCATGTCGCGGTGCGCGCGCTGGACAGCGAATCGCCGCCGTCGCAGGTGGTGCTGGTGCACGACATGAGCTTCGTCACCCGGCGCAACGAAGAGACGCGGCGCCTCTTTTTCTACTTCTTTGTCGCGCTGGGGCTTTGCATCGCGCTCATCACCGTCATCATCGCGCAGCTATCCTGGCGTGGCTGGGTGCAGGGCCTGCGCGCGCTGTTGCATGGCGAGGGCATTTTGCGGCCGTCCGTGGAGAGCACCGCACCCGAGCTTCGTCCGATTGCACGCGACCTGGGCGATCTCATCCGCGATCTCGAGCGGCAATATCGTCCGCTCGACGGCAGCCAGCGCATCTGGGACCAGGACGCCTTGCGCGCCACGTTACGCCGCGAGCTGCACGGCAACGACGTGATCGTGGTATCGAACCGCGAGCCTTATCTGCACGTGCGCACGACGAACGGCATCCATCTGCAGCATCCGGCGAGCGGGCTTGTCACAGCCATCGAGCCGGTGATGCGGGCGTGCTCCGGCACGTGGATCGCGCATGGCAGCGGTTCGGCCGACCGCGAAGTGGTCGACCGGCACGATCGCATCGCGGTGCCGCCGGATCACCCCGCGTATCAGGTGCGGCGCATCTGGCTTTCCGAGGAGGAGGAAGACGGCTATTACTACGGCTTCGCCAACGAAGGCTTGTGGCCGCTTTGCCACAATGCGCACGTGCGGCCGATCTTCCGCAGCGGCGACTGGGAGTTCTACAAGAGTGTCAACCAGAAGTTTGCCGACGCGGTGCTGGTCGAGGCCAAGACCAAGGATCCCGTCGTGCTCGTGCAGGATTACCACTTCGCGCTGTTGCCGCGCATGATCCGCGAGCGTCTGCCGCGCGCCACGATCATCACGTTCTGGCATATTCCGTGGCCAAATCCCGAGGCGTTTTCGATCTGCCCGTGGCGCACCGAGCTTCTCGACGGCCTGCTCGGCAGCAGCATTCTGGGGTTCCATACGCAATTCCACTGCAATAATTTTCTGGACACCGTCGATCGCCTGCTCGAAGCGCGAGTCGATCGCGAATCGTTCACCATCAGCACGCGCGGCCATTCGACGGTCGTGCACCGCTACCCGATATCGATCGAGTGGCCACCCGCCGCGCTCGCATCCGTCAAGCGCAGCGTGCCCGATACGCGCAAAGCGGTGCGCGAGCGGCTGGGGCTCCCGCCCAATCACAAGCTCGGCGTGGGCATCGATCGGCTGGATTACACCAAAGGCATCATCGAGCGGTTCAATGCCGTGTGTCGGCTGCTGGAGACGCATCCGCGATGGATCGGCCGCTTCAGTTTCGTGCAGATCGCCGCGCCCAGTCGCAGCGCGATTGCGGATTACCGCGACTACGCGACGCGCGTCACGGCGCTCGCGTCGCAAATCAACGACAGGTTTCCCGATGCGCGGTATCCGCCGATCATCCTCGTCACCGAACATCACGAGGCCGAAGCGGTCTACGAATACTATCGCGCCTGCGACCTTTGCTTCGTCAGCAGCCTGCACGATGGTATGAATCTTGTCGCCAAGGAGTTCGTCGCATCGCGCGACGACGAGCAGGGCGTCCTCGTGCTGTCGCAATTTGCGGGCGCCTCGCGTGAACTACCTGAAGCGCTCGTCGTCAATCCCTATGATGCCGACCAGTGCGCCAGGGCGTTGCATGTCGCCCTGACCATGGATGCCGCCGAGCAGCGTGAACGCATGCGGTTCATGCGAGGTGTCGTGCGCGAGTTCAACGTCTACCGGTGGGCCGGGCGGATGCTGCTGGACGCAGCGGTGATGCGCCAGCGCGATCGCTTCCGACTCGCCGAGAAAACGGCGGCCTCGCGCTGATCGCAACAAAAAGCTCACATCGATCAGGGATGGAACATCGGCGCAAAGCCCACACCAATCACAGTGTTTCGCGCTCGGCACCGCGGCCCGCGCCTCCTCCGCTCATCCCGAGCGAATCCGCCGTGTTTCTCGACATCGACGGAACGCTGATCGATCTCGCCGCAACGCCGGACAGCGTCAAGGTCGATTCCGACGTGGTGACGCTGCTGCCCGAGCTTGCGCGCTCTCTCCGCGGCGCTCTCGCGCTCATCACGGGACGCACGCTCGACGACGCCGACCGGCTGTTCCCCGGTCTCATGCTGCCGGCGTCCGGGCAGCACGGGCTCGTCCGGCGCCGCGCCGATGGCAAGGTCCACTTGCATCCGGTACCGATGGAGATTCGTGCGCTGCGCAGCGAGCTCGAGAGCTTTGCCGAACGGCATCCCGGGTTGTTGCTGGAGGACAAAGGCACGACGCTCGCCATTCATTACCGTGCCGCGCCGCGGCTCGCATCGCACGTGCATCGTGTTGTCCGGGCGCGTGTTGCGACCACCGGCGGCACCGCTGTGCGACTGCAGCCCGGCAAAGCGATGCTCGACATCGGACCGAGGGGCCGCACCAAAGGCACGGCCATACAGGAATACATGAATGAGCCGCCGTTTTTCGGGCGCATCCCGATCTTCGTCGGCGACGATCGTTCCGACGAGCACGGCTTTGCGGCGGTGTGCGCGATGGGCGGATGGTGCGTGAAAGTCGGACCGGGCCCGACCATCGCGCCGTACCGACTGCGCGACGTGAGCGCCGTGAGGCAGTGGCTCTCCGCGGCCGTGCACCCGATCCGTCAATCCTTTGTCGAAGAAGGCACGCATGCGTGATCTCGATCTGGCGCTCATCGGCAACGGCTCCATCGGCCTGCTGGTGGATCCGCTCGGCACAGTCGTGTGGGGTTCGTTTCCGCGCTTCGACGGCGATCCCGCGTTCTGCGCACTGCTCGACGTCACGGCGCCCGGCGCCGAGCGCGGAATCTATGCCATCGATCTCCTGCACCGCGAGCGTGCCGAGCAGGAATACCTGACCAACACCGCCGTGCTCGTCACGCGCCTATACGACACGACCGGCGGCATCATCGAGATCGTCGATTGCGTGCCGCGTTTCGTGCAACACGGCCGCACGTTCCATCCGACGACGATCGTGCGGCGCGTGCGCCGCCTCGGCGGCAGCCCGCGCGTGGTGATACGTCTGCGTCCTGCCGGCGGCTACGGGCAGTTTCGCCCGACGACGACGTTCGGCAGCAGCCACATTCGTTACGAATTGCCGCATCTTGCGCTGCGCCTTACCACCGATGCATCGCTCACCGCGATCCTCGAAGAGCGGCCCTTCTTTTTGCACGATGACGTGACGCTCATCCTCGGGCCCGACGAGACGGTGCCCACGGCCGTGGCCGAAATCGGCCGCCACTTCGTCGAGGAGACGATCGTCTACTGGCGCGATTGGGTGCGCCGTCTCGCCATCCCGTTCGAATGGCAAAGCGCCGTCATTCGCGCCGCCATCACGCTGCAACAGAACGCATACGACGACACGGGCGCCATCATCGCCGCCATGACCACGTCGATACCCGAGGCCCCCGGCTCGCAGCGCAATTGGGACTACCGCTATTGCTGGTTGCGGGACAGCTATTTTGTCGTCGATGCATTGAACAAGCTCGGCTCCACGGCGACGATGGAGCGCTATCTCGCGTATATCATCGATATTGCCGCCGGCGCCGGATCGACCCCGCTGCAGCCGGTGTATCGCATCAACGGCGACCCTGCCCTCGACGAATTCAATGTCGATGCATTGCCGGGGTATCGCGGCATGGGGCCGGTGCGAGTCGGCAACGGCGCCTACACGCAGGTGCAAAACGACGTCTATGGCTCGGCGGTGCTCGCCGCGACGCACGTGTTCTTCGACGAGCGGCTCGTCAATCGCGGCGACGTCGCGCTCTTCGAACGGCTGGAAGCGCTGGGCAACGGCGCTTTGGCGTCGTTCGACAAGCCCGACGCGGGACTCTGGGAGCTTCGCGGGCGCTCGGAAATCCACACGTTCTCGACGGTCATGTGCTGGGCTGCGTGCGATCGTCTTGCGCGCATCGCGGCACGACTGGGACTCGCGGCGCGCGCTGCGGTGTGGCACGAGCACGCCGAGCAGATCCGGCGTTTCGTCTTCGAGCGCGCCTGGAACGAGCGGCGGCGGAGCTTCGTCAGCACGATGGGCGGCGAGGCGCTGGACGCGGCGATGCTGCTTCTCGCGGATCTCGGTTTCATCAGCGCCGCCGATCCGCGATTCGCGTCGACGGTGGCGGCGATCGAGCGCGAGCTGAAGCGCGGCGATTTCATTTTCCGCTATGTGGAATCGGACGACTTCGGCGTGCCGGAGAACGCGTTCATCGTCTGCACGTTCTGGTATATCAATGCGCTCGCCGCCATCGGTCGCGTCGACGAAGCGCGCCGGCTGTTCGAGCGCATGCTCAACTGCCGCAATCGCCACGGCTTGCTCGCGGAGCATCTCGATCCCGCAACAGGCGAGCTGTGGGGCAACTTCGTGCAGACCTACAGCATGGTAGGACTCATCACCTCGGCCATTCGCCTGTCCGTGCCGTGGAGCACCGCGTTCTGATGCCTGCAATTCCTGCCGCGCTTGGAAAATATTACCGGTGGGCCGCCGTGTCGCATGGCTGCAACGGTTCCTTGCGCGAGCGGCTCGCGGTGTGCGCTTCCGTTCGGCTGTATGGCACGGTCGTTGCTCACTTGGAGAGTGCGTCAGTGAGCAGTGAAGCATGGCACTAAAGGCCGCTTCACGTTTCAATCAATCGATGAGGAAGGGAACGCTATGTTGACGAGACTCGTGCTGTTATTGGCCGCGTTGATGGTGGGATCGGCAACGCTCTCCGCATGCAACACCACCGCCGGCTTCGGCCGCGATGTCGAACGGGCCGGCCAGAAGGTGCAAGACGAAGCGGTCGAGCACAAGAAGTACTGATCGCGAAGCACTGCACCCGAGGTATCGAGTTCGTACTGTGGAAGACAAGGCCGTCTGCCTGCCGACGGATGCTCGGCGGCAGGCGGCTTTTTCTCGATGAAGCTCGCCTCGCATGACCTTGCCCAGGACAACGTTCGCCGGGTCGAAACCGCACCCCCGCTGCAGGCGAGCGAGGCGACGCGCGCACGCATTGCCAACGCACCCGTTCAGACTCGCACCGTCGCGCTCGTTGCACTTGCCGTAGCGGGCGGCGCCTTCGGCCTGCACGCCGGGGCGGCTTTCTTCATTCCCGTCGTCACCAGCGTCTTCCTCGCGTATGCCCTTGCGCCGGTCGTCGGGCGCCTCGAGCGGTTGCACGTTCCGCGCGCGCTGGGCGCGGTGCTGGCGGTGCTGCTGGTCATGGCCGTCAGCGCAATTGCGGTCCAGCGAACCATCGACAGCGCGTCCGAGGTGCTGGAAGAATTGCCCACCGCCGTCCAGAAGCTGCGTTACGAAATAACGTCGTGGCAACGCGACGGCCACGGGCCGTTGAAGCAGGTCACGAAGACGGCGGACGAACTGCAAAAGCTTGCCGGCGCCACCACTGCAACGCCGGGCGCTGCAACCACGCCGGCGGCACCTGCACCGCAGCCCAAAGCTCTCGCCGCCGGCACGGCGGGAATGGCGAGCTTTCTTGCGCAGATCGCATCGGTGTTGTTCCTCACCTATTTTCTGCTGTCGACCGGCGACCTTTTTCGCCGCCGGCTGATGCAGATGATGGGATCGTCATTCGCCACGCGCAAGAAGACGCTGGTCATTCTGCGTTGCGTGCAGAAGGTCAATCAGCGCTACTTCGCGGTCGTGCTCGCCGTGAATGTCGCCGTCGGCATCGCCACCAGCATCGGGCTATATTTCCTCGAAGTGCGCCATCACGTCTTCTGGGGACTGGCGATCGCGGTGCTGCATATCATCCCGTACGTCGGTGCCGCGGTGATCGTCGGTGCGGTCGGCCTGATGGCTTTCCTGCAATTCGAGAGCATCGGGCAAGCGATCGCTGCCGCGTCCGTTCCGCTCCTCGCATCGTCGCTCATCGGCATCTGGCTGCAGACGGCGCTTCTTGGGCGCACGGCACGCATGAATCCAGTGGTGATATTCGGCTCGCTGCTCTTCTGGGGAATGGTCTGGGGCGGGTGGGGCTTGATACTGGCGTTTCCGATCATGGCCACGGCCAAGATCGTGTTCGCGGAGATCGATCGCCTGAAGCCGCTGGCGCTCCTGATGAGCGATTGAAAGAGATGGCGCCGCTCCGCATTCGCGTCGCACTGCGCGATTTCTTTGCGCTTGCGCTGATCGCGACGCTGGTTACGGCATGCGCCACCGCTCCGCCGGGGAGTGACGCGCCGAAGACCGTATCGACTGCCTTCGCGCAACCGGAAACCACCGCGCTCGGCAAGGCGCTCGAAGCGCGTGCGAAGGGGCATCCCGGCGCGTCGGGGTTTCATCTGTTGCTGGACGGCACCGACAGCTTCGCGCTGCACGTGGAGATCGCCCAGAAGACGCAACGCTCGCTCGACGTGCAATATTTCATCTTCCAGCAGGACGACACCGGCCAGATCATGCTGAACGCGCTTCTGGCCGCGGCCGACCGCGGCGTGCGCGTGCGCCTGCTGCTCGATGACGCCCACGATTTCGACACCGGCTCTAAAATCTGGCCGCTCGCCGCGCATCCCAACATCGAGATCCGCGTGTACAACCCATTCGTCGCGCACAAGTGGTTCGACTTCCTGCGCGGCGCCGAATTTCTGATCGCGGGGCAGCGGCTCAATTACCGCATGCACAACAAGCTCTTCATCGGCGACAACGCGATTGCGATCACCGGCGGGCGCAACATCGGCGACGAGTATTTCCAGGCGAGCAATCAGGTGGAGTTCGGCGACTTCGATCTGGTCGTGGCGGGTCCCATGGTGCGCGAGCTCTCGCACAGCTTCGATGCGTTCTGGAATGACAAGTTATCGGTGCCGGTCGAGGCACTGCCATTGGGCAAGCCGCCCGCGGCCAACCTTGAAAAGGCGCGCAAGGCGCTGGCCGAGCACACCGAAAGCATGGGTTCGTCCGAATACCTTCGCTCGCTCACCAAGCGCGACCTGCTCGCCGACATCATTTCTGGCAAGCTGCCGCTCCTGTGGACGACGGCCGTGCTGGCTTACGATTCGCCGGACAAGGCGCAAGTAGTGAGCGGGGAGCAGCGCGGCCACTTCATGTGGAAACGCGTGGCCGAAGCGGTGGGCGCCGCCAAGCACGACCTCGTGATCGTCACGCCGTATTTCGTGCCCGGCGCGACGGAAGTCGAGTTGCTGAGGCGTCTCCGCTCGCAGGGCGTGCGTATTCGCGTACTCACCAACTCGCTTGCATCGACCGACGTGCCGCTCGTGCACGCTGCCTACCTGCGCTACCGTGTGCCGCTCCTGGAAGAGGGTGTGGAGCTCTACGAGGTCAAGCGCCGTCTAGGCCACCCGCAAGACGGCAAACGTCTCATCAAGTCGTGGAGCTCCGACGCTTTCGCGCTGCACGCGAAAGTGTTCATCATCGACGGCAAGCGCGTCTTCGTCGGGTCGATGAATTTCGATCAACGCTCGCTGCTCATCAATACCGAAATGGGACTCATCATCGACAGCCCCGAGCTGGCGCGCGACATCACGGCGCGGTTCGAGGCGATCGTGCAGCCGGCCAACAGCTATCATGTCGTGCTGCAGGACGGCGGCACGCGCCCGGCGCTGCGCTGGGACACGCAGGAAGACGGCAAGAATGTGAGCTTCACAACCGAACCGGGCGTCGATGCGGCGAAGCGAACGTGGATCGAAGCGCTTTCGCTGGTGCCGCTCGATCGACTTCTTTAGCGAGTTGGACGGCGCCGCCTGAAGGCGGCAGCGCGATCAATGCGGTCGCGCCACGACTTCCATCACATCGCCGCGTTTCACCTGCAGAAAGTTCTCATTGTGCGGAGCGAGCGTGCCGCGCAATGCGTTGTAGAGCGCGTGCGCGCGAGCGCGATTGTCGCGCGTATGGTTGCATACGAACACGTCCAGGGTGGCGAAGCGCGACTGCGGCCAGGTATGGATCGCCAGATGCGATTCGGCGAGCAGCACAGTGCCCATGACGCCGAGAGGCGGCGCCAGCTGATGGAAGCGGTCGCCGACGACGGTCAGGCCCGCTTCCTCGGATGCAGAGCGGCACGCGCGACGCAGCTTCGCCGCATCTTCCAGCAGAAGAATCGGGCCATGGCAGCCATACCATTCGGCAAGGAGATGCACGCCGCCGACGTTCTCGGTGGGCGACCAATACTCCACGGCTCTGATTTCTCGTCTCATCGCTTGAGCGGCTTGCCTTGCGTGGCAGACAACGATCTCTGTTGCGGCGCCCATTCGCATGCAATCCGTATGCCGGAAGCATGTCGCCGGTCAACGCGGCGCACGTCGCGTCAGGGCATCTGTCCCGCCCTCCTGTACGCCAAGCAGCAACACGCCTGTAGTCCGGTCCCTACCCGGCGCGTCGACACCGTGCAGGAGAATCCTTGAAGGGCGCCGCAAGGCTCGGCAAGAAGTTCCGGCCCGCAATGTAATCGTTACCGCGCCGCGCTAACCGCGCACAAAGGCTCGTTCGCTCCACACGGCGCGTGAAGCGGCGGGCACATTTTCCGCGTCGTCGCGGAAGTTTTCGAGCCAGCATAGCGAGGCACGCGTATTGCTCTGTTGTGCGAGGCAAACACTGGGGTTTGCGCTATTGTGGGGAGAAGCAAATGGAGCATCCGCGCCGCAAAACCAGCAGCAGGCAGACGCCGGCGACGAATGGATTACGTTCGACAGCGCGTCAGGAATTTCGCGGCGTTTTTCACTCGGCTGTCAACGCGTCGTTCGAAAAGCGCGACATGAGCAACGCCCGCGACAGCGGGCAACGCGCCTGTCAAAGTGCGATACATCACGCCCACGCCGTCGGCGGAGTCAACAAGCAACTCTACAACGCCAAGGTGACGGTCCTCGGCGATTACATCAGCCATCACGCCAAGAGCCATCGCGACGCTCTGGTCAAGCTGGAAAAGCCGAAGCTCGAGGATCGCGCGCAGCCGTCGCCGAGCGTGGCCGCGCATCATCCGCAGCAAAACCATCTTCTCGCGGCGCTCGATCCGGTCGAGCACGAGCTCCTGCTGTCGCATCTGGAACCGGTTGCACTGCCGCTCGGGACGGTGGTCTGCGAGGCCGGAAGCCGCATGGAGTACGTCTACTTCCCCACCACGGCCATCATCTCCAATTTCTACGAGCTCGAAAGCGGCGCGTCGGCGGAGATCTCGGTCACGGGCAACGACGGTCTTGTCGGGATCGCGCTTCTGATGGGCGGTGAAACGACCACGAGCCGCGCCGTCGTGCGCAATGCCGGGCTGGGCTACCGCATCGAGGCCGAAGTGCTGAAACGCGAATTCGAGTCGAATCGCACGCTTCGCGGCATATTGCTGCGCTACATGCAGGCGCTCATCACGCAGATGGCGCAGATTGCCGTCTGCAACTGCCACCATAACGTCGAGCAACAGCTTTGCCGCCTCCTGCTGTTCAGCCTCGATCGTTTGCCGTCGCACGAAATCGCGCTGACGCAGGAGCTGATTGCGAGCCTTCTCGGGGTTCGCCGGGAGAGCGTCACCGAGGTCGCCGGCAAGCTGCAAGCCGCCGGACTCATCCGTTACAACCGCGGCCATATCACGGTACTCGATCGGCGCGAGCTCGAAGCGCGCGTGTGCGAGTGCTACGGCGTAGTCAAATCTGAATTCGCGCGCTTGCTGCCGCACAAGGCGCAGGCCAACGGCCAGCACAGCGCGAACGCTCTCTTCGCACCTCGGGTACGCGTCGACGCGATTCGTCGCCGCGCCCCATCCGAGCGGATAGCGCGCCGGCTCGCCTAAGACATCACGACTCGAACGACGCCGCGGCTCGCGTGCTTTGCTGCACGTCGAGCCGCGACTTTTTTGTGGAATCCGCTTCGAGCGAAGCAACGGCGCGTTGCGCCATATGCCGCGCAAACGAACTACGCAGAAAGGGAGGTTACGGAGAAAGAAGCGGACGTTCTTCGCGCGAATCTCTGCCGTGGACGACTGTGCCCAGCGCATGGCGCGAGCGTACGGCGCCAAGCCGCAAACGGCGCCACGCTTCGGGCTCGTACGATTTCGCGTACGTCAGCGTGAAGAGCAGTCCGAAGAACGCTGACCCGGCGGCGATCCGCGCGAGCAGCGCAATCGGCTCGAAGCGCACGAAGCACAGGATCAAGCCCGCCAACAGGCCGAACAGGAAGAACCGAATCCAACTTACGATGTTGATACCAAGCATGTGCGAAGGATGCCCTGTTGCGCGAACCTTCTCCATCAGTGGCAAGCCCGAAATCCAGTAAGCGTAATCCCACTGGGAAGCACAGCGCGAGCTATAGCGCGATCTCTTTCTCGACCGGCGCCCGTACTTCGACAACCGTGCCATGGCCCGGTCGGCTGTCGACGTTGAATTTGCCGCCGAGCGCCCGCATCCGCTCGCGCATCGACAGCAAGCCATGCGCCGTGGGATTGTGGCGCCGCGCACCGTCCATGCCGACGCCGTCGTCAGCGATGCGCAGCACCCAATCGTCGCCGTCGCGCTTGAGCGACACCGACACGTTGTTCGCTTGCGCGTGCTTGGTGATGTTGGTCAGCCCTTCCTGCAGAATGCGGTAGAACGTGATGCTGTAGGCGGACGACAGTCGCAGATTGTCGTCGCACAGGTCCAGCTTGCAGACGCGCCCCGAACGCTTGCTGAACTGGCTGCATTGCCATTTGAGAGCGGCGCCGATGCCGAGGCTGTCCAGCATGGTCGGTCGCAAGTCCTCGATGATGCGACGCTTCACCTGCACCGCGTCGTCGATGGCGAGCATGATTCGCGCAATGCGGCCCTGATGCGGGCTGTCGCCCGAGAGCTTGTCGGAGAGAAGCTGCAAATCGATTTTCGCGGCTGCGAGCGTGCCCCCCAGCTCGTCGTGAATCTCGCGCGCGATCTTCGCTTTCTCGTCCTCCTGCAGCCGCTGCAGATAGTGCGAGAGCTCGCTTAGCTCGGCCGTGCTTTCCTCCACCGTCCGGGCGAGCGTCGCATTGCGCTCCTCCGCTTCGACTGCTTCGCGATTGCGGCGGCGCGCGTCCTGGCTCAGGAACACGCCGCCCAGGGTCACGAGCAGCAGGTTGATACCGGCGACGACCAGGAAGCCCTGTCGCACGCGCTTCTGACTATCGGCGAAGGCCTCGAAGCGGCGCGCGTGCACCCGCGTTTCCTCCGCGGCCATCGCGTTGAGCGCGAGACGAAGCGCATCCGCCGTCGCCGGTGCCTGGCCCGATGAGATGACATCCTGTATCGGCGCTTCGCTGTTTTCCCGCTTCCGCGTGACCGATTGATCGATCTGCGCAAAGCGCGTCGTCAGCAGCGAATTGACCGTCGCGAGTTGCGCGAGCTGAACGGGGTTGTCGCGCACCATGTCGTGCAGCTCCTGCAATTCACGCGGGCTCTGCAGCGCGGCCTCGCGATACGCGGTCAGGTAATTGCGGTCCCCGGTGAGCAGGTATCCGCGTTGGCCCGTCTCGGAATCGACGACCAGGCGATAGAGCTTCTCGATCAGATTCTCGGCGTCCTGGCTGCGGCGGATGGTGCCGACGCTCTCCTGCAGATCGACGAAACTGCGCTCGGCGGTGTAGAGCGCGGCCAGGTTGAAAAGGCCGGAAAGGAGGAGGACGACGAATCCGAGCAGTCCGAACTGTTGGATTCCCATAGGCAATTCTTGCATTTTTGACGGCCCGCGTGCGCCGCGGCCCGGATTTAAGTTGTAAGGCATGTCCCACATATCGAAGAGATGTTCCCTACAGGGACTCCCTGCGGCCACTTACATCTGTGAAACGCGCGATCGGCCAATAATTGGCGCACGTTCCGGTGCTAAAAACGAGGTTCTCAAGATGAACGACCAATACGAAGGTGGCGATGTTACCTATGTCGATTTTCCCATCTCCGAAGGAGACGGCGAAGCGACGTGTGCTTCCATAGCGGCGTTTCCCGCACCGTCCGGGTGCGGCCGAACTCGGGCGGCGCGCGGCGGTATGCGCGACCAGAGCACGGAGCTGATCGGCGAATCGCCCGAAATCAAGGAGGTTGCTGCCTGTCTCCGTCGCATCGCCCCGTCGCAAGCGGCGGTAATGCTGGTCGGCGAATCCGGAACCGGCAAGGAAGTCGCGGCGCGCCTGTTGCATACCCACAGCGCCCGCGCCAACGGTCCTTTCGTGGCGATCAACTGCGGCGCGATCCCGGCGAATCTGGTCGAGGCCGAGCTTTTCGGCTACGAGCGGGGAGCGTTCACCGGTGCGGTACGGCAGCATGATGGCTACTTTGAACGCGCATCCGGCGGAACGTTGTTTTTGGACGAGATCACCGAGATGCCGGTTTCCCTCCAGGCCAAGCTCTTGCGGGTTCTCGAGACCGGCCGCATGACCCGGGTCGGGGGAACGCAGGAGTTTACAGTCGACGTGCGAATCGTGACGGCCTCGAACCGGGCGCCGGAGCCTGCCGTGCGCGAAATGAGGTTGCGCGAGGACCTCTTCTACCGCCTGGCGGTGTTCCTCGTGCGACTGCCCCCATTGCGGCAGCGCGGCGACGACATCGAGCTCCTGGCGCAGGTATTCCTCGACCGGTTGAACCGCGAATACGGCACGCGCAAGCGCTTCGTCTCCGGCACGCTGGCCGTCGCCAGAGCGCACTCGTGGCCAGGGAATGTGCGTGAGCTCAAGAATTGCGTAGAGCGAAGTTTCGTCCTCTGCGACGAGATGGTCGAGCTCGACCTGAACGCGGTCCTGCCGGCGGCGGGCAACGAAGACGATTGCGCGGAATGCGTGCGCCTGCCGATCGGCATCAAAATGTCCGATGCCGAGCGTGAATTGCTGCTGGCGACGCTGCGCCATTGCGGCGGCAACAAGCGCCGTACTGCCGACGTGCTGGGCGTCAGTCTCAAGACGGTTTACAACAAGCTGGTTGCATATGGTGTCGCCTCGCCGTTGTTGCGGGCGGCGGGAGAAGCCTAGCGAACGGCGCATTTGCGCTTGCAGAATGCGGCGGTGCCAGCCACAATCCCAAGTTGGGCGTGGAAGACGGCCGGACTGCAAGCCGTTCTGGCGTTCGAAGGGTTTGAACTGAACTCATGGTGGCTGCCAAGCGATAGATGACAGGAACTGCGCTACGGGTTTTCGTTGCCGATGATCATGCCCTCTTTCGGCAGGGGGTGAAGGCTTTGCTTGCCGAGGAGTCGGATCTCACAGTAGCGGGCGAAGCCGGCACTGCCAAAGAAACCCTGCAGCGAATCCGGTCGGAGCCGTGGGACATACTGCTGCTCGACATTTCGCTGCCGGATGGCTCGGGCATCGATCTGCTCCGCCAGATTCGTCCGCACAAGCCCGATCTGCCGATCCTGATCCTCTCGATGCATCCGGAAGAGCAATATGCCGTCAACTTGCTGCGCGCAGGCGCGAACGGTTACATCACCAAGGACGCCGTGCCGCAACAGGTCGTCCAGGCGATCCGAACGCTGCTGCAGGGGCGCAAGTACATCAGTCCGGCCGTTGCAAACATCCTGGCCGAAGAAATCGGTGGCGACAATCGCCCACCGCACGAACAGTTGAGCGAAAGGGAATTCCAGGTGTTCTGCAAGCTGGCCGCGGGTCGTTCGGTAGGTGAAATCGCTGATGAGCTCTTTCTGAGCAACAAGACCGTCAGCACCTATCGGGCGCGAATCATGGACAAGATGACAGCCAAGTCCAACGCGGACCTCACGTACTATGCAATCAAGAATGGACTCATTCAGTAGCTTGGGGCCGCGGCGAACCGGGAGCGGGGATTCCGTGCGGCCGCGCCGCATCGGGAACGCCATGACGGACGATACGCCCCTGCGTGTTTTCCTCGTGGAGGATTCGCCGTCAGTACGCGATCGACTGATCGATTTCCTGGCAGAGCCCGGAAAAGTCGACGTGATCGGGTTCGCCGATACCGAAACGGAAGCCGTTCGGCAGTTGGGCAACGAGCCGGTCGACGTTGCGATCGTCGACTTGAACCTGCGCGAAGGCACCGGCATGGGCGTGATCGAGTCGCTGCGCGGTCAGGCCGGCGAGAGCAGTGAGGGACGTCCCACGGTCGTCGTCCTTACCAATTATGCGTTTCCCGAGTTCGAAATCGCGTGTCGCGAGCGCGGCGCCGATTACTTCTTCGACAAATCGACGCAGTTCGGCGCGCTGAAAGTCCTGTTGCATTCGATCCAGCGCGAGCGTCACTGAATAGCGCTGCCAAGGTAGTTGCAACGGCCGCCGGAGCGCGGCCGCTTCGTTTTTGTTGGCCGACGCGGTAATTCGCGTGTACTTTTTGCTGCGAGCGTGCATTTCATGCAGACTCGCTCCCCGGCCGCGTACGCATCGTCCAACCGCGGAAATCGAACGCACGCCATCACTTATGCCAGCGCTCCGGCATTGGAGCCGCAGAGGGGATCTGGCATGCAGACTGCTAGACCGTAGCATCGCGGCGACGTCGTCGCCGCATTTCAGGAGCGCCTGATGCTTTACTACGCGGCGGTGTGCTTCACATTGATCGTTTTGGCGGCGCTGCTGCGCTTTGGCGTGTTCGCGCAATACGCGGTTCGGCGGACCGAAGATCGCCTGCGCCTTTCTCGTTGCGGGCGGGGCCGCTACCGGGCACCCGTGCTGTCGAGTGCGCCCCGGAGGTCGCATGGCCTATAGCAGCGACGCTTTCGCGGCGACCGGCGATACGGGCGAGGCGCTACGCGCGGGAGACGTTGCGCTCACGAAATCGAAAGAAGAGTTGATGGCGGCGCTGCTCGATCTCATCGACGAGGGCAAGGCATTTCTCAAGTCCACGGCAGGCTTGTCCGGCGAAGCGGTCGAAGGCGCGCGTGAAAAATTCGCAACGCGTCTCGCAGACGTCAAGGACCGCTGGGGCGGCTGGTCGAAAAGCGCGCGTGTCAAAAGCCGGGAGGCGATGATCATGGCGGATGACTACGTGCACGAGTACCCGTGGATTTCGGTCGGCATCGTTGCCGCCATCGCATTTGCGATCGCGGCCATCAGCACACGGCGATAACAATGATGGATTCGATTCTCGAAGTGCGCAGCGTCGAGCGTTCGGGCGGATTGCTCGACGCGAGCCGTCGCCTGGTCGCGGCATTGTGGGAGCACGCGGAGATCCGGCTCGAGCTGTTGTCGGCCGAGCTTGCGGAAGAGCGCTCGCGGGTGGTGAACGCCGCCGTTGCGGCCGGCTTGCTCGTCGTCTTCGCATTTCTTGCCTGCACCTTCGTCGGTGTCGGTGTCATCATCGCCGTCTGGGACACGTCCTACCGGCTCGTTGCCGCCATCGCACTGCCGATCCTGTTCGTGATCGGCGCGTTCATGGCGTTCATGTGGTTGCGCCGCCTCATCGCGCGCAAGACGCCGCTCTTCCGGCATTCGCTTGCCGAGTTGCGGCGCGACGTCGAAGAGATGCGCGACGCCGCGGGAGGACCGGGAACGTGAGCTCCGCCTCGTCTGCTTATGCGCTTGCCCGCCGCCGGCGCGAGATTATGAGTCGCATCGAAGCCCATCGCATCGCCGTCGGCAGCGCGTGGGATTATTTCGAAGCGGCTGCGACGCGCGGCGAGGCCCGCGCACAGCGGGCGGTGACCTGGACGCGGCGTGTGGCCGGGGTGGCCATCCTGATCGCCGGCTGGCGCGCGTTGCGCCGCCCGGCACCCGCCGAGCTGCGGCGGCGCAGGGGAGCGATGGGACTTGTCGCACGGACCATGGGCACCGTTGCCACCCTGCAGAAGCTGTCACGCTGGTTGCGGCTTGCGACGGGCTGGACAGCCTGATTGCCGGCTTCTTTGCGGTGCCGCAGTCGCGGGGCGGAAACAAAAGCCGGCAGATGTGCCGGCTTCTTTAAAAAGTTTGGGCGGAAGCAGACTGACCCTAGTCCATCTTCCGCCCGCGGTTTGCGCAATTTAAGGCAAACCGTTTACAGCCGCGCCACGCGGTTGTCCGTCACGCACGTGATTGAATCGCGTGCGTATTTATGCATTTGCCCTTTATACCGTTATCTTGATCTTATCGCAAGGTTCGATTAAATAGTACGCGCCGGCCCACGGGCGCTCCATCGGGCGCTGCCCCATTCCACTGTAAGGGGTCCCCTACCGGTCGTGATCGAGCGTGAATCCGTTTCAGGGGTACCGCTTTTGAGGAGTCCGACGCGAAAAAATTCCCAGATTCGCGGAAAAAGATGGGCGGGTGCTTGGCACCCGCCCAACGTGGCCCGGGGAGGTCGACCCGCAGGCCAAGGGCTGTCCCCGTAGATGGGGACAGGAGGGAGACTTCCTATTTCTTGACGCGTGCGGTCTTATTGGCGTTCGCGATGCATTGATCCTTCGCCGCACCGGTGAGCGTGTCGCATTTGTCGAGCGCCGCCTTGTGATTGGCATCCGCCCTGTCTTCGGCGGCGTCCTGGCGGGCCGCGGCGACTTTCTGGTCGGCCTTGGCTTCGGCCTTCGTCTTCTCGTACGTGGCCTTGGCTTCCTTCTTGCACGCGCTCTTTTCGTCGCCTGTCATGGCGCCGCATTTCGCCTTGGCTACCTTGTAGTCCGCTTCGGCAGCGTCAATCTTCGCGTCGCGACGGGCCTTGTCCGTGTTCTTGTATTCCGCTTCGGCTTCGGCCTTGGCTTTTTTCTCCGCAGCCTTCGCTTCGGCAACGCACACGTCCTTGTCGTTGCCCTTCATCGTGTCGCAATGCGCCTTCGCAGCTTTGTAATCGGCCGATGCCTTGCTCTTTGCTGCGCTGTAATCGGCCGACGTCATCGTCACGGCGATCGCCAGTGTGGGCACGGCGAGTCCGAGGACGATGCCTTCCAGTAAACCGTTCAACGAGAGTTTGCTCATGGTCAGTACCGTGTGGTTGGTTGTGGACGGGTGGACGTCGATCCCGGTGGCGGAACGCCTTCGGGTGTCCAGTCACCGTAACGATCTTCGAATGCTCTCACCTGGCGCTCGGCTTCATCTCGGGTGATGCCGTATGCTTCCTGCACCTTGCCGGCCAATTGATCACGCTTTCCGGCGATCTGGTCGAGATGATCGTCAGTCAGCTTTCCCCACTGCTCCTTTACATTGCCTTTGAACTGCTTCCAGTTGCCTTCGACCTTGTCCCAATTCATATGTATCTCCTGATGGTGGCCTAAAGAACGAACGCCTTAAGCACGATGCGTTAAGAGCAGGCACCGTGCCACATCGAAATCGTTCGTGTGAACAATCGGTTGCGCAACAGTCCCCAGCACTCTGTTGCAGAAAACGCGCCCGCGGCCGGAACTTTTTGCATCGGAAGAGTCAATATTCCGCGGACTTGCGAATCACGTGATTGTCATTCGATTTCGGATCACGAACACTCAGAGTCAGTAGTCGAAGCCGACATCTTGGCGCGGGCGGGAAACATCAGCAAAGGCGCATTCTCCGCACGAGCGGTAACGCTTCCGACCGACGCACCTTCATTCACTGCCGGCCGCAGCATTGGCGGACGATCTCTGTAATATTTACAACAAACAAATAGGCGGATTTGTTCCGCAATTCAGTTGAATCGCCGATTTGTTTACGCTATGTTTTCGTGCCGAGCGTATATTGCGCGCGCTCTTGGGCGGGCATGACTCGCGGTCCGTCCTGATAAATCGGCGTTGCTCCTAACGTGCTATTTGCAACGACGAGAGCTGCCAAGAAACTGATCCAAGTCCGGAGATAAACATGCAAGTCGTCGAGCGCCCCATAGTCCCCGCGAACGAGCTGCCGATCATTCTCAACGCGCTGAACGCGCTGAAACGTGGCGACACCGCCGTTCGACTACCGGTCGACTGGCTGGGTACCGCGGGCCGCGTCGCCGATGTATTCAACGATCTCGTCGAGCGCAACGAGCGCATGGCGCAGGAGCTCGCGCGCTTGAGCCGCGTCGTCGGCAAGGAGGGCAAGCTCGGCAGGCGCGGAACGCTCGGCGACGTCACGGGCTTCTGGCGCGATTCGATCGATGCCGTGAACCAATTGATCGACGACCTCGTTCATCCGACGAGCGAGACCGCACGCGTGATCGGTGCCGTGGCACAGGGTGACCTCTCGCAGAGCATGGCGCTCGAAGTCGACGGTCAACCTTTGCAGGGCGAATTCCTGCGCACGGCAAAAACCGTCAACAAGATGGTCGACCAGCTCGGCTCATTTGCGGCCGAAGTGACGCGGGTGGCGCGCGAGGTGGGAACAGAAGGCAAGTTGGGTGGACAGGCCAAGGTAAAGGGCGTTGCGGGTACGTGGAAGGACCTCACCGACAGCGTGAACTCGATGGCCGGCAATCTCACCGCGCAGATGCGCAACATCGCCGATGTCACGACCGCTGTGGCCACCGGCGACCTGTCGAAGAAAATCGCCGTGGACGTGAAGGGCGAATTCCTGGAGTTGAAGAACACCATCAACACGATGGTGGACCAGCTCCGCTCGTTCGCGTCGGAAGTGACGCGGGTGGCGCGTGAAGTGGGCACCGAAGGCAAGCTCGGCGGACAAGCGCGTGTGGAAGGCGTTTCAGGCACGTGGAAAGACCTCACCGACAGCGTGAACTTCATGGCCGGCAACCTGACCGGCCAGGTGCGCAACATCGCCGACGTGACGAAAGCCGTCGCCAACGGCGACCTGTCGAAGAAGATCACGGTGGACGTCAAGGGCGAGATTCTCGAATTGAAGAACACCATCAATACGATGGTGGACCAGTTGAGCTCGTTCGCATCGGAAGTGACACGCGTGGCGCGGGAGGTGGGAACTGAAGGAAGCCTTGGCGGGCAGGCGGATGTGAAGGGCGTTGCGGGCACCTGGAAGGATTTGACAGACAGCGTGAACTCGATGGCGTCGAACCTGACGGCGCAGGTGCGCAACATCGCCGACGTGACCAAAGCGGTGGCGGGCGGCGACCTGTCGAAGAAGATCACGGTGGACGTGAAGGGCGAGATTCTGGAATTG